>Ga0209295_1000948_pt1 | contig 11298 bp, 10 predicted proteins | sample Porto_5metaG_FD_187428 | JGI IMG/M metagenome (GOLD analysis project Ga0209295, IMG submission 187428) | Marine algal microbial communities from Porto, Portugal - Porto_5 metaG (SPAdes) (version 2) | ecosystem: Host-associated > Algae > Red algae > Unclassified | place: Portugal: Porto... | reverse complement strand
TAAAGAAATTTAATAAACAATGTACTAAGTTCAAGTCGAAGTTTAAAACTATGCGTGTCGTGCGTAGAGGAAATTCATGAATTTCCTCTACGCACATTCTTATTTTTTCAGCTAAAAAAAATTACAAGTTTAAACTTATAGTTATTAAACAAAAAAAATGTGATTTGGATGCGAGAGAGGGAAGAAAAATACATTTTCGAGTTTAAGGAATGACTCCAAAAGAGGCAGAGAAGCCGACATTGCCTGACAGGATGGAGCATATTCCGCCGTTTTGATATGCTTTTTCCTATGTCGAATCCTCTGCCTTTTTCGGAACGTAACGAGAGCTTACATATATTTTCCGTCTTCCGGCAGCGATTCGGGATCATACAAATCGGGTGCAGATAAGGATTTTAGGATGCAGAGAATCGACGTTTTGCCTTTTATCAAAATGGCGGGTTTGGTCGTGCCGTCGGCGAAAGTGTGGTCGATGTATTTGTATTGCCAGCGGAATTTTTCGGGTGCAATACCCAAGTCTGCGACCTGTTCGAGTAGTTCGATTTGGTTTTCGAGAAAGGCTTCTTTGGCTTCGTTGGTGTCCAATGTCGGGCGGTCTGCTTTCGTAGGAAAAGTGACAATCCAATTAACAGGAACATTGAAAAAATAATGGTAACTATCACCCGCAAAACGAGGTTGTGTACGCTTCAATGCTTCGTAAAAATAGACGGGCGCGTAAGGATATTTTTCTTCTAAGTCTTTGGTTAGGCGAATGTTGTGCGGACGATAACCTGTCTTGAAAGCGGTGTGCCAGTATTCGTTCAAATAACGCTGTGTTCCGTTTTCTGCTGTGATGTATTGGATGAATTTCTTGGTAGAACGCACTCTTGGGCTACCCTTCGCCTCGCCACCAAATGCTGTACTAATGGCATCCAACAAATCTTCGTTTTTGCCTAATGCACAGGCGTGTATTTGCAACTCGGTACGCTCGTCGGCAATATCGCTTGGCAATGGCCGGAAGTGTCCCTCGTCAATGGCGGCATAAATACTTTCGGAGGTCGCACGCACGCCTTCGGGCAATACGCTGACACCCATTCCCGTCCATTCGTTGGAGTGTACAACGAGGTTGATGATGCCCCATTTGCCTTGTGCATGTTCGGTGAGGTAGTCGCGAACTTCTTTGAGCGAACGCAGGTGCGTAATCACCCATTCGGTGCGAGCTTCGGGGTGTGTGCGGTAGTAGTTTTCGGCTTGCATATAGTAGGGGTTTTCAGGGTCTTTATCCTCTCCCATGATAAAGGTGATGTGTTGGCGAGTTGACGAGTTGTTGAGTTGAGGTGTTGACGGGTTGACGAGTTGTTGAGTTGAGGTGTTGATGTCCTTATGTACTGACGTGCTGACGAGTACGGGCGTAGGGGGAGAGACAGCTTCGCGTTCGGCTGCAATTTTACCGATAAATATAGCTGAACTAATGGTCAGCAATACGATGAATACTAAAGTGATATTTTTCATAATGCAATCTTAATTTTGAATTTTGAATGAATGAATTCTGAATGTTCAATTCATCATTATCACATGTTTTCAAAATAATCTCTGTGATTTTGATTGCAAGTTATGAGGACTGCGGGTGGTTTGGATTGGGTTTTTAGTATTCGTCGGGTTTGGGTGAGTATTCGTTGGGCAGAGAGGTAATATGTAGTTATTTATCTTGAATTAAACTCGCAATCGCCCGTTCCGCTTCCTCAAATTCAAAGCCCTCCAAGACCCGTCGCATCTTCCCTTCAATTTCCTTATTACACAAATTCCCCAAACTTCCCTCATGTGTATGTACGATGTTTTTATTTGGTGTAAATGTTTTATTATCAATGGCTTCGCCAATAATTTTATACGCATCTCGAAACGGAACGCCCTCCAATACCAAGCGATTCACCTCCTCTACACTGTACAAATAATGATACTTTTCATCCTCCAAAATATTTTCTTTGATGATAATATGTTGCAAAGCAAAATCGCTGATTTGCAGACAAGATTTGAGGTTTTCAATGGCGGGAAAAAGTGTTTCTTTGGTCAATTGAAAATCGCGGTGATAGCCCGAAATCAGGTTGGTCGTGAGTAGAGAAATCTCATTGGGCAGGGCTTGAATTTGGTTACAACGCGCCCGTACCAATTCAAACACATCAGGATTTTTCTTATGCGGCATGATACTCGAACCCGTCGTGAGTTCGTCAGGAAAGGCGATAAAGCCGAAATTTTGATTGATGTATAAGCAAATATCGGTTGCAAATTTGCCTAATGTTGCTGCCAAACCTGCCATCGCGTAGCTCAAAAAACGCTCCGTTTTGCCACGCCCCAATTGTGCATGAACGACATTATAATTCAAGTCCTCAAAACCCAATAATTCCGTCGTCATCCGTCGATTTAAGGGAAACGAACTCCCAAAACCAGCCGCCGAACCCAGTGGATTTTGGTTGTTGATTTTATACACCGATTGCAATAATAATAGGTCATCCACAAGGCTCTCCGCATACGCTCCAAACCATAGCCCAAAAGACGATACCATCGCAATTTGCGTATGCGTATAGCCGGGCATCAGTATGTTTTTATGCTGTTCACTTAATCGAATTAATGTATTAAAAATTTGCTGAACTAAAGTCGTTAATTCTTTGATTTCCTGACGAATAAATAAACGTAAATCAACTAATACTTGGTCGTTACGAGAGCGTCCGCTATGCACCTTTTTGCCAATGTCGCCGAGCTCTCGGGTCAACATCATTTCCACTTGCGAATGTACGTCTTCTATGCCTTCTTCAATCACAAAATCACCCGCTTCGGCAGTCTTATAAATACGTTTCAATGCCGCTTCTAAGACCGTCAATTCATCCGCTGTCAGCAAGCCGATACGCGCCAACATTTTAATATGCGCCAACGAACCCTGAATGTCGTATTTCGCCAACCAAAGGTCTAATTCACGGTCTTTTCCGACGGTAAAATCTTCGATTTGCTGCGCTATTTTAGCGTCTTTTTGCCATAATTTCATAGTATGTTTTTTGAAATGTAACACGTACATTCCTGTCTGTGCTTCTATCGCGTGTCACAGACAAGAATGTCTGTGTTACGCTAATAATTTAATATAAATCTCAATCCCTTCGGCTATCTCCGCTACTTCCACAAACTCATCCGCCGTATGCGAGCGAGCCGATTTGCCACAACCAATTTTCAGTGTCGGAAAACCCTGTATTAAGGCTTGGTCAGAGAGTGTCGGCGAGCCAAAATACGACAATCCGAGCGATAAACCTCGCTGCACCACCGGATGCGTGAGCGCAATACCCGACGAACTCAAACGAAACGACCGCGCCTTCAAATCTGACACCGTATTTTGCTGCAAAATATCAAAAATTGCCTCATTCGTATAAAGCTCGTTCGTTCGCACATCAACTACGAAATGACAGCTATCCGGCACGACGTTGTGCTGCGTTCCGGCTTGTATTTGTGTGACACTCATTTTTGTATTACCCAATAAATTTGACACCTTTTCCGGTACATAATTTTTTATCCAATCAATGTCTTTTAAGGCAACATAAAGTGCATTTACGCCTTCCTCTCTTGCGGCGTGTCCCGACTTGCCTTTAGCGTAGCCGTCCACGACCATCAAGCCTTTTTCGGCGATTGCCATCCGCATTTGTGTGGGTTCGCCGATGATGCCTAAGTCTATTTTTCCGAGTTCGGACAACACGCTTGCGATGCCGTTTTTCCCTGAAATTTCCTCCTCTGCCGTTGCTGCTAAAACCAAGTTGAACGGCAAGTTTTTTTGTTCGTAAAAATGTAAAAATACCGCTATCAAAGCTACTAACGAAGCCCCTGCGTCATTGCTTCCGAGTCCATACAATTTGCCGTTTTCTATGTCCGCTTTGAAAGGGTCGCGTGTGTAGCCTTTTGCTGGCTTTACGGTGTCGTGGTGGGAGTTGAGTAAGATGGTCGGTAGAGCGTTATTTCGATATTTGGAGTACACCCAAACGTTATTGTTTTTTCTTTTTGTGGAAATGTTTTTTTTATTAAAAAACGCCTCAATAATATCTGCCGTTTTATTTTCTTCTTTTGAAAATGAAGGCGTAACTATCAGGTTTTTAAGTAGTTGTAATGAATCGTCAAATAATAATGTATTTTTCATTTCGTCCTTTTCTAATATTAAATTTCCAACAAAGTTCCTTGAAAATAATTAGGGTTTAATGCTTTTGTACTACAAATAAAAACCTCGTGTACGCCACCTGTGAGCGCGTCATACGCATTGTCAATTTTAGGAATCATTCCCTCATAAATTTGTCCCGTAGATGTATAGTTTTCGTAGTCTTTTTTTGATAAAAAATCAACAACAGAATTATCATCATTTACATCCAATAAAACTCCATCTTTTTCAAAACAAAATCGCAAAGTTACCTCATAATTTTCCGACAAAGCCACCGCCAAAGCCGATGCGATAGTGTCTGCATTTGTATTGAATAATTGCCCTTCATTGTCATGCGTAATCGAACAAAAAACGGGCGTAAATCCAATATTTAATAAAGCATGAATTTCGTCTGCATTTATCTCGTCAATATCTCCGGCAAAACCGTAATCGACATCTTTTACCATACGTTTGTGTGACTTAATACTATTGAAATCTGCGCCCGTCAGTCCGATAGATTTACAATTTTTAGCTTGCAATTTTGTGACAAGGTTTGTATTGATTAAGCCCGAATAAACCATCGTCACAACTTCCATAGTACGGGCGTCAGTTACCCGTCTGCCCTTGACCATTTTGGGTGCTATGCCCATCATTTCGAGAACTTCGCTTGCCTTGCGTCCACCTCCGTGTACGAGAATTTTTTTGCCTTTAATTTCCGAAAAATTGTTTAGCACTTCGTCTAAAATTTCTTCATTATTGGTGATATTTCCGCCTATTTTTATGACGGTCAAGTGTGGATGATTCATAGCTAACTTGTACCGACGACTTTAGCCGTCGCATGACTGGTAAATTTATTTATAAATTAGACTTTATTTATTCTCATTTAATTAAAAATTAAAATAAAACACACTTGACGGCTAAAGTCGTCAGTACAGCATATTCTGCAAAACCGCCTGTGCTGCATAAGTCCGATTATTCGCTTGTTGAATGACTAAAGATTGCTCACTATCAATCACCGCATCTGCCACAACCACATTCCGACGAACAGGCAGACAGTGCATAAAATACGCCTCATTTGTGACCGCCATTTTGTCGGGTGTAATCATCCAATTTTGTTTTTGTGCAAATATTTTTCCGTAATGATTATAAGACGACCAGTTTTTGGTATAAATAAAATCTGCGCCTTCAAATGCTTTTTTTTGCTCATGTTCAATCAACACATTTTTAGTAAATTGTGTTGATAATTCGTAGCCTTCAGGATGCGTAATCGTCAAGTCTGTATCCACTGCAATCATCCATTCTACAAAGGAATTGGCAACGGCTTGAGGTAATGCTTTGGGGTGCGGTGCCCACGATAAAACGACTTTTGGACGCTCCGTTTTTTGATGTTCCCGAATCGTAATGAGGTCGGTCAGCGATTGCAAAGGATGCCGGGTAGCCGACTCCAAACTCACAATCGGCACAGTCGAATATTGTATAAATTGACTTAAAATATGTTCATTGTAATCGCGGTCGCGGTCGGTCAGCGTCGGAAAAGTACGGATGCCGATGACATCGCAATATTGACTGATGACGGCTGCGCCTTCGCGGATATGTTCGGAAGTCGCGCCGTTCATCACTGCGCCATCTTCAAATTCGAGTTTCCAACCGTGCTTGTCCATGTCCATCGTCATCACCGACATACCGAGATTGAGGGCGGCTTTGTGCGTACTCAGGCGCGTGCGTAAGCTCGGATTGAAAAAGAGTAAACCCATCGTCTTACCTTTTCCTAAATCGTTCATTTCGAGTAGATTAGCTTTTGAAGTGAGCGCGTCTTGCACCAGTTTTTCTATATTGGGAACGTCATTTACACTGGTAAAATTTTTCATTTTTATGATAACTATTTTTCGTACTATACCGTAGCGTAATGCCTCCGGCTTGCGTAACCGTAAAACGGTGCTTCCAGCCCGTTCCGCATTAGTACGAGTAGTACGAGTAGTACGAGCAGTACGCGGTCCAAGCCAGAGGCGTTACGCTACGGTCGCATGTTTAAATTTTTCAATAAAATAATCCACCTCATCTTTCGTAATATTTAAAGGTGGTAGTAAGCGAATCGTATTTGGGTCGGAAGAAGAACCCGTAAATATCTTGTCACGATACAGGAGTTTTTCACGTAGCGGCTTTATTGGTTCACCCATATCAATGCCAATCATCAAACCTCTACCGCGGACTTCTTTTATTTGCGGAATCGCTTTTAATTGTTCGATAAAATATGCACCAAGTTCAGCTGAATGTTCGATGAGATTTTCATCTTTTATAATATCTAACACGGCGATTCCCGCTACCGATGCTAAGTGATTTCCACCAAATGTTGAGCCTAAAATCCCGTATTGCGCTTCGTGTTTCTCATGAATAAGCACACCACCAATCGGGAAGCCATTGCCCATACCTTTTGCCATTGAAATTATATCCGGCTGAATATTAGCATGTTGGAAGCCAAAAAAATGACCGCTTCGCCCGTAACCCGATTGTACTTCATCCAAAATCAGTATTGCACCATGCTGCGTACACAGTTTTTCGACCTGTTCTAAAAACGCTTTTTCCGGTACATGAATACCACCAATTCCCTGAATGCCTTCGATGATAACGGCACAAACATCGTCTTGTGCAAGGCTTGCCGCTACGGTTTCGATATTATGCCATTCGTGAATTTCGGCAGGAAAAGTCGTGTTAATTGGTGCTTTGATTTTATTGCTATCAGTCACATTGACGGCGGCGGAGGTGCGCCCGTGAAAGCCTTTCTTGAAGGAAATAATCTTTGTTTTTCCCGTCACAAATGAAGCTAATTTTAAAGCATTTTCATTTGCTTCTGCACCCGAATTGCAGAGAAATAAACGGTAATCTTGGCAGCCGGAAAGTTCGGTAAGTTTGTGGGCGAGTTCGACTTGGAGGCTGTTTTGTACGGAGTTGGAATAGAAGCCGATGCGTTGGAGTTGTTCGCTGATTTTCGCTACGTAATGCGGGTGACTATGCCCTACCGAAATGACGGCATGACCACCATAAAAATCTAAGTAGCGTGTGCCTTCAGCGTCATAAACATAACAACCTTCGGCTTTGACCGGCTCTATATCGAAGAGCGGATATACACCGAAGAGGCGGTTGACTACAGATGGTGATAAGACAGTATTGTTCATATTTTTGATTGTACAGGCGACTTCAGTCGCCATGTGACAGTGCGACTGAAGTCGCCTGTACGGTTTTAAAATGCAAGGGCTTTGAGGTGTAATCCGGTGGTTTCTTCCAAGCCAAACATCAAGTTCATATTTTGCACGGCTTGACCGGACGCGCCTTTGATTAAATTGTCTATCATGCTGACAATGAGTAATTTATTGTCGTGTTTTTCTACATACAAAATACATTTATTCGTATTGACGACTTGCTTGAGGTGTGGGTTTTTATCAGAAATAATGACAAATGGTTCGTCTTGGTAATACGCTTCGTATAATTGCTTTGCCGCTTCGATAGTCAGTTCCGAATTTAGGTAAGCACTTGCATAGATGCCTCTTGGAAAATCGCCGCGTACAGGTAGGAAATTTACTGCCTTATCGAAACTGGGTTGCAATTGCCGCAGACTTTGTTTTACTTCATCTAAATGTTGATGATTGAAGGCTTTATAAATTGAAATATTATTGTTTCGCCAGCTAAAATGTGTTGTATCGCGCGGCTGCTGACCTGCACCTGTAGAGCCTGTGATGGCGTGTAGGTGTACCTCCTCGTTGAGTTGTTGTGCCTTTGCAAGTGGCAATAATGCCAACTGAATTGCTGTAGCAAAACAGCCGCAATTTGCAATGTGCTTGGCAGTACGAATGTCCGATTTATTCAGTTCGGGTAAGCCATATACATAGTCGTGTGTATCGGCTTTTAATCGGAAATCATGGCTCAAATCAATCACTTTTGTATGTGGTGCGAGGGTGGTTTTTTCCAAGAATTTTTTGGATTTACCGTGTCCCATACAAATAAAAATCACGTCTTCATCTGTCGGATATTTTTCGGAAAAAATAATGTCCGTTTCGCCCAATAAATCGCGGTGTACGTCGCTGACGTGATTACCTGCATTGCTACGGCTACTCACAGATGTCAACTGTACATTTGGATGGTGGAGCAAGATGCGAAGTAGTTCTCCGCCTGTGTATCCTGCACCGCCGACTATGCCTGTTTTTATTTTTTTCATTACTTTATTTTGCGGTTTATTGGGGCTTGGTGAATAGTCGGCAGACGAAGGCTTTGTCTAACATTGTATGTAAGGTCAAAATTTTCGATTTCTACTAATGGATTCGTCTGACGACACGAGCTTTTATTTTAAAATCATTTTATGTGAAAAGAAAATTAACGCAACACGCATTAAGAAATTCACTCATTCAAAATTCACTCATTCACTCATTTTCATTGTCGCATTGCATCATTTAAGCATTGTATCATTCACCAAGCGATGTATTTTACTCTGCTGTCCGATTAGTTTGATGAAGCCTTTTGCTTCTTCGGCAGTCCAGCCTTTATTCATTTCGCCGTAGTCGCCGTAGTCAGGATTCTTGAGGTCATGTTTGGATTCAATGCCTTTTAATTCAAAGCGATATGGATGTAATTTTACATCAACTCGTCCGGTGACATTTGTTTGTGTGTCGGTGAGGAAAGTTTCGATATTTCGCATGACGGGGTCGAGGTATTGCCCTTCGTGGAGTAGCATGCCGTACCAGTTGGCGAGTTGTTCTTTCCAATATTGTTGCCATTTGGTGAGGGTGTGTTTTTCGAGTAAATGGTGGGCTTTGATGATGAGTATGGGAGCTGCCGCCTCAAATCCGACACGTCCTTTTATGCCAATTATCGTGTCGCCTACGTGTGTGTCGCGCCCGATGGCAAAGGGTCCGGCGAGGTCTTGCAGGGCACGAATGGCATCTACGGGATGTGGAAAGGCTTGGTAGTCAATGCCCGCCAATTCGCCGCGTAAAAAATGTAGGGAATGGGTTTCGGGTTGAGTCTTCGTGAGCGGCGTTGGGTAGGCACTTTCTGGCAAGGCTTGGTCGGAAGTGAGGGTTTCGGCACCGCCGACGCTTGTTCCCCAGATGCCTTTGTTGATGGAGTATTGGGCTTTTTCCCAGTTCATTTCTATGCCGTGTTTTTGGAGGTATTCGATTTCGGCTTGGCGCGAGAGTTGGAGGTCGCGGATAGGGGTGATGACTTCGAGGTTTTGACCCAAAATTTGTATGATTAAATCAAAACGTACTTGGTCGTTGCCTGCGCCCGTGCTGCCGTGTGCTACGTATTTTGCACCAACTTCATTGGCGTATTCTACGACTGCCAATGCTTGTACAATTCGCTCGGCACTGACGGATAGTGGATAGGTGTTGTTTCGCAATACATTTCCATAAACCAAATATTTAATACACCTGATGTAGTAGTCTTTGACCGCATCTATTCGCGTGAATTTTGTTGCGCCCAGTGTATAGGCTTTGGCTTCGGCGGCTTTGGCTTCTTCGACTGTGAAGCCGCCTGTATCGACCATGACGGCGTGTACTTCTAAACCTCTATCTAATGTTAAGTGTTTGATACAGAAGGAAGTATCTAATCCGCCGCTGTATGCCAGCACTATGGTGGACGGCGATTCTTGTTCTGTTGCCGATGGTATTGTTGTTGTTTTCATAATTTTATATGTTGCTTGTCGAATTGATTTTATTATTATTAGACTTTATTTATAAATATTTTGTATGCAGCTAACATTGTCTTTTTCCGATACTCTTCCCCTATTTTTCGCTCCGTACCGTAGGGTATGCAGCTCAAAATGAGGCTCGATTATCGAAAAAATACAAAATTCCATGCATACAAAATATTCCTAAATAAAGTCTATTATTTATAAATTTTATTTTATGCTAATTTGAAATTATTTTTTATTAAAAAAATAAAAATATACTTATGTTTTTAATGGGAAAATTTGTCTTGCATTTGAGTTAAAACACGGCTGATATTTTTACAAATGGCAGACGAGTTTTAACTCAAATGCAAACCTAATGTGACGATTTGCAAAATCATTTTACGTTGTTGGTTGGATGATTTTATCGGTCAAATTAAACGCCATTTCGCTTTCTTCTTTTGAGGGCGCAAGCATGCCTGTACAGAGGCACATTTTGCGTTGAGTGCGTTGGAGGATGTCGTAATTTGGGCAGGTGGCGCAGCCTTTCCAAAAGGCTTCGTCTTGTGTCAAATCCTTGAAAGTGACGGGTTTGTACCCCAAATCTGAGTTGATTTTGAGGACGGCTGCGCTGGTGGTGATGCCGAATATTTTGGAGGTCGGGTACTTGTCGCGAGAGAGGTCGAAGATGGATTTTTTGATGCGTTTGGCAAGCCCCTGACCGCGAAATTTTGGGGAGACTATCAAACCGGAATTGGCAACGTATCTGCCGTGTTCCCATGTTTCGATGTAGCTGAATCCGACAATCTCTTCGTCATGAAGCGCGATGACGGCTTTGCTTTGCGCGAGTTTTTCGGCTATGTATTCGGGCTTGCGCTTGGCAATGCCTGTGCCGCGTTTTTCAGCAGCGGCTTTGATGAGTCCGCAAATCGCATCGGCGTATTTGACGTGACTTTTATTCGCTGTTATTATTTGAATATTCATACAACGATAAACGGTGAACGGTGAACGACAATAATAGACGAAATGCCTAATACCGAAATATTTAAAAATTATAAAAATGTAGAATAGGGCGAAACGCCCCGAAACGGGAAGTAAAATTATAGTGTACGCACAAGGCGACGACGGCGAACCACAACAGCACTGTTACATCGAGGTGATGTAGCAGAAGGTGAAGGATAATATGTGCTGTGTGCTGTATTCATTTTATATTCAAGTGCCAAATGTATTATATATTTTTGAATTTTGCAATAAAAAGGAAGGAAAGTTGTAGTTTTTTTATTTTTTGTGGGGTTTTTTATGGAATTACGTGGTTTTAGTCGGCAGACAAAGGTTTTTGTAAATATCGGTGGTTTGTCCATTAGACTTTATTTAGTGAAAGAAAATAAATAACTTGCCCCATTATGCTTGTTCTTTTCCCTTCTAAAAAACACAAAAAATAGTTCCGTAGCTATGGCTATGCAACGATTTTTTGAATTCTTTAGAAGGTTCTACTGAA
>Ga0209295_1000947_pt1 | contig 11298 bp, 18 predicted proteins | sample Porto_5metaG_FD_187428 | JGI IMG/M metagenome (GOLD analysis project Ga0209295, IMG submission 187428) | Marine algal microbial communities from Porto, Portugal - Porto_5 metaG (SPAdes) (version 2) | ecosystem: Host-associated > Algae > Red algae > Unclassified | place: Portugal: Porto... | reverse complement strand
CATTTATAAATGATTGGTTCTCCTTCACACGCAGGAAATTCGTTCTCAGCTCAGTGGCAATCTTGTCCCTTTTCGTCCCGTCACAGAATGTCCGAAACTCGCAATGCCCCGGTTCAAAACATACGAGATGCACTCGCACCAGAACACACAGTCGCATGCGTGATATGTCAGATTCCACGATGGGCATTGGTCTGAACGGACGGAGTGTCAAAAAGTTTTTGTTCACGCTGTTGACGGAATTGGCAGACATTTTGTTTGCGAAAGAGGCACTCAGACTATCAGTTGAACAAGTCCGCACATGCTTTTTGAAGGACAGTCCCCAAGATGATCCGTGGGAGAGGATGACACTGCTTCTGGAACGATCCCAGAATCAGGCCCGAAGATGATCCGCAGAACCAGTCCAGAAACTGTAGTGATGAACTGCCCAATCACAGAGGTATCTCGAGAATCAGGCAATCTGAAGGGTAGGGTATTCGCCGATCCACGGAACTGTTATGCACATGATCCTCTGAATCATGCTGAGGCCATCTCGCAGGAGCTTTGCATGGCTATCTCAAGACATTTTTTCGCGTCTACGCGTTATAGATGTACAAGCAGGCAAATTGAGAACTATCCCGGCGATGAAATACCGACCCGCAGTGTATAGCCGTGGTCTTCTCCCTGCGGAGAAACAATTCTTCGCCACCGAGATGGAGGCGCTTGGCGTCGTCTGGGCGGTGACCTACTTGATGTCATACCTCGAGGGGGCAGAGGTTTTGGTCCGGAGTGAACACCGGGCCCTACTATCGGTGCTCACGAACATGAGTCCGAACGCGCGGATAAACCGCTTGCGACTCCGATTATCGGAGTAAACTTATGGTTTCCGGCATCAGCCGGTTGAGGACCGTAAGGTCGCGGACGCATTATCGCGCTTGCCCACAGAGGGACTCGACTCGACTCCCTTGGTCGAGGGTATCCCCGTCCTGGCCATCGCAACCAGGGCGAGTGACGACCTAGAGGCTGCCTCGCCAGCCGAAGCCCCCATGGGGGCGCTGTCGGTCCAAGAGATAATCCTCGGCCAAGCCGAGGATGCGTTCTGTCAGGAACAACTGAAAGAACTGGATTTTATTTCTCCCCCCGACAAGAAGTTGAGTCGGCAAGACTTCTTCTTTCAAGAGAAGAACGGGCTCCTATGCCGGCATTCTGTATACGGGAGGGCGACCCAAGTGGTCATTCCAGAGGCTCCGAAGCAGGGCCTCTTACGGTACCAACACCAGTCAGTGTTGGCCGGGCACCCCGGCTCGCGGAGGATGGATGACACCCTCCGCCAGTATTTCTACTGGCGAACTATGGTAGTAGACGTCTACAAGCACTTGGCGCAATCTCACGCGTGCGCGAAGAACCGCGTCTCCGGGAGGGGGCATACGTCTGAGATCAAGCTGTTTCCAGCTCTCGAGCCCTTTTCGGGGCTCGCAATGGATCTTCTAGGCCCACTGGCCATCTCTAGGGGTGGTCACAAGCATGTACTGGTCATCTGTGACCGGTTTACCAAGCTGTCGCGAGCCATCCCGATACGGGATGCGACAGCGCTGACGGTATCGCCAGCGTTAATTGATGCTTAGGTGGCTGCCTATGGCATCCCCGACTCAATCCATACGGACGAAGAACCTCACTTTGCCTCTGTATAATACCAGGGCATCCTCATGCTGCTTGGTATAGCCTCGTACTATACCTCTACCCACCACCCGAAGACCAATGGGCAGGTGGAACGATAAAACCGCGCCTTGGTGCGGCAGCTCCGGTAGTATGTTGCGGAGCACCAGACAGACTGGGACAGTCATCCGTCCGTCTTTAATACGCAGGTACACGTGAGCACTGGGAAGATTCCCTTTTTCCTTCGTGAGTCCTGGACGGCTCCAGCTTATTGGCATGGAGCGTATGCCTCTGCTTAGACAGTCCGAGTAGAGAGCTGAGGACGCCTCCACGGCGGCGGAACAGTATATTAAGGGCCTTAAGGCCCTCATCCCGGCGGTTCACCGGCAGCTGGGCAAAGCCCAGGCCATCTATCCGCGGGCGTTCGACGCCCGCATCAAAGAAAAGAACAACACGGTCAAGGCCGGGGACTGGGTCTCTCTCGATGCCCACTCCCGTTCTCCAAAGAAGCGTGGGTTTAAGACCCAAGGACCCAACATGGTACTATAAACCTATGGGCACCGGTTTCTGGTGGAGAGCCCTAAGGGCCTCTGCACAGTGTGCAGTGACAACCTCACTGAAGCCCTCGCACAAACGGCGCGGGATGCCAAGTGGACCCGTGCCCTTAGGTCACAAGCCCGTTTTAAGGATGGAGACAAGATTGAGGACGGCCTTGATTTCGTTTCGAGCGATTTCGCAACCACTGTTGGGATGAAGAAGGACAAATGAGGGTGCTGAATAAATTGTTCGGGATTCCTGAAAGGAAGCCACGTGGCATTTTGCCGCTTCCCTCCCTAGGAAGGAAATCCGTACATATTGCTTGCGCTACCGTGTTAAGGTCCCGGCCTTGACGCGGAAAGGTGTTTTCTTTTCTGACTAAGTCGATAGACAAACCTCAAGGACCCTTTTGACTTGAAATCACAAGCAACGAAGAGAGCACCAGAAAAGAGGCTAAGCTTTTTGTTCTCTACGGTGCCCAAGACCAGTCCATCGTAAGAAAGACGGCGCCCACCCCCTTAGGACCAGTGATAACGGGCTGCAAAAAAAGGGGAAGGGGGACGTATGAGACAACTGGTCACCCTGCGATGATCACGCGACCAATCCCTGGAACGGGCACCGTAGCCAAGGTCATAGCCCTGTCTGGGGTCCTCCTCGGGCGCATAATAGTGAGGACCCGAGAAGGACGGCGGGCTCACCGCGGGTCTCGAGGCTGCCCCGAAAAGGGGTTGCGCAAAAGAACTAGAGCCCGCCCCATAATGGGGCATGGGAGAAAACGGCGGGCTAATGGGTGCCGTTGCCATATTTTCCTCTCGGGGCCGGACCGAAGAGCCGGCCAGGTGCCGAAGGGACCCTTCGGCCACGACCGTACTAGCGTCCGCCACGGCGGTTTCGTACTCCTCCGTCAAGAGAAGGCGGAGAATCTCGGCTGTACTAAGATGGTACAGCCGCTCGGCGTCCCGCTCCCCCATGAGGCGGGACACAACCGTCGCCACCTCGTTGTGAAGCCGCACCACGATGCGGCGCAGCGCCATAAGGAGCGTATGCTCCACCCCATTATTGAGGATGCACGGGAGTTCCCCTAGGGAGCGCCCCAAAGCCGACCATATGGCCGGGTTCACGGGACGAGGGGTCCCCAACTGGGCCGACCCCTCCCAAGTAAGAAGCGAAAGAGGCGACCGAGGGGGATTCGCGGGTCGACCAAGATCGGGAGCCGTCGCACTGCCGACTGCAAGGGGATAGGCCCGACGGGCTTGCGTACGCCGACCTGGCCCTCGGGGCACATAAGCTGGGCGCGATACCGTGCCCCACAATGGCAGCCTCAGGGCTGCGGGAGCGGATTCCGTAGCGGCCGGGGAAGAAAGGGGCTTCGGAGCCACCACGAGGCCACCACGGGCCAACCCAGCGTCCGCCAAGTCTCGTTCCAAGGGTTGGAGACGGCGGAGGTGTGCCACATCCCTCCTATAGGCGAGACAGGGGTCCCCTAGACCATTCAAGAGTACCAAGGTCCCGTCGTCGTCTGAAGTCTTGGCACAACCGAAGACCCCTTGGGGTCCCCCAAGCCTCTGAAGCCAAGAGGATGTCTTCCGCTCCCCGACAAGTCGGAGGAGCTCCAAAAGGCCCTCAAGAAGAGGACGGGCCGAAGGGTCCGCCGAGCACAAGCGCTCGGTCGTCAGGTCGGGAAAAGCCGACCGTATGGCCAAGACCAGGCGCCAAAGGGGTCCGTGATGACGCATGCTTCCAAGGAAGACATCTGCCACCTCAGCGGCCCGTAGGCCCGCCAACATCAGGTGATAGGTACCCCCTAGGGGCTCCCCCATGAGTTGGCTTCCCTGGAGTGCCACCATCTGGGGCGCCCGCGCGGCCATGCTTCGAGGTACCTCAGCCTGCTCCCAACACACTGGTGTGGTAGGGTACAACCCTTTGCGACGTACCACAGGTACATCGAGCACCTCACGCCGTTCGTACAGCGTGAGGAGGGGGAGGGAGGTGTGGATGGTTCACTCCCCCATAGCACCTGACACATAAACGCCGCGGTCCACCTCCCCCAATTTAGGGGGAGACCCCGGGTAATACTCCCAGAAAACGTGGGGCTTGTCCTTCACCCTGTGGGGGATGTAGTGTACCGCCAGGTTCCTAAGCACTTGGCACACACGCCAGTCCTCCTGACTATGGAGGAAGGGAAAGTCCGCCAACGTCCTCTCGGGGACGACGTAGTGGGGACCATACATCTTCCGGATAGTGGTCTATCTGGACGTCATTCGACTGCTGTTGACAGCGTCAAAGCGCTATTCGACTATAGACCCCCCGCGGGGGGTCCAATGGAACCGCCCATACTTCTCAGCGACAGCAGCGGGGGTCAGCCAACAGGCCGACAGGAGGTTGGATAGTACATCGTTGTCGAAGTCCTCCTCGAGGCCCAGAAGGGCGCCCGCTCCCTGGGCTTCACGGTCGCCCTCCATGGCGGCCGCAGCGTCGGGAGCGTCAAAAGACGCCATCCCGCCTCTAGAGGCTAGGAACCGGGGAACGTATGAAAGACCCACCGTAGGGTGGGCTACAAGCGCAACTCGGGGCACGGAGAGACCCTGGTCGCGCCCAACAGATTTGTATCCCCCGGGTGACGACAAGGGTTCCGCCAAAGGACCCGGCGCCCCCGGACACCGCTAGCAGTGACCGCTTTATGGGACTGGCCCGAGGCGCACTCGGCTCGGTGAACCTGTGGGTCCAACGCCCCATATGGCGTCCCGGAGCGAGCCCCCAGGGGCACGCTGGGAAGACTTCGCGGGGAGGGGTTTCCCCCGTGGCCTGGGGGGGTGGCGAGGCACCGTCCCCGGTCCCGATAGACGCGGGCCCTGAGGTGGGGGATATGTGGGGAAAACCCCCTGTCAGGGGTGACACGGCCCCCCGGCATGAGCCGGGGACGCGTCGCGACCACTCACGTAACACCCCCCTGGGGGGGTAGCGTCGGACTCCCCGTTTGGGCGGGTGTCCGGGGAGCCCGAGGGCCACACGCGAGACGACCCCTCTAGAGGGGCGCGGGGTGATGAGCACCCGATCGGGCCCCCCTGGAGGGGTCTCTCACAGCCGAGGGAGACACGCGTGATCCTGAATCCGGGCCCTCTGGAGGGAACGGAAAGCTTTTGGAAGCTTTCGCATTCCGAGCGACAGCCGGACCGAGATCTGATCTCAACCAGGGATACAATCCCACCGGAACTTTATACTGCAAATTTGAAAAATGATGGGATGTGTCCCGACGTACTGATCCTGGGTAAATCCTGAGATCTGGGAAGTCTTGGTGATTTTCCTGCTTCCTCCCGAGACGGGCGTGGGTCCTCTCCCAGAGGAAGGGTCCTCGAGGATTCTGGGCAGGGGCCACTAGAGGCCTGAGCCTGAGACCGTGGCCCGTTAGACATCGGTCCACGCATCGTGGCGTCCGGGGGTCGGTAGTGTGCACGTCCTGCGTCTTATTTCTGAGGGTATGTGAGTGTATGCATTAGGGGCATCGAGCGTGTTCGAATGAATCAGCGTTGCGTTTGCGTTACTTCCGTCATTCTGGTGCGCTTCGCACACTGTGATTCAGGCGTTCGTGCTGTTTCCACTATGTTTTGCTACGCATCCTGTGCTGGGCCTTCCGACGGGGTTATACCTCGTCGGCTTTGAGGGCAGGATCCACGACAAACCGCTACAATGAGAGTACAGCCGACTTGGAAGGCGCAGTCGTCGGTATCCAGGATGAAGAGATTCTTGCATCACAGAAGCTCCAAAATCGGGGTCGACGTCAGGCGTTCCTTCAGGTATTCAACGGCCTCCCGCTGCACGGCCTCCAGCGGAGGGAGCACGTACGGGAGTTTCTTTCTGGTGAGCTTGGTCAGGGGCTTGGCAGTGTACGCGTCTACCTTGATAGAACGAGGGTACATGTTACGCATGCCTAGAACGCTATTGAGGTCCGCCTGGCTGCGCGGGGGAGGCGCCTTCGCCAGGCTCCTGATGTTCTTCCGGTTCACCAGCAGCTTTCCGGGGCGAAATAAATGCCTCAGGTACTAGGCCTTTTTCTGAAGCAGGCTGCACTTGGAGAGAATGAGCGAGACACCGGCCTTCTCCAGCAGGAGTAAGGCGTCTTGGCGGTGCCAGATGTGGTCTTCCACAATCCGGGAGGAGACAATCAAGTCTTTCAGGTACACCAGGATCGTTTTCCACCGTAAGCCGGAGAAGAGGATGTCTGGCGAACGTTGAGAAGACGCTGGGGCGTTCACGAGGCCAAACCGGTGCCGTAGAAACCGGAACAAGCCCTTGTGAGACATGAACGTCGTCTCGTCCCTGTCCTCGGTGGCCATAGTGATCTTCTAGTACCCGCTGGTACAATCCAGGGTCGAGAGCATCGTTGCGTCGCCGAGGGAGTCCAGGAAATCTTCCATTCTCGGGATCAGGTAGACGTCCTTGACCGTGCGCTCCATCAGCCGGTGGTAGTCCCCGATTTACCGAAAGTGGCGACTTGGCTTCGGGAAGACGACCACGGGGAAAGAACACTCGGCGTCCAAGGGCTTGATGACACCCAGGTCGAGCTTTTTCCTGACCTGCTTCTCAATTTCTTGGCGACGGTGCGGTCCATCCCGGTACGTAGCCGAGTACACGGGCTTGGCGTCCGGATGGAGCTGGATGTGATGCGTGATTTCCCTCAGCTCATGCAGCTTCCCCGACCACATTCCTTTGTGTTGAGCATGGCTCAGCGATTCCATCGGTCGCGTGCTGACACGGTTGAGTGTTGTGGTTCAATTACGTGTATGTATACATACATTTGTTGTGTGTATTATACTTTTGTGTACTTGATTTGTTGGTCGCTTGGTGGGCACCCTGTGATGGGGTGAGCTCGGGGAAAGCCTTGTGTGGGGATATGCATACTCATTTCCGGGAGGTGCACCGCGGCACTCGCCCACTGAGATTTGTGGCACGTGGGTGTGCTCCGAGAGTAGGCCTCCCGATGACCTGTTGTGGGGCCACCTGGGGTACATCAGGTGGCTAGACATGGCCCAGGTCCTCTGAAGTAACGAACCACTCTACAACACCAACTTCACAGGGTATGGGCCCAGTCGTGCTGGTCGGCATGTCGTCGTCCGTGGCGTTGTTGTCGGGGCGACCTTGGTTGGGTCGCCGTCTGTTCCGGCGTTGGGCAGGCGGGTATAGCCTCCCACCACTTCAGTGTCGCGCCTCTTGTCGCGGTTGTCGTCGTCATGTCGGAGTATGGCCGCTATGCTGGCCCTCGCTTTGCGCCGCTGGAAGAGGACTACAAGATCTGCGCTGTGTACTGCAGTGCAAAGTTAATCAAGGAGAAGTTTTGGGCGGCAGTCGTGACGGAACGCCCTGCTTCTGGGAGCGGAGCCAAGAGCAACGTTGCGTCTGAGGCTTGGGACATCGTGAGCGAGTTGGTCCTGGAGACCACCCAGATTTCGGTAGAGCCTGTTCGTCTTTGTTCTGGGACGGCGGTCAGCACGGCCAAAGAAGCGTGGGATGCGCTCCAGCACATCTTTGAGGCGCGAGACAACGCACGTCTGCCGCAGCTCAGCATGAGCTGATCAAACTCAAGAAGGGCGGTGACTGAAACATCATCAAGAACACGTCGCGCGCCACAGGCGTCCGTCCAGAGCTCTCCAGTCTGGACAACAACGTGGACGAGAACACGTTTGTCCTGCAGATCCTGTCGGTCCTTTAGGCACAGTATGACATGCTCAAGATCGACCTGGAGAACATGGACGGAAAGCGCAACCTCACTGACGTGAGCGCCAAGCTGCTCATGGTGTAGCAGCGTGAGAGCCATGGGTGGTCCTCATCGACGGCCGGGGTCATGTCGCAAGCTCTAGCGGCAACACCTTCTAAGACGCCGTGGGACAAGCATGCGGCCGTGTGCTACTACTGCAAAAAGAAAGAGCACCTGAAGGGTGACTGTCTCAAGAAAACGGCTGACGACGCCAATGAAAACGAAACGCCGGATGGTGGGCGTCGTGAGGGTGGCGGGGGAGGTGGTGCACCTCCCCGCGCCGCATTGGCCTACGCTGTGTCGGCAGTCCTAACCGGGACGCTCAGCGCGACTGGGAGCACCAGAGGGTCCTTTACCTGGGTGTTGAAGTCGGGTGCGACCAGACATTAGGCCGCGCAGGACACGGGTTTCACCGTCAAGATGACGGGAAACGGGTCCACGGTAACTCTAGAAAACGGCCACAAGGTTTCCATCAAGGGGCTTGGATACGCGTCCATGGACGTGGGAAAGGGAAACACCACGGCACGCATGGTCCTGGCCGAGGCCACGCTTGTGCCGGATCTGACAGACAATCTTCTGTATGTCGCAGCGGTCGACCGCCGCGGCGGTGCGGTTGTGTTCGTTGGCAATGCCTGCTACATCCTCTATGACGCGGAAGCGGTCTTCACGAGCTGATTTTGGAGCAGCGCGTCTGTCGTTGGATTGATCAACGAGTCCTGGAACTACATGCTCAAGGTGACGCCGGTCTCGGCGTCGACCAGAGCCCCCTCCACACGCATGGGCAGCGAGGCGGAGCTGTGGCACCGCCGATTGAACAACTTGGGCTTCGATACCCTCAAGCGAGTGGTTGGTATGGTCAATGGGATGTTTACGACGGTAGCAGATGCCACACGCGCGCCTGGGACGGTATGTGTGCCGTATGTCGACGGAAAGATGGCGCGTTCTCCGCATCATCGTTATTAAACGAACGGTACCAAGTGCGAGTTGGTTCACACGGACGTTCATGGCCCATTGACGCCGTCGCTGGGCTGCTGTGTCTACTTCGTGACTCTGATAAAATACTCCAATGGGTTTATCACGGCGACGCCCATAAACTCCAAGGGGACTGTTTCGGATATCTTAAAGGCCCGCATCAAGCAGCTAGAGACCCTAACTGGGCTCAAGGTGAAAGGGGCTCGCCACGATGGCGCCAAGGAGTAAGGCAGCCGTGACCTCCACGGCCGGTTTGAGGAGAAAGGCAAAACTTCCAAGAAGACGGCGTCGTACTCTTCGCAGCAGAACGAGAAGGCTAACGCCCCGACCGTTGCATCATGGAGCGCGTTCGCGCTGCTCTGCTGGACGCCGGAGCGGGAGAGGAGCTGTGGGATGAGGCTTTATCATCAGTCATCCAGGTGCCCAACCGATCCCCCATGGCCGGAGAGACGTGATACCGCTGGATGCGCTCACGGGGAGACGCCTCGACGTGAAGGTACTGCGCGTCTGGGGGAGACGGGCATGGGCTCTGAAGCCCAAGCAGCAGGAGCGTGACTGGAACCCAGGAATGACGCCGTCCGTTTTCTCGTTTAAACTGTCGGTAGAAAGGCCTACCACATCCTAGAGGATGGCTCAAACAGGGTCTTTGAGTGCCGAGATGTGCTCATGGAGGAGACCTCAAGCAAATCCATAAACAAGACTTCTGCTCCAGGTCCGGCTTCCAGCAGTTTCCTGGACGCTCAGACGGATGGTGACCAGGAGGACGGGGCCATAGACATTCTGGACGCAGAAGTCCCATGTGGGACCTAGTGTGCTGCGCAACAGGCGACACAGAGCAACGATGAGCCGGAAGAGGGGGCCGGCCTCGACGCAGAAGATGACGATGACGATGACGCCGAAGAGGATGCGGCGGCTTATGATGGGCATGCAGTGCTGCCTGTCTCTACCACAGAGAGTCTTTGCGACGGCGTGGAAGCACTCCGGCGGTCGTAGCGCAAGCCGGCACCCAAGGTTACCTGGTGGGAGAGTAACCCGAAGGCATACGTTGCAGTATGACCTTAGTGCGGAGCTCCGTCGGGATGAGACCAGACCAAGGCGCCGGCCAATGCAAGGGAGGCGCGTGCGCGATCAGATTGGCCGCTTTGGAGAGCGGCCGAGAAGGAAGAGTACCTCGCTCATAAGAAGCTTGATACCTGGTCCAAAATCAAGAGCAGCAACAAGCGCAAGGCGGTCAAGACACGGTACGTGTACGACATCAAACACGATTCAGAGCGTAACATGACTCGGGAAAAGGCGCGACCGATGGCTCAGGGCTTCAACGAAGTTCCGGGGCGCCACTTATATGAGACGTAGGCACCAGTACCCAGCTCGGCCACGACACACGCGCTCTTCGCGGTGGCGGCGGCCAAGGTCAGGGAGGTTCACCACGTGGATGTCAAGACGGCCTTCCTGAAGGCAAAGATGGACAAAAAGGTGTACATCAAGCTTCCTCTCGGTGCCGAGCTGGTGGAGGCAGATGATGTCCGCCTTATCAGCATGGCTCTCTATGGGACCAAGCAGGCGGGGAGACTGTGGGGCATCAAGATTAACAAAGAGCTCAATGCCATCGAGGAGGTCCGGTCCAAGGCGGACACGTGCCTCTACACGTGCAGCCACCCTGTTCACGGGCTTGTCTACAACCGTTTTTGCGTAAACGATCTCATTTCGGCTGGAACGTTCCTCGACGGGGTCCAGATGGTCAAGACCTCGGTGTCGGCGTCGTTCGACGTGCGCGACATGGTTGAGGTCAAGAGCTTCATTGGAATGAAGGTCATGCGAGATTGGGCCGCCACGGTCATCACCCTGAGAAATCCGGCGCATGTCACTTCCCTGCTTGAGGCTCTCCAGATCGACAAGTCTGCGCCTAACAAGACGCCCTTGGAATCAGATGCCAAGCTTGGAAATACGGGGGAAAATCTCCTGCCCGAGGGAAACCGGTACGCCAAGCTTGTTGGCGAGTTGCTGTACTTGTCCGCGACAACGAGGCCGGAAACCATTGCCGTGGGCTTGCTGTCCCGCTACAATTCCTGCCCCAAGAAGGACCACATGCGCGCGGCCCAGAGGATCCTCCGATATCTTCGAGGGGCTATGCGCCTAGGGGTTGTGTACGGTAAAGAAAAGCCTCTCCAAGAGTACGTTGACGCCGACTGGGCAGGCGATATTGACGCTCGTCGGTAGAAGAAGGGCTTTGTCAACACGCTCAATGGCGGGCCGATATCGTGGACAATGAAGCGCCAGTCGACCGTGGCTGTAGTGGATCCTGCCCTCAAAGCCAACGGGGTATAACCCCGTCAGAAAACCCAGCACAGGATGCGGATCGCTACGCCAGAGTCACAACGCGAACTCCGGGATCACTGGGCGCGAAG
>Ga0209295_1000945_pt1 | contig 11328 bp, 9 predicted proteins | sample Porto_5metaG_FD_187428 | JGI IMG/M metagenome (GOLD analysis project Ga0209295, IMG submission 187428) | Marine algal microbial communities from Porto, Portugal - Porto_5 metaG (SPAdes) (version 2) | ecosystem: Host-associated > Algae > Red algae > Unclassified | place: Portugal: Porto... | reverse complement strand
CTAACCCCCTTTGCTGACGACAATAGCGCGATGGCCCCACCTGATCCCTTCCCGAACTCAGAAGTGAAACATCGTAGCGCCAATGGTAGTGTGGTTCGCCCATGTGAGAGTAGGTCATCGTCAGCTCCTTATACTTAAAAAGAGTCATCCTTAATTGGGTGGCTCTTTTTTTTATCTTTTATTCCTAGTGACCTACGTAGCAAATCCTATTTAAAGGTGAGTAAGGAGTAACGGCCGTCTGGAAGACAGTCGTCCGTAGTGCAAGACGGAAGGCTATGCCTGTAGGTAGCTCTTGCGCTGCCTAGCAAAGCAATGTTTTGCCTTAACGGCGCTCTTCTCGTTCGTCAGCTCTCTATACCTAGATAAAGCCCCCGATGCTCACGCGTTGGGGGCTTTTCTTTGGCTAACATTAAGAATTGTTTTGCCAATACTATAACGTATATGCGAACCTTACTACTTACAGAACCATAGATGTTTTCATTGAGTATGTACTATTTTAAAGCGAAACCCGTGCCCTAAGACGAAAGAAATATCTATTATTTGGCAAGACTATGCCGTTGAATCTAACCAAATGTATTAGATGATACCTAGCCAGTAGAGTTTATAAGCGATAGACGACGCCACAATATCCGCTTCTACCCTTTACTACGAGTAATACAGTATCTTAATTATTAAGCGGAGTGATGTTTTCATCTTAAGCAGGTTTTTATTGATAGAGGCAGAGACTTTATATCTAGCATATGAATTTGATTAGTTATCTGTTCATAATACCTTGATTGATTGGCTTTATAAAAATCTTTATATTGAATAGAGGTCTATATCAAGGATGAGTCTTATAGCTTACTCAATCGTATGCTATCTAACGAGCGTAGGCGGTTCGATGGCTTAATTATTTTTTAATGAAGCTGAAATGGAAGAGCTATATTTGTAGTAGAGCTTTTAGCCATAGCAGTTTTTAGAATGAGCGTAAACCCACTCTAGAAACTACTTACTGACTGCTAACTATTCACTGTCTGTTGTACTACTTAAAATTTACTTTGAAGTTCTTTATTCTTCTTTGAATTTTGGCACACCTTTTTCCCAGACATCCCAGTTATCAACGATGTGATCGACAGTTTTTGATCCTACTAGCACGATATTTTCTACTGTTTCTGCAAAGCCACCAGCTGTTTCCCCTGGTGCTGGATCCAAATGTTGTAGCGTAGTCTCATTTGGATTACCTTGGTCAAAATTCACTGCACCACGTAAGCTCATTATGCGTTCAATACCTACCGTTCTGTTAAGTACTTGTGCTATTGCAGTGGCTTCCATTTCAGTGATAATGTAATCATCTGCATTATATAACTCAGCTATGTATTGCGCTTGTTTTGACAACCCTGGACCATGAAAAAAGGTATCTCCTGTCATATGAGTGCCTACGGTGATAGCTGGGCTCCGTCGTGCTGCTGCATCAGGATATTTCATTCGATATGCGCTGGCTTCTTTTGAATCTTTTAAAGCAACTGACTGGCTTAAATGTAGATTCCATTTTAGCAGTTCAGAGTTAAGTTGATAGCGGCGAATATCTTCATAGCCTTTGCGGGGTGTAAACGTAGGTGCGCCTTTTTCACCTTCTTCAGCTTTCCAGCGGTGACCTAAGTCATAATCTACGAGCCAAGACGCCCAGCTTACATCACCTATTGTGCCTTTACTTGGTGGTGTTCCGGCGACACCGCTTAGAACGAAGTAGCTTTTGCTAAAGTCAAATTTAGGAGAAAGTGTGATTGCTTGCATGGATGCTGAAGACCCTACTTTACCCATCCCTAATACCGAACCACAGACACCTTCTGAGTTACAATAAACTGGGCTATGGGCACCTTCTACTTTTATAGGCTTACTATCTGTAAAGTATTGATTATACCAATGCTGAAATTCGCCTGCTTTATCTCCACTATTTTCACCAATTTCAAACATCGCTGCGATAAATACCTTTACTTGGATTTTATCTTGATGAGTTTCAGCTTGTGCATTACTGCAAAACATAAATATCATGGTAAAAATAGATAAATGAAAAAAATGTTTTTTTACAAACATATGGGACGCCTATTTAAAGTATTTGTGTCTGGATTTATAATTTAATTAGCAATAACTAAAAAATTTGCTAAAACTAAATAAATGCTTATATATATCTAATATAGAATAGCATAATCTGTAGATAGACTGGAGCGTTCAGCCAGTGTAGAGGGTAGGTCAAGAGGTTTGGGTTGGAACAGATTTTCTTTTTCTACTAATTTTATTTAACTATTTACACCGTGCAGTTATATTTTTCGATAAAAGATTTCTTAGTGACTATTGGACTGGACCTTCACTGTCATGTGGCACTTAATAGCGACTCATACTATTTATGCTTTTCGTTGTTTTAGGGCTTGCTGTTACTACTTTTAGGTTATCGGATATATATTTCAGCGAGGTTTAACTAATAGCTTGTTTAAGACGATTTGATAATAAGGAATGTTTCTACTATAGATTAGATTAATTTAAGGAAAACAAGTGAAAGCTAAATTTGCAGGTATTCAATATTTAGGCGACAGCGGTATTACCCAAACATGTAAAGAGGCGGTTATACAGCTCATACATGGTGGTGAAAAAATACAAGACGTGAAAATACTAACCTTTGAAGAGGCTTATTCACATACTCATGCGCTACTGCTAACCCTCAAGTATGATATTCAGATAGTCATTAAAGGTGGTTTTGCTTCTGGCTACGAGGGAGAGGCCCCAAAAGGATATGCATTTGTCTTGAACTTATTACGCAACTATACCGATAGTATTAATGAGTACATCATTTCAAAATCGATTTTTGAACGTATATCCAATTCAATTTTAACTGTGAAAGATTTGGAATATATCAACAGTATCAATCCAGTGCGCCCTGCTAGGTGGTATGAGTCTGTTTATCTTTATAAGAAGCGTGAGCACAATATTTTTAGTGAATTTCCGCTCATTATTCCTATGGCATTGCTTGACCCACGCCTGATCGAACTGGCATTGGATTTTGATAAGAGTCCAGACAATGCAATCATGGGTGCATACCGAAAGCTGGAATCTATTGTCAAAGAGCGTACAGGCTTGAACAACGAAAGTGGCGTTAAGCTATTTGCAAAAGCATTCCAAGGTGATGATTCAGTTTTGTATTGGGAAAACTTAGATTCAGGTGAATCTAAAGGTAGAGCATCGCTGTGTACGAGTGTCTATATGGCTTATCGCAACAATCGAGCACATCAAGAACTTCGCCATAATTTGAGGGATGATATTCGAGAGTTTATGTTAATCAATCAGTTATATATTTTAGAAAGTGAAGCAGCATTAAGATACACATAATGTTGAGAAGAGTTATTAGCTTAAGTTAAAACAGAGTTGCAGGACTTCGTAGGCTAGACTTTTTGTGTAAAAAGTAATGGTTAGATGTATAGAGCAGTAACATTGAGATATTAACGTTGCATTACGGGCTTTTGAAAAGGAATACACATTGAAAGTTCAATGGAAGAAAAATAAAAATTTGAAGCCATCTATTCTACTAAAGAAAATTGATAGTCTGAAAGTAATTGAAGATGGAAGGGTGTTATTCTCAGGTTTCGAGTATCGTGATGCAGTTTTAGCTTTGGAAAGCATGATCAGTTTTCCTCTTATAGCCGATGATTTGGATAAACATACTCTTGTACAAAAAACTATAGGGCAAGTTGTTAAGGACTATGAGATCAAATCTGAAACATTTCTTTCCAGGCTTAGAGAGAATATTCTCTTAGATGTAGGAAAAAGAGACAATATATATTATTTACTAACTTCTTTATCTGTAAATGACTTGCGCGTACGAAAAATTGCTTTTCAAGGCTGTATATTTAGATTTTATAAAAATAATTTTCCGAGCAAGTTTAAAGGTAGGAAAGAGTTATTAAATAAGAATAAGCCTCGTAGTAAAGTTGAGTCAGATGGTTATACTAAAGTTGTAGTTGAAATCAAAGCTAAATCAGAGAACATAGCTATAAATAAGTCTATGAAAACGCTTGATCTTCTTCGTAGTCTCTTTGCTATTTATAGCAATAGTTCAGCAGAACTAATTGGTAATGATTGGCAGCCTATCAATAAAATTCGTCTAGGTGAGTTTCATACAATACACAATGAATCAGGAAAAGTTTTTGAAGAATGCTTTTGGTACGATCCTAGTTTTTTAGAAGCTAGACTCTTTTCATTAGAAAACGAAGAGCCTGTTATTAAAAATATTAGAATGATAATTGATAGGCTTTCTAAATTCGAAAGACAATATAGATATGTCCTACATGATGCTTTATTACGGTTCGTTCGTGCTTTTGATGAAAAAGATCAGAATATAGCCGTTTTAAGAGCTTGGGGAGCATTAGAGTCTATAGCTGCTCCTAACGAGAGTAATTGTGATTCTGTAACTACTCGCTGTTCATTTCTTTTCGAAGATTATGAGTATCATAAACAGATACTCGAGCATTTAAGAGAATATCGAAATCGGAATGTACATGCTGGACAAGAAAGTGAAATGGCTAAAAGTTATGGCTTTCAAATACAAAGATACTTTATTAACATCTTTTTATTTCATATTCGCCAGCAGAATACTTTTCATTCAATCGATGAAGCTAATCGGTTTTTAGATTTACCAGCAGATAGAGATAAATTGATTTTCTTACAAAATATGATAAATAAATCTCTTAGATTTAGAGGGTATACTTGAGAGCATTATACTCTTTAAAATTATCGATATTAGCCTCACTTTTATCACACTCTATATTTGAAAATAACTATCAAAGAGAACCCCATGACAACATCAAAAGTAACTTACCAAGGCAATTTACGCACCCAAGCCATTCACCTACAGTCGAATAATCAAATCATCACTGATGCGCCGACAGACAATCATGGTAAGGGCGAAGCGTTTTCTCCGACTGATTTGCTAGCCACCAGCTTGGGCAGTTGTATCTTAACGATTATTGGTATCAAAGCCGAAGCGATGGATATCGATATCTCAGGTACGACCGCAGAGGTTACCAAAGTCATGGCTGCCAAACCAAGACGTGTGAGTGAAATACATGTTGTGGTTAATTTTTCAAAAGCATTGGATGAGAGTACCTTAAAACGATTTTATAAAACCGCGTTGACCTGTCCAGTAGGCAATAGCTTGGATCCTGCCATTACTCAAAATCTAGTATTTAACAATGGCACAGAAGCCTAATATGTCTACTAAGACGTTACTCATCGTCGCTCATGCGCCATCGCCCAATACTCAGAAATTGGCGCAGGCAGCTTATGACGGTGCCAATCATCCTGATATAGATATCAACGTCATTTTGAAATCACCGCAGGATACGCAGCCTGAGGATGTGTTGACTGCTGATGCGTTACTGTTAGGTACGACTGAAAACCTAGCGTATATGGCAGGGCTGACCAAGGACTTTTTTGATCGTTGCTACTATCCAGTGTTAGAAGAGAAGCAAGGCATGCCATTTGCGGTATATATACGCGCAGGGCATGATGGTACAGGTACCAAGCTTGCGCTCAAAACGATTACAACGGGGTTACGTTGGTCATGGATTCAAGAGGCGCTGATACTACAAGGCGATTGGCAAAATGACTTTGCTGAGCAGGTAGAAGAGCTTGCTATGACATTGGCTGCTGGGGTAGAGGCGGGCATTTACTAGTAGTCAGTTGTTTGGCGGGCATTAGGTCAGTCATAGACAGTGCTTATTCATCTACTGCTATCAATATTGAGAGCATAACAAACGGTCTGGGAGGATGGTGATGCATGACGATAATCTGGATAGTGATAATCCAAATAATAAAGTAGATATTTCTGCATTGCCGTTTTCTCAAGCGTGTGAGAATAATAAACAGCCTATTCTAGAAGTACTCCAAACCGAGCTACAAAGCTCTAGTCATGTATTAGAGATTGGTTCTGGGACAGGTCAGCATAGTGTTTACTTTGCGCCTCATTTGTCACATTTAAAATGGCAAACTAGCGATGTCACTGGTAATCATCGCCATATAATCGCTTGGCACAATGCTTATCCTGCACCTAATTTATATTTGCCATTAACGTTTGATTTGGCGCAAGACTCAGTACCTGTTAGTAGTCATTTAAATAGCAGTTATGTAGACAAACCTTATGATGTGATATTTACCGCCAATACTTTGCATATCATTAGCTGGGCTTTGGTAGAGCGATTATTTGCATTGGCTAGTGATGCGCTACCTGTTGACGGTAAGTTGATTGTCTATGGCCCATTTAACGAAGATGGCAAATATACCAGTGAAGTTAATCAGCGATTTGATGCGATGTTGAGAGCAGGTAATCCTGACAGCGGTATTCGTGATAAAGAAGACATCGTCAGTCTAGCAAACGCTCATTATCTACAACTTTCTAAAACGTATGCAATGCCTGCTAATAATCAGCTATTGGTATTTCGGAAGAATTAAACGCTTAATACTGTATAAAAAAAGACACCTCAATGGATCGTTATCAGGTCTTAATTGAGGTGTCTTTTTGTTTGGGTTTGCTTAAATTGTTGCTGATATTTTTATTCGTACTGTTTCTCTACCACTAGACTATTTATATTCTTCTGCTAAAAAATCTAAGTAGCGTTTCCAAGAGCGCTCATCGGCGCGAGCATCATATCTATCGCTGCCAAATACGCTAAAGGCATGTGGTGCGCCGCTATAGGTAACCATCTCGTGAGGTATCTTGGCTGCTTCTAATGTCTTGCCCAAAGTGGCAAAGCTCTCTAGCGAGACAGATTGGTCAGCAGAGCCGTGGAATACTAGGATTTCTCCCGTAGTTTTGTCGTAGCTTTGACCGGTTGGAATATCGAAGGCGCCGTGGAAGGGTACAAAGGCTTTTTGCTCAAAACCTGAACGGGCAAGCTCTAACGCGACCGTACCGCCAAAACAATAGCCCATCGTCGTGCCTTTACGCACATCATTGCCTTGTAGTTGTCCAGCCGTTAATGCCCCTGCCAATATGCGTCGCATTTTATTACGATCATCATATAGCTCCCCAGTGAGGCGTTTGTTTTCTTCGATAGAAGTGGGGCGAATGCCTTGTCCAAACATATCGGCTGCCAATACGTTGTAGCCTTCAGCCGCTAACATGTCAGCACGTTTGCGCTCATAGTCAGTTAGACCATCCCAATCATGAATCAATAAGATAAAAGGTGCATTAGCTTTGTCCGCCTTGGCGTAATAGCCTTCGTACGCTTTATCATCGACCGTGTAGGTCACGTTTTTGGTTGTGATAGCAGCAGCCGTTTGACTGAACGTTAATGCCATTAGACCCATTGACGCGCCTACTAGCAATGAGTGATAAGGTTTTTTAGTCGAGGAGCTTAGAGTTGGTAACATGATAGGTAGCCTTATAGTTATATAAAAAATAGTCGCATCGTCAAATCCACATAAATCTGCTACATCGTCATCCTCGCTGACCATACTAATGTATAACTTGCGCTCGGTTTTCTTGTATCGAAATTATCTGAATCCAACGACATAAAAAAGATAAATATAAGGCTAAAACCATGCCAATTTATTTATCAATAGTCTCTGGTACTTCATAAAAAGCATACCTTAAAGAATAACTACATTACAAGATTCTATTGTTAACGTTTATGCGCCTTTAAGACCAACTAAAGCAGCTGGCTTATAGCGTCTATAGACCTTAACCAAACATCAACAAGGTTTACTATATACGCAACTATATTTGACTTATTTTTTGGGTAGTATAAGTCCTAAGCCTATTATTCCTTTACGAATTTTAGTGCGGTATCAGTTTAACGCTCGGCAATGCTGAAAACACAGATAAATAAATGACAGATGAAGTCACCACTACCTCAAAGGATATCAAACCTGTGTAGGCACTCTTTTAATGATTTAAAAGAGCACTCTCAATCTATTAGCTAGGACTTTTTATGAATAATAATATCGATCATACGGACCCCGCCAAAAACATGAATACTGAACGTGGCAATGGTGGTGAAACCCATCAGCGTGCAGGCGACGACACTAAAGTATTGACCACGCAGCAAGGTGTGGCTATCGCTGATAATCAAAACTCTCTAAAAGCAGGCTCACGTGGGCCGACGCTATTAGAGGATTTTGTGCTACGTGAAAAAATCAATCATTTTGACCATGAGCGTATTCCTGAGCGTATCGTCCATGCTCGTGGTAGCGCGGCACACGGTTACTTTGAGCTGACAGAGTCACTAGAAGAATATACGACTGCTAAAATATTGACCGAAACAGGTAAGCAAACGCCACTATTTACGCGTTTCTCAACGGTAGCAGGTAACAAAGGTTCAAAAGATACGCCACGTGATGTGCGCGGTTTTGCTGTGAAAATTTATACGGAAGAAGGTAACTGGGACATTGTTGGTAACAACATGCCAATCTTCTTTATCCAAGATGCGATGAAGTTTCCAGATTTGATTCATGCGGTAAAACCAGAACCAGATCGTGGTTTCCCGCAAGCGGCTTCTGCTCATGATACGTTTTGGGATTTTGTCTCACTAAGTCCTGAAACCATGCACAATCTAATTTGGCTGATGAGTGATCGCGGTCTGCCACGTAGCCTACGCATGATGGAAGGCTTCGGTATTCATAGCTATCGCTTAATCAATAAAGACGGTAAGAGCACCTTTGTACGTTTCCATTGGAAGCCAGTATTGGGCGTACAGTCAACCACGTGGGATGAGGCAGTGAAAATCTCAGGTGCTGATCCTGACTATCATCGCCGTGATTTGTTTGAGTCAATCAATAATGGCGACTATCCTGAATGGGAATTTGGCGTGCAGTTATTTACTGAAGAAGAAGCCAACGAATTCCCATTTGATCATCTCGATGCGACAAAACTGATTCCAGAAGAATTGGTACCAGTAAAAGTCGTGGGTAAGATGGTATTGAACCGCTATCCAGATAATTTCTTTGCAGAGACTGAGCAGGTAGCATTCTGCCCATCGCATTTGCCACCGGGTGTTGACTTTAGTAATGACCCATTATTACAAGGTCGTTTGTTCAGTTACTTGGACACCCAGCTATCACGTTTAGGCTCACCAAACTTTGCCCAGATTCCTATCAATGCACCAAAATGTCCGTTTGCTAATAATCAGCAAGATGGTCATATGCAGATGCAAGTGCCTAAGACGCGTGTACTCTATGAGCCACAAAGCCTAGATCCAACTCGTCCTCGTGAAAGCGCTAAACGTGGTTTTAACTCATTCCATGAGCAACTAGATGATGGCGTAAAAGGTCGCGTCCGTGACGAGAGCTTTGCCGATCATTATAGCCAGCCACGTATGTTCTACCGTAGTCAGACAGCAACTGAGCAAGCCCATATCGCAACTGCTTATGCGTTTGAGCTAGGTAAAGTAGATACAGCCCATGTACGTACGCGTATGCTTAGCCATTTGATTCATATCGATGAAGACTTGGCCAATCGCGTAGCAACGGCATTGGGTATGGAGCTACCAGAGCCAGCAGATGCCGCTGCACCAGTGCAAGACTTGGGAACCTCTAAAGCGGTACAAACGATTGGCCTAACGCCTGATAGCCTAAAAGGTCGTATGATCGGTATCTTGGTTGCAGAAGGCTCTAATAGCAGTGAAGTTAAAAAATTCGAAGATGCTGCCAAAGCGCAGGGTGCTAGCGTCAAGATTGTAGCGCCTAACAAAGAAGTCGTATTGGATGATGGTACACGCATACAAGCTGATGAGCGCCTCGCTGGTGGCCCGTCAGTGATGTTTGATGCCGTCGTTAGTATCATTATGCCTGACCAAGCTAAAAAGCTGGCAAAAGACAGCTCAGCATTAGATTGGTTCAACGATGCGTACAATCATTGCAAAGCCATCGCCTATTGCGGTGCGACTGATGAATTTATCCTAAGTAAACTGCCCGTTGAAAAAGATGAGTTTGTGACGCCACTGGCTGAGCTAGACACCTTTATTAGTAATGCTAAGTCTCGTCTATGGGAACGTGAGCCAAAGGTTCGTGATCTTGCATAGTCGATAAGTAGGTAATTTACGAATTATCCAAAATACTAAATAAGATATTAAGTGTTTCCTTAAACCCAGCCTAAGCGCTGGGTTTTTGCTTTTAATTAATAAGGTGAGAATTATATAGGCGGTTATTAACAGTCAGTTGTCCATAGTTAATTGTTAGTCGCATTGCTTCTGTATGCCGCATCGCTTCTATATATAGTCACAAGCGTTCACTCAAAGTCATTTTATTTGTGGTGACGGACGCTATACTAAAGATTGGCTATAAAACTGAACAAAAGCCTCACAATAATAATGACAAATGAGGTAGGGAACACCAATGAGTCTATGTGAAATTGTAAGATTAGAAGGATATATCCAGAGTAGTTATCTGGCAGTATATCCAGATAAAATAATGCTGTTAGATGGCTGCTGCCGTGCTGATGTGCCGATGGTGCTTGACTATATTAAGACAACGTTAAAACGACCCGTCACCGACCTAAAAGTAGTAGTGGTCACGCATATGCATCCGGATCATGCAGGCGGTGCGAATAAATTTCGAGAAAAGACTGGCTGTCTGATTGTCTCAGCGGATGAAAAAAAGCAGTGGTATAGCGGTATTGGCGGGCACACGATGCACTTCGTAGATATACATCTAGGATATTATGTGGCCAGACGTCAAGGTAAACCATTTAAAAACCTATATTACTCGGCAAGTCTGAAACCGGATATCACCGTCACAGATGGTGAGCTTGTGCCAAAGTTCGATGAGTGGCAAGTATTAGAGACGCCAGGTCATACGGATCGTGATTTATCATTGTTTCATCTGCCTAGTCGTGAAGTATACACCGCTGATTTAATCATTAAGTTGCGCCACAAGTTTGTAGCGCCATTTCCTGTCTATTACCCTAAAGCTTATGTCCAATCGTTAAAAAAAATCAGGGCATTGCAACCGTCAATGGTGATGATGGCACATGGTCGAGAGCTAGCGATGAGTAAGGCAGAGTTTGATGAGTTTATTGCCCATGCACCCAAGCACCCACGTACTATCAAGGATACGATCAGACATAAACTACTATGGCGCAAGAGAGATAACTTTAGACTGTTTAAACGTAGGCATAATAAATAGAGGTATATAAAAGCTAAGTAACTAATAGCTAAAAAACAACGTTTAAAAAGCCCAGACGAAAAAAAGCCCAGTTACTAAGATAGTAACTGGGCTTTCTAAATATGGTGGGCTGTCCGCGACTCGAACGCGGGACCAATTGATTAAAAGTCAACTGCTCTACCAACTGAGCTAACAGCCCTG
>Ga0209295_1000944_pt1 | contig 11331 bp, 21 predicted proteins | sample Porto_5metaG_FD_187428 | JGI IMG/M metagenome (GOLD analysis project Ga0209295, IMG submission 187428) | Marine algal microbial communities from Porto, Portugal - Porto_5 metaG (SPAdes) (version 2) | ecosystem: Host-associated > Algae > Red algae > Unclassified | place: Portugal: Porto... | reverse complement strand
AGTGCTTATTAAGAAGGTACGAATTCACTTGTTGCATCGTATCGATAGCTACACCTACCATAATAAGTAGAGAAGTACCACCATAAAATAAAGCCCAACCTTGTTGCATCCCTAGTACATTTACTGCAACTGCAGGAAATATAGCTATAAGTGCAAGGAAAATTGAACCAGGTAACGTTATCTGAGACATAATTTTATCTAAATACTCTGCAGTTTCAGAACCTGGACGTATCCCAGCTATAAAGCCACCACTGCGCTTAAGATCATCTGCCATTTTATTGGTAGGGACCGTAATCGCTGTATAAAAGTATGTAAAGATAATAATCAATAATGCAAAAACTAAATTATACCAAAATCCGAAAATATTATTTCCAAAATTAGTTTGCAACCAAGTACCTACAGTGGTATCAGCAAGAAAACTTGCCTCTCCTATAAGACCAGGAACAAACATAATGGCTTGTGCAAAGATAATAGGCATTACCCCAGAAGCATTCAATTTTAATGGTAAAAATTGACGACTTCCAAAAGCGTTCTTCTCATACTCTCCAGTTGCAGTTCTTCTTGCATAAGATACGGGTACTTGACGTACTGCCATTACCAACAATATACATAGTAGAATAATTACAAACCAGATTACTAATTCTATAAGGATCATAATTAATCCTCCGTTAGATTCAGTTACACGAGCAACCCATTCTTGAACAAATGATATAGGCATTGTTGCAATAATACCCACCATAATTAAAAGTGAGATACCATTACCTATTCCCTTATCTGTAATCTTTTCACCAAGCCACATTGCAAATATACATCCTGTTACTAGTATAAGTACAGATGATATGTAGAATGTAGGTGTAAGACCCATTACAAAAGCGGTAGAAGGAACACCTAGTGCAGGTAATGCAGCTAGATAACCTGGTGCTTGTAACAAACAGATTGCGATAGTTAACCATCTAGTAATCTGATTGATCTTACGGCGACCACTTTCCCCTTCTTTTTGTAATTTTTGAAGATAAGGTATTGCTATACCCATTAACTGCACTACAATAGAAGCAGAAATGTAAGGCATAATACCTAATGCAAATACAGATGCGTTAGAAAAAGCACCTCCAGTAAACGCAGCCAAAAGGCCTAAAAGCCCTTGGTCTGTAGAATCTTGAAGACCTCCTAATTGTGACGCATCTATACCTGGAAGTACAACTTGTGCACCAAAACGATATACGAGGAGAAGCGTAAGCGTAAGAATTATTCTATTCCTAAGCTCATCAATCTTCCAGATATTCTTTATTGTATCTATAAATTTCATCCTCTTATATCGATTATAAAGTTACAGCTTCACCACCAGCAGCCTCAACAGCAGCTTTTGCAGTTGCAGTAAATTTATGAGCAGTTACTTTGATTTTAGCTTTAAGCTCACCTCTACCTAAAATCTTTACTAAATCGTTCTTACCTACAAGACCAGCTTCAATAAGTGTATCTATAGAAACCTCTTCTGTAAGACGACCAGCATCTACATATTCTTGTAACGTGTCAAGATTTACACCAGCATACTCCTTACGGTTTATGTTTGTAAATCCAAACTTAGGTACACGACGCTGAAGTGGCATTTGACCTCCTTCAAAACCGATTTTCTTACTATACCCAGAACGTGACTTCTGTCCTTTGTGTCCACGACCAGCTGTTCCACCGTTTCCAGTTGCCTGGCCACGTCCTTTACGACCGTCGTTTTTCTTAACAGCGCCTTTTGCAGGTCTTAAGTTATTTAACTCCATCTGTTATTTATATTAAGCTTCTTCTACAGAAACTAAGTGACTTACTTTATTTACCATACCAAGGATGTTAGGTGTGTTTTCGTGCACCTTTACCTGGCCTATTTTTCTCAATCCAAGAGATTCTAAAATTCTCTTCTGGTTCTGTGTGCGATTAATCGCGCTCTTCACCTTTGTTACTTTGATTTTTGCCATTGTTCCTTGATTTATCCTTTAAACACTTTATCAAGTGAGATACCACGTTGCTTTGCAACTGTTTCTGCACTTCTTAATTGTAATAAAGCATCAAAAGTTGCTTTTACTACGTTGTGTGGGTTTGAAGATCCTTGATTCTTAGAAAGTACATCGTGTATACCTACTGATTCAAGTACGGCACGTATTGCACCACCTGCGATTACTCCTGTACCGGCAGCTGCTGGTAAAAGTAATACGCGAGCTCCTCCAAATTTACCTTTCTGTTCGTGAGGGATAGTCGCTTTGTTAAGCGGTATACGCACTAGGTTTTTCTTAGCATCTTCCATAGCCTTTGCAATTGCAGATGCTACTTCTTTTGACTTTCCTAATCCGTGTCCTACAACACCATTCTCATCACCTACTACAACTATAGCAGAAAATCCAAAAGCTCTACCTCCTTTAGTTACCTTAGTAACACGCTGAACGCCTACTAGACGATCTTTTAAGTCTAAGCCACTTGGCTTTACTAACTCTACGTTTTTATAATCTTGATACATAACTTTATTAGAATTTAAGACCGCCTTCTCTTGCGCCCTCTGCTAGTTGTTTAATTCTTCCGTGGTAAAGGTAACCTCCTCTATCAAATACTACAGCTTCAACTCCAGATTTTGTAGCTTTTTCGGCGATTGCCTTACCTACAAGTTTTGCAGTTTCAGATTTGTTAGATTTCGCAGCAGCGATATCCTTATCACGTGACGATGCAGCTGTAATAGTCTTCCCGTTAAGGTCGTCTATTAACTGTGCATAAATCTCTTTATTACTTCTAAATACACAGAGTCTTGGTCTCTCCGCAGATCCAGAAATAGTCTTACGAATTCTAAGGTGAATTCTATTTCTTTTTTCACTTTTTGATAATGCCATTTCTCTATGTATTATGCAGATTTACCTGCTTTTCTTCTTATTACCTCTCCTACAAATCTGATTCCTTTTCCTTTGTAAGGCTCAGGCTTACGGAAACCACGAATCTTTGCAGCGACAGCTCCTACTAGTTGCTTGTCGTGTGAAGTTAACTTCACTATAGGATTCTTACCTTTTTCTGAGATTGTCTCAACTTTTACTTCTGGAGCTACATCTAAAACGATGTTGTGAGAGAAACCTACAGCAAGATCAAGCTTATTACCTTGATTACTCGCTCTGTATCCTACTCCTACAAACTCAAGTTGCTTTTCAAAACCTTTAGAAACTCCTTCTATCATATTTGCGATAAGAGCTCTATAAAGACCGTGCTTTGCACGAAGGTCTTTTTTATCTGATGCGCGCTCTAAAGTAATAACCCCTTCTTCGATTTTGATCTCAATACCAGAGTACTCTTGCGTAAGCTCGCCTAATTTTCCTTTTACTGTTACAATGTTATCAGCAAGAGTTACTGTAACTCCTTCTGGCACTGTAATTGGACTTTTACCTATTCTTGACATGTCTTTGTCTTTTTATCTGATTAGTAAACGTAACAAAGTACTTCTCCTCCAACGTTATGTTGAGCGGCTTGCTTACCTGTCATAACTCCTTTTGAAGTTGAAACAATAGCAATACCTAATCCATTTAAGATACGAGGTATCTCTGTAGATGAAGAGTATTTACGTAAACCAGGCTTACTGATTCTTTGGATATCCTTAATAACTGCTTCTTTAGTAATGCGATCATACTTCAAGGCAATCTTGATCGTATCCTGCGCTTTACCTTCTACAAATTTGTAGCTAAGGATGTAACCTTGGTCAAATAAGATTTTAGTCATCGCCTTCTTAAGGTTTGATGCTGGAATCTCGACCACTCTGTGATTTGCTGCCGATGCATTACGCACACGTGTCAGAAAATCTGCAATAGTATCTGTATTCATTTAATTATAGTTACGGTAGTGGTTTTCTCTATTTCCGCTTTCGCGAAAGCATAAAAAGAACCTTCTACCAATTTATACTCTTTAATCTACCAGCTTGCTTTCTTAACACCTGGTATCAACCCTTGGTTAGCCATCTGACGGAACATCACACGTGATATACCGAACTGACGCATATAACCTTTAGGACGACCTGTAAGTTTGCAACGATTGTGCTGACGTATAGGTGAAGCGTTCTTAGGTAGCTTTTGCAATCCTTCGTAATCTCCAGCTTCTTTTAAAGCTTTACGTTTTTCAGCATATTTTGCAACAGTTTTAGCACGCTTTACCTCACGGGCTTTCATTGATTCTTTAGCCATATCTTAGTTCTTTTTAAAAGGTAAACCTAGTTCTTTAAGCAACGATTTTGCTTCCTTATCAGTTTGAGCAGATGTTTGAAAAGTGATGTTCATACCATCTATTTTCTTAATTCTGTCAATGTTGATCTCTGGAAAAATGATTTGCTCAGTGATACCCATACTATAGTTACCACGTCCATCAAATCCTGTTGCATTGATACCGTTAAAGTCACGTACACGTGGTAATGCAGATGTTACAAGTCTATCTAAAAACTCATACATACGCTCCCCACGTAAAGTTACTTTTGCACCAATAGGCATTCCTTTACGTAATTTAAATGTTGCAACGTCTTTTTTAGACATTGTCGAGATAGCTCTTTGTCCTGTAATAAGAGTAAGCTCTTCTACAGCATTTTCAACTAACTTCTTATCTGCAACCGCAGCTCCAACACCACGAGATACTACAATCTTATTAAGACGAGGTACCTGCATAACGTTCTTATATCCAAACTCTTCTTGAAGGGCTGGCGTCACGCGGTCATTAAACTCTTGTTTTAGTCTTGGTACGTATCCCATCACTATAATATTTCGTTGTTAGACTTTGCAAAGCGTACCTTCTTACCATCTTCCATACGGTAACCTACTCTCGTAGTTTTACCATCCTTATCTAAAAGGGAAAGGTTAGATATTTGAAGTGGCGCTTCTTTTTCTTTTATTCCACCTTGAGGATTTGCGGCGCTAGGCTTTTCGTGCTTCTTCACCATATTAACACCCTCAACGATTGCTTTGTTCTTCTCGATAAATACTTTTACAACTTTACCCTCTGATCCTTTATGATCTCCAGCAATAACCTTTACAGTATCTCCCGTTTTTATTTTAAGCTTTGTCATCTTCTTCTCTGTATTAAAGCACCTCTGGTGCTAATGATACAATCTTCATAAACTGTTTGTCACGAAGCTCTCTTGCTACTGGTCCAAATACACGAGTACCGCGCATCTCACCTTGAGCAGTTAAAAGAACACAAGCATTATCATCAAAACGGATATAAGATCCATCTGGACGACGTACTTCTTTCTTAGTACGCACAACTACTGCTGTAGACACGGCACCTTTTTTAACCTGGCCATTAGGTGTTGCATCTTTTACAGATACAACAATCTTGTCTCCTACAGAAGCATATCTTCTCTTAGTACCTCCTAATACACGGATAGTCAAAACTTCTTTTGCTCCTGTATTGTCTGCTACTTTTAATCTTGATTCTTGCTGTAACATTACTTCGCTCTTTCAATGATTTCTACTAGTCTCCAAGTCTTAGATTTACTCATAGGACGTGTTTCCATTATCCTAACTGTATCTCCTTCGTTGCAGTCGTTTGTTTCGTCGTGTGCTACATACTTCTTCGTTTTTAAAACGAACTTACCATACATAGGGTGCTTTACTTTTTTAACTTCGGCAACAACGATAGATTTTTGCATCTTGTTACTAGTTACTACACCAACACGCTCTTTTCTTAAATTTCTTTTTTCCATCTTAAGCAGCGTTATTGTTCTCTTTTAGTTAATTCAGTTGCAATTCTAGCGACTGTACGTCTCATAGAACGCAATTGAATAGGATTGTCAAGTGGAGAGATAGCGTGAGCCATCTTAAGATCCATATAAGATCTCTTTGCTTTACCAAGCTCTTCTTGCAATTCTGCTGTAGATAATCCTTTTACCTCTGATTGTTTCATAGTACTCAAATTTATTCAGCTGAAAAATCTCTAGCTACGACATACTTAGTTCTCACTGGTAATTTCTGAGCTGCAAGACGTAATGCCTCTTTTGCAACTGGCTCAGGAATACCTCCTAATTCGAACATAATGCGTCCTGGTTTTACAACTGCTGCCCAATATTCTACAGCACCTTTACCTTTACCCATACGTACCTCAAGAGGTTTCTTTGTAATAGGCTTGTCCGGGAAGATCTTAATCCAAAGAGTTCCTTCCCTTTTCATATAACGTGTTGCTGCAATACGAGCTGCTTCTATTTGTCTCGCAGTTACAAAAGCTGAGTCTAATGATTTTATACCGAACTGGCCATTAGAAAGCGTGTGCCCTCTTTGCGCTAGTCCTTTCATACGACCCTTCTGCTGCTTGCGGAATTTTGTTTTTCTAGGCTGTAACATTTTTTACTGTCTTTTTAAAAAATTACTTTCTACGACGTGGTCCTCGGTTATCCTTACGACCTCCGCCACCTTTAGACTTACTGTTTTGAAGTCCAACTAAAGGAGAAAGCTCTCTCTTGCCATATACTTCACCTTTCATAATCCATACTTTAACACCCAGTCTACCGTAAGTAGTGTGAGCTTCAACTAAAGCATAATCTATGTCGGCTCTAAAAGTTGATAAAGGAATACGCCCATCTTTATAAGACTCTGTACGTGCCATCTCTGCACCGTTCAGACGTCCAGAAATCTGGATTTTAATACCCTCAGCATTCATACGCATTGCAGCCGCAATTGCCATCTTTATTGCACGACGGAAAGAAATTCTTCCTTCAATCTGACGAGCAACACTCTGACCTACTAGAAATGCATCTAGCTCTGGACGTTTGATTTCGTGGATATTAATTTGCACTTCTTTACCTGTGAGTTTCTTAAGCTCTTCTTTTAACTTGTCTACTTCCTGACCACCTTTCCCGATAATGATACCAGGTCTTGCAGTAGTAATAGTAACGGTTACAAGTTTAAGCGTACGCTCAATGATAACTCTTGACACACTAGCTTTACTTAAACGAGCGTGAATATAACGTCTAATCTTATCGTCTTCGGCAAGTTTATCACCGTAGTCATTACCTCCGTACCAGTTAGATTCCCATCCTCTGATTATTCCAAGGCGATTTCCGATTGGATTTGTCTTCTGTCCCATCTAATTAATTGCTTTGTGTGTTATCTTTTGCTCCAAGAACCACTGTTACGTGGTTAGAACGTTTTCTTATTCGGTGCGCGCGACCTTGTGGTGCTGGACGTAGTCTTTTTAACATTGTTCCAGAATCAACTTTGATCTCTTTAATAAAAAGATTTGCATCTTCGATACTTGCGTCTTCATTCTTTGCTTCCCAGTTTGCAACTGCAGAAAGAACTAGTTTCTCAACTTTACGTGATGCTTCTTTATTACTAAATTTCAATAACTGAAGTGCTCTTTCCACTTGCGTTCCTCGTACCATATCTGCTACAAGACGCATTTTACGTGGAGAGGTAGGGCAGTTATTCAATTTCGCGAAAGCGATAGACTTGTTAGCCTCTTTGCGACGATTTGCCGCTTCTTTTTTACGAACTCCCATCTCCTGTTATCTTTTACCTTTATTTTTCTTATCAGCTCCGTGTCCTCTGTAAGAACGCGTAGGTGAAAATTCTCCTAGCTTATGACCTACCATATTCTCAGTAACATATACTGGTACAAACTGGCGACCATTATGTACTGCAATAGTTTGCCCCACAAAATCTGGAGTAATCATAGAAGCTCTAGACCAAGTCTTAATGACAGTCTTTTTATTGCCTTCTACGTTTGCAGCAACTTTCTTTTCTAACTTATAGTGAACGTAAGGTCCTTTTTTTAATGAACGTGCCATATCTTATTATTTCTTTCTACGTTCTACAATATACTTATTACTCGACTTCGTCTTAGAACGCGTTCTGAAACCTTTAGCAGGTACACCATTACGGTTTCTAGGGTGACCTCCAGAAGACTTACCTTCACCACCTCCCATAGGGTGATCAACAGGGTTCATCACTACTGGACGTACACGTGGACGACGACCTAACCAACGGCTTCTACCAGCTTTACCAGATACAAGTAACTGGTGATCACTGTTAGACACAGCTCCTATTGTAGCCATACACGTTGCAAGAATCAATCTTGTCTCACCTGAAGGTAACTTTACAGTTGCAAATTTACCATCACGAGCCATTAACTGAGCAAATGCTCCAGCCGAACGAGCCATAACAGCTCCTTGACCTGGACGTAACTCTATACAAGAGATTATAGTACCTAATGGAATATCTGAAAGCGGCATTGCATTACCAATCTCTGGCGCTACATTAGATCCAGAAACTAAGTTCTGACCTACTTGAAGACCGTTTTGAGCAATGATATACCTCTTTTCTCCATCTTGATAATTAAGAAGTGCGATAAACGCAGTTCTGTTTGGATCATACTGGATAGACGCAACAGTTGCAGGAACTCCCTCTTTGTTACGTTTGAAATCGATAATACGGTAACGCTTCTTGTGACCTCCACCTACTTGGCGGATTGTCATTTTACCCGTATTGTTTCTACCACCTGAGCGTTTTTTCGGAGCCAAAAGGCTTTTTTCCGGCTTATCAGTTGTAATCTGGTCGAAACCATTTACAACTCTAAATCGCTGCCCAGGAGTGATAGGTTTTAATTTTCTTACTGACATTTTGTTGTCTTAAATGTTGTTATAAAAATCTATTGTATCACCTTCCGCCAGCTGTACAATTGCTTTCTTAATAGCATTTGTTTTACCAGAAAGAACACCAGACTTCGTATAACGAGACTTGCGATCCGGGCGGACATTCATTGTGCGAACTTTTTCAACTGAAACACCATAAGCAGCTTCTACCGCTTTCTTAATTTCAACCTTATTTGTTCTCATACTAACTTCAAAAGTATAGCGATTCATTTCCTCACTATCTTTTGTCGCTTTTTCTGTAATAACAGGTTTTATTAAAATACTCATCGTGTCTTATTTTGCTAAGTTTGCCTCAACACCTTCTAAAGAACCCTCTAAGAATACAACATTGTTTGCATTCATAATACCGTAAGTGCTTAATTCTGAGCTTTTTACGACTTTTGAGGCCTTTAAATTGCGCGACGACAAATATACATTATTATTTGACTCTCCCAACACTATTAGTGACTTTTTATTTTCTAAGCCTAAGGCTTTCAAAACGTTCACAAAATCTTTTGTTTTTGGAGCGTCAAAATTGAAGTCTTCTATTACAGTGATTGCGTTATCGTTAGCCTTCATTGTAAGTGCAGAACGACGTGCAAGTCTCTTTAATCCTTTGTTTAATTTGAAAGAGTAATTTCTCGGTCTTGGTCCGAACATACGTCCTCCACCTTTAAAAACACCAGACTTGATACTACCCGCACGAGCTGTACCTGTTCCTTTTTGTTTTTTAATCTTACGAGTAGATCCTGCGATCTCTGCTCTTTCTTTAGCCTTGTGCGTACCTTGACGTTGGTTTGCAAGAAATTGCTTAACGTCTAAGTAAACAGCGTGCTTGTTTGGTTCAATTCCAAAAACAGCATCAGAAAGGTCTGCCTTTCTCCCTGTTTCTTTTCCTTTGATATCTACAACTGCTACCTTCATTACTTCTGAATGATTACATAAGCATTTTTGTGACCAGGAACACATCCTTTCACTACAAGTAGGTTCTTCTCAGCTACTACTTTCAATACTTTAAGATTTTGAACTTTTATTTTGTCACCACCCATACGTCCTGCCATACGCATTCCTTTGAATACACGTGCAGGGTAAGATGCTGCTCCAATAGAACCAGGAGCTCTAAGACGGTTATGTTGACCGTGAGTCGCTTGACCTACACCGGCAAAACCGTGACGCTTTACAACCCCTTGAAATCCTTTACCTTTTGAAGTTCCCGATACATCAACAAACTCTCCTTCAGCAAAATGATCTACAGTAATTGCATCTCCTAATTTAAACTCTCCTTCAAATCCTTGAAACTCGACAACTTTACGTTTAGCAACAGTTCCTGCTTTTTTGGCGTGGCCAGTAGCAGCTTTGTTTGCCTTTTTAACGTCATCGAAACCAAGTTGAAGGGCTTCATACCCGTCAGTTTCTTTGGTTCTGACTTGGGTGATAACGCAGGGACCTGCTTCAATAACTGTACAAGGAATATTCTTCCCGTTCTCGTCAAAGATGCTAGTCATACCTACTTTCTTTCCGATTAACCCAGACATATTTATAAATATTAATTATTAAAATTCAATTCAAAAAACAAGGCCGAACACGTTCGACCTTGAATGTGTGTTTTCCGTTTTTCCCTCGCGCGCAGCTCAGGACAAGTTAGTGCGGTGATTATTTACGCTTTCGCGAAAGCGTAAACACCTATCACACTTTTATCTCTACCTCTACTCCAGATGGTAACTCTAACTTCATTAAAGCATCAATAGTCTTTGATGAAGAAGAATAGATATCAAGTAAACGCTTGTAAGAGCTAAGCTCAAACTGCTCACGAGATTTCTTGTTTACGTGTGGAGAACGTAATACAGTAAAGATTTTCTTATGTGTTGGAAGCGGAATAGGTCCAGTTACTACAGCACCTGTCGTCTTCACAGTCTTTACGATTTTCTCAGCACTCTTATCTACTAAGTTGTGATCGTAAGATTTTAGTTTTATTCTAATTTTTTGACTCATTTCCTTAGTAATTAATCGTTTGTTCCTTTTGATGCTGCGATAACTTCGGCAGCAATATTAGAAGGAGTTTCTGCATAGTGAGAAAATTCCATCGTAGATGTTGCACGACCAGAAGAAAGCGTACGTAACGTTGTTACATATCCAAACATTTCTGAAAGTGGCACCGTTGCTTTTACAGTCTTTGCTCCTGCACGGTCTCCCATATCAGAAACTTGACCACGACGACGGTTAAGATCTCCTACGATATCACCCATATTCTCTTCAGGTGTAATCACCTCAAGCTTCATAATAGGCTCCATTATAACAGCTTTTGCAGCTTTTGCAGAATTCTTAAATCCTAACTTTGCAGCAAGTTCAAAAGATAATTGATCAGAATCCACATCGTGGTAAGATCCATCTTTTAAAGTAACTTTTATAGCATCTACTTCATAACCTGCTAGCGGCCCGTTTACCATAGCCATCTTGAATCCTTTCTCTACAGAAGGGATAAATTCCTTAGGAACGTTACCACCTTTTATAACAGATTCAAACTGTAATCCTACCACGCCCTCATCTGCTGGCTCAATAGTAAATACGATGTCTGCAAACTTACCACGTCCACCAGATTGCTTTTTATAAGTCTCTCTGTGATCTGCAGCTTGTGTAATAGCTTCTTTATACTCAACCTGTGGTTGACCTTGACTAACCTCTACCTTAAACTCACGCTTAAGACGATC
>Ga0209295_1000943_pt1 | contig 11331 bp, 8 predicted proteins | sample Porto_5metaG_FD_187428 | JGI IMG/M metagenome (GOLD analysis project Ga0209295, IMG submission 187428) | Marine algal microbial communities from Porto, Portugal - Porto_5 metaG (SPAdes) (version 2) | ecosystem: Host-associated > Algae > Red algae > Unclassified | place: Portugal: Porto... | reverse complement strand
CCTCCTGTGGCGCATCAATTGGCTATCAATTAATGATTAATGATTAATAGATAATTCGCTTTCAGCGAATTACCTATTGAGTTTGAAGTTGAGTTTGAGGTTGAGGTTGAAGTTGAGTTGAAGTTGAAGTTGAAGTTGAAGTTGAGGTTGAGGTTGAGGTTGAAATTGAAGTTGAGGTTGAAATTGAAGTTGAAGTTGAAGTTGAGGTTGAAGTTGAAGTTGAAGTTGAAGTTGAAGTTGAAGTTGAAGTTGAGGTTGAAGTTGAGGTTGAAGTTGAAGTTGAAGTTGAGGTTGAAGTTGAAGTTGAAGTTGAGGTTGAAGTTGAAGTTGAGGTTGAAGTTGAAGTTGAGGTTGAAGTTGAAGTTGAGGTTGAAGTTGAAGTTGAGGTTGAAGTTGAAGTTGAAGTTGAGGTTGAGGTTGAAGTTGAAGTTGAGGTTGAAGTTGATTTGGGCGTATCCCCCTCCTAATGTCGGGGGTCAGGCTATCCGGCACTCTCTCCACTCTCGCTATCGCTCCGTTACGTTCAAACAACACCTACTATCCCTTACGCGAGAAACGAGTAATCGCTGGATTTGTCAAAGAACCAACTTCTTCAAATAACGAGCGAAGCGAAACAATACAACAATCAATCATTTCTACATATATAAATATCATTGCCTCGAAAAAAAGAATTTATTGACATGAAAAAAAGAATATTCCATGAATTATTTTGCGGAATATTCTAAAATATTGCTTTAATTTGCTCTTAGTTTCTGTTATGAGAAAAGCTACTCTATCTTTTTTATTGCTACTTACTGCTAATTTGCTATTAGCGCAGGGAAGCGGAACTGATTTTTTTAGAAATATCGGTAAAATATATGTCGTCGTGGCAATCATTGTTGTTACCTTCATTGGCATTGCGATGTTTCTATTTTATATGGAAAGAAAAGTACGCCGCCTCGAACGGGAACTTAATGAATGAATGAGTGAATTTTGAATGAATGAATGAATGAATGAAAAATGCGATAATGCTGAAATGCGTTAATGCTACAATATTTACTTTATCGAAGCATTGTATCATTACCACATTGGCGCATTATTAATTCACTCATTCGCTCATTAGAAATTCATTCATTCAAAATTCATTCATTCATTCATTCAAAATTCATTCATTTAATTATTAAAAATGTCTAATAAACATTATAGTTTTATTCAAGGTGTAGAAAATTACTTTGATAAAGCTGCCGCTGCTACCAATCACCCGGAGGGTCTATTGGCGCAAATTAAAGCCTGCAACTCCATCTACAAGATGCAATTTCCGGTTAAAATTGGAAAAGAATACCAGGTCATCGAAGCCTATCGAGTACAACACAGTCAGCACCGTTTGCCGACCAAAGGTGGTATTCGTTATGCGCCCAATGTCAACCAAGACGAAGTCATGGCATTGGCATCTTTGATGAGTTTCAAGTGTGCGATTGTAGATGTGCCCTTTGGTGGCGCAAAAGGTGGTGTAAAAATTGACCCGCGTGCCTACACCACGGCTCAATTGCAAAAAATCACGCGCCGCTATGCGACCGAATTGATTCGTAAGAACTTTATTGGTCCCGGTATCGACGTACCTGCGCCCGACTACGGCACAGGCTCACGCGAGATGGCTTGGATACTCGATACTTACCTTGCTTTTGGTAAAGGAGAGATTGATGCCGTAGGCTGTGTAACGGGTAAACCCGTGAACCTCAATGGTATACGAGGACGTACCGAAGCCACCGGACGTGGTGTATTTTATGCCCTTCAGGAAGCCATGAGCATCAAAGAAGACATGAAAGTTCTCGGACTCACACCCGGTACAGAGGGCAAAACGATGGTCATACAAGGTATGGGCAACGTAGGTTCCTACACCGGAACGATTTCGCAAGACGAAGGTGGTTTCAAAATCATCGGTGTCGCGGAATACGAAGGAAGTATCCACAGCGAAAACGGTATTAACATGCATGCGCTACTCAAACACCGTAAAAAAACGGGTTCTATCCTTGATTTTCCGGGGGCAAAAAATCTCGCAAGTCGCGAAGCTGCGCTCGAATTGGAATGTGATGTACTCGTCCCTGCTGCGCTCGAACACCAGATTCATGGCGGCAATGCTAAGAATATCAAAGCAAAAATCATCGCCGAAGCAGCCAACGGACCAATTACGCCGGATGCCGAAGAGGTTCTACTCAAAAAAGGCATCCTCGTTATTCCTGATATGTATGCCAATGCAGGCGGTGTGACGGTTTCTTACTTCGAATGGCTCAAAAACCTTTCTCACATGCGCTTCGGACGTATGGAAAAACGTTTTGACCAACAGACCTATGAAAGTATCGTCGGTCTTGTTGAAAAAACAACAGGTAAAAAAATCGGTATAAAAGAACGTTCTATGATTACGCGCGGTGCAGACGAGATAGACCTCGTGCGCTCCGGTTTGCAAGAAACTATGATTACCTCATATCACGGCATTCGCGGAATTCTTAAAAGGAATAAAAAAGTAGACGATATGCGTAGTGCCGCCTTCGTCAATGCTATCGAAAAAATTGCTAGTGATTATATTTCACTAGGTATTTTTCCATAATTTTATTGCTGTATTGTTTCGGAATTGACCATTTATTCAGCCAAATAACATTATTATTAAATTTTATTTTTGTATTAAATTGATAATGAAATCTATATAGTTTTAAAAACCTTATAGATTTGAGCTTGCCCAATAAATGGTCAATTCACTATTGTTTTTTATTCTCTAATTTTCGCATAGCGAAAACACGATAGCAGTACAGCAATAAAACAATATAACATTATAACAATACAAACTTTGTTAGGAAGTCAGTCTAATAGCTGGCTTCCTACAAAATGTTCTTTTACAAAAAAGGCATTTCTCACTGATTTATTTGTTTACTCCAATAATCATTCGTAATTTTGCACTGAAACATAAAATTATAATAAATAAGTGATGGGACAAAACTAAGTTTAACTTTTTATTTAAAACTTAGACTTGAACTTTCCCGATAATCATCCGAATAAACTTAAATAAGACAAATGTTAAATAAATTAGACAAAATAGATCTCGGTATTTTAGAAATCCTTCAGGAAAACAGCAAAATTACCAACCTCGATTTATCTAAAAAAATTGGACTTTCGCCTGCTCCAACCCTCGAACGAGTTAAAAAACTCGAGCAAAGCGGCATTATAGAAAGCTACCATGCCTTAGTCAATCCACAATCTATTGGCTTGAATGTCAAGACTTTTGTGCTTGTATCCTTAGCTTGGCAAAAAGAAAATGCCCTCAATAACTTTATGGAGAAAATCAAATCCATCAAAGAAATTACCGAATGTTACATTATCACAGGTGAAGCAGATTTTCTCATCAAAATCATCTGTAAAGACATTCCTACTTACGAACAACTCCTCTTCAAAACACTCTCACAAATCGAAGAAATCGAACGCCTCAAAACATTAATGACACTTTCTACCCTAAAAGATTCTAAAATATTACCTTTTACCTATGCTTAGAAGATAAGAGGCGAGAGGCGAGAGATAAGAGATAAGAGTACATAAAAAACGAGATGCCTTTGGCATCTCGTTTTTTATTCCGTCTCTCGTCTCTCGTCTCTCTTATTTCTCACGCCTCAAATACTTGCAAACCATCATTTAAAGCCTTATTTTGCAGCCTTGCAACGTAACGCGGTGCTTCCAGTCCGTGGGACTTTGAACATTAGGTAATGGGGAAATTAGATAATCAGGCTATCTCGACAACTATCGGGAAGATATAATTCGTTATTTATCAAGATGCTAAATATTGAAATGTAAGTAACCTGAAACAATACACAACCCAACATAAATTATTAACAATGAGCATTTTACCTAATTCCTACTTTCCTAATTACCCAATGTCCAAAAGTTAGGAACGCATAATATACGCAAATACGGGCGGGGCTGGAAGCACCGTGCTATACTTGTACTTTAAAGATGAACATTTACCGCGACCTCGCCACCATACCTGATTTCCGAAATGCAGTCGTCACTATAGGCTCATACGATGGTGTGCACAGTGGTCATCAAGCCATACTCAAACAGGTCAATCAGCTTGCAAAAAATATCGGCGGCGAAAGTGTTTTGATAACATTTCATCCGCATCCCCGTCTTGCCATCAATCCCAACGATACTTCGCTCAAACTCATTACAACGATAGATGAAAAGATAAATTTACTCGAAAAATATGGCGTCAACCACCTCGTTATCGCGCCATTTACCAAAGCATTTTCGCAGCAAACACCCGATGAATACATCCAAAATTTTTTGGTTGATAAAATTCATCCGAAAAAAATAGTTATCGGTTATGACCACCGCTTTGGCAATCGTCGTGAAGGGAATATCGAATACCTCCGTAAGTTTGAGCAACAATTCGACTACCAAGTACAAGAGATTCAAAAACAAGCAGTTGACGACATTGTAGTAAGTTCGACCAAAGTCAGAAAAAGCATACTCATCGGCGATATTCAGACTGCCACTGCCCTACTCAACCATCCTTTTACGGTACAAGGCAAAGTAGTCTGTGGCAAACAACTTGGTAATACTATTGGCTTTCCTACCGCCAATGTCGCTATCGAAAATCCACATAAAATCATTCCGGCGGACGGGGTGTACGCTGCACGTATTTTTTACGAAAAAAAAGCCTACACATCTATGCTTTACATAGGTTGCTCGCTCGACAATCAATACAAAACACTCGAAGTCAATATTTTTGATTTTGACGAAAATATTTACGACAAATACCTTACAATTGAGTTCCTTACGCGCGTGCGTGACGATATGCGTTTTGATGGTGTAGAAGCCCTAAAATTGCAACTCGCTGAAGATAAAAAGGATGTTTTAAAAATTTTTAACCAGACGTAGTATAGGTATTTTGCTTGTATATCGCACAGAAACAGACAGGAATGTCTGTGTTACGTATGCCATCAATCGCTGTTATTATTCTCAATTTTAATGGAAAACACCATTTGGAAAATTTCCTGCCTTCCGTATGCGCAAGCGTGTATGAAGGCGTCGAGATTTGGGTGGCAGACAACGCTTCTACGGATGATTCTATCCAATTTTTACACGCCCGTTATCCTACTATAAAATTAATACAACTTACTGAAAACTACGGCTTTGCAGAAGGCTATAATCAAGCCTTGCAACAAATAGAAGCGGATTATTATGTGCTGCTCAATTCGGATGTCGAAGTCACACCCGATTGGATTCGCCCTGTGATTGACTTAATGGAAAATGACCCAAAAATCGCAGCAGCACAACCCAAAATTTTGGCGCAGACTGACAAACATTTGTTTGAACATGCGGGTGCGGCAGGTGGATGGATGGATAGTTTGGGTTATCCATTTTGTCGAGGTCGGATTTTGTTTCAACGCGAAGCCGACAAAGGGCAATATGATGAGGTGCAAGAGATTTTTTGGGCAAGTGGCGCAGCGATGTTTGTACGCGCAAAGCTCTATCATGAAGCTGGTGGTTTGGATGGCGATTTTTTCGCACACATGGAGGAGATTGATTTGTGTTGGCGGCTTAAGCGACTGGGTTATAGCGTAGTAGCACAACCGGCATCTGTCGTGTATCATGTAGGCGGCGGCACACTTGACATCGAAAATCCACGCAAAACTTACCTTAATTTCCGAAATAGCCTATTCACATTAGTGAAAAATGAAAGCACCGGGCGTTTGCTATGGCTCATTCCTATGAGGTTATTATTAGACGGTGTAGCAGCTGCGCGTTTTCTCACGGAAGGGAAATTTCGACATATTTGGGCGATATTACAGGCGCATTTTCATTTTTATTTTGGTATTTTTAAGGTATTAAAAAAACGAAAATTAATCCGAAAATTAATTAGTCAGAAAAATATTGGCGCAGCCAATACCCATGGCATTTATAAGGGCAGTATTGTGTGGAGTTTTTTCATTAAAAAGAAAAAAATATTTTCCAAAATGGTAGATGACAGACGGCGGCGAACAGCGAGCAGATAGGACGCGAGAATGGAACGCAGGTTGTACGGGTTGTGCAGATTTTTTTGTGAAATATAAGAGCCTGTTTAAATTTTTCCTGCCTAAAAACCAATATCCTATGAACTTGACTTCACATCAAATCAATTGTTTATCCCGATAAACGCCCTCTTTGATGCTTCGTCAAAACCATCCCAATAGCTATCGGGATTGATTATCAGTTAAAAAAAATTCAAACATCTTCTAAGAAACTGGGGTTAACTCGCTGACTATAAATCTATAAGGTTTTCAAAACATTGAAAAGTCTTATCACCTAGATTGTCAGAAAACCAAATTTTCCAATTCCCCAAAACAAAAATATACTGAGAGAACCCGACAATATTAGCTTGACTGACTATTAATCTTTGGTTAATTTCTCGCAATTTCTGTTCTTCGAATGGGGGTTATACCTTCTAATTGAGTCTACAAAGAGTGTCCTATCTTTTACAAAATATTAATACGTTTTAATTTATTTAAAACATTAAACAAGTTCGCTAAGTATCGCAGACTGGTTATTAAGTATCAGGAATTAAATAAATGTACATTCTTCGCGTCGTTATTTTTTTTTTAGATGAACCAAATTTGACGCGAATACTCACTGTATTTAAGGAAAATTTGGTAAAGTGTAAAGGAAAAAGAAAAAGTCGAGAATGTACATTTATTTTGTTTCTGATACTAAGTGAAAGAAATTAAATAAGATGTCCCATAATGCGAAGTATTTTTTTTGTCTAAGGATTTTTTGAAAGCCGCACATAGCCTTAGCACAGCCTGTCCCGAACCCCGATTCGGGATAAGGATTTCAAAGGATTCTTAGACGGAAAAAAGACGAGTATAATGGCACATGTTATTTAATTTCTTTCACTAAGTACATTGTTTATTAAATTTCTTATCGTTTTTGACGTTTATTTTGGAATAAATCGACCCAAAAATGACGCGAATACGCTCTGTATTTAAGGAGTTTTTGGGGAAGAGTCATTTCAAAAGAAATACTTCAAAAAGTGAAGAAACTTTTTGGACGGTGTACTAAGTACACTGTTTTATAAATTTATTTACATTTTTTGACGTTTATTTTGAAATGAATCGAATCAAAAATGACGCGAATACTCACTGTATTTAAGGATTTTTTGGTGAAGAGTCATTTTAAAAGAAATACTCAAAAAAGTAAATAAATTTGTGAAACAGTGTACTAAGAGCATGTTTGAAAAAATTTAAACACGCTCTCAATAAACAATTTGAGATATAAAATAAAAATAAATGAAAAAAATTAACTATTTACTTTTTTTACGTTCTTTCCTCCTTATTTTATTAACATTTAGCCTTAACAGCTATCTGCAAGCACAGGAATGGGAGCAGCTCAACGACGTTCCATACACGCACAATGACAATCATTCCAATGGTTTTAGTTACAATGGAAAAGGCTACATAGTCGATGGCTCTAGTTCACGAAGCCATTGGGAATATTCACCAGATACAGATACTTGGGTACGACTCCCTAATTTTCCCGGACCAGAAAGAGTTATCGCTATCGGTGATGATTGGAACGGCAAATATTACTATGGTTTTGGTCTCAATTCAACAATGTATTTGAACGATTTATGGGAATTCAACCCTGTTGACACCTCGTGGGTACAGCTCCCTTCTTGCCCTTGTACGCCTAGGTCGCATCCCGCACTAGTGGCTCATAATGATAAGGTATTTATGGGAACAGGTTCTTCACAGAATGGTGACCTTGACGATTGGTGGGAATACGATATGATTACGCAAGAATGGACTCAAAAGCAAGATATTCCGGGCGGCAACAGGCATCATCCGTTCCAGTTTGGAATAGACAATTATATCTACGTAGGTGGCGGACATGTCTCAAACTGGGTGCGATACGATATTGAAACTGAAGAAATAACCCCGATTGACAATACACCGAGCGGCAGAGTAGCAGGCACTCAATTCAGTTACAATGGCTGGGGGTTTTTACTCGGCGGCGATGATGCAGGGCATGCTAATGTACCTAGTAATGAAACTTTTATGGCTTACGATCCAGATACAGGTGAATGGATTTATTTACCGCCTTTACCTAGAGGAAGTCGCTGGGCACCCGGCTCTTTTGTCATTGATGGTGTTGCATATTTTTTTGCAGGCTTATCGGATACTTACAGTTATGATAAAACAATGTGGAAATTTGACCTCAAAACATTGGCATGTATGGCACCTTCAGGTTTAAATGCCTTTGAGGTCGATGATGTATCAGCAAGGTTGTTATGGTCATCTGTTTCCAATAGTCTTTCAGATACGTTAAAATGGCGACAGGTCGGTGAAGTATGGAATATCGTCCCGAATGCTGAGTCTGTATTCCAATTAGATAATCTTGAACCTTGCCAAGACCACGAATTCCAAATATCCAGTAGCTGTGGCGATCAAACGTCCAATTCTGAGATATTTGCCTTTGAAACCGATTGCGAAACAGTCGGACTCAATGGTACAAATGATTTAGTCGAAATCTCCGTATATCCCAATCCCTTCGAAGGCACTATTAGATTAAACGGTACGTTTTCATCCAATAAAAAATACGAATTGAGCATCATAGATGCAATTGGAAAAGTAGTCCGACACATCGACAACTTTCAAACCGATAGCGAGATTGATCTAACAGCACTTACTCCGGGTATTTACTTCTTAAAACTTGAAGATGGATCTTCATTTGTCAGTATTAAATTGGTCAAGTAAATATTAGAGATAAAAAGATAATAACGCTACATCTTCACGCCGTTGTTTTTTCTTTACACGAGCCAAATTTGACGCGAATAACGGGTTATTTAAGGAGAATTTGGTGAAACATATAAAAAAATAACAATTTAGACGGGTAGGTTATTTTTTTCGTCTTCTCTTATTTCAAGGGTACACAAACGCTTCTAAGGCTTCGTGTACCCTTTTTTATATCTTTTATCGCTCATTTCATCCATTCAAACACAAGATTCATCGAATGATTTCTGTAAAACAAAAAAACTTCTATACATTTGAGGTGTTTGACGAATTGACGGGTTGACAAATAAACGAATCACGAATCACGACACATGCTATTTTTCAAATTTTTTTCCGAAAGTATCGTAATGGCTTTTCAGCAATTGGCGTCCAATAAGCTGCGGTCATTTTTGTCTTTGTTGGGTATTACGATTGGGATATGGAGTATCATTTCGGTCTTGTCTGCAGTCGATTCGTTGGAGATGAATATTCGGGGCAGTTTTGACAAATTGGGCGATGATGTAGTCTATCTCGACAAGTTTAGCTGGGGACAAGACCCTGGCTCAACTTATTGGAAGTGGGTACGCTATCCCGAACCAAGTTATGATGATTACGAAGCAATTACAGCAAATGTAAAGTCTGCAGACATTACTTCTTACGCCGCCGTAGTTGGTTCAAAAACAGTAGAATACAAATCAAATAATGTCGAAAACGTCTTCTTCCTCGCCATCACTTATGATTTTTCTAAAATGTATAATTTCGACTTCTCAAAAGGGCGTTATTTTACACGAGGCGAACATCAAACGGGCGTCAATCAGGTCGTAGTTGGTGCGGTAGCCGCCGAAAAACTATTTGGAAATATCGACCCTGTAGGTAAGCGAATCAAAGTTTCGGGACGAAAATACACGGTCATCGGCGTACTCGAGAAAGAGGGAAACAGCCTTTTGAGTGTGATGAATTTTGATGAAGTGGTGATGATTCCCGTACCGACTGCACAGAAATTTATGAACGTCAAACGAAGCCGCAATACGCTCGTAAATGCGAAGGCTTCAGACGGCTACTCAATGGACCAACTCGAAGGCGAAGTCACCGCCGCCGTGCGTGGCAACCGCCGCCTAAAACCCAAACAAGAAAGTAATTTTGCCCTCAATAAACTCTCCATTTTGTCCAATGTTTTTGATAATTTATTTGGTGTGATTAGTACAGTGGGCTGGGTGATTGGCGGTTTTGCGATATTGGTTGGTGGCTTTGGTGTGGCGAATATTATGTTTGTTTCGGTCAAAGAACGCACCAATATTATCGGTATCAAAAAGGCATTGGGCGCGAAACGATACGTCATTTTGATGGAATTTTTGATAGAGTCGATTATTCTTTGTTTCATCGGCGGTGTCATGGGCTTGCTGATGGTTTATGGGATGGTACAACTCGGAAATATCGTTACAGCAGGTGAGTTTGAATTTACGCTGACAGCTCAAAATATCATTATTGGTGCGGGTTTGTCTATGATAATTGGCGTTATCGCGGGTTTTCTTCCTGCCCTTCAAGCTGCCAAAATGAATCCTGTTGACGCTATTCGAGCTTAGTAACGAGTCAATAATAAAAAATATTTTAATTTGCAATAACTTATTATTCAGTAAAATAGCAGAACACTGTCGCCTGACATTTTTAAAATGTCTAACGACTCAAGTTTATCCTTCAATTTAAAAATCATATTACAAAAATGATTTTTCGTTCGCCGTAGCGAATAAAATAAAAAGCCTTGAAAATCAATGATTTTCAAGGCTTTAGTGATCCCGACAGGGTTCGAACCTGTAACCTTCGGAGCCGAAATCCAATGCTCTATCCAGTTGAGCCACGGGACCAGTATTTAAGTTCAAGTGTCAAGTACAAGTCCACTCGAACTTGGCGACAAATGTCTTTGGAAATAATACAGTGCAAAATTACGTTTTGTTTTCTATAATAACAAATTGAGATGAATATTAGTTCTTGGTAAAATAAATTTGGGTTTTGACAATGCCTCTGATTGTTCGTTTCTTGCTTCGACTCTTTTTATCAGGAATTAAATAAATATACATTCTTCGCGTCGTTATTTTTTCTTTAGATGAACCAAATTTGACGCGAATACTCACTGTAAGTAGTGAGACAAAAATATCCTTACTTTTTGACGGTTTCTTTTTCCGCTATTTTTCCCTACAAAAATCCTTAGTGAAAGAAATTAAATAAATTGTTCCATGATGCGCCGTAATTTTTTCTTCTAAAGAATTCAAAAAATCGTTGCACAGCCATAGCTACGGAACTATTTTTTGTGTTTTTTAGAAGGGAAAAGAACAAGCATAATGGGGCAAGTTATTTATTTTCTTTCACTTATCCCGAATCAAGTACGGGACAGGCTGTAGCGTAGGCTATGTGCGGTTTTTGTAAGAAAAAATATCGAAAAAATAACTTCTTCATTTGGGGTAGATTATTTTCTTCCTCTTCCCTTATTTAAGGAAAATTTGGTGAAGTATAAAGGAAAAAGAACAAGTCAAGATGTAGTGTTTATTGTTTTTTATCCCTTAAA
>Ga0209295_1000935_pt1 | contig 11359 bp, 6 predicted proteins | sample Porto_5metaG_FD_187428 | JGI IMG/M metagenome (GOLD analysis project Ga0209295, IMG submission 187428) | Marine algal microbial communities from Porto, Portugal - Porto_5 metaG (SPAdes) (version 2) | ecosystem: Host-associated > Algae > Red algae > Unclassified | place: Portugal: Porto... | reverse complement strand
CATTATGGAACAATTTATTTAATTTCTTTCACTTACGTAGCTTGGCTATGCGCGTCAAATTTAGCCAAACATATAAAAAAAATAACTTCTTCATTTGGGGTAGATTATTTTCTTCCTCTTCCCTTATAAATTTACTTAAACTACTTATTTAAATATTTTATCTATGAAAAGAATCAAATGTATACCTGCTCTATTGACTCTACTGTTCCTGTTTTGTGTGGGAACTGTTGATGCACAGATTAAAACATTATCTGCTAATCAACCTATAGAGAAAGTCCAAAAAACAGAGCGTAAAGCTGCTCCTAATGCTAAAAAAAGTACTGTAAGTGTCAAAAAAAGTACGACTAATACCAATACCATACAACTCGCATCCAAACAATGTGAAATGAGGTCTATGTATAGAAAAAATGGGGTTATGGTACAATCTTCCACCAGAAGTGTAAGCAAAAAGGCTGTCGGCAAACGGGCGCAGTCAACAAATGAAACGCAAACACAGGGAAACACGATTGTACTCTCTGCGAATGTTGCTAACGAAAAAGCATTAAACCCGAATGTTTTAGCAAAAGCTAAGATGTTGAGAGCACAAAACCCTGAAGCATATTCTAAATTTAAGGCATCTCCGACAAATAGAAAATATGTAGAAGCCATTGAAAACTAAATTGAAACTCTAAGGGATGAAAAAACAATAGATATTAGACTTTATTTAGGAATATTTTGTATGCATGGAATTTTGTATTTTTTCGATAATCGAGCCTCATTTTGAGCTGCATACCCTACGGTACGGAGCGAAAAATAGGAGAAGAGTATCGGGAAAAGACAAAGTTAGCTGCATACAAAATTTTTCTAAATAAAGTCTACTAATAACAATTGATTAAAAAAACTTAAAATGAAAAAAATATTATTATTTCTTTGTTTAGCGTTTAGTTGTCTTTTAGTAAAGACAGCAGATGCACAATGCCCTGCCGGACAGTGTCAAATTACAGTACTTGTGGAAGGTGATGCATTTATGACAACCGACCCCACAACGTTTGATATATTGGTAAATGGTATTGTTGTCGCAGCTGAAGTACCAACGGCGAATGAAATAGCATACACCTACGACTTGGGATGTCTGAATCCCGGGGACGTGGTTCAGTTTCAGTATGTAGACGGTTCTGGCGACGGCATTGCCGGACCCGGTGCGGTCTATCCAAATATGATTAACTATTTTAAGGATGGTTATCAGGTACTCGGGGAAGATGTCGGAGGTGCAGCTGGGCTCACAGCAGGTTACACAGTTATGGCAAATGACCCACAGGGGCAAGGTTGTGCTGCTCCACCTGCAACAGGAGGCGGTCTATCTGCTGACCCCGCAGGTTTATCTATATCAGCTGCTGGAGATGGAAGTGATTGTTTTGCTGACTTGGCTGCTGTGCCACCACCTATCGGTGGGGTAGCTACTCCTGCGGATGCTGCTACACCGGATATCACACAATGCCTCACTTATACACCTGCCGCTGGAATCAATAACTTCTTACCGCTTGGAGGAGCGGCTGGAACGTTCGAATACAACACGGAAGCAACAACCGGTAACGACTGTGGTGCTTTTACTCAAACGTCACTTACAGTAACAAATATAACCGGAGGAACTTGTACACTTTTGGCACCAAGGGCCGACGGTTCGTACATCGTATCTGATACAGATACTTATGAGGTATGTGTTACAGGTAATTTGGCAGGTAGTACCACCCAAGAGGGTGACGATATATGTTTGATTACGACAATAGCTGCCTGTGGGATAGAATCCACTGTCGTCTGTCCGGATTTCAATGCTGTTTCTTACGGTATCTTCTGCAACGGCTACGAAATATGCTTCGGTTATGCTGATGCTGATATGGACGGTATCGGTGATTTAGGCGAAGACCCAATAGGAACAACAATGACTGTGGCTGATGGTATAGCCATTTCTACTGCACAAGCACCTATCAATGATGGTATCTTTCAATTTGATGCTGATAATGACGGTGTCAATGATGCGGTAGGTTATTGTCTGACAGTGCTTTTTGATAATCCAACTTGCGACCCTGAACCTTATACACCTTTGGTTACTTTAGTCTGCCCTGATGGTAGTGAAGCTACTTTCGAAGGCGCAACAGTAACGGACTACGACATTTTAGCTAACGTATTTGGTGTTCCGGGTGGAACAGCGATTTACCCATCTTTGGTAGGTATACTTACACCTCCCGTTTGTCCTACAATGCCCGATGGCAGTGATGCTGTGGCAGGGAATGTAGAAGTTTTTGTGGCAAATGCAGCGGGCGATCCTACTGGGGTTTCCTGTCTTGTTGTTTCCGGACCTACACCCGCTTGTGATACAGATAATACAGCCGATTCGGCAGCTAATGCTGTTCCTGTTCAATTTAATCCGACCAATGATCCACTATTCACAGCATTAGCCGGGTCTGATTCCTTTTCTTGTGGATTGAATGTTACGGCAGATTTGTCTTCTGTTTGTGGGGCTTGCGATGTAACTTGCGAAACTTATAACGCAATTACATTAGCTGCCGGATGTAATATTTTTGATATATGTATTGGTTACATTGATGTTGACCAGGATGGTTTAAGCGATGTTGGTGGTGCAGACCCTACGGGTACATCAATGGCAGTAGATTTTGGTGCTGCCACAGGCGGTACACTTGTCAATGATGGTCTTTTTGCATTTGATTCAGGAGCAGATATGGATCCTAATACTACTACATTAGATGCTACTGGATATTGTGTGACTTATGTCTTTGATGTACAAGGATGTGACCCTATCCCATATTCAGGTTTAGTCACTTTAATGTGCCCTGATGGTACTGAAGGTGTGCTTGATGTAGGCACAGGTGCTATTGCACTTACAGATGCCGATGTAGTTGGTGGTGTATTTGGTGTTGTTGGAGGTGGTGCTTTCTACCCCGTATTGACAGCTACGACTACCCCTGCTGTTTGTCCGACTATGACAGACAATAGTGATGGAGTAGCTGCTTCTGTAGCAGTAACTTCTCCCGATGGTACGGTTTGTACGACTATCACGGGTGATGCTCCATTGTGTGATGCCACTGGTGGCAATGCTGCTGAGGTAGTACAACTCAATCCAATTGCTGATCCACTTTTGAGTGCTTTGTTTGGTGCAGGTACTTTTGTCTGTACTATTGACGAGACTGCTGATTTGACTTATACTTGCCCCGCATGTATGATGCCTCCTACATGTGCAGTGGCTGGCGATTTGGCTACTGCCCCTGCACCTCCGGTAGTTGTAGAAAGTACTTGTCAGGCTGACGGAACAACAGTATCCGGCGGTAGTATTGGTACGATTACTTGTCCTACGGGTTCTACAGCCCAGTACTCCATAGATGGTGGTGCAACTTTTACGGCTGCACCTCCGGCATACAATCAAACCGGACCTGCACAAACTATAACTGTAAATTGCCTTTGTGATGAGGATGGTATGACCAGCAGCCCTACTGCTATGGTAACAACTGTTCCAGGATCATGTCCTCCTCCTGTATGTTCCATCTCCGCAGCAGTCACATCCATGTGCGACGATGCTGGTACACCAGACGATGATTCAGATGATATTACTACATATACAATCACAGTTACAGGTAGCAATACAGGTGCAGGATTTACTGCTTCTGTGGCTCCTGATTCGGGTGCTTTGACTTATGGTACACCACTTACCTATACTGTCATGGGATCGGGCGGATTGAATGTTGTGTTTACAGACGATACAGATGATACTTGTACTGCTACTGTCAATCAAAGTAGTGGCTGCCTTACCATAGAAAACATCCCAACCGTAGGCGAGTGGGGTTTAATCATGCTCGGCTTACTGATGTCTATCACGGCAATCGTGGGTATTCGTCAGCGCAGAGAAGAAGAAGCGATGGCTTAATAATTGAGAAATGAGAATGGAGAATGGAGAATGATTTTCCTTCTTTGAATATACAAGGCGTGTTGTCTCGGTTTAGCTGAGATGACACGCCTTTTTTTGTTCGGGTATTTGTTTATCTTTACGGATATGAAAAAACTACCGATAGGGCTGCAAAATTTTAAAGAAATCATTGAGCGTGGGTATCTGTATGTTGATAAAACGCGACAGGTATTTGATTTGATTGATAGAGGGAAATTGTATTTTCTATCGCGTCCGCGTCGGTTTGGGAAGTCTTTGACCTTGACGACCTTGCGGTATATCTTTGATGGAGAAAAAGACTTGTTCAAGGGCTTGTATATTGCCGAGCAGACGGAGTATGAGTGGGAGGCGCATCCTGTTTTGAAGTTTAACTTCGCGGCTTACGGGCATAAGTGTGATAGTGACAAATTAAAAACTTCGATTAAGCGCGACTTTCAAAAGCACGGTAAGCGATTTGGGATAAAACTGCCTGATATGGGGATTGCAGACCAATTTCGTATCTTAATTGAAGAAATTTCACAAAAACACAATTCCGTTGTAATCTTGATAGACGAATACGACAAACCGATAATAGATTTTTTCACCGAGCCGGAAAAAGCTAAAGCCAATCGTGCTGTTTTACGGGAGTTTTTTTCACCTTTGAAAGATTTAGATTCTGAAGAGCATCTACGCTTTTTATTCATCACAGGGGTTTCTAAATTCAGCAAAGTTAGTCTGTTTTCGGACTTGAATAATTTGCAGGATTTGACGATGAAAGAAAGTACTGTTGATTTGGTCGGTATTACGCAGAATGAATTATTAGAATATTTCAGCGAATACATCGGTCTGGCTGCCCGGCGATATAAAATCTCCAAAGAAGAACTCCTCAAAGACGTAAAATCTTGGTACAACGGCTATTCTTACGATGGTATTACTACATTGTACAATCCGTTTTCTTTACTCAATTTTTTTGATGAATTTCGTTTTCGTAATTATTGGTTTGCCACCGGTACACCTACTTTTTTGGTAGAAACGATTCGGGATAGAGGCATCAACCCGCAGGACTTGGAGGAAGTGGAAGTAGAGGATATTTTCTTCGACAAATTTTCATTAGAAGTCCTTGACATGTCGGGTTTACTCTTTCAGACGGGCTACCTGACCGTCAAGCGAATAGAGTACGAAAGAGACCTGACGACTTACTTTTTGGGCTACCCAAATAGAGAGGTTTTTAAGGCTTTTACCCATAATTTGTTGGAAGCGTTCACCTATAAAACAGATTCCATTGTCAACGGTGCCCTTTCCAAAATGAGGCGAGGACTCAAACAAGGCAATATCGGAGAATTTATTAGCCAACTGGAAATCCTCCTCGCTGATATTTCCTACCATTTGCACCCCAAAAGCAAATCGGAAGAAGCAACCTTTAAAATGTGGGAAGGTTATTTCCATACGATAATTTACCTCATTACAAGTTTTCTGGATTTATACGTACATTCCGAAATTACTAAACACAAAGGACGCTTGGATTTGAGCGTAGAAACCGACGATTTTTTGTATATAATGGAATTTAAATTGGACGAACCCGCCGAAAATGCCATTGAGCAAATCAAAAACAGAGACTATATCAAATCCTACATCAATTCGCCCAAAAAAATATACCTCGTTGGCATCAGCTTTTCCAAAACAGAGCGCAACGTAGCCACTTGGAAATCTGAAATATGGGAACGATAATGCTGCTCTGCGCTATGGCTTAATGAATTCAGAATTGAGAATAGAAAATTGAGAATAATTTTCCTTCTTTGAATAGACTTTATTTAGGAATATTTTGTATGCATGGAATTTTGTATTTTTTCGATAATCGAGCCTCATTTTGAGCTGCATACCCTACGGTACGGAGCGAAAAATAGGGGAAGAGTATCGGAAAAAGACAATGTTAGCTGCATACAAAATATTTCTAAATAAAATCTAATATATAGGGCGTTTCGATTGAGTTCGGAACGCCTTTTTTGTATATTTGTGTGATGCGAATGAATGATTCATTCATTCAAAATTCATTCATTCAAAATTAATATGACCAAAACCATTTACATCGTATCGGGCATGACGCGCGCAGGTACATCCATGCTCATGCAAATGCTCGAAAGCGGCGGACTCGAAGTAGCAGTAGACGAGCTAAAAAAAGCTAACCAACACAATCCCAATGGCTACTACGAACATCGGCGCATCATGAGTGTCAATCGCCAAACGCCTGTTCCATACTCCGAGTCTTTCATAGAAGAATTGGAGGGGAAATGTATCAAAGTATATGCAGGGTACTTGCGTTTGTTGCCCATAGAAGGTTTTCAGTATAAGATAGTGTTTATAGAAAGAGCATTAGAAGAAATATGGATGTCCAGAAAAAAAATGGGCAAGCGTCAAATTGAGAATAATGACACCACTTTTTTTGCCGTTCAGCAACGCGAAAAAATGAAGCGTGTAATTGAAAACGTAAAAAAATGGGATGCTAAGCACGACAATGTTGAAATGATGTACATCAATTATAAAGACATCATCGAAACCCCATTCGAACAAACCAAAAAAATCACAGCTTTTTTACAATGCGATTTGGAAGAACAAAAAATGGCTGCTACCGTTGACCCTACACTATACAAAGAAAAAGCGGACAAGTTGTTTTTAAAAACAGACCGTTCGCCGCTTGCTGCGACTAAGCTGATAGATAAATACGCAACAGGAAAAGTACATTGCGAAATCGGTATAGGCGAAGGGCATAACCTCAATGCCGTCAGCCAAGCCAAAAAGAAATTTGGCATAGAAATGATGCCCTACGGCTTACAACGCTGCAAAGAACTGTACCCACACCTTTCTGTTATACAAGGAAATTATTTAAATTTATGTCAGCGATACACATTTGACGTTTGTTATATGTGGATAATCTATCCATTTTGCAAACAGATAGTCGATGCGGTATTTCAATACAATGAAAATCCTACCGTATTGATGGGCTTGAATTACTATTACCATTTGCCGGATGGCGATGAGAAAAAAAATATGTACATCAATGCCTATCCAAAACAAGCCCAAGCCGACAAATGGAATCAACACATCAACGAGCATTTAGCCGAATTAGCAGAAAAACAATACCAATATAAAATCGAACAAGTAGAAGACGATAATGGAGAGATATTTAGCGTAGCAGTTATTCAAAAACAAAAGCAAGGAAAAGAAATTAAATAACTTGCCCCATTATGCTTGTTCTTTTCCCTTCTAAGGTTCTGCTGAAATAAGGATATTTTTAAATTATTTTATAATAAAAAATATTTATAAATAATTCATTTTTAATAATAAATAAATTACAAAATAATTTTAATTAAAAAATGGCTATATTTCAGTGCAACCTTAGAAGAAAAAATTACGGCGCATTATGGAACAATTTATTTAATTTCTTTCACTTACAATTTTGACGTGGTTATTTTTTCTTTATACAAGCCAAATTTGACGCGAATAACGGGTTATTTAAGGAGAATTTGGTAAAGTATAAAGGAAAAAGAACAAGTCGAGAATATACATTTATTTTGTTTCTTATACTTAATATATATATTATATAAATTTATGCGTATATCGTCAATTTTTTATTTTTTATTTTAAAAACTATTAATTTCGATTCTTTTTCGGATAAAATTTACATAACTTTGCATGTCTAAAATAGCTGTCAAAGTTTAAACTACTGTGACAGTTTAATTTTGTTCTTTTTATAAAAAAAATCTATGAAAAAAATCAAATATTTATCCATTGCAATGATGGTCTTGGGATGTTTGGTGCTTACGAGCAACGACGCTTTTGCACAAAAATCTCACAAAGTAAAAACCCCACGGGCTGCCACGAAGCAAGCTAAAATGTTAAAAGCTACTCCACAAACGCGAACAAAAAAAGCAACCATTAAGCCCGTTGTGCTTCCGACAAAAAAAGCTACACTACAAACTAAAAAGCCTGTACTAAAGGCTACGGTTACTCCAATCGAATTGAAAACTATCAGTATTAAAAATTTAAAACCAGTTAATAATAAATAACCAAATCAAACCTAACACATATGAAAAAGAATATTTTACTACTTCTTATAGCAATAGCTTTGCCTGGCTTTATATATGGGCAATGCGATATTTTTGGTGTACAAGCGACTGCTTCTGACCCTACACCGGACGCCGTAGTCACAACAGAGGCGTGTGATCAGAGTGCGATTACTTTTGCAATTCCCGATTGCGATGTTGCACTTACCGGAGCATTCTATGATGCCGGTCCCAATGACGGTACGTTTGACCCAGGTAATACAGACCCGGTAGATGAAGCTAATTTTCCTTCATTATTAGCTATTCCCGGTATTGATATCTACGCGAGCAGTGCTGCCGGAGATTACTACATTGGAACAGAGTACGGAGCATTGCTCAATGGTACTTGTTCTGTTACAGGAGCACTCATACATCCGGGAGGCTGCGCTGTCAGCAACCAAACCTTCTATGCTCTAGTCGTCATGGATATTTATGAATTTAATAATTCTACATCAACACTTGGATCTTATTTAAATTCTTATACAGGTGATGCTGCTGCACAGCCGGGTTGTGGGCAAATAGCCATTGGAGGTGCTGTTGATGTATATCCTACGCTTACTGCCACAGATGTTACTGCTGATGCAGGGACTTGTGGTACACTCACAGTTGATTTAACTGCTGCTGACGGTACTGTTTGCGAAACTCGCACACAAGCCTGTGTAAACGATGACGATACTTTTGCTGCTGACTTTAGCGACGCATTCGCTGACCCACAAGCTTGTTCTACACTCACAACTACTACAGCGGCTTGTGCAGGATGTAACGTACCAGTAGCTTGCGAAGCAGATGCAGGAACACTCACCGCAGATGGTACAGCACCTTGCGTAGCAGGCAACGAAACAGCGTACACCATCTCCGCTACGGCAAATGGTGATATTACCGTCCCAACGGACTACGAAACTATTTATGTATTGACATCCGGAACAGGCTTCGTCATTGAAGCCACTGCTACAACGCCTTCATTTGATTTGGTGGCATTGGGCTTACCACTGAGTGGCACATATACTATCCACACATTGGTGGCAGAAACTTCTGACAATACAAGTGCTGACTTTTTGGATTTGAGCGTAGTCGTACCGGGTACTACTACAGCAGCTGACGTACTTGGCATTATTGCAGATAACGATATATGCGCCTCCCTTGATCCAGATGGTGCACCATTCATGTTAATGGATTGTCCTTGCGAAGCAGATGCAGGAACACTCACCGCAGATGGTACAGCACCTTGCGTAGCAGGCAACGAAACAGCGTACACCATCTCCGCTACGGCAAATGGTGATATTAACGTCCCAACGGACTACGAAACTATTTATGTATTGACATCCGGAACAGGCTTCGTCATTGAAGCCACTGCTACAACGCCTTCATTTGATTTGGTGGCATTGGGCTTACCACTGAGTGGCACATATACTATCCACACATTGGTGGCAGAAACTTCTGACAATACAAGTGCTGACTTTTTGGATTTGAGCGTAGTCGTACCGGGTACTACTACAGCAGCTGACGTACTTGGCATTATTGCAGATAACGATATATGCGCCTCCCTCGATCCAGTTGGTGCACCATTCATGCTAATGGATTGTCCTCCTTGCGAAGCAGATGCAGGAACACTTACCGCAGATGGTACAGCACCTTGCGTAGCAGGCAACGAAACAGCGTACACCATCTCCGCTACGGCAAATGGTGATATTACCGTCCCAACGGACTACGAAACTATTTATGTATTGACATCCGGAACAGGCTTCGTCATTGAAGCCACTGCTACAACGCCTTCATTTGATTTGGTGGCATTGGGCTTACCACTGAGTGGCACATATACTATCCACACATTGGTGGCAGAAACTTCTGACAATACAAGTGCTGACTTTTTGGATTTGAGCGTAGTCGTACCGGGTACTACTACAGCAGCTGACGTAATCGATATTGTTACAAATAACGATATATGCGCCTCCCTTGATCCAGTTGGTGCACCATTCATGTTAATGGATTGTCCTTGCGAAGCAGATGCAGGAACACTCACCGCAGATGGTACAGCACCTTGCGTAGCAGGCAACGAAACAGCGTACACCATCTCCGCTACGGCAAATGGTGATATTAACGTCCCAACGGACTACGAAACTATTTATGTATTGACATCCGGAACAGGCTTCGTCATTGAAGCCACTGCTACAACGCCTTCATTTGATTTGGTGGCATTGGGCTTACCACTGAGTGGCACATATACTATCCACACATTGGTGGCAGAAACTTCTGACAATACAAGTGCTGACTTTTTGGATTTGAGCGTAGTCGTACCGGGTACTACTACAGCAGCTGACGTAATCGACATTGTTACAAATAACGATATATGCGCCTCCCTTGATCCAGTTGGTGCACCATTCATGCTAATGGATTGTCCACCAGTATTAACACCGGATATTAGCATCAGCGACCCATGTGCTTGTGGAAAAGATGGTAATATACTCGTTACTGCCGATGGCGTAGAAGTCCTTTTCTTTATCGAAACAGTAACTATTGATATTCCTACGGGAGCTACTGGTGTGGACATCATCGAAACAGGTAATGCAGGTATTTTTGACGCAACAGTTGATCCCGCAGTTGCTATCAGCCCAATGTTTACCAATCAAGGCGATACGGACATGGACGGCTTCGACGAATGGACGGCTACTTTCTATCACGCACCAGGTACAGGTTATAGCCTTATGGTGGATGTAGAGGCAGACGGCGTAACAACACCGCTTGCTATCGAAAACTCTTGTACACAATGTATTGATATTTCCAACGTACCAACCGTAGGAGAGTGGGGTTTAATCATGCTCGGCTTACTGATGTCTATCGCAGCCATCGTCGGTATTCGTCAGCGCAGAGAAGAAGAAATTATTGCTTAATAATTGAGAAATAAGTAGTGGGACAAAAATAGGCTTACAATTTTGACGTGGTTATTTTTTCGATATTTTTTCTTATAAAAACCGCGCATAGCCGAGCTACGTAAGGAAGATTTAGTGAAAGAAATTAAATAAATTGTTCCATAATGCGCCGTAATTTTTTCTTCTAAATAATTCAAAAAATCGTTGCATAGCCATAGCTACGGAACTATTTTTTGTGTTTTTTAGAAGGGAGAAGAACAAGCATAATGGGGCAAGTTATTTATTTTCTTTCACTAAGTGAAAGAAATTAAATAAATTGTTCCAAAATGCGCCGTAATTTTTTCTTCTAAATAATTCAAAAAATCGCTGCATAGCCATAGCTACGGAACTATTTTTTGTGTTTTTTAGAAGGGAAAAGAACAAGCATAATGGGGCAAGTTATTTATTTTCTTTCACTAAGTGAAACATATAAGAAAAAG
>Ga0209295_1000934_pt1 | contig 11373 bp, 11 predicted proteins | sample Porto_5metaG_FD_187428 | JGI IMG/M metagenome (GOLD analysis project Ga0209295, IMG submission 187428) | Marine algal microbial communities from Porto, Portugal - Porto_5 metaG (SPAdes) (version 2) | ecosystem: Host-associated > Algae > Red algae > Unclassified | place: Portugal: Porto... | reverse complement strand
ATGATAATGCTGATTTCAAAGGTATCATTACTTTAGAAAATATTCTTGAAGAAATCGTTGGCGATATTGAAGATGAATATAATTAATACAACTGTTTATACTGACCCTATCATTGAGATTTGAAAGTTTGAATGATAGGGCATTTTTTATTTACCGACTTTAAACTTTGACATCCGACTCAATTTGTAACTATAACGATTACATGAAATGAGAAGATTGAAAATTAGTAATCGTTTTACTGTAGTTGGCGAACAAGTATCATTGATTAAACGAATCATTTAAGACTAGACGATTCATTGTTATGGACATATTCATTATGACTATCGTATTGAATATTTACGTAAACATAGTCAAGCTGCTATCGAAGCAGTAGCTAAAGACGTTGATAAAGGAAAAATGATTCGTTTTTTACAAAATTTATTAAATATAAGTAGTGAACAAACGATTGTATTAAGTGATGGTTTAAATGATGTTCCTTTATTTGAGCATGCACGATACAAAGTTGCTATGGACAACGCTTATCCAGAACTTAAAAGTAAAGCAAATTTAATTTCAATTAATAATGATAGAGATGGCGTAATAGAAACATTGAATATATTACTTATAAATGACGATAATCATAGTGAATGCAACAATATGTAATTAACTTTTATACGATAAACCGCATCATAAAGGAATTTTGAACGTATCAGAACATATGAGGTTTATAAGAATTGCTGTTATGTTTTTTGAACACATCAATAAACAAAAAAGGTATGCACTATGTAAAATATTTATTAAATGATATAAAGCGAGGATACATAAATGATTTTTAAATAGATATGTATCCAATAATATAAAAAGGGACTATAAGCTATATCTAACTACTTATAGTCCTTCTTCATTAGTATAAATATTAAGAAAGGTGTATATCTTTGTAACCTTCATTTACATTAATAATGTTGTGATAACCTTTATGTTCTAAAATACCAATAGCTATCGAACTTCTAATGCCAGACTGACAGTGTACATAAATAACATCGTTTTTATTGAAAGGTAAATCTGTTTCTAAAAGTTTGCTGTGTGGTACATGAACCGCTTGAGATAAGTGGCCATTATTCCATTCATTATCATTACGTACATCTAATATATGTGATTCGTTACCTGTAATGTCTTCACTATGAATGGAACGTGTTTGAATCTTAGATTGAGGTAATTGATATCCAGCAACATCATCGTATCCAATGAGTTGTAAGGTGTGTGTTGCTTTTGAAATAAGGTGATAGTCTCCAATCAAGTTAATTTCTTGATCATAGTTTAGATACCAGCCAATTTGATTGATGAAATTTTTATCATATGGAATATTGATTGTACCTTCAATATGTCCACCATGATAAGCCTCCTTACTGCGGAGATCAAAAGTTAATCTGTTTGTATTTGTAGTTGGATAAACCGTATAAGGTTGATATAAATTCATACCGAATTGATTAATTTTTTTCATTTGTGCAAAATGATGTGGTGGTGCAGGTTGATCAGAAATGAGTTTATCGATAAAGGTAGCTTCGTTATTTTCAAAAAAAGCCCAGTTCGTTTGTTTTTCATAGCCAAGCGTAGATGTTGGAATAGCACCTAAAGATTTACCACAAGGACTACCAGCGCCATGGCCAGGCCAAATTTGAATGTAGTCTGGCAAGTCTTTAATACTTTTAATCGATTTAAACATTTGTTTAGCGCCTATTTCAGATGATCCTTCTACTTTAACCGCTTTTTCTAGTAAATCAGGTCTACCGATATCTCCTACAAAAATAAAATCACCACTGAATAGTCCCATTGAAACTTGTGCTCCAGCACCTTCGTCAGTAAGTAAAAAACTTATACTTTCTGGCGTGTGACCAGGTGTATGAAGCACTTTTAATTTTATATTTCCTACATAAATATCGTCATTATGTTGAACAAAATGAGTGTGGTTAGGCATATTTTTATAACCTAATGTGTCATCACTTTCACCTGATACATAGATATTAGCATTTAACTTTATAGCAACATCTCTAATTCCTGAAGCAAAATCTGCATGTATATGTGTTTCAGCTGCATGAGTAATGGTTAAACCTTCTTCATCAGCAACTCGAATATATGAAGATAAGTCACGAATAGGATCAATAATCATGGCTTCTCCAGTTTTTTGACAACCGATTAAATAAGATGCTTGAGATAAATGTTTATCATAAAATTGTTTAAAAAACATAATATCATTCCTTTCTAATTATATAAATAAATTGTGATTAGCTTGTTCTGTATATCCAATATATGCACCTACGCCACCGTATTCTACATCATCGCGTAATTCTTCTTTTGTAATGCCCATCACATCCATACTCATTGTACAAGCGATAAGTTTAACACCTTGCTCAACTGCTTGATCAATAAGAGAAGGTAAAGTATCGACATTTTTCTTTTTCATGACATAACGCATCATTAGATTGCCTAAACCAAACATATTCATTTTAGAAATAGGCATGTTAATTGGTGAATTTGGAAGCATGAAGTCAAAAAGTTTTGCAATACCTTTTTTCTTAATACGTTGACTTTGAATTTTTTTAAGTGCATTTAAGCCCCAAAATGTGCAAAAAATGGTTACATCTCTCCCTGCGGCTTTAGCACCATTAGCAATAATCATTGCTGCAACTGCTTTATCTAGCTCGCCGCTAAATAAAACAATCGTTGTTCCACTTTTCGTGTGTGTCACTTCTATATTTTTATTTTCTTCTTTTTGAATAATAGCGCGAATTTCATTACCAGAATCATTGAGTCTAACAAGTGTATGTCCAGTTTGTTTGACCCAACTTTTAATATCATTTAAAAATCCGTGATCAGTCACAACAACTTCTATTTGATCACCAATAGCGATGTTTTTGATTTCTTTACTAATATTAACAATAGGTCCTGGACATTGTAGATTACTATAATTGAACATCTTACGATTATCTTTAATTTCTCTATCTTCTTTTACTTTAGATAAATTATCATTATGATGTTGTTGTTCGTATGCGGTATAACCTCCGTCTAAATTCACCACATCGTATCCACGTTGTGCAAGAAATTGACTGGCTTTTCTACTTCTATTACCACTTTTACAATAGATATAGTAAGTTTTATTTTTGCTTTGTTTAAAAGTCTCTATATTTTCAACTGAATGTAATAAAGCATTTTTAATGTGTCCTAATTCAAATTCTTCAGGCTGTCGAACGTCAATTAATTGACCCTTAGAACCCAATTCTTGTAATTCTTTTTTAGTGAAATCATTAATGTGTTTCGTTTTATATTGTGACATAATTACCTCCTTTTAAATACCTATGGGGGTATATTATAACGAATTAGATAGTTTGTCAAATACCTACGGGGGTATTTGACAAACTAAAATTTAATCAATATGATGTAATTATTAAAAATGAATGTGGAGTGAAATATATTGGAATATAATAAAAAGATGATTAATCGTATTCATCGCATACAAGGACAGCTTAATGGAGTCATTAAAATGATGGAGGAAGAAAAAAATTGTAAAGACGTCATTAGTCAATTAAGTGCCTCTAAAAGTTCTATTCAACGGTTAATGGGTATTATCATTAGTGAAAACTTAGTAGAATGCGTCAAAATGTCTGAAGAAAATAGTGAAGATTCTCAGGCACTAATTAATGAAGCAGTTGAATTATTGATAAAAAGTAAATGATAAGTATAACAACAATTATAGTAATGTTAGTTATTGGTATCTTAGGAGGATTTATTTCTGGATTAGTCGGTATAGGGGGAGCCATTGTTATTTACCCAGCTCTCTTATTATTACCACCATTATTTGGTTTACCTACTTATAGTGCTTATATTGCTTCAGGATTAACTTCAAGTCAGGTTTTTTTTAGTACATTGAGTGGATCTTTAAACGCATATAAAAATAAAAATTTTTCTAGAACGCTTATACTTAATATGGGAAGTGGAATGGTAATAGGTAGTATGCTAGGTGCAATCTTAGCGAATTTAATAAATGTTCAGTTTGTTAATACGGTTTATATTATTATTGCATTACTAGCTCTTATTCTAATGTTTATAAAAGTTACACCATCTACTAGTCATATTAAGTTTAATCGTCTACTTTTAATTACAATAGGTGGTATCATCGGTTTGGTATCTGGTATTGTAGGAGCTGGTGGCGCATTTATTATTATTCCAGTACTACTTGTTATATTTAAATTACCAATGAACATGGTGGTTACAAATAGTATTGTAATTGCATTCATTTCTTCTATTGGAGCATTTATGATTAAATTATTACAGGGGTATATTCCTATCAATAGTGCAATACCGTTAATTTTAGGTAGTATACTATTTACGCCTCTAGGTATGAAAATGGGTCAGAAAATACCTGACTATATTCAAAAAACGATAATATGTATTTTAATCGTCGTTGCAATTATTAAGTTGATATTTTGAAGTTATTTTATAATAAAAAGTCTATTAAAAAGCGTCTCAATGATATTGAGACGCTTAAAATTTATCTAGCCTTAAATGAGTCAATGGCTGCTTTGATTTCATCTCTAACACGTTGGAATTCTGACCAAGGTTTGCCAGCAGGATCGTCAAATCCCCAATGTTCCTTCTTTACATTAGGCGGCAATACAGGACAGTTTTGATCAGCATCGCTACATAGAGTTACTACTAAATCAGATTGGTTTAGTATATTTTTGTCAATTAAATTAGAAGCATGATTTGATATATCAATTCCAACTTCTTTCATAGCTTCTATTGCTTTTGGATTTACACCGTGTGCCTCAATACCGCCAGAATATACTTGCCATTCATCTCCTAAGATTTTTTTACCCCAGCCTTCAGCCATTTGGCTACGGCATGAATTACCTGTACATATAAAATAAATTGTTTTTTTATCCATAAATAGTTTCCTCTTTTTTTAGAAAATAATAAGTGTTAGATATAACCCTAACAGTGTGATAAATAATACCGGAATCGTTATAATAATACCGATTTTAAAGTATTGTCCCCAAGAAATTTTGACACCTTTTTGAGTAAGCACATGTAACCAGAGAAGTGTTGCTAACGAACCAATTGGTGTTATTTTAGGTCCTAAATCAGATCCGATAACATTCGCATAAATCATGCCTTCCTTGAGTATGCTTGTTGTTTGAGATTGACCAATCGCTATTGCATCTATTAAAACAGTTGGCATGTTGTTCATAATGGATGAAAGGAATGCAGCTATAAAGCCCATGCCCATGATACTACTAAATAAGCCGTAATTTGAAATATTTGTTAGTACATCACCAAGAAGCGTTGTGATGCCCACATTTTTTAGACCAAATACCACAAGATACATACCAATAGAGAATAAAAGGTTCTGTTGCAAAGTTAGAAAAATATAGCTAATCACCATTTTATTGTGTCAGTCTTCGCTTAACTGACTAACATGTAACTAATTTCGTGGCAAGGAGAAAATCCGTAGATCTGAAGAGACATACGGTTCCTTTTATATAATCCATAAATACATTCAATGCCTTTGAGCGTGTTCTTTGCCGTATTAATACTTCGATAGCTTGTCTTCTTCATCTTAATATGACGATGATCTTGTTCAATGAGGTTATTAAGATACTTAGATGTACAATGACAATTAGATTTGAGTTTAAAATCTTTCCTCAACTTAGACATGGCCACCTTCATTGAAGGTGCTTGATCTGTAATAATTGTTTGAGGTTTACCAAACTGTTTAATAAGTCTTTTAATAAACGCATATGCTGATTGATTATCTCGTTTCTTACGTAACCAAATATCTAATGTATGACCATCTGCATCAATGGCACGATACAAATAACACCATTTTCCTTTGATTTTGATATATGTCTCATCAATGCGCCACTTATAATACGCTTTGTTATTCTTTTTCTTCCAAATTTGATACAAAATAGGAGCATATTCTTGAACCCATCGATAGATCGTTGAGTGATGAACGTTCACGCCACGCTCTCTTAATATTTCAGATATATCACGATAACTTAATGCATATCTTAAGTAGTAGCCAACGGCTACAGTAATAACATCCTTATCAAATTGTTTATATCTGAAATAGTTCATACAAAAGACTCCTTTTTGTTAAAATTATACTATAAAATTAAATATGCAACAGAACCAATTAAAAACACCCGTATGGACGGGTGTTTTTTAATTATAACTATTTTTTTATAAAGTCTAAAAGCATACCGATAAGTCAATCAACTTAACTACTTTTTCTAAATTTTGTTTTCTTCTTTAAAAAATTAAACTCTCCCTTTTTAAAATTAATAACCCAATATTTTTGTGATTGATTATAAATATAATTCTTTCCATTTTCACTATTGCTATCGCTAACCTTATAAATGTCTCTACAAATGGTCACTTCATCTTCAAATTTATATTCTAATTCAATTTTTTTATTAAATATCATTTAAAGTATGATTTTCCCTATATTATCAAAAAAGGCCAGGACCATAATGGCCTGGCCTTAACTATTTCAAATATTTTAAAATAGATAAATTATTGCTCTTTATTATCATTTTTACGACGTTTACCTAACAATAGCGCTCCAAGTGCTGCAAATAATGAACCAAATAACGTACCGTTGTGTGAATTATTACCAGTATCAGGTAGCTTTTCATTATCAGCGTCTGCATCGGCGTCTGCATCGGCATCAGCATCAGCGTCAGCGTCTGCATCGGCGTCGGCGTCGGCATCTGCGTCTGCATCGGCGTCGGCATCTGCGTCTGCGTCTGCGTCGGCATCAGCGTCAGCGTCGGCATCTGCGTCTGCATCTGCGTCAGCGTCTGCATCGGCGTCTGCATCGGCATCGGCATCAGCATCAGCGTCGGCATCTGCGTCAGCGTCGGCATCTGCGTCAGCATCGGCATCAGCATCAGCGTCTGCATCTGCATCGGCGTCAGCGTCAGCGTCAGCGTCGGCGTCGGCATCGGCGTCAGCATCTGCGTCTGCATCGGCATCAGCGTCGGCATCAGCGTCGGCATCTGCGTCTGCATCTGCGTCTGCATCTGCGTCTGCATCTGCGTCTGCATCTGCATCGGCATCGGCATCGGCGTCTGCATCTGCGTCAGCGTCAGCGTCGGCGTCTGCATCTGCGTCTGCGTCTGCATCGGCGTCTGCGTCTGCATCTGCGTCGGCATCTGCGTCTGCATCAGCGTCTGCATCAGCGTCGGCGTCGGCATCTGCGTCTGCATCGGCATCTGCGTCTGCATCTGCGTCAGCGTCGGCGTCGGCATCGGCATCAGCATCAGCGTCGGCATCTGCATCGGCGTCAGCGTCGGCGTCGGCATCTGCGTCTGCATCGGCATCTGCGTCTGCATCTGCGTCAGCGTCGGCGTCGGCATCGGCATCAGCATCTGCGTCTGCATCTGCGTCAGCGTCGGCATCAGCGTCAGCGTCGGCATCGGCATCAGCGTCGGCATCGGCGTCGGCGTCGGCATCGGCGTCGGCATCGGCGTCGGCATCTGCGTCAGCGTCTGCATCAGCGTCGGCATCGGCATCAGCATCAGCGTCGGCATCAGCGTCAGCGTCTGTATCGTCTTCAAAGTAACCGTTATCTATACTAAAGTCATCATGATCTGTAATAGTTACATCTACTTCTTCACCATCAGCATCTTTATCCGAATTAGTAGAATTAGTAGAAGTTTGTGTTAAGCCTTCCGGTTTTTCAAATACTACTTTATAATCTCCACTATCCAAATTATCAAAACGGTACTTACCTTTTTCATCAGTTTGTGTAGTTTGTAAAGTTTTGCCCTCTTTATCTTTTAACGTTACTGTTACTCCCGAAATACCGTTTTCTTCTTCACCTTGTACACCATCTTTATTGCTATCTAACCATACATAGTCACCTATACTATATTTTGGCGTTTTGTAGAAACCACTGTCTAATGTCATATCATCTGATCCATTAATAGTTACTGAAACATTATTACCATTAGAATCCAATTCACCATTATTTCCAGCATTGACTTTAGTTGGTTCATAGCCGTCAGGGGTTTCAAATGAAACTTGATATGTCTCACCATCATATAAATTATCAAATTCGTAATGGCCATTTTCGTCTGTTCTCACTGATTTCGAAGTGCCATCTGGGTAAGTTAATGTTACTAGCACATTACTGATTGGTTTTTCTTTTTCATCTGTACCTTGAATACCATCTTTGTCAACATCTTCCCAGACGTAATCACCTATTTTATATGTTTTTTCAGGGGCCTCTTCTCCAATACCTCCACCTTGGTCATTAGTACTAATAATACTATTCGTATAACCAGCATAAGATAGAATACCATTATTAGATGTTGTCATTCTAACACCTTGTTGTATTGCTAAACTATCCTCTGCTCCCGGTGTATATTTACTTTCCACCTTGATGATATAAGGTGAATTTATGTTCCCAAAATCAACCATAGCTTGATTATTAGAATAATTTTTATCAATATTCACTTGATTTGTTACATCTTCATATTGGCTATAATCATAAATTCTATTATTTTGTGGTAATCTTTGTCCTGGTTTAGCCTTATATACTTTAATATCAGTGTTATTGTCTATAATAGTGCTACCTTCACCATTGAAAAATCCACCATCATCATACACGCCCGCGCCTCTAATTAAAACTTTAGCATTTTGAGCATTTAAACTAAGTGGATTCACGTAAACTGTTTGTTCTACAGTGTTATTGTCTAAATTTAAATGGCTGAAAATAGATTGAATATTCGACGCACGTTCAACAATAGGTCGTTGATAACTAACATTAAACGTTTTACTTATTGGTTCATTTGCTGTTGCAAACGTTAAATCTACTGTTTCTTCATTTGGTACTTCTTTTTTATCAATAAAAGAATTCATAATTAATTTTGCATTTACATTTTCATATTTATCAACGTAATCTGTAAAAGTATAAGTGGATGTTTTATTAGTATCATCAAATGACCCTCTTGCAATAACTTCTCCCGATGGGTCCATAATATCAACTGGTATATGATCATCTGTTAAATCAGACGGAGCAGTTCGAGGATCATATTTTACAGTCATGGTATCTCCAGATGTTACATCATTATCGATTTTAAAATCAGTAGTATAAGTGATGCTTTCACCATCATGAGCACTGATTATACCATCTTCTCTCCCACCTTCAGTAATTGACTGATTAGTTACTGTAATTAAATCATTAACATTTTTACCCTGCTTTTGTGCTTGATCTTCATTTAATGCAACCCTAGAACGAGGTTCAATAGAACGTGGTGCTGTTGCTTCTGCAGGTGTTGCATAAGCAATATCTTTATCTTGGTCATTAGATGATTCGTCATCGCTATTTTCTAAAGTTGAGTTTTCTAAAAAATCAGAATTAACTCCAACATAATCAGGTGCTTCACTTGTTGAATCGTCATTTGTTGCTTCTTCTTTTGCTGGTGTTTCTTGTGATGCTTCACTTGTTGAATCGTCATTTGTTGCTTCTTCTTTTGCTGGTGTTTCTTGTGGTGCTTCACTTGTTGAATCGTCATTTGTTGCTTCTTCTTTTGCTGGTGTTTTTTGTGGTGCTTCACTTGTTGAATCGTCATTTGTTGCTTCTTCTTTTGCTGGTGTTTCTTGTGGTGCTTCACTTGTTGAATCGTCATTTGTTGTTTCTTCTTTTGCTGGTGTTTCTTGTGGTGCTTCACTTGTTGAATCGTCATTTGTTGCTTCTTCTTTTGCTGGTGTTTTTTGTGGTGCTTCACTTGTTGAATCGTCATTTGTTGCTTCTTCTTTTGCTGGTGTTTTTTGTGGTGCTTCACTTGTTGAATCGTCATTTGTTGCTTCTTCTTTTGCTGGTGTTTCTTGTGGTGCTTCACTTACTGAATCTTCATTTGTTGCTTCTTGAGAAACACTTTGTGTTTCATTTTGCTCTGCTGCATGTGCCTCATTGTTAATTCCAAACAATAAAGTTGCTCCAACTAAAATAGAAGCCGTACCGACCGAAAATCTTCTAATTGAGTATTTGTTCAATTTGTTTGGTAAAAAATCTAATCTTTTCTTTGATTTTTTCAAAAAATCACTCCTCTTATTTTAATATAATCGCAAATATATCAAGCCCTTTTGATATGTAAGCAATCTATTCTATTGTAATTAATATTTTTCCAAAATACAACATTGATTTTTCATTAAAAATTATTTTTATTAAATTAAATTTGTTGATATGTATAGTTAAAAAATGAATATATTATTATAATAAAAAATAGTTCGTTAATCAAAAAAGCACTTAATCACAACGGATTAAATGCTTTGAAATTCAACCTACATCGCTACGACATTTGTTGCTTGTTCCCCACGTTGACCTTCAACGATATCGAAATCAACATTATTGATCTTCTTCTAAAGTTTTATAGCCTTCTCCAACAATACCAGAGTAGTGAACGAAAACGTCATTCCCATTATCTCTTTCGATGAAGCCAAAACCTTTTTCTGCGTTAAACCATTTTACTGTACCGTTATTCATATAGAATACCTCCACGTGCTTTTGCACATAATATTTGTAACAAATTCATAACTAAAAAAGAGGATATTCAAATAAACACACTACAATTTAATTCACGATCTTTGATTACGTTAGATTAACTATAGGCTTAATTATGTTATAAGTACAGAACTATTTTGAATTTGTGTTGATTTTAATAATAATTCATATAAATATTTGATTTATATTTATGCTTTAAGATTACTCTCAAATCTTTAAAATATTTCTTAAGGTTCAAAATAAAGAGATTTTATTTTGAATCTATTTTTATAATAAAAAAGCTATTCACTAAATTTTAGCAAATGACTTTTGGAAGTCCTATGTACAAAATCAAGTTAACTGAAATATAAGATATTTATATAATACCACATTTTTAGGTAAAACAGTTGTGTAAATATAACTAAAATTTCGATTAATTTTTTATTGCATTTACTTAGCCAATGAGTAAAAAACGCAATGGCACAGCCACTGATGACTGGCGCTATGATGTGAACGAAAATAAGTATCACTTTATACACCTCCTCTCTGCGTCTGAATTGACGACTGAGAGATAGGCGACCTTTATATTATACCATCTGTAATGGATGAGTTACAGATAACTTCCGATAAGCCATCTTATTTATATAAAACCTATATTATCATCGTGGTCAAAATTGACGGACTTGCTATTTATCTTAAATTCTCTTTTATTTTTTTACATTTATTCGATAACTTTGACAAAAAGATGCAAAATCAATTTACCTCTTTTACTTTTACCATTGACTAATCATAGATAGCCCATAAAAGCGCCACACCTTTAACACATTGTATAGCTCTACAGTAGC
>Ga0209295_1000925_pt1 | contig 11404 bp, 5 predicted proteins | sample Porto_5metaG_FD_187428 | JGI IMG/M metagenome (GOLD analysis project Ga0209295, IMG submission 187428) | Marine algal microbial communities from Porto, Portugal - Porto_5 metaG (SPAdes) (version 2) | ecosystem: Host-associated > Algae > Red algae > Unclassified | place: Portugal: Porto... | reverse complement strand
CTTTGAAACGGCTATGTGGAGTGATTGTACCTGGTTTAGCAAGTACTTGACCACGTTGGATATCTTCACGAGATACACCACGAAGTAGTGCACCGATGTTGTCACCAGCTTCAGCATAGTCAAGAAGTTTACGGAACATTTCAACACCTGTAACAGTTGTTTTACCGTTTTCTTCTTGAAGACCGATGATTTCAACTTCGTCACCGACTTTAACTTGTCCACGCTCAACACGACCAGTAGCAACTGTTCCACGACCAGTGATTGAGAATACGTCCTCAACTGGCATCATGAATGGCTTCTCAGTGTCACGCTCTGGAGTTGGGATGTACTCATCAACCGCATCCATAAGTTCGAAGATTTTTGCTTCGTAATCAGCATCACCTTCAAGAGCTTTAAGAGCAGAACCTTTGATAACTGGTACATCGTCACCAGGGAAGTCATAGTCAGAAAGAAGGTCACGAACTTCCATTTCAACAAGTTCAAGTAACTCTTCATCGTCAACCATGTCACATTTGTTAAGGAATACTACGATGTAAGGAACACCTACGTTACGAGAAAGTAGGATGTGCTCACGTGTTTGTGGCATTGGACCATCAGCAGCAGATACTACTAAGATCGCGCCGTCCATTTGAGCAGCACCAGTGATCATGTTTTTAACATAGTCAGCGTGTCCTGGGCAGTCTACGTGTGCATAGTGACGAGTTTCAGTTTCATACTCAACGTGTGCAGTTGAGATTGTGATTCCACGCTCGCGCTCTTCTGGAGCACCATCGATTTGGTCATAAGCCATAGCTGTACCTTTACCAGATTTCTTATGAAGAACTGTTGAGATAGCAGCAGTTAGAGTTGTTTTACCATGGTCAACGTGTCCAATTGTACCAATGTTAGCATGCGATTTGGAACGGTCGAATTTTTCTTTAGCCATTCTAAAAATCCTCCTTAAAGGTTCATTGTATTTGGTATGAGTGATAGAAAGTGAAGAGTTACCTCTCACTTTCTGATCTTCAATAGTAGTTATACTTTAGTTTAAAGGCAAAATCAATTATTCACCTTTATTTTTTTTGATGATTTCTTCACTGATGCTCTTAGGCACTTCTTCGTAGTGATCCATGTGCATAGTGAAAGTACCGCGTCCTTGTGTGTTAGAACGGAGTGCAGTTGCATATCCGAACATTTCAGAAAGTGGAACCATAGCGCGAACAACTTGAGCGTTACCGCGAGCTTCCATACCTTCTACACGTCCACGACGAGATGTGATATCACCCATGATGTCTCCCATGTATTCTTCTGGGATAACGACTTCTACTTTCATCATTGGCTCAAGTAGAACTGGGTTACATTTGCTGACAGCATTTTTCAATGCCATAGATGCAGCAATTTTAAACGCCATTTCGTTAGAGTCAACATCGTGGTAAGATCCATCAAATAATTTTGCTTTGATGTCGATTAATGGGAATCCAGCTAATACACCATTTTCTAGTGAATCTTCAAGACCTGCTTGAATTGCTGGAATGTATTCACGTGGAACAACCCCACCGACGATTGCATTTGTGAATTCGAAGCCTGCGCCTTCTTCGTTTGGTTCGAATTCGATCCAAACGTGTCCGAACTGACCGCGTCCACCAGACTGACGTACGAATTTACCTTCAACTTTTGCGCTAGAACGGAATGTTTCACGGTACGCAACTTGAGGAGCTCCTACGTTAGCTTCAACCTTGAACTCACGCTTCATACGGTCAACAATGATATCAAGGTGAAGCTCACCCATACCAGAGATGATCGTTTGACCAGTTTCAGTGTTTGTTTGTGTACGGAATGTTGGATCCTCTTCAGCTAGTTTAGCTAAAGCGATACCCATTTTATCTTGGTCAGCCTTAGATTTAGGCTCGATAGCTACATCGATAACTGGCTCTGGGAATTCCATAGACTCAAGGATAACAAGATTTTTCTCGTCACAAAGAGTATCACCAGTAGATGTATCTTTAAGACCAACAGCTGCTGCGATATCCCCTGCATATACAGTAGAGATTTCTTCACGGCTGTTTGCGTGCATTTGAAGGATACGTCCAACACGCTCACGCTTGTTCTTAGAAGAGTTCTTCACGTATGAACCTGAAGCAAGTGTTCCAGAGTATACGCGGAAGAAAGTTAGTTTTCCAACATAAGGGTCAGTCATAACTTTAAATGCAAGAGCTGAGAATGGTGCGTCATCAGTAGACTCACGAACAACCTCTTCATTTGAATCTGGCAGGATACCTTTGATTGCAGCAACATCAGTTGGTGCAGGAAGGTAATCAAGCACAGCATCAAGTACAAGCTGAACACCTTTGTTTTTGAAAGCAGATCCAACAAGAACTGGGTAGAATTCAACATTCAACGTTCCTTTACGGATTGCAGCTTTCAATTCAGGAATTGTAATTTCTTCACCCTCAAGGTATTTTTCCATAAGCTCTTCATCAAGCTCAGCGACAGCTTCAATAAGGCTGTTGCGAAGCTCTTCAGCTTTGTCTTTATACTCAGCAGGGATTTCTTGTGCATCAGAGCGAGTTCCAAGGTCATCTTCGTAGAAGTATGCTACGTTATCTACAAGGTCGATGATTCCTTCGAATTGATCTTCAGCGCCGATCGGCAATTGAATTGCATGAGCGTTCGCTTGAAGACGATCTCTTAATGTGCTTACAGAGTAAAGGAAGTCCGCACCGGTTTTATCCATTTTGTTAACGAATACGATACGAGGTACTCCGTAAGTTGTTGCTTGGCGCCAAACTGTTTCAGTTTGTGGCTCTACACCTGATTGTGCATCAAGAACTGCTACCGCACCATCAAGTACACGTAAAGAACGTTCAACTTCAACAGTGAAGTCTACGTGTCCTGGTGTATCGATAATGTTTACACGGTAACCTTTCCATTGTGCTGTAGTAGCAGCAGAAGTGATTGTAATACCACGTTCTTGCTCCTGCTCCATCCAGTCCATTTGGGAAGCTCCTTCGTGAGTTTCACCAATTTTATGGATACGACCAGTGTAGTATAAGATACGCTCAGTCGTTGTCGTTTTACCAGCATCGATGTGAGCCATGATACCAATATTACGAGTTTTGTCTAAGGAGAACTCTCTTGCCATTGGGTAATTTCTCCTTCCTTATTAGGGAATAGTTTTTTTAGTTTGGTATAAATCCTACCAGCGGTAGTGAGCGAATGCTTTGTTCGCTTCTGCCATTTTGTGTGTATCTTCACGTTTCTTAACAGCAGCACCAGTGTTGTTAGCTGCGTCAAGGATTTCGTTAGCAAGACGCTCTTCCATCGTTTTTTCTCCACGAAGACGAGCGTAGTTTACTAACCAGCGAAGACCTAAAGTAGTACGACGGTCTGGGCGAACTTCTACAGGAACTTGGTAGTTAGCTCCACCTACACGACGTGCTTTAACTTCAAGAACTGGCATGATGTTTTTCAAGGCTTGTTCGAAAACCTCCATCGCTTCATTACCAGTACGTTCTTTGATGATATCAAATGACTTGTAGAGAATTGTTTGTGACTTTCCTCTTTTACCGTCGATCATCATTTTGTTGATCAAACGAGATACAAGTTTAGAATTGTAAATTGGATCTGGCAATACGTCTCTTTTTGCTACAGGACCTTTACGTGGCATCTGATAGCCTCCCTTCTCATTTAAAAGGATTTCTATCTGTCTCTCATCTCAATATCATTGTCAGTTGCCTGACTCCACTGATCTGATATCAACTTCTAAAAACCCTTATGTTTGTTTGTATTATTTGCTTTGTTTAGGGCGTTTTGTTCCGTATTTAGAACGTCCTTGCATACGACCGTCAACTCCGGCAGTATCAAGCGCACCACGAACGATGTGGTAACGTACACCCGGTAAGTCTTTTACACGTCCGCCACGGATAAGTACTACACTGTGCTCTTGTAGATTATGTCCGATACCAGGAATGTAAGCTGTTACCTCAATCAGGTTAGACAAACGTACACGAGCATATTTACGTAGTGCTGAGTTTGGTTTTTTCGGTGTCATTGTGCCGACACGAGTACAAACCCCGCGTTTCTGTGGAGATGTTACGTTAGTGTGCTCTTTTTTGAAACTGTTGTATCCTTTGTTAAGTGCAGGAGACTTTGAGTTTTCAACTTTACTCACGCGTCCTTTGCGTATTAGCTGATTAATTGTAGGCATGTTGTTATTCCTCCCTTCATTACTTTTTTTATAACCCACATACCCAGGTGGTTCATCAAAAGGCAAAAAACAATGCTTTTGCATTTTAAGCATGCAAAAACAAAACAAGTACGCTATAACATAATGGCAACAGCTGCTGCCCCAACTTCAATTCCGCAGGCCTTGCCGAGCTTTTTCATGGAATCTACCACTAAAATGTCTACACCCTTCTCTTGCGCTAGTTTCATTACACTAGCGGTTAAAGCAGGATCAGCATCTTTCGCTACGACGATTTCCTTCACTGAATCTCGTTTCAGAGCTTTTACTGTTTGCTTCGTACCAATAATAATGGATTGAGCCTGTGATACTTTATCATAAGACATCGAATATCCTCCAAAGTAACAGGTTTTATTTTGAGCACCTTGGTTATATTATCATCATGGCAGAAGGATGTCAATATCGTTTGACAGATTATCTTGACATCCTTCACCATTTTTTGATGATTTTTATAGAAATCTTAAGAGAAAGATTACTCTACAGGAACCATATCGTCAGACGGCTGCACTTGTGAAACCGGCTTAACTTTACGGTAGTTTGGCATTCCAGTTCCAGCAGGAACAAGTTTACCGATGATGACATTCTCTTTCAAGCCAAGCAGTTCATCACGTTTTCCTTTGATCGCCGCATCTGTTAGGACACGAGTCGTTTCTTGGAAGGATGCTGCAGACAAGAATGAGTCTGTTTCAAGCGATGCTTTTGTAATACCAAGAAGAACTGGACGACCTGTTGCAGGACGTTTGCCTTCGAATAGTACTTTTTTGTTCGCTTCTGTGAATTGGTGTACATCAAGAAGTGTGCCTGGTAATACATCTGTATCCCCTGCATCAGCGACACGCACTTTACGAAGCATTTGGCGAACCATTACTTCTACGTGCTTATCTCCGATTTCTACCCCTTGCATACGGTATACTTTTTGTACTTCATGAAGCAGATATTCTTGAACAGCTGTCATATCAGTCACTTTAAGAAGTTCTTTCGGATCGATTGAACCTTCTGTCAGTACTTGACCACGAGTGACTTTGTCACCTTCAACAACTTTCAGACGTGCATTGTAAGGAGCTGTGTAAGAGCGAGTTTCAACTTCGCCTTGAACCACAATTTCCTGTTGCTTGTCACGAACATCGTTAATTTCAGCAACGACACCATCAATTTCAGAAATGGTTGCCTGCCCTTTCGGATTACGCGCTTCAAATAACTCTTGGATACGAGGTAAACCTTGAGTGATATCGTCTCCTGCTACCCCACCGGTATGGAACGTACGCATTGTAAGCTGTGTTCCTGGCTCACCGATCGATTGTGCAGCGATGATTCCAACTGCTTCACCGACTTCAACGTCAGTACCAGTTGCAAGGTTACGGCCGTAGCATCGTTTACATACACCATGAGGCGTGTTACATGTAAATGCAGAACGGATCCATACTTCTTCGATTCCTGCTTCAACTACTTCAAGTGCTTTATCTTCATCAATTAGTTCGTTTTCGCCAACAATGACTTCGCCCGTTTCAGGATGAACAATTGGTTTTCTTGCAAAACGTCCGATCAGACGTTCTTCAAGTTTCTCAATAATTTCATTTCCTTCTTTAATGGACTTCGCCAAGATTCCACGGTCTGTACCGCAATCTGTTTCGCGGATGATAACATCCTGCGCAACGTCAACGAGACGACGCGTGAGGTAACCAGAGTCAGCTGTTTTAAGAGCTGTATCGGCAAGACCTTTACGCGCTCCGTGAGTGGAAATAAAGTATTCCAATACGGTTAAACCTTCACGGAAACTAGATTTAATCGGAAGTTCAATGATACGTCCAGCCGGGTTGGCCATCAGACCACGCATACCAGCCAGCTGAGTGAAGTTAGATGCGTTACCACGCGCTCCAGAGTCACTCATCATGTAGATAGGGTTGACTTCATCAAGGGACTTCATCAGTTTACCTTGGATGACATCTTTAGAAGAACTCCAGATCGAAATGACTCTCTCGTAACGCTCTTCTTCAGTAATCAAACCACGTCTGAATTGCTTCATGACGTTATCTACTTTTGCTTGCGCTTCTTCAAGGATCTTCTGTTTATCATCTAATACGACGATATCAGACACCCCAACCGTAATACCCGCTTTAGTAGAGTATTTGAAACCAAGATTTTTCATGCGGTCAAGCATTTTAGATGTCTCAGTGATATGGAATCTCTTAAAGATTTCCGCAATGATTTTACCTAAAATACCTTTTTTGAACGGCGCATTAATTTCTTGTTTCTCAATCGCAGCTTTGACATCTTCACCTTTTTCAAGGAAGAAGCGGTCAGGCGTTTTTTCTTCAATATTGCTCTTTGTCGGCTCATTCATGTAAGGGAATGATTCCGGTAAGATTTCGTTAAAGATTAGTTTTCCAACTGTTGTAATCAACAATTTAGAACGCTGTTCATCAGTGAATGTCACATTCTTCAACGAGTTAGCTGCAACAGCTACACGTGTATGAAGATGCACATACCCATTTTGATAAGCTAGAAGGGCTTCGTTCGTATCTTTGAAGACCATACCTTCTCCGATAGCACCTTTACGCTCAAGTGTAAGGTAGTAGTTACCTAGCACCATATCCTGAGATGGCGTAACAACAGGTTTTCCATCTTTCGGGTTCAAAATGTTTTGAGCAGCAAGCATTAAGATACGAGCTTCAGCTTGAGCTTCAGCAGATAATGGTACGTGAACCGCCATTTGGTCACCATCAAAGTCAGCGTTGTAGGCAGTACATACAAGTGGATGCAGACGAATTGCGCGTCCTTCCACAAGTGTAGGTTCAAACGCTTGAATACCAAGTCTGTGAAGAGTTGGTGCACGGTTTAGTAAGACTGGATGCTCACGAATCACTGATTCTAAAACATCCCAAACTTCCGGCTGCACGCGCTCAATCTTACGTTTCGCGCTCTTAATGTTGTGAGCTAATCCTTTTTCAACAAGCTCCTTCATCACGAATGGTTTGAATAGTTCAAGAGCCATTTCTTTCGGAAGTCCACACTGATACATTTTCAAATGTGGTCCAACGACGATAACGGAACGTCCAGAATAGTCAACACGTTTACCAAGCAAGTTTTGACGGAAACGCCCTTGTTTCCCTTTCAGCATGTGAGAAAGAGATTTCAATGGTCTATTTCCTGGTCCTGTTACTGGTCGGCCTCTACGTCCATTATCAATCAAGGCATCGACAGCTTCTTGAAGCATACGCTTCTCGTTCTGAACGATGATGCTTGGCGCGCCAAGATCTAATAAACGTTTCAGACGATTGTTACGGTTGATGACACGACGATAAAGGTCGTTTAAGTCAGAAGTAGCAAAACGTCCACCATCAAGCTGAACCATTGGACGTAATTCTGGCGGAATAACCGGAAGTACATCAAGAATCATCCATGATGGTTTGTTTCCTGAGTTACGGAAGGCTTCTAGCACTTCAAGGCGTTTAATCGCACGTGTACGACGCTGTCCTTGAGCAGTTTTCAGCTCTTCTTTCAGTGCATCTACTTCTTTTACAAGATCGATATCTTGAAGAAGTTTATTGATTGCTTCTGCACCCATAGCTGCTTGGAATGTATTACCGTATTTATCTAAATAAGCACGGAATTCCTTCTCAGAAAGAAGTTGTTTCTTCTCAAGCGGTGTGTTGCCCGGATCTGTCACAACGTATGAAGCGAAGTAAATCACTTCTTCTAATGCACGTGGTGACATATCAAGAACAAGACCCATACGGCTTGGGATACCTTTGAAATACCAAATGTGGGAAACTGGGGCAGCCAGTTCGATATGCCCCATTCTCTCACGACGGACTTTTGCCCGTGTTACTTCTACACCACAACGGTCACATACAACACCCTTATAACGAACGCGTTTATACTTTCCACAATGACATTCCCAGTCTTTTTGCGGTCCGAAGATACGTTCACAAAAGAGACCATCTTTTTCAGGTTTCAGTGTACGATAGTTAATCGTTTCAGGCTTTTTCACTTCACCAAAAGACCAAGAACGGATTTTATCAGGTGATGCGAGACCGATGTTCATATACTCAAAATTGTTCACATCTAGCAAGGGGCCTACCTCCCTTTTAATCTTCGGGTTATACCCTAGTCACTTGCTCTAATCGTTTCTGCTATTCTTTTGTGACTGCGTCACGTTCAAGATCGACAGGTGCGAGGTCTGCAGCATCTTCGTCATTAGATAACGCTAATCCGTCTGCTTTCTTCGTTTCCTCATCGTCTTCTAAATCTCTCATTTCTATCTCTTCTTCATCGCCAGATAGGATTTTCACATCCATACCTAAACTTTGAAGTTCTTTAATTAATACTTTGAATGATTCAGGGACACCTGGTTCAGGTACGTTATCCCCTTTGACGATCGCTTCGTATGTTTTCACACGACCCACAACGTCATCCGATTTTACAGTTAAGATTTCTTGAAGTGTATATGCTGCACCGTAAGCCTCAAGTGCCCATACTTCCATCTCTCCGAAACGCTGTCCACCAAACTGTGCTTTACCGCCCAGTGGCTGCTGCGTCACAAGTGAGTATGGTCCAGTTGAACGAGCGTGAAGTTTATCGTCAACCATGTGAGCCAGTTTGATCATGTACATGATTCCGACTGATACACGGTTGTCGAATGGTTCACCAGTTCGACCGTCATAAAGGACTGTTTTCGCATCACGGGACATACCTGCTTCTTCAAGCGTTTCCCAAACATCTTCCTCACGAGCACCATCAAATACTGGTGACGCAATGTGGATGCCTAGGTAACGTGCAGCCATACCCATATGAAGCTCAAGTACCTGACCGATATTCATACGAGATGGTACCCCTAGAGGGTTTAACATGATATCAATCGGTGTTCCATCTGGAAGATACGGCATATCTTCTTCTGGAAGGATTTTGGAGATAACCCCTTTGTTACCATGTCGTCCGGCCATTTTGTCACCTTCAGAAATTTTACGCTTCTGAACGATGTATACACGGACTAACTGGTTAACACCTGGTGGTAATTCATCTCCATCTTCACGGTTAAAGACTTTGACATCATGGATGATTCCGCCGCCACCGTGTGGTACACGTAGAGACGTATCACGCACTTCACGAGCCTTTTCACCGAAGATTGCATGTAGAAGACGTTCTTCAGCTGTTAGTTCTGTTACACCTTTAGGCGTTACTTTTCCGACAAGAAGGTCTCCGTCTTTTACTTCTGCACCAATACGGATGATTCCACGCTCGTCAAGGTTGCGTAAAGCATCTTCCCCAACGTTTGGAATATCACGCGTAATTTCTTCTGGTCCAAGCTTTGTATCACGAGCTTCTGATTCATATTCTTCAATATGAATAGAAGTGTAGACGTCATCTTTTACAAGGCGCTCACTCATAATGATCGCATCCTCATAGTTGTAACCGTCCCAAGTCATGAAGCCGACCATGACGTTACGTCCTAGAGCCAATTCACCTTTTTCCATAGAAGGACCGTCTGCAAGGATTTCTCCTTTGACGACTTCATCTCCAACACTTACAATTGGGCGCTGGTTGTAGCAAGTCCCTTGGTTAGAGCGGACAAATTTCAGCAAGCTGTATTTGTCTAGGTTTCCTTTGACTTGTTGTCCGTCAACGTCTTCATAACGGCGAACCCAAATATTCTTCGCTTCAACACGTTCTACAACACCTGGGTAACGGCAGATCACAGCAGCACCAGAGTCTTTACCTGATACATACTCCATACCTGTACCAACAATCGGTGATTCCGGCTGCATCAAAGGCACAGCCTGACGTTGCATGTTCGCTCCCATTAGAGCACGGTTAGAGTCATCGTTTTCTAAGAATGGGATACATGCTGTCGCTGCAGAAACAACCTGCTTCGGCGAAACGTCCATGTAGTCAACGCGGTTTCGAGGAACAACGGTGTTTTCCCCTCTAAAACGAGCAATGATATTATCATCGATAAACGAACCATCTTCACCTAATATAGCGTTCGCTTGTGCTACAACGTAGTTATCCTCTTCATCAGCCGTTAAGTAATCGATTCTCGGCGTCACTTTACCTGTTTCAGGATCAACCCGACGGTAAGGTGTTTCGATAAATCCGAAGCGATTCACTTTCGCAAATGAAGATAGAGAGTTGATCAAACCAATGTTTGGACCCTCTGGTGTTTCAATCGGACACATACGACCATAGTGAGAATAGTGAACGTCACGAACTTCCATTCCTGCACGCTCACGTGTCAAACCACCCGGTCCAAGCGCTGATAGACGACGTTTGTGTGTCAATTCAGCAAGCGGGTTTGTTTGATCCATGAACTGAGAAAGCTGAGAGCTACCAAAGAACTCTTTGATAGAAGCGATCACAGGACGGATGTTGATCAGCTGCTGAGGTGTGATCGTGTTCGTGTCTTGAATCGACATTCTTTCACGAACAACACGCTCCATTCTGCTTAAACCAATACGGAATTGGTTTTGCAGAAGTTCACCTACAGAACGCAGACGACGGTTACCGAGGTGATCGATATCATCTGTGTCGCCTACTCCATGAAGCAGGTTAAAGAAGTAACTGATTGAAGCAATGATGTCAGAAGGCGTGATGTTCTTCACAGCTTCCTCTACATATGCATTACCAATCACGTTGATCACTTGCTCGCCTTCTTGATCAGTTGGTGCATAAATCTTGATAGATTGAAGTTCTACTTCATCCTCTACTACGCCACCGTTTGGATAAAGCTTTCTAAATCCGATGCCGTTTTCTAAGTATGGAAGAACTTTATCAAGCACTCTTCTATCTAAAATTTGACCTTTTTCTGCTAGGATTTCACCTGTTTCAGGATCAACTAGCGTTTCAGCCAATTTTTGATTGAATAGTCTATTTTTAATATGAAGCTTCTTATTAATCTTGTAGCGTCCAACATTTGCCAAGTCATATCTCTTCGGATCAAAGAAGCGAGAGTCTAGCAAGCTTTTCGCATTTTCAACAGTTGGCGGCTCTCCGGGACGAAGACGCTCGTAGATTTCGAGAAGTGCTTTATCAGCATTCTCTGTATTGTCTTTTTCCAACGTGTTGCGTAAGTATTCATTCTCGCCAATGAGGTCAAGAATCTCTTGATCAGAGCTGAAGCCGAGAGCACGCAAAAGAACCGTAACCGGCAACTTACGTGTGCGATCGATGCGTACATAGACTACA
>Ga0209295_1000924_pt1 | contig 11412 bp, 6 predicted proteins | sample Porto_5metaG_FD_187428 | JGI IMG/M metagenome (GOLD analysis project Ga0209295, IMG submission 187428) | Marine algal microbial communities from Porto, Portugal - Porto_5 metaG (SPAdes) (version 2) | ecosystem: Host-associated > Algae > Red algae > Unclassified | place: Portugal: Porto... | reverse complement strand
AAGAAAATAAATAACTTGCCCCATTATGCTTGTTCTTTTCCCTTCTAAAAAACACAAAAAATAGTTCCGTAGCTATGGCTATGCAACGATTTTTTGAATTCTTTAGAAGAAAAAATTACGGCGCATTTTGGAACAATTTATTTAATTTCTTTCACTTAGTGAAAGAAAAGAAAAGGCTACACAAAATGTGTAGCCTTTTCTAAAATTGTGGGCGATGAGAGATTCGAACTCCCAACCCTTCCGAAGCAAATTTGGGATGCTCTTAACCAACTGAGCTAATCAACCAATCAATATATTTTTGGCTTTTTTTCTTTTTAATCGCCAACTCTCGTCTAAGTGAAAGAAATTAAATAACTCGTTATTCACGTCAAATTTGGCTCGTGTAAAGAAAAAATAACGGCGTGAAGATGTACGTTTATTATCTTTTCATCCCTAACAGAAAAGGCTACACAAAATGTGTAGCCTTTTCTAAAATTGTGGGCGATGAGAGATTCGAACTCCCGACCCCCTCGGTGTAAACGAGGTGCTCTGAACCAACTGAGCTAATCGCCCTTTCTTATGTTTTTTTGTTTTTCAATCGTCAATATTGCGTCAATGGAGTGCAAAGATAGAAGGTCTTTTTAAAACTCCCAACTTTTTTGAAGAAAAAAAATATTTTTTTTCAAAAAGATAGTTAGTAACGAGTAAATAATAACTTCACGATTTGGACGGCTTCTTTTACCCTTATTTGAAACGCAAAAAATCAAGAAATTAGTTAATAACTATTCGCAGAATTAGCGAACTTTGGGCGGTAAATAAAATAATAGCTATTCTTATGATTAAAGAATGGGATAGTCGGCAGACGAAGGATTTTATAAAATCTATGGTTTGATTACCCAAATACGCTTTATTTAGAACAAAATTCGTCTGGCGACAATGGTATTATTTCAGTGTTTGCTTATTTGCTGACTTTACATACTCCACATAATTAAAACAATAAATATATTTGAATTTGACACTTAAACTTGCCCTCGACTACCTTTATAACCAATTGCCGATGTATCAGCGCATAGGTGCTGCTGCTATGAAAAAAGACCTCGGCAATATCCGCCTCTTATGCGAAACACTCGGCAATCCGCACCAAAAATTTAAATCCATACATATCGCAGGCACCAATGGAAAAGGCTCTACGGCGCATATCCTTTCCGCGATTTTGCAGACAGCAGGGCTGAAAACTGGCTTATATACTTCACCGCATTATCGCGATTTTAGGGAACGTATCAAAATAGACGGGCAGTACGTCACCGAGCAGTTTGTGGTGGATTTTGTGGCGAAAAATAAGCCGCTTTTTGAGCAAATTAAACCTTCTTTTTTCGAAATTACGGTAGTGATGGCGTTTCAGTATTTCGCTGATAGTGAGGTAGATATAGCTATAGTCGAAACGGGTTTGGGTGGGCGGCTTGATTCGACCAACATTCTCTCCCCTATCTTATCCATTATCACGAATATTAGTTATGACCATCAGCAATTTTTGGGCGATACTTTGCCGGAAATAGCCACCGAAAAGGCAGGTATTATCAAGCCAAGTACACCTGTCGTGATTAGCGAACGGCAGGATGAGGTCGCACATATATTTGAACGCATAGCAGCCGAACGAAACGCACCACTCTATTTCGCATCCGATTTTTTTACCGTAAAAGAAAAAGAAATTTCATTGATGGGGAATGTGTATGAAGTCTGTCCGCTCACGCCCCCAGCTCCTAAAGGGGATTCCGGGCACGTTTTCATATCGAAGTGGGCAGACTCTCCTTTAGAGGCTGGGGGTGCGCAAAATTATTTCCTTCAAACCGATCTCTATGGTAATTATCAGTCAAAGAATTTATGTGGGGTTTTATTTGTTGAGAAAATTCTGACGGAGGAAAAGATAATTTCAAATGAGCAGGTGAAATTTATCGCATTAAAGCAGGTGAAATCGCTTGCTAATTTTGTGGGCAGGTGGCAGGTTATTTCCGAAAAGCCCTTGACAGTCTGTGATAGTGGACACAATACGGCAGGTATCGAGCAGCTCGTGAAACAACTCGCTGCTCTACCCTATCGGTATTTGCATATCGTTATTGGTATGGTGAGCGATAAAGACCATGAAAAGGTGATAAAATTATTGCCGAAGGATGCGACCTATTACATCGCCAAACCGGATATTCCGCGTGGTATGGATGCCGAAAAATTGAAAGAGAAATTTGTGCGCGAAGGCTTATCTGCAAGTGCTTATGCGAATGTACCTGACGCACTACGTATGGCGCAGACACAGGCACAGGAGGAAGATTTGGTTTTTGTGGGTGGAAGTATTTTTGTGGTGGGGGAAGTTTTATAAACGTAGCACGATGCTTCTAGCCCGTGTTTTCACGTAATTCGTATTTCCTAATGCGGACACGGGCTGGAAGCACCGTACTGAGTAAAGATACGTTTGATACATTTACGAATGTACTTTTCTACAATATTTTAAATTCAATAAATGAGAGATAGCTATAGCCATACCACCTGCCACCATAAGTACGCTGTGCAGCCAAGCCATACCAAATAAATGTCCGATAAATATCAGCGCAAAACCCGTCGTAGCGACGATGAGTACTTCCTTGCGTTTGTGATGAAAATAATGTGGAATGAGTGAACTCGCAGCGATGAACATACTGCCGAAGATGACGGTGTGTTCTATCATTGGATCCGCAAGAAAATGCAGCCCTGTAAATGCTCCGAACATCAACATCAAAGGCAAGAGGGCGCAATGCACCGCACAAGCAAGTGAGAGAATCATTCCGAGTATGTCTAAATTGAAGCGTGGACGCTGCATAAGTTTTAAATTTTGCTGTTTTTTGCAATGATATTGCAAATATACAGTGAAATTTGTTTAAATGCAATGATGTTGCATTGTTTTACTATTTTATTGCTGTACTGTTTTACTGCTGTATTGTTGTGTTGTTGTATTGTTGTATTGCTATATTGTTTTTTCGCGTAGCGAAAAAGTAAAAGCAATACAGCAATACAGCAATAAAACAATAAATCAATAAAATTAAACTCAAGCCTGACCCCCACGTCTACGCTCAAAACCAATGGTTTTCTTATTATAAATTACATCCTTCTCCTTGTCGAATGAAAGGTTGTTGACATCTTCGAAAGTGATGGTTCGGATGGCTTTTTGGGTGCGTTGACGTTTGGTGAGTTTGGAGAGGCGTAGGTTTTGATTTTTGATAATATTGGACACTGTACTGCGCACAGTACGTGCATTGCCGAAGTACTTGTCGCGTAATTCAAATTGCAAATTTAGATATTCTACCAAGTGTGCGAGTGCTTTTGCGTCCGCTTCTACTTCTTCTTCTTTGAACATCATAAGGGCGATTTCGAGGAGTTCTTGCGGCGAATAATCTTCAAATTTGAGTACCTTATCGAAGCGCGAACGCAAGCCGGGATTGACCTTCAAAAAGGCATCCATATTTTCGGGATAGCCGGCAGCAAAGACGAAAAATTCGCCGCGATTGTCTTCCATTCTTTTGAGTAGGGTTTGTATGGCTTCGTTGCCAAAATCGTTGCTATGCCCTTGATTGAGTGCGTAGGCTTCATCAATAAATAGGACGCCGCCCATCGCTTCGTCGATTTTTTCGGCGGTTTTTGTGGCGGTTTGCCCTACGAATCCTGCTACAAGTCCTTGACGGTCAGTTTCTACAATATGTCCGCGTTCCAATACGCCGAGTGCTTTGTATATCTTGGTGAGTATACGCGCAACCGTGGTTTTGCCGGTGCCGGGATTGCCGACCAAGACAGTATGTAGGTGAAATTTATTTAATGCTTTTCGGCTCGTTTCACGATAATAGCGCACGAGGTTGACGAGTTCATCAATTTGTTGTTTGACGCTATCCATTCCGATAAGTTCATGGAGTTCCTTCATGGATTCTTTGAGGAAGGCTTCATCTACGGGAATATTAGGTAGTTGGCGCGTTGTTTTGACTTGTATTTGCTCGACATCCTTGAATTGAACGACCGAAAGTTCGTCTTGATTGAGTGCCTGTGGGTCGTCAAGTGCCATAACGCGTAAGCCGAGGTTGACCTTTGCTTTTTCTACGGTATCGTAAACGAACCTTGCATTTCCAAAAGACCTATCACGACCACGGAACGCCTTGACTATCAAACCTTTAATATGTTTGTCAGCCGCAGGTGAAAGCGTGATTCTTTTTCTTTCGCAAGCGTAATCCGCAATTTTGGAAAGCTCTTGCGGTAGGTAATCATTAAAGGTGAAATAGATTTTGAAGCGAGATTTTAAGCCTGGGTTGGAATCGAGAAAGCCCTTCATTTCCTTTGGGTAGCCAGCTACGATGACTGCCATATCTCCCTCGCCGTCAGACATTTCTTTGATCAAAATCTCAATCACTTCGCGCCCAAAATCTTTGCTGTCGTCGTTGCTGCGAGCGAGTGAGTAGGCTTCGTCGATAAACAAAACGCCGCCCCGTGCTTTTTCGATGGCTTCTTTGACTTTCGGTGCGGTCTGCCCGATATATTCGCCGACGAGGTCTACCCTATCGACTTCGTGTACGTGACCCCTCGAAAGCAAACCCATTTTTTTGTAGAGTTTGCCCATCATTTTTGCGACGGTTGTTTTGCCCGTTCCGGGATTTCCTATGAATACTGAATGTATATTAATTTCTTCGTTTTCTTCAAAGCCTTTATCTTTTCGGAGTTGCAAAAACTGGATATATTGAGCATGTTCGCGCACCTGTCGCTTGACATCTTCCAAGCCAATCAAAGCATCGAGATACACCATTACATCCTCAAAAGATTCTGGCTCTTCTTCTTTTAAAACTGGTTCAAAGATTTGATTTTCAGGCAATAACACTTCTACAACTCCTTTTTCATGTTCTTCGCCTATATGAAAAGGGATACTCACCAACACGCGCTCCATAAACACAATATCGACCCAATGTTGTCCTTTTCGCCATTGACCTTTTATATTAGACCCCCACTTGGCAGTGACGGCAATAATATCATTTTTTTTCTCTACTTTTTGCAGCGAAATATATTCTCCTTTGAGTTCGCGAACTTCGTTGAAGTGTTTGAAAAACAATTCGCAATACCACGCCTTTCCGTATAATTTATTATCTAATTTTAATTCGAGATAAATAAAGCGTGTCAGTTCTTGGCTAAATTTTTTGTAATATATCTGTTTTTTGCCTGCCGGCTCTTGCCCTGTTCCTTCAAACAAGCGGATGGATTTTAAATCCAAATAAGGATTCGCTTCGTCCGAATTTTTCTCGGCATCTTCTATATAAAAATCCTTGCGGCGAATCGCAACTTCATCAACGTAGACCTCCCAATAATAGAGTCCTTTGCGCCAAAAAGTCCCTATTTTCTTATTGCCCCAACCTTCGCGGATATACACAATGTGGTCAGTCTTACTGATTTTTCGTGTGATATTCAGCGAACATATTTCCTTGACACCTGTGCGTTTGCTGGAAAAACATTTCAAATTGATAGACATATCCCAGTCCTCTACGTCGTAATTTTTATTATAAAAAGAAAATTCAGCATAGATATAGCTGCACAGCGAACGCTCGAAAACCTGGCGGTAGCGTTTTTTATTTTTATACAACCATTCTGTTGAAGAATAGATTTTTAAATCTCTGAATTTATAGTTATTCGTTGTCGTGCCTTCCAAAGTATATAGATTTAAGGAGATATGATAATTCTATTAAATGTCTAAATATAGACGGTCTTTATGGGGCAAAAGATACTTATTTTGACGAGTTTATCTGACTGGTTGACACTTTTATATTTGGAGTAATATTAGGAACAAAATAAATGTATATTCTCGACTTGTTCTTTTTCCTTTATATTAGACTTTATTCCAAAATATTTTGCATAGAGCAAATAATCTTTTTCCATTACTCTGCATTGCCTGAAAATTCACTATGCTAAGGCATAGCTCAATTTCAGCCGCCTTGATTAGTGAAAAATCTTTATTTCCTCTTTCATCCAAACTATTTTAGAATAAAGTCTACTTCACCAAATTTTCCTTAAATACAATGAGTATTCGTGTCAAATTTGGTTCGTCTAAAGAAAAAATAACTACGCGAAGAATGTACATTTATTTAATTCCTGATACTAAGTGAAAGAAATTAAAAATAATGGTTCTTTGACAAATCCCGTGATTGTTTGTTTTTCTGCCTCGCGATTGTTCGTCCTTTGCGTAAGGGATAGTAGGTGTTGTTTGAACTTAAGGGAAGACGAAAAAAATAATCTACCCGTCTGAATTGTTCTTTTTCTTATATGTTTCACTAAATTCTCCTTACGTAGCCCAGCTATGCGCGTCAAATTTAGCCAAACATATAAAAAAAATAACTTCTTCATTTGGGGTAGATTATTTTCTTCCTCTTCCCTAACGTAGCGATAGCGGAGTGGAGAGAGTGCCGGATAGCCCGACCCCCGACTGATAAGGAGGGGGATACGCCCAAATTTTCATTCACTTCACTGGATTTGTCAAAGAACCAAAATAATAAAAGTTTAGATATTTTTTGCACATTATCGACACTTTTACATTTACTATTTTACATTTCAAAAAGTGGTGACTACTTTTATTCCTTTTAAAATCGGGTTATGCCTGTCACAATGCAACTTACAGCTTTTCAATTAATTAAGTGTACTTTTTTATCAGAAAATAAAATAAATCGAGTTTGTGACATAATAAAATTACACTTCATATACGAAGTTTAGCTCATTTTGTTCCATTGTTTCAATTTAAAATTTGAGTTTGAGTTTGAAGTTGAGTTTGAAGTTGAAGTTGAGTCCCCGGCTTTCTACGATTTCTTAAAAGTGTCTGAATTTCGTTAAAAGTCACTCCTAAAAATGCCATACTTTTGTCATAAAGATATGAACATTCGTCCGAAAAAATTAGAATTAGTCGAGATTTTCTGGATGCTAAACGATAAAAGTTGTTCTTGATGCACTTTTGTTGCAAATTGAGACAAATGAACGTAAACACTATGAAATACCAAATTAAATATCAAATAACTCCACACCAACAAAACATACACAAAACAACCTTTATATTGAACAGCTACGATACACTCGAACCGTTTAATGCTATAATGCTCAAATGTTGTGATGCTACAATGTAATGAGTGAATGGGTAAATCATTCTAATCTGTCATCCGTTATTACCTCCGAAATAAGCACTACATACTATCTATGTATGAGATAAGTATGCTCCATATAAACATAAACAACTAAATATCAATTTTTTACGAAGTAAAAAAATATATTAATCGTTAATCATTAACCATTAATCATTATGATAGAACTATTGCAAGCCGCGATTAGTCCGGTGAATGTTATCTATACCGTTTTGCTGATGATTATCCTGATTTATTGGGTGAGTATCATCCTTGGTGTGATGGATACGAGTTCATTTGACATTGATTTTGACCTTGATGTAGATGTCGATTTGGATGTTGATTTAGATGTAGATATGGATGCGGATGTAGATGCAGACGGTGATGTTGGAAGCGGCGGCTGGTTCGCAGGTGCATTGCATTTTTTCAACTTTGGGAAGCTGCCTTTTATGGTCATTATGTCCTTTGTGATACTGATTCAGTGGGCAGTGGCACTACTTGTCAACGATAATTTTGGGCATGGTTCTATCGTTTTCGCGCTGGTAGCGGCATTGCCAATATTATTTGTCAGCCTTTCGGCAACCAAAATTATCACAACGCCTTTAATACCGTTTTTTGCAAAGCTCAACACCGCCGAAGAACCTGTCAATTATATCGGAAAAACAGGTACACTCATATTACCGCCCACTCGCGACAAAGCAGGTCAGGCAGAAATTATAGAAGGTGGTAACCCACTCATTATCAGTGTAAAAATTCCGGAAAATGAGGTGATTCCAAAGAAAGGCGAACAAATCGTCGTCATCAGTGAAGCAGATAATAAAAGGTATTTTATTGTAACGGCATTAATTTGAAGACACATTCGGAAAAACGTTAGCACAGAAAAACGATAACATTCGGAAAAACATTAACACGAAAAAACGATAACATTCAGAAAAACATTAACACGAAAAAATGATAACATTCGGAAAAACATTAACATGAAAAAACGATAACATTCAGAAAAACATTAACACGAAAAAACGATAACATTCGGAAAAACATTAACACGAAAAAACGATAACATTTAAAAGAACATTAACACGAAAAAACGATAATATTCGGAAAAACATTAACACAAAAAACGATAACATTCAAAAGAACATTAACACGAAAAAACGATAACATTCAAAAGAACATTAACACGAAAAAACGATAACATTCGGAAAAACATTAACACGAAAAAACGATAACATTCGGAAAAACATTAACCATGAAAACACACATACTCGACTCCCCTCTCCTTGTTGGAGAGGGGTTGGGGAGTAAAATTTTATCTAGGAAATCCTGTAACCCATGTATGTTCACCAAAATAATATTAAACAAGTCGGTAAATCCTAAAAAAACAAATTATTTTAAACCAATTCTAACTCAATCTAATGTAAAACACTAATTATCAACCAATTAAACTTAATCTTAAATTTATTCATTCTTAAACTCATCTAAATTAAACGCTTATGAACGCAACCATTATAGTACTTGTCACCATAGGAATTGTGGCAGTGATTATTGTCGGAATTATTGCAGCAATCGTCTCATTCTACAAAAAAATCCCACAGGGTCAAGCCATTATCCGTACCGGAATTGGTGGTACAAAAGTCGCTTTTGAAAAAGGGATTACCGTTGTTCCTGTCGCGCATTTGATGGAGAGAATGGACATCTCTGTAAAAACCATCGAAATCAGCCGTATGCAAAAAGACGGTTTGATTTGCAAAGACAATATGCGGGCAGACATCAAAGTCGTCTTTTTTGTACGCATCAATAAAAATCCTACCGACATTCAAAATGTCGCTCAAACCATCGGCTGCGGTCGTGCTTCTGACCCAAAAACACTCCACACGCTCTTTGAAGCAAAATTTTCGGAAGCCCTCAAAACCGTTGGTAAACGCTTCGATTTTGTCGATTTGTACGACTCGCGCGAGAATTTCAAAATCGAAATCCTCGACATCATAGGCAAAGATTTGAACGGTTATATATTAGACGATTGCGCCATAGATTATTTGGAGCAAACACCCTTAGAATATCTTAGTGAAAACAACATCCTTGACGTAGAAGGTATCAAAAAAATCACGGAATTGACGGCAGTACATAAGGTCAGAGCCAATCATTTTCGCCGCGAAGAGGAAAAAACCATCAAAGAACAAAACGTAGAAGCGCAAGAAGCCATCTTGGAATACGAGCGACAATTGGCAGAAAAAGAAGAACGCCAAAAGCGTGAAATTGCCAATATCAAGGCACGTGAAGGGGCTGAAATTTCCAAAATAAACGAAGAAGAAAGACTGCGTTCGGAAATGGTCCGCATCAATACAGATGAAGAATTGGCGATAGCCGAAGAAAACAAATTGCGCCAAGTCATCGTAGCATCCAAAAACAAGGAACGTACAGAAGCCGTTGAGGTTGAGCGACTTGACAAGGAGCGTCTTTTGGAGCAAACCGAAAAAGAGAAAATCGTTACGCTCGCACAAATCGAAAAAACCCGCGCCACTGAATTGGCGAAAAAGAACATACAAGACGTGATAAAAGACCGTATCATGGTTGAGAAAAAAGTGGTCGAAGAAGAGGAGAAAATCAAGGACACCAAAGAAGTTGCTACCGCCGAGCGTGCCAAAAGAGTAGCGATTATCCAAGCAGAGCAAATTGGAGAATCGACGGTGATAGAGAAAGAAAAAGTCGCCGAAGCCGAGCGTCTCGCTGCCGAAATCAAAGCACAAACCCTCTTGATAGACGCAGAAGCACAAAAGAACGCTTCCGAGAAAGAATCCGAAGCCCGCAAGATTCGCGCAGAGGCAAAAGCAGCCGAAGAAGCCACCATTGGACTCTCCGAAGCACAGGTCATCGAAGCCAAAGCCAAAGCGCGTGAGCAGGAAGGCATGATAGAAGCGACCATCATCGAAAAGAAAGCCGTCGCACAAGCCAAAGGCATCGAAGCACAAGCCGAAGCAGAGCGCAAACAAGGCTTGGCACAAGCAGAAGTCATTGAAAGTCAGGGAGTAGCAGAAGCAAAAGTCATCGAGCAGACGAGCATAGCAGAAGCCAAAGGCGTAGAGCAAAAAGCACTCGCGATGCAAAAACTCGACGGCGTAGGCAAAGAACACGAAGAGTTTAAGCTGCGTTTGGAGAAAGAAAAAGCCGTAGAATTGGCGAGTATCCATGTCCAAAAAGACATCTCCGAAGCACAGGCAATGGTCCTCGCCGAAGCCTTCAAAAGCGCGAACATCGACATCGTAGGCGGCGAAATGGAGTTTGTCAACAGCATCATGTCCGCCATTAATAAAGGCAAAGCAGTCGATAGAATGTTGGACAACAGCCACCACCTTAGCGATGTAAAACACGCCCTCATCGGCAACGGCACAGACGGCGGCGTACTCAGTAAAGTCAAAAATATGGTGATGAAATCGGGCTTACAAACCGAAGACATCAAGAACCTCACCATGTCTGCCCTACTGATGAAACTCCGCGAAAATGTCAGCGCGAAAGACGATAAAGATAGCGTCACCAAACTCCTACAATCGGTTTCTGATTTGGGGATTGGGAAGCAGTTGGCGGACGTTTTACTTTAAGGGAATGAGTGAATTTTGAATGAATGAGTGAATGAATCAGGTAGATAACGGGCGTTTTTTAAACGTCTGTTATCTTAAATTCAAGCCCCAACGGGGCAAAATACAATAGCGTAGGGTGTTAGCCCTACAATTAAAAAAAATAACACACGAAGCCCCAACGGGGCGAAATCTACGTAATAGCAGGAACAAATTACACCCCGTTGGGGCTGAAAACACCCCATTCATTCATCTTGGGGCTAACACCCCAAGCTATGATATTTTGCCCCGTTGGGGCTTGTCGGGCAGCCGCTACACCCCAAACCAAAACGTCTTTCTGAATTTATTTCTCCCGTACAGCTGTCGGGACTCCCATGCGACAGGGCGCGATGTATGTATGAGCGAACATTTTGTAATTTTGATTTGAAATACGAAATTAGGGCATTAGCCAACATGAGTTTTTTATCGCACGGGAGATTCCCGAATCAAGTTGCGGGACAGGTCTGAAATAAATTCAGCAAGACGGTGATTTTTGGAGTTTTTTAGAGGGGAAGAAAAACGACATTGACCTGACGACCCCGACCACTTCGTAGGGACAGGGCATGCCCTGTCCCTACGAAGTAGCAAAGGTGCAGCGCACCGACCCCATTTGTAACCAACAACCACTAAACAACACTAAAGACGCATCGCGTCGGCACTATGAAAAG
>Ga0209295_1000923_pt1 | contig 11414 bp, 9 predicted proteins | sample Porto_5metaG_FD_187428 | JGI IMG/M metagenome (GOLD analysis project Ga0209295, IMG submission 187428) | Marine algal microbial communities from Porto, Portugal - Porto_5 metaG (SPAdes) (version 2) | ecosystem: Host-associated > Algae > Red algae > Unclassified | place: Portugal: Porto... | reverse complement strand
AGGCGGTAGAAGATGATTTGCGAGACATACCCCTCACAGACACTGTTTCCCTAAGAGGTAAAGTAGATCTTGTAGAGCAACGCAATGGAAATCTCAACATAGTAGATTATAAAACTGGTAAAGTAGCACAGACAGATCTCAACCTAAAATCATATGAAGACTTACTCCTCCCAGAAGGTAAGTTTGAGAAAGCCTTTCAAGTCCTTATGTATGCTTATATGCTCAATAAGAAAAAGCCCCTAAGCTTCCCTGTAAGTGCTGGGATTATTTCGTTTAAAAATCTACAATCAGGTTTCTTAGCTTTCAAATACAATAAAAATCAAGAGATCACAGCAGAAACACTTTTGGAGTTTGAGGCCGTTTTAAAAAGATTGGTAGAAGAAATATTAGACCCTTCTATTCCCTTTACAGAAAGGTAGTTTACGCTTTCGCGAAAGCGTACTAAAAACATATAAAAAACCCATCAATGCCTATTGATGGGTTTTTTATTAATTTTAAGCGTGGAGAATACCAGATTCGAACTGGTGGCCTTTTGACTGCCAGTCAAACGCTCTAGCCAACTGAGCTAATCCCCCAAATTAAAATTTACTCTTGAACTCTTAAAATGAGTAGTGGCTTAGATGTAAAAAACTCTTTCTTGAGCACTACATTTTTCTCCCAAAGCTTCTTAAAGAAACCTCTCTTTCTGCGCACTACACAAACCATATCTGGATTTACAGACTGAAAGTGCTCAAGAACACCTTGATATGTTGTTGCATTTGAGGTGGTTTTATAAGATGCGCTTATCTCCTTAAGATCTTCAGAGATTTGCTTCATCTTTTCATCACTTTCAGGAGTTTCTACGTGTAGCAGTTGAATTTCTGTACCAAAATGCTTCTGCATTTTTTTGAGCGGTTCTAAATGGCGTTTTTTATCAAAATTTCCATTTTTAAAAGCCATTAGTATTTGAGATGGCTGCTTAAAAGTTTCATTTTCTGGCACAATAAGCGCTGGTATATTTGTACTCTTTACAAGCTTTCCGGTTGTATTACCAAGATAAACCTCATCACGTACAGAGTTACTGCGCGGCGAGAGTACCATAAGATCTACAGGCACGTGTTTATTAAAACGCTCTACACCATCTACCACTCCACCTTTTATAGGATGTGATACAACAGAGACTCCTTTATGATCAACAGTACTTACCACTTTCTCTAGTGTGTTTTCTGTATCTTCTTTAAGAACGGTGTTTAACTTTGAGGCACTTCCTGCTTTAGAAAATTCTTGAAACACTGAGATAACGTACACATTTGCATCTACCTCTTGGGCAAGATCTATTGCATATTGAAGTGTGTTAACCGCACTCTTTGATGAACCTATAGGAACAAGAATATTTTTCATACCGTAATTTGTAATTTTACATAAGATTACAAAAATACTTTTAAACTGTGATTGTAAAGGCAAAAAAAATAGACATTCCAGAGATACTTGCGCTCACTAGAGCGTGCGCAAAATCTATGATTGATAAAGGCATCTATCAATGGAATGAGCATTATCCCAGTGCCAGCGCTTTTGAGCAAGATATAGAGCGTGAGGAACTTGTGGTTTTAAAAAAAGACGGAGCTATCATAGGGACTATCGTGGTGTCTATTATTATGGACAAGGAATATAAAGATGTTGAATGGTTAACTCCATCTAAAGGCAATATCTACGTACATAGACTAGCCGTACATCCAGATATGCAGGGTAAGGGTTATGCGACAAAGTTGATGAATTATGCTCTCTTTTCTGCACAATTTGGTGGGGCTCCATCTATAAGGCTTGACACATTCTCACAAAACAAGCGTAATCAACAATTTTATGAATCTCGTGGTTATAAAAGGTTAGGTAGTATCTATTTTCCAAAACAAAGTAATGATCCCTTCTATTGTTATGAGCGCATTTTATAAGGTGTATTTTTGTAACTCAATTATTCTAACACCTGAGTTATCACTATACTATCGCACAACATAGATATTTCCTTTAAGCGCATACAGCAGCTGGCTGTTCCTGCCCTTATTGCTGGTATTGCAGAGCCTGTACTCTCTAGCACAGATGCTGCAGTAGTAGGCAACATTGCAGAAAATAGTGTCGAGGCACTCGCCGCTGTAGGTATTGTAGGCTCTTTTCTATCTATGCTTATATGGATACTAGGGCAAACACGTAGTGCTATTTCTACTATAATATCTCAAAACCTGGGTGCTGGTAAGCTTGAAGATATTAAAGTCTTGCCTGCACAGGCTATCTACTTTAATATCATTCTATCTATTATAGTTTTAGGGAGTACATACTTCTTTGTAAAAGAGATTTTTATGCTTCTCAATGCAAAGGGGCTAGTGCTATCTTTAAGTATAGACTATTATAATATACGTGTGTGGGGTTTCCCACTTACACTGTTCACCTTTGCCGTGTTTGGAATTTTTAGAGGGTTACAAAATACCTTCTGGCCTATGATTGTGGCAATTATAGGCGCCTCTCTTAACATAGGTCTTGACTTTATGCTCGTATACGGTATAGACGGTATTATTGAGCCTATGGGAGTTAAGGGTGCTGCCTGGGCAAGTCTCGCAGCACAGGCTGTAATGGCTATACTAGCGCTTGTGCTTTTACTTATAAAGACAGACGTTTCTCTTAGACTACGATTACCGCTGCACCCTGAGATTAAAAGACTTATCTCGATGAGTCTTAACCTCTTTATAAGATCATTTTCTCTCAATGTAGCTCTTGTGCTTGCTGTACGTGAGGCGACCGCAATAAGTGATGAGACAGTAGCCGCCCACACCATTGCGGCAAATATATGGCTCTTTACAGCATTTTTTATAGATGGCTATGGAGCAGCTGGTAACCTATTAAGCGGTAGATTGCTAGGTGCAAAAGACTACCCTAACCTCTGGTTACTCACAAAACGAGTTGTAAAATATAACCTGGTTGTTGCTGTTTTCTTGATGATTATCTGCGCCATTCTATATAAACCTATGGGCTTACTCTTTAGTAATGACGATGCAGTACTTACCGTATTTTATGGCGTATTTTTTATGGTGATTGTAATGCAACCTATCAACGCTATTGCCTTTACTTTAGACTCAATTTTTAAGGGACTAGGAGAGATGGGCTGGTTACGTAACACGCTTCTTGTAGCTACATTTATAGGCTTTGTACCCGTGCTTTATATAAGTAAATACACGGGGTGGGGTATTTTGGGAATATGGTGTGCCTTTATGGTCTGGATGCTTTTTAGGGCAGGGATGCTCATTTACTTTTACAAGAAAAAATATTATCCACTCGCTATAAAGTAACGTTTTATGAATATATAAAGGGTTGAGAGCGCTTTCGCGAAAGCGTACTAAAAACCTATTCTTTTTCTAATGGTTCCTCTACCTTTTTATCGCTCTCTTTTTGAGTGTCTAGCAATTTTTCATCAAAAGGCTTTCCTAAATAAACAATTTGACTACCCTGGAAAGACTTAACATCTAGCTCTTGTGCAAAAGACCCTATAATGTGAATGGTTCCGTTTTTTTGTTTTACAAAAAGTGGAATCATCTCTTCATCATCTGTAATAATTTTTACCGCTTTTGAGTACTCCTCTTTTGAAGAGATAGGCACTTCACTTATGGTAGGATACTGCCTTGTGACCTCTGTCATATTTATAAAATCATCTGTTGCAGAGAAGAGACCTTCTTTAGGTAACTGTGCTATGTTGTCCATCTCTCTTTTTGAGATGAGACGGTATGCGCCGTTTTCGCCAAATTGTTTTCTAAAACGGTTTATCGCATACTTATTTATATCACTATTACCCGTAAGAGACATTAGGTATCCTATATCGCTTAGCTCTACGTCATCTGTAAGATCGTCTGCATAAATATTTGCTTGCATTGCCTTAAGTCCAGCTTCTTTTGCAACTTGTATATGATTTGTATTACTGTCAAGTAGCACAACGTGGCGTCCATTTTTTTGAAGATACTTAGCAATAAGACGTGGCATTTCTGAGGCTCCTACTATAAGTATTCCTTCAGATTTTACTAAAAATACGCCCACCGCCTTTGCAAACAGTCTAGCTGTTGTCGCATTAAGGAGTACTGTACCTAGTACAATCATAAATACAAGTGGTGTAATATACTCTGCACCCGGCTCTCCTTTAATAAGAAGTTTTGACCCAAAGAGAGAAGCAATACCTGCCGCTACAATACCGCGTGGACCCACCCAAGAGATAAAAAGCTTTGCGTTAGTCTGTAAATCTGAGCCCCAGGTACTCAAGAAAACCCCTATGGGTCTTACTATAAATACCACAACAAGAAATAATGCTAGTGTCTCCCATCTATATAGTAACTCAAGGTCTACAAGGTTCATATTTGCCGACAGTAAAATAAACAGTACCGATATAAGTAGTACACTAAGTGACTCCTTGAAGTAAAGTAACTCCTTTATATTAGGCAAGTTTATATTACCTAAAACCATCCCCATTACAACTACGGCTAGCAGTCCAGACTCGTGAGCAAACTGGTCTGACATCACAAATACGCCTAGCACTGCCGCTAGTGTAAAAACATTCATCAAGTAGTGTGGCACTAGCTTTCGTTTTACAATAAACGCAAGCGCGTGTGCAAACGTAAACCCAAAGGTGCTACCAAAAAGTACGATTTTTCCAAACTCAACCAGCGCTGTTTTGGTAAAAGCAGCGCCCTCCCCTACAGAGATAAACTCATACATAAGTACCGCCACAAGCGCGCCTATGGGATCTATAAGGATCCCTTCCCATTTAAGAACGGTAGAGATATCACGCTTTACAGGCACATTTCTTAATATAGGTGATATTACCGTAGGTCCGGTTACAATGATTAATCCAGAAAACAACAACGATATCTGTAAGCTTAGTCCAAAAATCCAGTAAGCAGCAAGACCAGCTCCTATAAAAGTCACGAGACTTCCTATAGAGATAAGCTTGGTAATTACCGGGCCTACATTTCTTATTTCGTCACGCTTTAAGGTAAGTCCGCCCTCAAAAAGTATAATAGATATCGCTAGCGAGACAAAGTAGTATAGACTCTCTCCAGGAAATAATCCCTCTTCTCCATTCCAGATAGGTTCTATCCATTTTGTACCATCTTCAGATATAAGTGTAGATACGGGTCCCACAAAAAGACCTATGAGTAGTAGTGGTAAAATGGCAGGTAATTTTAAACGCCAAGCAGCCCATTGTGCAATGATCCCTAAAATTATGATTCCGGCTAGTTCTAACATATGAATTCAGTTTTGATGCGATATTAATGTTTTAAAGCTTTTGGCTCTCGTTGTGAAGTTACAATTCTTTGTTAAAAACTAGTGTGTATAAGGGTTTAAAAACTCTCTTTTTGGTATTTTGCAGAGATTTGTGCGGTGGTTAACACGCTTTTTTTGAGGTGTATTACGCTTTCGCGAAAGCGTAAAAAAACCATTATCATTCTTATTGACACGTTTTTATGAAAATATACCCTATTGAGGCAGGAAATTTTAAACTAGATGGCGGTGCGATGTTTGGCGTGGTACCTAAGTCCATATGGAGTCGTACTAACCCTGCAGATAGTAACAACCTTATAGATATTGCAGCCCGCTGTCTCCTTATAGAAGATGGAAATAAGCTCATCCTTATTGATAATGGTATGGGTGACAAGCAGTCTGATAAGTTTTATGGATATTACTACAGATGGGGTGATCACTCTATAGATACATCACTGGCCCAGTATGGTTTTCATAGAGATGATATTACTGATGTGTTTATGACACACCTACATTTTGACCACGTAGGTGGCGCCATACAGTGGAACAAAGACCATACGGGTTATGAGCCAGCGTTTAAAAATGCTAAGTTCTGGACTAATGAAAATCACTGGCAGTGGGCTATTGAGCCTAATAATAGAGAGAAGGCGAGTTTCTTAAAAGAAAACCTCATCCCTATGCAAGAAAGTGGACATTTACATTTTATAGAGCGTGGTGAAAATGCCTTTAAGGAAACAAGCGAACTAGGTTTTGGTATTCTCTTTGCAGATGGTCATACAGAAAAGCAAATGTTACCACATATACAGTATCAAGATAAGACCATCGTTTTTATGGCAGATCTTGTACCTACATTAGGTCATTTACCCGTACCTTATGTGACTGGCTATGATACACGCCCACTTCTATCTATAGATGAAAAAGAACGATTTTTAAAACAAGCGGCAGATAATAATTATTACCTCTGGCTAGAACACGATGCTCACAATGAGCTTGTTACTGTACAACATACCGAAAAAGGTGTGCGTGCAAAAGATATTTTTACCTTTAATGAACTATTTAATTAATAATATGAAGATTCAAACTACAAAATCCTTTCTTCTTGCAGCTACTGCTGCAGCTTTTCTAACAGCCTGTGACACGCCTAGCGCACTCGTTACAGTACCGGTAGAAAATGTAGATAGCAACCCTCTTAAAGTAGCTGCCCTTACAGATGCTCAAGAAAAAGCGTGGAGCTATGCAGACCTTAAAACAGACACCATACCTGGTATGAGTGTAAATCGTACCTATGAAGAAATCATACCTAATAAAACTGGACAGCAAGTTATTGTTGCTGTTATAGATTCTGGTATAGACATAGAGCACGAAGATTTAAAAAATAAAATCTGGACAAACCCTAACGAGATACCGGGTAATGGTAAGGATGATGATAACAACGGGTATGTAGATGATATACACGGATGGAATTTTCTAGGTGATGTAAATGCAGAGCAGCTAGAGTTTGTACGTATCATAAAAAGATACGAGAGCCAGTTTGAAGGCAAAACACTTGCGTCTATACCAGCAAATCAAAAAGAAGCTTTCCAGCAGTATCAAAAAGCAAAAAGCGAGTATGATACAAAAGTAACAGAGGCACAAGCAAATAAAACACGCTATGAGCAAATTTTAGGGCAACTTAAAACATCGCACGCAGCTGTAAAAGCAAAGCTGGGTAAAGAAGATTATACTGCGGCAGATCTTAAAGCCATTGCAAATCCTACGGCAGAGATGCAGCAGCACGTTGCGTTCTTAACACAGATGTTGAGCTATGCAGACTCTATACCTGAGTTTATTAAAAATATAAATGATGGTGTAGATTACTTTACAAATCAGCTAGAGGCAAACTACAATAAAACAGCAGATTTTAGAAAAGTACTAGGTGATGATCCTTATGATATCACAGATACCAACTATGGTAATAACAACGTGTATGGACCAAAGCCAGACGGTGCAAAACACGGTACACACGTAGCAGGTATTATTGCTGCAGAGCGTGACAATGGTAAAGGTATGAATGGTGTTGCAAATAAAAACATCAAGATTATGGCACTACGCGCAGTACCAGATGGTGATGAGTATGATAAAGATATCGCACTAGCAATACGCTATGCGGTAGATAATGGTGCAAAGGTGATCAACACCTCTTTTGGAAAATACTACTCTCAAAATCCAGAGTGGGTTTATGACGCAATAAAATATGCGGCAAAGAAGGATGTACTTATCGTAAATGCTGCGGGTAATGAAGGAATAAGCCTTGATGATCCGGCAAATAGAGTTTACCCTAACGATCAGATAGATAATGTAAATGAGATGAGTGACACCTTCCTTACTGTAGGAGCACTTAACCTTAAGTATGGTGGAGAGCTTGTAGCAACCTTCTCAAACTATGGTAAGTCTCAAGTAGATGTATTTGCTCCTGGTGTACGTATATACAGTACCACTCCAGAAGATACGTATGAGTTTTTACAAGGTACATCTATGGCATCGCCTAACACGGCTGGTGTTGCAGCAATGCTACGTAGCTATTATCCAAAACTAAGCGCTGCAAACATTAAAAACATCATAATGGCTAGTGGTCTTGCTACCGGTACTCAAGTTATCTTAGGAGGTGATGAGACTAAGAAAGCGCGTTTTAGCGATATTTCAAAATCTGGTGAGATGGTCAATATGTACAATGCTTTTAAACTAGCAGAACTACAAAAATAATTTTAGTAATTTCTAAAAATCCCAAGTTCCTCGATAGTGGAATTTGGGATTTTAACTTTAAATCAATCTATAATGAAAAACGCTTATAAATTACTGGTGATGGTATCGTTGTTAGCTTTCGCGAAAGCGTATGCACAAAACAACACCACTTACTGGCAACAACACGTCGACTACGAGATGGAGATCGATATGAATGTAAAAAACTATCAGTACGATGGTAAACAGAAGCTAGTGTATACAAACAACTCACCAGAGACGCTAGACCGTGTGTACTATCACCTTTACTTTAACGCATTTCAACCAGGTAGTGAGATGGATGTGCGCTCGCGCAACATTGCAGATCCAGATGGTCGTGTTAAAGATCGCATAAGCAAGCTAGGGCCAGATGAGATAGGTTTTATAAAAGTAAACAGCCTTACTCAAGATGGTAAAAAATTAAACTATGAGGTAGCCGGTACTGTGCTAGAAGTACAACTCGCTGCACCTATCGCACCAGGAGCAAGTACAACCTTTAATATGGACTTTAAAGGACAAGTACCTGTACAGATACGCCGTAGTGGTCGTAACAATAAAGAAGGTGTCGCACTATCTATGACACAGTGGTACCCAAAAATGGCCGAGTATGATTTTGAAGGCTGGCACGCACATCCTTATATCGCTCGTGAGTTTCACAGTGTATGGGGAGACTTTGATGTAAAAATCACAATAGATGAAAACTACACCGTAGGTGGTACAGGCTATTTACAAGATCCAGAAGATATGGGTCACGGGTATGCTGGCACTTCTATGAAGCCAGGTAAAAACGCAAAGCGTGGTAAATTACAATGGCACTTTAAAGCGCCAAATGTACACGACTTTACCTGGGCTGCAGATCCTGAATATGTACACGATGTGATTATGGGAGAAAATGATACAGAGCTACACTTCTTCTATAAAAACAAAGAGTCTATAAAGGCAAACTGGAAAAAGCTACAGCCTATGACGGCAGACTTACTTGCCTTTTATAACAAGCACGTAGGTACATACCCTTACAAGCAGTACTCTGTGATACAAGGTGGAGATGGTGGTATGGAGTATGCAATGAGTACACTTATCACTGGTGAGCGCAAGTTTGGGAGCCTTTTTGGTGTGACTGCACACGAGATGGCACATACTTGGTTTCAATTCTTACTGGCAAGTAATGAGGCAAAACACGAGTGGATGGATGAAGGATTTACTTCATATATCTCTGCTCTGGCCGAAAATGAACTTACAGGAGGTGATAACCCTAATCCAGTTGCTGGATCATACAGAGGGTACTACTACCTTGTAAAAAGCGGTAAAGAACAACCACAAACTACACACGCAGACCGTTACAACGAGAATATGCCTTACAGCATCGCTGCATACAGTAAAGGTGCCGTATTTCTAGCACAACTAGGATACGTTATAGGGGAAGATAACCTTAAAAAAACGCTCAAAAAATACTTTGATGATTTTGCTTTTAAGCACCCTACGCCTAACGATATTAAACGTACGGCAGAGAAGGTTTCTGGTATGGAGCTAGACTGGTATCTTACAGACTGGACACAAACTACAAATACCATAGACTACGGTATCACAAGTGTTGAGGCAGATGGTAACAAAACAAAGGTTACGCTTACGCGAAAAGGGTTAATGCCTATGCCTATAGATCTTTATGTAGATATGGTAGACGGTTCTCAAAAATCATACTATATGCCACTGCGTATGATGCGTGCCGAAAAACCAAACCCAACGCCAAACATTACTCGTGAGCAACTCGCAGACTGGCCTTGGACAAACCCTACATATACCTTTACAATAGACGCACCTATAAGTAAAGTAAAGATGATGAAGATTGATCCTACCTCAAAAATGGCAGATATTGATCAAACAGATAATGTGTGGGAAAACAAGTAAGATAACCTCACATTACTAGTATATTCATTTAAACCAGCTTATTACGAGCTGGTTTTTTTGTTTGAATGCTTTTTTGGATATATTGTAACCTCACATCAATCAAATCATCAATTTTAATGTCACTATTTAATCAAAACCCTTCTGGGTTTACTACAATCACAGGGCTTACTACGCCAAAAATTTACAAAACTACGCTTAGTTGTTTCTTACTACTTATCACCTTAGTAACAACGATAAACGCCCAAGAGACAGATGCACTTCTCGAGAAAGGAATGGTAAAGGCAAACTTGCTTTTTGCCCCATCTATTAATTATGAGTATAATGTATATGATAACTTTACTTTAAAGGCAGAGGCGGGAATAACTCCTACTTACTTTGATATTTTCGGAAGTAAAAAAGTTGCCTTTTTTCAAAAATATGAGGCACAGGGCAAATATTATTACAACCTTAAAAAAAGAGTCTCAAAGGGTAAATCTGTAAGCGGTAATTCTGGAAACTTTGTGGCTGCAGTCTATAATTACCAAAATAAAGAAGCCTTGTTTAGTGAAGTAAGCAGGTCTACAGATTTCTCAACGCTAGGTGGTGTTTGGGGTTTTCAGCGTAGTTATAATTCTGGGCTCAGTTTACTTTTTGAAATAGGCTTTGGTTATGACTTTGCATATCGATCTAATGGCAGAGATACTAACGGAAGACCATTTCCTCTCATAGGTTTTGAACTAGGGTGGGTAATTTTTAAACATAACTAATGAAGAAGCGGCTTTTATTATTGCTACTCTCGTTTACTTCATTGCTCTCATACGGGCAGATAGATGGTATTAATATCTTCTCATCACTTTCTGGTTTTAGAAATGTAGGTTATGAAGATAATTTATTTACAAATGCAGAAATTGGTATCGGGTTTTTAAGCAACTCACGATTCTCTCCTGAGATAAGTATAGGATATCTAGGAGCCTCTCCAGACACTCAAATACGTGTTGTTAACAGAGATGGTAGTGCCTTAGAGCAGCAAGTAAGATCGCAAGTAAGAGGACTACTATTAAATGCAGGTTTAGTAACTCGGCTCACAAAGAGAGAAAGTATATGGTTATATACACTTACAAATGTTTCCTTCGCCGCAAACACCACATTTAAGGCGCGTCTTTTTGAGGGTGATAATCTTAATAACCTGCCACTAAGAGAAACTATTACAGAACGTGATAACTCGGTCTTTTTTAATGTTGGTTTAGGAGTAGAAGGATTTATTGATGAAGATGAAAAATGGTCTGCCTCAATAGCTCTAGTGTATACAACCTTTGATGTATTTAATAACTTTAAAGACTTAAAATTTGAAGATTCCGATACTAACCTAGCGCTCCCTAGCAATGGAGGTTTAGGATTGCGGTTTCTTATTCGCTATCATTTGTGATAAACTGGTAGACATATAGAATATGTGGGAGAACTAGTAATAATCTCACATTACTAGTATACTTATTTAAATCAGC
>Ga0209295_1000922_pt1 | contig 11420 bp, 8 predicted proteins | sample Porto_5metaG_FD_187428 | JGI IMG/M metagenome (GOLD analysis project Ga0209295, IMG submission 187428) | Marine algal microbial communities from Porto, Portugal - Porto_5 metaG (SPAdes) (version 2) | ecosystem: Host-associated > Algae > Red algae > Unclassified | place: Portugal: Porto... | reverse complement strand
TGACTTTACCGTTCTTAGTTTTTTCTGGAGCAATAACCCAGCTATTACTACCTTCAAACAAAGGAATATCCAACACACTTAAAGCCTTGTTTACAGAAGCCGAAAGGTTGTTTTGAATAGTGTCTGATATGGTTGGGTTATAGTTTTTAATCCATTCCGTTTCCACACTAGACCCTACATGTAGGTCATTTAAATATTCAGGTCCTAACTTAGCATTTATGGTGGTTAAAAGAGGATCTGTTTTATGGGCCATAGCAAAACTAAAAGCCATATATCCTATAGTGTTATAGACGTCTTCTAAAACGAATTCTTTTTTATCTATACCTGTTAAATAAAACTCTACCGGTGTTGGTCCTTCTTTTATAAATTGATTGATGCCGTCTAAGTAAGCTTTAGCCAAAATAACACCTTCATCGTTCTCATCGGCATTACTTGCTGTCACTTTAGAAGCATCTGCAATACCTAGTGATAAAAAGAATTTATCAGTACCTATTAAATCCGCACCAAAAACTTCTGACAAACCGCCACTGGCAATTCTTCTAAGAAGTTCCATTTGCCAAAGTCGGTCTTGGGCATGTACATAGCCTAAAGTTCTAAAGGCATCTTTTTCATTGGCTCCAAATATATGTGGAATACCATATTCATCAAAATAGACGTTTACCTCTTGCTCAAGATCCGCAAGTTCTTTTTCACCAGAATAATCTGGTTTTAAAGTATATGCAAATAGTCCGACAACAATAATCAGAACGGTAATAATAACCAATAGGAAAGCTCCTATTTTTTTAAGTGTTTTCATAGTTCAGTTTGGGGGAATTGTTCCCAAGTTAAAACTATTTTTTACATTAAACACCTCGTAGCTCTGCTTTTTATTGACAAGTAATGAACATCCTACAAAAACTGCATACTAGTCATTATTTCGTAATCCTTCTAGCAACCAGTTTTTATAGGTCGGTATATCGGTATTTTGAATAGACGTGTTCAATACTTTTAAATCTGGAGAAAGCAACACGTAAAAAGGCTGAGAAATAGAACCAAAATTCACATCTTGAAAAGTACCCCATTTTTGGGCAATGTTATTAATTTCCTTCACACGACCACTATCAAACTGAAAATTAAATTGTTCAATTTCTGGCAGTTCTTCTCTATCATCAGTATATAATGATATAAGGACATAGTTTTCTTTTATAATCGGAAAAACCTCTGAATCGCTCCATACATTTTCTTCCATCTTTCTACAGTTTACACATGCCCAACCTGTAAAATCTAATAGAATAGGTTTATTTACTTCTTTTGCATACGCTAAACCTTCATCAAAGTCTTTATAGCAATCAATACCTAACGGACAATCGCTCTCTTGCTCAAAGATGCTGTAAAATTCAGGAGGAGGAAATCCGCTTAACAATTTTAAATTGGTGATATTGGCAACCCCTAAAATCATGTAAATAGTAAATGCAGCACTTACAAAAGCTGCTACCTTTCTACTTAGCGATAATTTTTTAACCGGACCATCATGTGGAAACTTATATAACCCGAATAAGTATAAAGTCATTGCTATACCCAGAACTATCCAAATACCTAAAAAGATCTCACGCTTTAGTATACCCCAATGCCCAACTAAATCTGCATTAGATAAGAATTTTAAAGCCAAACCTATTTCTAAAAAGCCTAATACCACTTTTACCGTGGTCATCCATCCACCAGATTTTGGAAGTGAATTTAACCACGCAGGGAATAACGCAAATAGTGCAAACGGCAATGCTAATGCTACACCAAAACCCGTCATACCAGCAGTAAGATTAGACGCAACTTCCCCTTCCGCCAAGGTTGTACCCCCAAGCAACCCTCCTAGTATAGGACCAGTACAAGAGAAAGACACAATTGCCAAGGTAACTGCCATGAAAAAGATTCCTAAGACACCACCTACTTTTGTTGATGCTTCATCCATTTTATTTGCCCATGAGCTTGGTAACGTTAGTTCATAGTACCCAAAAAAGGAAAAGGCAAAGAATATGAAGATTACGAAAAACAATAAATTCAACCATACGTTGGTGGCAATGGAATTTAGAATTTGAGAATCTACCGAGTCGAACAAATGAAAAGGCAGACTCAATAAAAAGTAAATAAGTATTATGAAGAAACCATATAACAGCGCATTAATTATACCTTTAGATTTTTTCTGCGAGTGCTTGGTAAAAAAAGAAACCGTTAAAGGTATCATTGGAAAAACACACGGAGTCAACAAGGCTATTAATCCGCCAAGAAAACCTAAGCCAAAAATAACCCAGATACTGGTTGTCTCTGCAATGCTATCCTGTCCTTGAGTAAGAAGTTCCCTATTCTTTAAATCTAATCGTAACTCTTGCCCTAGAGCTAAGCTTCTATCGTCTACTGTAGTTACAACTTCTTGAGCCGCTGAACCATCTAATGTAAAGATGAATTTTTTATCCATAGGGATACAAACCTCTTCACATACCTGAAAAAACAAGTCGACATCTATCTGATTTATGGCCGGATCCAATATTTTAATTCGCTGCGTAAATGTTGCATTTTCTTTGAAATAAGTTTCCTCAACCTCAAAAATTTCACTGTATTCTTTTATTGTTTCACTTTCCGTCGTGCCGTCTATTAATTCATAAATAGTTCCATTTCCATTATAAGTAAATTCACTTGGTAGAGAGCCAAATTCTGAAGTAAATTGAGAGTACATATGCCAGCCATCCAAAATTTTAGCCTGCATTACCAATTCATATTCCGATTCTGAAATTTTGTTGACCTGCTGCTCCCAAACTACCGGTTCATCTTCTGTTTGCGCAAAAGTGCTGAACGGAAAGACTACTATAAAAAATAATAAAGTAAAAAATCTAATCATGTAATTCTATTTTTAAAATCTCTTGAGCGGTATCTGAAACCCTAAAACGATGATCCGCACGCATACCAATTACCCAAACAATTTGCTCGCCTGAGCATAACAACCAAGTTTTTTCTTTAGACAAAACGTCTACTTTCTCATCTTTAAAAAACTTAGATAATTTCTTTTTACGATTTAATCCTATCGGATAAAAATAGTCGCCCGTTTTCCATTTTCTTACCGTCAAAGGGTACTTTAATGTATTCTTTTGAACAAAAATCTCACTATTTGTATTATCTAAACGTTCAGAAACGACCGAAAATTTCAAATTCAGGGGTAGGTTCAAAGGTACTTCTTCTTCAGTAATGAAATACTCCTGCCTTTCTAATTTACTTTCATCTTTAGCTGACAAAATCAATACCTCACGATTTTTAACCAGCACATGAGAACTAGATACCAATTGTTTACCCGAAAGTCCGTCTAACAATGCCTCTAAATTTTCCATCTCCTTGAATCCGTAAGAACTGAACAAACCAAATAAATAGGTAGACAAAGGCTTTAATTCTTTCAACTTTGAGATGTTCACTTCTTGCCTTTCGTCTTTTTCAACAAAGAGTTCTTCTTTAAGTTTTTCAAGGTATGCCGATGCAATAACATCGGTTTGTCCTAAATAATCTAAGGTACTTTTAAAATTATCTGAAAAAGTAGGATGCAGTTCATTCAACTTCGGAATGATCTCTAGTCTAATTTTGTTACGTAAATATTTTGCATCGGCATTACTGGCATCTTCACGCCATTCCATTTTTTCCACTTGTGCAAAAGATTCAAGTTCTTGCCTGGTAAAAGGCAACAAAGGCCTTCGTATATCATTTATTTTAACAGGAATGCCCGTTAAGCCATCAATACCAGTACCTCTTGATAAATTGATTATAAAAGTTTCTAAATTATCATTGGCATGATGTGCTGTCAATAGATAAGCACTATTATGCTCTTTTAACAACTGATCAAACCAAGCATAACGCAGTTCTCTTGCTGCCATTTGCACAGAGACCTTGTTCTGATTAACATAACCAAGCGTATCAAAGTGAGTTACAAAAAAGGGTTTATCTATTTTTTTGGCATACTGCCGCACAAAATTTTCATCACCATCACTGGCTTTTCCTCTTAAATTAAAATTACAATGCGCTATAGAAAAACTCAAGTTTGTTAGATGGCACAATTCTACGAGTACAGAACTATCAAGACCACCACTACATGCAATGATGAAATGAGAATCTAGCAATTCTGGAAAAGAATCTTCAATATGTTTTTTGAATGCATTTAACACAAAACAAAGGTAACGAAGTCCTATAATTTAAATAGAAAGCCTAAGAATAATTTAACTTGCCATTAGTTATGTAGACTTATGAAATTGCCTTTACAAAAGAGTCTAGTTTTGCAGCAAAAACCTTAGCCAGGTCCTCATTGGTAATACCCTTTTCTTCATCAAAGTTTTCACCATACTTAGGTAATGAAAAAGTTTCTACAACCGTACCCTGAAATCTTGCAAGCATTTTTTCCGCAACTTCAAGTGCACCTATTGCTCCCCTACCCCCACCGGACGTAGCCATTAAGAATATTTTTTTATCAGCAAGAAATTTAGAATCCAATCTCGATAACCAGTCCAAAGTGTTTTTAAAATAAGCTGAAGGATAACTATTGTGCTCGTTAACAGATATGATCAGCCCCTTTGCATTGGTAATTTCATTCTTGAATTCAACCAAAGAATTAGAGAATCCGTTTTCATTTTCTACATCTTGACTATACATAGGAAATGGATATTTAGACATATCCCTCAATTTTACTTCTTGCCCCTTTATTAAACTAGCAGTATACTTTACCAATTTGTAATTAATGGATACTGAAGAATTGCTACCTGCAAATGCCAAAATGTAACTCATAGACCTATTTTTATGTGTGATTGCGAATTTAATTCAATTACAGTAAACCTTAGAATATTTTATCTAATTTTGCGACTTTAAACATCCAAACATACTGTTTTATAAGTATATAGGATATAATTGTGATAATGAGCAACTCTAAGTCAAGATTGTTTTTTCTAGATGCCATAAGAGCATGGGCTATTTTAATGATGTTACAAGGCCATTTTATAGATGGGCTTTTAGACAATGCCTTTAGAAACGATACAAATATGCTTTTCAGCACTTGGAAATATTTTAGAGGAATTACCGCTCCGGTTTTCTTTACAGTATCCGGATTCATATTCACTTTCTTATTGATAAGGTCTAAGCAAACTGGTTGGTCTAACCCACGAGTTAAGAAAGGTGTTAAGCGCGGATTTGAATTATTGGTCATTGCATACCTCTTACGCATGAACATTTTTGGTTTGTTCAAAGGCGAGGTTTATGATTCTTTCTATTTAGTTGACGTTTTGCACTGCATAGGGCTTTCACTACTATTCATCATCGGATTTTATATCCTGACATATGCAAAACAAAAATGGATTTTCCCAACCATTCTAGCTTCTACTACGCTGTTGCTTTTTGTTTTTGAACCCATATACAAAACAGTAAGCTTCGAGTTTTTACCACAAGTCTTTGCCAATTATTTGACCAAGGCTAACGGCTCAGTATTCACCATTATTCCTTGGTTAGGATATGCTACCATAGGTAGTTTTATGTCCGTAATATTCTCTAAATACCAAGAAAGTAAAAATCTTTACAACTTCATTATACCAGCTTACGTAGTAACGGGACTAACTTTGATATTTCTTTCTTCGGATTTCTTTCTTTCTGTGTATAATTTTACGGGAATAGAATTGTTTCAATCCATAAATAACAACAATTACTTGTTCATTCGTTTAGGGGATGTACTTATTGTTTTTTCCATATTTATACTACTAAGAAAGTTTTTGATGAACGCTACTTGGCTAAAAATAGGTCAAAGCACCCTTTCTATTTACATTATTCATTTCATTATTCTATACGGTAGTTTTACTGGCGTAGGCTTATATAGATTCTTTCATCATTCCCTGAATCCGTACTTTGTGGTTCCAGGCGCAATACTTTTTATGCTTGCAAGCACTTATTTGGCTTTAAAATATGAAGACCATAAAGTAGAGATTAAATCTAATGTACGTTCAGTATTATCAACTACAAGAATTTACTTAGAGCAATTTGCAATTATTGCTTTTGAAGTATTAAGAACGGTTACTGAAAAGGTATTACGCGTGCTAGGGTTGATTAAAAACTAACTTATGAAAATGTAGTTCTTAGCATATTATAAAACGAAAAAAGGCAGCCAATTGGCTGCCTTTTTCATTACTATATTTTCTCTAATTATACATGCAATGCACGATCATCAGTAGCAGCTAACGCCGCTTCTTTAACCGCTTCCGCATATGTTGGGTGAGCATGGCTCATTCTAGATATATCTTCGGCAGAAGCTCTAAACTCCATCGCTGTTACCGCTTCGGCAATTAAATCTGCACAACGTGCACCTACCATATGTACACCTAAAACTTCATCGGTTTTCTTATCAGCAAGAATCTTTACAAATCCGTCAGTATCCATACTTGCTCTAGCACGACCTAATGCACGCATAGGAAATTGACCTACCTTATATTCCACACCCGCTTCTTTAAGTTCCGCTTCTGTTTTACCAACAGCGGCAACTTCTGGCCAGGTATATACAACACCAGGTATTAAGTTATAATCTATATGTGGTTTTTGACCTGCTAATATTTCAGCAACCAACGTACCTTCTTCTTCTGCCTTGTGAGCTAACATAGCGCCTTTGATTACATCACCAATAGCATATATGTTATCAACGTTTGTTTTCAAATGTCCGTCAACTATAACTTTACCTCTTTCATCAAGTTTAACACCTGCGGCATCAACATTTAACCCATCGGTATATGGTTTTCTACCAACAGCAACCAAACAATAATCACCTTCAAAAACTACTTCTTCACCCTTTTTGTTATCAGCCTTTACAATAACCTGATCACCTTTTCTTTCAACGGATTTTACTTTATGAGACAACGCAAATTTTACTTTTTGTTTTTTCAACACCTTAGTAAGCTCTTTGGAAAGTGCAGCATCCATTCCTGGAATTATGCGATCCATAAACTCAACAACAGTAACATCCGCACCAAGTCTTTTGTAAACTTGACCTAGTTCAAGACCAATTACACCGCCACCAATAACAATCATATGCTTTGGTACTTCTTTAAGCTCTAAAGCCTCAGTAGAAGTAATAATACGTTCCTTATCTAATTTTATGAAAGGTAAAGTTGAAGGTTTAGAACCAGTTGCTATTATGATATTTTTAGCCTCTATCTCTTCGGTCTTACCATCGTTCTTCTTGATTGACACATGTGTTGCATCTTTAAAACTACCCAAACCTTCATAAACGGTAATCTTATTCTTATCCATCAAGAACTCAATACCTTTGGTGGTTTGATCAACAACACCTTGCTTACGGGCTATCATTTTTTCCAAGTTCACTTTTATCTCACCAGGAATTTCTATACCGTGTTCGTCAAAATGTTTAATGGCATCTTCATAATGATGAGAAGAATCTAACATCGCCTTAGAAGGAATACACCCAACATTTAAACATGTTCCGCCTAAAGTGGAATATTTTTCAATTATTGCAGTTTTCATTCCTAGTTGCGCACAACGTATAGCTGCCACATATCCTCCAGGTCCTGAGCCTATAATGGCTACATCATATTGATCCATAAATTTTATTTTCTAATGTCTTACAAAATTAATACTATTTTTAGTTTTAGAACTCATTTTAATATATTGTTTAGAAGCGAAAATGTTAGCTTTTATAACAGTTTATTGCAGTTTTTTAACTTTTCTAAGGAAATATGCACTAAAAAGCCAAATAGTCTCACAAAGGGCGATAGTTCTGATTCTCCCTTAGGGTAAAAAATTTCAAAGTGGTATAGCCGTTGAATGCTTCACCTCTTTTATGGTGAATGAACTTTGAGTACTACCAATATGACTCATAGTCGTTAACTTGTTGACCATAAAGTTTCGGTAGGCTTCCATATCTTGAACGTGTATTTTTAATAAGTAATCATAGTCTCCACTTAAGTGATGACATTCAACCACTTCTTGCAAGCGCATTACCTGCGCTTCAAATTGGGCAATATTATCCTTTACATGCTGCACCAATTTTACATGACAGAAAACCGTGAAATTTCTATCTACGACAGCCTTGTCCACTAATGCCACATAACTTCTAATAGCCCCTACTCTTTCTAACCTTTTAATACGCTCATAAATAGCGGTCGTAGAAAGACCCAACTTTAAAGCATATTCCTTGGTCGTCTTTTTACTATCTGTCTGTAACAGTTCTAAAAGGCTATTATCTATTTTATCTAGCTTCATAATGATTGATATTCTAGTAGTTACACCAAATTTACTAAATAATAGAATTAAATTCTAAAATATTATTATTTATAGTTTCAAAAACTGAATTAACAACTTCATCTTGACAATTTTACAATCAAAAAGTATTTTTACGGAAAACAACAACCCATGAGCCACAAGAACAGTAACGACTTACAAGATTTACAATATTTTGGAGAATATGGCGGAGTAAATCCCTCTATATCAGATTCATCTACCTATACCTTTATATCGGCAAAAACAATGTTCGATACATTTGAAGGTAATACCGAGGGTTGTTATCTGTATAGCAGACATTCTTCACCTTCCAATTTATATTTAGGTGAGGCATTAGCTGCATTAGAAGGTACCGAAAGTGCGAATGTAACCGCAAGCGGTATGGGTGCAATTACAGCGGTTATTTTACAATTATGTAATGCTGGTGACCACATTATTAGTAGTAGAACAATTTATGGCGGCACCTATGCATTCATGAAAAACTTCTTGATAAAATTTGGAATCAAAACTACTTTTCTAGACATCACAGATCTTAATGCAGTAGCTGAAGCTATTACACCAAACACCAAAATGATTTATTGCGAAAGTGTAAGTAATCCGCTTTTAGAGGTTGCTGACATTTCTGCTCTATCGAGAATTGCAAAGAAAAATGAATTGCCTTTAGTAGTTGATAATACATTTTCACCATTAACCGTTTCACCGGCAAAATTAGGAGCGGACATTGTTATTCATAGTCTTACAAAATTCATTAACGGAACTAGCGATTGCGTTGCAGGTGTTGTTTGTGGGACAACAGAATTCTGCCTGAGCCTAAAAGATGTAAACAATGGCGCGGGAATGTTATTAGGAAGCACTCTAGATAGCATGCGAGCAGCATCAATTCTAAAAAATATGCGCACGTTACATATTCGCATGAAAAAACATAGTGAGAACGCTCAGTACTTAGCAGAGAATTTTGAAAAAGACGGCTTACGCGTAGTTTACCCGGGACTACCTTCTCACCCAGGGCATTTGATCATGGAAGATCAAATGAATCCGGAATACGGATACGGAGGATTAATTACTATGGATGTAGGCAGCTTAGAGAATGCCAACGCACTTATGGAATTAATGCAAGAAAGAAAATTGGGTTATTTAGCGGTTAGTCTTGGCTTTTACAAAACATTATTCAGCGCACCTGGAAGCTCAACATCTTCCGAAATTCCACTAGAGGAACAAGAAGAAATGGGACTAGGTAACGGATTAATTAGATTTTCTATAGGTTTAGACGATGATATTAAAAGAACCTATTTGTTAATGAAAAAATGCCTTGAAGACCTTAATATACTGGATTTCAAAAGCATAAAAGCCTAACCTTTCAAATATAAAATGGGTTTGCACATCCGTAACAGAAATCGTAATATTACGTAGAAACCAAACTCACTCTTAATGTCAGACCAAAATACCAATGAACACAGGGAAAACGAGCATATCGTTGACAATAAAGAATTAAGCATTTTCGCCGCTTTAATTCCCGTTATAGCCCTGGTTGCTATGTTGGCATACAATGTTTATGTTTTTGGTGATGACGCTTTAAGTGGCTCTAATCAATTCATTCTTTTATTAGGTGGTGCAGTAGCGGCAATTGTTGGTTTTATGAATAAAGTTTCATACAAACAAATGATTGCTGAGGTTGAGGAGAATATCAGGTCTACCACAGGTGCCCTCCTTATACTTTTAATGGTAGGCGCTTTGGCAGGTACTTGGCTTGTAAGCGGTATCATTCCCGCAATGATCTATTATGGCCTGCAAATTCTAAACCCTACCATATTCTTAGCCGCATGTGTGATTATATGTGCTATTATATCGGTAGCAACAGGTAGTAGCTGGACAACATCCGCTACTGTAGGTATAGCTTTAATAGGTATTGGCGAAGCATTGGGTATTTCTTTGGGAATGACCGCTGGTGCAGTTTTATCTGGCGCATATTTTGGCGACAAACTATCTCCGTTGAGTGATACCACAAACTTAGCACCTGCCATGGCTGGCGGAGAACTTTTCTCTCATATTAAATATATGTTGTGGACAACCGTACCAACAATAACGGTCACCTTAATCGTATTCTTGATTATAGGTTTTAGTTTAGATACTAATGGAGAAGCTGATGTTGATGCAATCTTGGCATCCATAGACGCTTCTTTCGATATTAATGGATGGTTGTTTCTTGTACCAATTGCAGTTATAGGTCTAATTGTTAAAAAAACACCTCCACTAGCTGCCTTATTAGTAGGTACATTATTAGCCGCTATTTTTGCTTTGATTTTTCAACCAGAGGTTGTTGCCGGTATTACGGGAGCAACAGAATTAACGTTTCAATCAGGCTATCAAGGTATTCTCAAAGCTATAACCGTAAGCACCGATGTCCCAACCGATAATAAAGCATTAAGCGATTTATTTTCTTCAAAAGGAATGACGGGTATGCTAGGTACCATTTGGTTAATTATTTGCGCTATGTTTTTTGGCGGAATCATGGATGGTATAGGTGCATTGTCTAGAATTACAAAATCACTGCTAAAAATGGCTAAATCCACATTTGGTCTATTTTTTAGTACCGGTATAAGTTGTATCGTTTTAAACGGTACCGCTTCTGATCAATACCTAGCAATAGTTGTACCGGGAAAAATGTTCTCAAAAGCATTTAAAGATAGAGGTTTAGCTCCTGAAAACTTAAGTAGAACACTAGAAGACACCGGTACGGTAACATCCGTATTAATACCATACAATACCTGTGGTGCCTATCATAGTGGAGTATTAGGAGTTGGTGTAGCTGAATATTTCGTTTACGCGATCTTCAATTGGCTAAGTCCTATTATGACATTCATATTCGCCGGATTAAATATTAAAATCAAAAGGCTAGCTTCAAAATAAAATCAAATTCCCTTTTTTATTTTATTTATACATTAGAAGATATTCCTCTATCGATTTGATAATTTTAAGGTCCAAAAATTACGCGATTCTTACCAAAACGATACTATTCCTTTAGCTATTCAAAATAGTTATTCTAGCATTGAAAATTCTAATTTAGAAAGTCTGTAATCCTTCTTTCAAGTGTTAATTTTGTGTTTCAATAAATTATAAAACGAAAACATATTATGGCATTTGTAGGAAAG
>Ga0209295_1000920_pt1 | contig 11446 bp, 4 predicted proteins | sample Porto_5metaG_FD_187428 | JGI IMG/M metagenome (GOLD analysis project Ga0209295, IMG submission 187428) | Marine algal microbial communities from Porto, Portugal - Porto_5 metaG (SPAdes) (version 2) | ecosystem: Host-associated > Algae > Red algae > Unclassified | place: Portugal: Porto... | reverse complement strand
CCCCCCCCCGCCTTCCCGCGTCGCGGCAGCGGGCCCTCCCCGCCGTAATCAGAGAACCTGTTGATGATCACATTCGACTCTTCTCCCGACTCTGAAATGCGTGCGTCATCAGGTAAATGCAGTGATTTCTCGCTATACAGTCGTCGTCCGGGCGGGCGGCGGGTGTGGGTGAGAGCAGAGGTGCTGTCGGCGGCAGCGGCGGTCGAGGCGGCGGCAGTGACGGCGTGCACTACCCCCCCTCCCCCAGGCCCCCCGCCGTCATCGCTCACACGGCCGCGTTGACGCTCTTTCGGTCGTGCGCCGCGCCCGCCATGTCTCTGCTTGCAGCGGCGGCCACCCCCGCGGGGTGGAGGCAACGACGCGGCGCTAGCTAGGCGACGGAGGGAGTCGGCGGGGTCAGGGAGTCGGCGAGGGGGGAGCCTCGTAGCCGCCGTGTCGTCGACGGACGGCGGGAGGCGGACGGCGGCCGGCGGATGGCTCGGAGACTGGACGGTGCTGTTGGTGGCTGTCGCCCAAACCGCTCTGGAGCTGCTCGTGCATTTTGGCTGGCCGCCGGCATGACGAGCGCCCAAACGCCGTCGCCTCCACCTCTGGTTGCCCGAGGAGGTTCCCCCGCCGCTGCCCTGGGTGCCGCCGCTGCTACCGCCGTCTCATTGTCAGCGGCCGGCTGCGGCCTACGACTCGTACCGCCTACAAACCGGACGCTTTTCACCGCCGCCGCTGACGTGGTCGCCAAGGTGCGAGTGCTGGCGTCGGATTCATTAGAATGGGCAAGGCGGCACACCGCCACGGTGTGGCTGTGGTCGCCGCGTCGGTGCCGCTGATGGCAGACGCGTGGGGCGCTGGCGTTTTCGGGGAGGACGGGCGGTGGGCGGCGGGGCGTGTGCACAGTCGCTGCTTGGTGGTGGTGGTGACGGCTTCGCGTTCCCCTCCACCGACGCAGGTAGCTTTGGCGTCTGGTTTTGCGCGCGGGGCATAACACAGGGGAAACCAGGCGGTGTGAGCTTGTAGGAGGGAACGTGCGGGTGGGGTCTCCTTTGTGCGATGCATGCAAGGGTTTTTTGTTGCTTTTTCTCCTGTCCTTTCATCCTCGAGAAACACACGACGTCGCTCGATACGCAGTGCGCATTTTTGGCTGAGGGCGGCGCCCCCTTGGTCTGCGGCTCCTTTCCGACTGCCGCCACAAGGCCCCGAGGCGCGAACTCGATGGCGCTGCCGTACAAACCCACTCCCAAGAGACAGAGGGTGGTCTAGCAGCTCCGAGCCAAGGATCTCGAGCTCCCCCCCACCGCTAACACGTCCAGCTACACGGACCGGGCTACCCACCGCGTCAAAACACAGCGGCATCATGTGGGCGGTTACTCAACCAAGAACAGTTACAAACGCCAAGCTAAGGCTCGTGGATGGCGGACACGCCGGGCGATCGCGCAACCTCGCGCTCCAGCTCCGTCACGCGGGTGGCAAGAGAGGCCTCGAACTCGTCCCAACGCTTCCACTTGCGACCAAAGGCCTGCAAGGCACGAGCCTTCTCCAACGCCTCCGCCCACTGCTCGCTGCATTGAAGGGCCAACAGCATCCTCCACGTTGATGAAGCCCACCACTCAGGCACCGTCTCCCGCGTGCGCACCTTGAGGGCGCGCCTGTAGCACGCCACCGCCTTGTCCAAGTTGGAAGTCTTTCTGACCACCCGCTCCTCATACGTCAAGCCCATGCTGTGTTGCGCCTTGGACCATAGCAGAGGCGAAACGTCCGGCGTCAACACCTCGAGAGCACGCTGGATGCATGCCAATGCCTCGTCCACGTCGGGCACCCCGTCGTCGGTCATTCGCCGACGGTTCACGTCACCAAGGTTAAGCTGGGTCGAGGCCCACTGCAGCGGTGATGTCCTCCGCGTCCACACCTCCAGTGCGCGACTGTAGCACGCCGACGCCTGCTCCATGTTTGCCGCCTCATCGCCGTCCAACCGCTCCGAGTAGGCGACACCCATGCCATGTTGCGCCTTGGCCCAGTCCAACGGCGTCGTCTCGAGCGTGCACACATGGAGTGAGCGGCGGTAGCACGCCAACGCCTCCTCCATGTTTGCCGCCTTGTCGCCGTCCAACCGCGCCGAGTACGCGGCGCCCATGCCACGCTGCGCCCTGGCCCAGTTCAGCGGCGCCGTCTCGTGCGTCCACAACTCGAGGGCGCGGCGGTAACACGCCAACGCCTCCTCTAAGTTGGCCGCCTTGTCACCGTCCACCCGCTCCACGTACGCCGCACTCATGCTATACTGCGCTGACGCCCAGTGCAACGGCGCCGTCTCGCGCGTCCACACCTCGAGTGCGTGGTTGTAGCAAGCCAACGCCTCCTCCAAGTTCACAGCCCGGTTGCCATCCACGCGCTGCACGTACGCCGCGCCCATACTGTGTTGCGTATTGGCCCAGTGCAGCGGCGCCGTCTCTGGCGTCCAAACGAGGAGAGCGCATCGATAGCTTGCCAATGCGTCTTCCCAGTTAGCCGCTTTGTCGCCGTCCACACGCTGCGAATACGCCGCGCCCATGTGGTGTTGCGCCTTGGCCCAGTCCAACGGCGCCGTCTCGCGCGTCCACACCTTGATTGCGCGACGGTAGCACGCCAACGCCTCCTCCCAGTTGGCCGCCTTGTCGCCGTCCACCCGGTGCGAGAACGCCGCGCCCATGCGATGTTGGGCCGCGGCCCAGTCCAACGGTGTCGTCTCACGCGTCCACACCTCTAGAGCGAGGCGGCAGCACCCCAACGCCTCCTCCCAGTTGGCCGCCTTGTCGCCGTCCAACCGCTCCGCGTACACGGTGCCCATGCTGTGTTGGGCCTCGGCAAATAGCAGCGGTTCGGTCTTCGGCGACCACACCTTAAGTGCGCGGCGGTAGCATGCCAACGCCTCCTCTATGTTTGCCGCCTTGTCGCCGTCCAACCGCTCAAAAAAAGACGCGCCCATGCCATGCTGCGCTTTGGCCCAGTCCAGCGGCACCGTCTCGCACGTCCACACATCGAGTGAGCGGAGGTAGCATGCCAGCGCCATCTCAATGTTATTTGCCTTGTCGCCATCCAAACGCTCCGCGTACGTCACGCCCATGCTGTATTGCGCCGTCGCCCACTGCAGCGGTGATGTCTCCCGCGTCCAAACCTCGAGTGCGCGGCGGTAGCACGCCAACGCCTCTTCCATGTTTGCCGCCTTGTCGCCGTCCAACCGCTCCAAAAAAACCGCGCCCATGCCATTCTGCGTCTTGGCCCAGTCCAGCGGCACCGTCTCGGGCGTCCACACCTCGAGCGCCTGGCGATAGCACGCCAACGCATGCTCCATGTTTGCAGCCTTGTCGCCGTCCAAACGCTCCGCGTACGTCACGCCCATGCTGTATTGTGCCGTCGACCACTGCAGCGGTGATGTCTCCCGCGTCCAAACCTCGAGTGCGCTGCGGTAGCATGCCAACGCCTCTTCCAAGTTAGCCGCCTTGTCGCCGTTCAGCCGCTTCGCGTACACCGTGCCCATGCCGTGTTGGACCTCGGCGCTGTGCAGTGGTGCCGTCTCACGCGTCCACACCTCGAGCGCCAGGCGATAGCACACCAACGCATCCTCCATGTTTGCGGCCTTGTCGCCGTCCAACTGCTCTGCACACACCTTGGCCATGCGGTTTTGCATGGTTGCCCAGTCATGGGGCGCCGCCTCCCGCGTCCACACCTCGAGTGTGCGGCGGTAGCAAGCCATCATCTTCATCTTCTTCCCTTGCTTGGACTCTTCGTTGCCGCCCATCCGCTTGTAAATGTTGGCGAGCTTGAGCTGCGTCGAGGTCCACTGCAACGGCATTGTCTCCCGCGTCCACACGTCGAGGGCGCCCATGTAGCACGCCACCGCCTCCTCAAGGTTTGCCTCCTTGTCACCGTTCTCTCGCTCAAGGTACGCCGCGCCCATGCAGCTCTGAGTCATCGCCCAGGGCACAAGCACTATGTCTTGTGCACGCGCCTCGAGGGCTTGGCGATAGCACGCCAACGCCTTCTCCATGTTTGCAGCCTTGTCGCCGTCCAATCGCGCCGCGAACACCGTGCCCATGCTGTGGAGCGTCTTGGCCCAGTGCAGCGGCGCCGATACCCGCGTAAACACCTCGAGTGCGCGGCGGTAGCACGCCAACGCCTCCTCCGTATATGCTGCCTTGTCGCCGTCCACCCAGTCAGCGTAGGCCCCGCCCATGCAGCGCGTTGTCTCGGCCCACTGCAAAGGCGCGATCTCCCGCGTACGCACGTCGAGGGCGCGACGGAAACACGCCATCGCCTCCATCAAGTTTGTGGCTTTGTTGCCGCCATGTCGATGTGCGTAGATCATACCCAAGCAGTGTTGGGTTTCCGCCCAGGAAGACGGCGCGGCCTCCCGCGTCCGCACATCCAATGCGCGGTAATAACACCCAACAGCCCTCTGGAAGTTGGCCGCCTTGTTGCCATTAACCCGGTAGGCGTACGCGTTGCCCAGGTCGTTCTGCATTTCGGCCCATAGCAGCGGCGCCTCGAACCGCGGGAGTTCATCCAAACCACGCCGTAGTAGGATGATGGCTACCTCATGCTTTGCAGCCGTCTTGCAGTCCATGCGATAGAGGTAGGCCATCGCAAGACCCCAATGCGCGGCGCCCAGGAGCACCGGGGAGTCGCGAACCGAGTGATCCGCGTCGTCAACGATAGCACGTAGCGACGCCAACACTACCTCGACATCAGCTTGGTACCCAGAACGTGGCCCCGTCCGCGTACGAGCAGTGCGCCATTCACTGGTTGCCAGTGATGCCAGCGCCATGACATCCTCGCTCGCTGCCGCGTGCCGCGCTACGTTGTTGTACCAGTAGCCATCGTCAGGGGTCGCCCAAAAATGGTAGCGAAGCCACCCATGCGTGTCCACGTTGTCAGCAGCACACTCTCTGGCGTGCTCATCGACCAGGCGTTGATGGACGGGAGCGCAGTTCTCACCCAACAAGCTGTGAGCATAGCCACCGATGACCGGATGCACGACGACGCCCATCAGTTCTCCGTCAGCAACCTCTTGATGCAGAAGCCCAGCGCGCACGAGAGCTTCCACCAGACCAAGAACGCCTGGATGCACGGCATCGTCACAGATGCTGGGCCTTTCAGGGCGCAATGAGCGGCTACCTTCTACTGCACCACTGACGACACATAGTTGCGGCCGCCACAGGCGCTCGAGCACGTGCAGGCCAATCTGCTCGTTGGCGGGCAAGATGCCAAGGGCTGCAAATGCCCTGCGGCTCTTGTCATCAGGAAGAAGCGCTCGGCTTGTATCTAGCGTCGCGCGCACGGAGCGCCTGGGGCTCGGCTCGTTCAGAGGACGCTGAAAAGAGGGGTCCGTCCATTGGCGCTCCAACGCCTCCACCACAGGCCGCCACATGCCGCAGCGGGCTGAAACGAGAGCTGCGACGATGCTCACAGACAGCACGTGGCATTGCGTCAGGTCGAGCACCCGCAGTACCCACGCAGCCTCCTCCTCCTCTGAAAACACAGACTCGGACTTGGTTGGCCACTTGCCGACAGCTCTGGCCAGGAGCGCTCGAGCATCATCCTCTGGCCAGGACTTGGTCGCTAACCGCACAGCTCCCGTCACCGAAGCGACGACCATCTCGGACCGTGTGGTGAACACCACTGGGGTGGTCTGCGGTACGACCAGCAGCAGTTGCTTCAGAATACCGACCTGGTCGTAGCACACATCATCAATAATCACGAGCCGCTCGGACGCATGCGCAACAGAGGAGGCCTGCGCTTCCGCTGCAGCTAGCGACACATAATCCTCGCGCTCCGTCAGCCGCTGAAAGCGTCTGGCAGTGGCCTCCCCGCACAAGTGGTAGACCAGCGCCGTCACTGCAGTTGTGACCGTCTCCATTGTGAACGCGTCGTTGAGCTGCACCCAGACTGTGCCCCGCGGAAAAAGAGTCCGTACCCGCTGGCTCGATGCCACCTCCGCACAGGCAGTCGACTTGCCACTTCCACCAATCGCGCAGACTCCCACGCGTGGGGCCTCGGTAACTTCACCAAGCGCAAAATGATTGAGCACTGACAAAATGGCGAACTCGACGCGGTTGGGATTGTTGACGCCTGTCACGTGATCGCTGGATAGGGCGGGGGGGCGCCAGCCCACCTCATACTTGGACAGGTCCAGCTCTACAGGAGCGCCTGCCCCAAAGCTCTGCCCCGGCGTAGTGACCTGCGCCATGAGACCGTCCACGCCATTCTGCGGCGTAGTGACCTGCGCCATGAGACCGTCCACGCCATGTTGCAGCCGCTCAACTGCACGGCCGATGGCACCGTGCACGCCCGAAGTGATCTGCTTCTCGTAGATGTCCGAAAGCCGCTGCTCCCACCCTTGTATGACAGCGCCCGCCCCCGCGTCCTTGGCAGGCGCCATGAAGAAAGTCGCCTCCACCTCCTCCAAGACGCTTTCTACCTGCGCCATCAACGAACACAGTTGTTCCACGGCAGCACCAAACTCAGTGGGGTCCTCGCGCAGTTGTTCAAAAATGCGACAGAGCAGGTCAAGAGCTACGCCCTCGCACTTCCCAACTGTATCCTTGCGACGAGAGTCATGTCCTTCCGCCAGCAACGCCAGAGCGCCGACTTGGACGACAAGGAGACCGAGGCGCAGAGCAGGTCCGACGATCGGCACGAAGCTAACTTGGTCGACCGCATCGGCTGCTTGGAGAATGACGCCCGCGGCAGCTGGTGCCCCAGAGGTCGCCGCTGACAGCCAGTGCTGTGACTTGAGTACGAAGCGCCGCCCACAGCGCCCCAACATCCTTGATGTGGTGCCCAGTTGGTCGTTCATGACCTCCGGCAGGGGTGGCAACACGGACAGCAGCAGGTCATGCACCGATGACGCTTCGTTCCATCCGCTCAAGCCAGCGCCCACCATCGCCTCCCACGGGGTCAGGAGGGATCTCGCGCCTGTCACCCAAGATTTGCATAGGGTCGCCGACGGCGCCTCAAGCAGCAGCTGTACCTCCGAAACGTCTTGAGTACCGGAAATGAAGCTGCCCTCCTTACCTCGTAAAAAAATCAAGCGGTCGGGGTGAAGCACACCACCAGCAGTGCCCTCTTTCTTGCTCGCAATTCGCAGAGCGCCAGAGCCCCGCTCCAATAGAATGCACGACGGGCCAGCTGCTCGGAAGGCATCTACCGTTGATGGTACCCTGCGCCGGGAGCTGCTCCACAACAGGTAGACATTGCGGCCAAGGCACGCGAGCACCTCGGAGCCGGGCGCAACCGTGCGATGAGGGTGTACACATGAGACCACCCGAAAGGTAGTCAGCGAGTACCCCCTCCCCGTCACGAGGTCACGCCCATCAATGTGCCCGCCGCTCAACGCGCCGGTGACCTTGTCGCAGGCCTCAGAGCCCCTGCCACCATGCGTGCAATCATCCCCGCCATCGCGACGTTGAAAAGGAGTAGTGGAGGTACCGCCGATGTCAGCGTTCTTGCCACTTGAGTCGGCAGGGTCCGAGAGCGGAGGCCGCGGCAAATCCTCCTCGGAAGTACAGCCGGGCGCGGGGTTGTCAACGAAAGAGCAGGGGTGCTCGACGCTCGAGCCAGGCACGAGAAAATCGCCTCCCTTATTGGCGCCGCCAAGACCGGCACATGCGATAATAGGTGGCAGAGTAGCGGAGACGTCAAGCGATGGGAAAGCAGCCGACGCGTGCGGTCCACCCTTGCTCGTGAGCCTGGTAGACTGATCGCCGTCGCCAACCTTCATCGATGCCGACGCCAAAGCTTCGGCCGCAGAAAATGCAGAGACTGGAGGACCCTCATCAGAACCGCAGCAAAGACAGCTTCTCCAACAGCAGGCCATCGCGAGTGTTGTCAAATGAAGAAAGCAGGCGCAATGCCGACACCATCAACCCCACCGTGCTGGAAACCTGCTCCTGTGCGCTCACTCAATGGTCACCACGCTCACCGCACTCCGTTGTTTTCCAACGAGGAGCCTCGCATGTGTCGCAATGCACGTAAAGGGGTGCGACCTCGTCACCCAGGTCACAGACAACGTGATGCGATCGCTTGCAACGCAGAGCCGGGAGACCTGCCAGCACAACGCTGCGGAGCGCCGCGTCTGCACACCACCCCCGTGTGTGTGAAGACGTGAGATCTCCAGAAGGCAACAAGGTAAGAAGACAGCCGGACTGTGCTCGACGCGGGAACTGGCTTGACAGCTGACCGTGATTCTGATAGAGCGTCCCAGAAGATTGCTTGAGCTCCTGCAGCCGTTCTCAAAAAAATCCCGCACTCCAACTGTGTGGCATGAGTGCCAAATCAGCCTCTACGACCCCACAGAGGCCGATATTGGTGGTTTTGGAACATTGCCACATACTTGGAGTGCGGGAGTTTTAAGAGAACGGCTGTACAGCCGTTCTTTCACCAATTGCGCTGGTCACGTCCTGCAGCCGTTCTCCGAAGAATCCCGCACTGCAACAGTTCCAAAAGTGTTCCAAATCGGCCTCTGCGGGGTCACGGAGGCCGATTTGATCACCTGTGAGTGCCCGTGAAGTCCACGTGGCTCTGCGTGAAGTCCACGTTTCGACCGTGATATCCACGTGGCATAACTAGAAGTCAAGACCAATTGCTGAAGCCAAGTTCAATCCCCAACTTGGCTTTTCAACTGAAAATGTTGACTCGAGACAACGCTGTGAAGCACACACAGCATGCTCGAATAAAACAACCTTGATCTACGGATGTCAACTTCGCGCGTGGTCCTTTTTTCTAGATGAGTGGCTGAGGCCGCGCCCCAGCCGCCCATGTATACACCCACGCGTGAGGGAGCCATGTCCTCAGCGGGTGTGAACGCCTCGCCCGGCGGCCAACAGTGGGTGACATGGGCAAGCCAAAGAGACAACGCCACAAGCGAGCACGAACGCACGCAAGAGCTAAGAGATTGGTCACGCAGAAAAATCCATGGCCTACTAGTTAGGCCCCTTCAGCACATTCTGACACGAAAGGAACGTCATGGGATCCTCCTATACAACGAAACATGCTCAGGCTGCTTCTTTGTTTTGTTTGAGGCTTAGCTTTCTTGCTATACTACCATGCATGGTCCAGGCACGACATAGAGCGTTTCGCACGTTTGACGGTGGGCACGTTTCTCTCTTTGAGAGTCTTGTGAAGCTTCCATCGATCCTTTGACCATGCATGATCGCTGCCCTCTCATCGGTTGGTGGCGAACGCGTGAAGGGAGGCGCCAGTTGCATCTATATAGTCTCGAATCCTAGCTTTTTTTGCATGAAACCACACAGAGAAGTTTCTGAGGTTCGAGTAGTTATAATCGACTTGTGTGTATTTGATTCTATGTGTACACGTACTGTAAGATGTACTGCACGGCCAATCGGATGGCGACGATTCACTTCACGTGGAAAGGGTGTGGAACTCTTTCGCAACAGTTGGTGTGCGGAATTTTTGGAGGACGGCTGTAATGTAAAGGCTACAGCGCGTCCCGGTCGAGCTAGCGATCTCACCTTCAGCTGAAACGTGCTCACCAGCCACACCGCAGTGTGTTGCGGCAGCGAGGGGGGGCCCCACAGGTGTGGCAGGGGACGGCGGCTCTGCCGAGACACGCCGTACCAACGCTACAGCAGTTCCGTCGAAAACCTACAGTCTCTGCTTTCCAGCATCCTGCGTGCCACAACTGTTGCACCACTGTTGCGCATCGGCCTTGTCGCGGGCGCACAGGCGGATTTGCATAGGTGGTGCACCAGTGGTCGTGCTGGATTTTGGATGGGACGGCTGTATCCAATCGTATGTCACCCGCGCTCAGATTGTAGAACACCCTCGTGTTTCAGTAAACTACACACGGTGTGCTGGCTTGTTGGTGGCCAGCCACTGCATCCAACCAATGGTATGCCTCCTAGGGACAGGGGTTGGAGCTCGCAGCCTTCTTGTGCATCCTCGGGCGAGGACTGTGCCTCTGTTCACACACCCGTCGGCACCCGTCGTCCACGGTGTCGGGGGGCCCGCAAAGGAGGGTGCTGCCGATTGGGTGTAGCCCGGTACCACAGGTGCAGTCAAGCAAGCACACGCATCGTTCGCACAGAGCACGTCCGGGACATCGCACGGGACGTTGAGCATCTCGTCGACGGGTTGGCATTGATCTTTGAATAGGAGACAGGCCACGAGTAGGTTTGAACAGCCTCCGGAGCAGCCGAAGTGTCTGTTTCCTCTCCTTGCATGGCGTCCTTCTCATCTGTTGGGCGCTTCCACCATTACTAAACGCATTCCCTCACCCATCCCCGCTCCCGCCTGGCTCGCTCTCCGAGACGTCCGCGTGGACACGGATTGTAGCAGAGGACCGCTCCATCTTCACCCCGACTATTGCCCAACGACTGCTGGCCAACTGGGTGACCTACCTTTCGCTGCAAGGGCGGTGTCATCCAACGCGTGTACGAGCACTTGGCGCCGCGCAAGTCCTGACACTAGCGCCCGATGAATCAGTCATCCGGAACTGGAGTGACCCGCAACTTGGGAGGCACTGCTACTCGTCCTCCCGAGACGGGTTTGTCGACGCCTGACGAACCGGATCGGGAGTCGCCGCCGGAAGGGACGCAGCCGACGTCGCCGCAAGAGGCGCAGCCAACGTCGCCGCAAGAGGCGCAGCCGCTGCCGCAGAAGGTGCCGAAGCCTCCGCGGGGCAAGACGCCGCCGCGGCCGCCGCCCCCGCCGTCGACATCGACTTAGACGGATGCCACCCAAGCCAGCAGCTGAGGGACTAAGAGTACCGATGGGGATTAAACAGTGCGTGTGGGCAGTTTCTCGGTGCTCCAATGCCCGTCGGCGATCTATTATGGTGTCTCAATGAATGGGTGTCGACCGTAAACTCATGTTGCTCCTTGCCTGGACATCGTCTCTGCTCGCAGACAGGCCCATCCATCCCCATCCAGCTCACCCCCCATCCAAACCCGATTGGGTTGGGCGTGATTGACCCTTGTGGGAGACCCCCCATTGCCCATCCAAACACACACTTTGGATGGGCTTCCTGGACCCAGTGCATGCCACCTGTGTGTGTGACTGAGAGCACACCCAACAATGTCCTCCCCAAGATCCAATCTGCAAACATGTCCGCAACGTGTCTCATGTGTGCGCCACGTGCCTCCAATAAAGCAAATGGGGATGGGGAACGTCCCACAGCAACGTCAGGCACCTGAAAACGCTAAGAGAGTTTCCGAATCTAGTTTCTTCTGAAGTGGGTAAGTCCATCAATATTCGTGAGTCAGAAATGGGGGGAGGTGGCCGCGTTCGGCATATGGTGCTTTGCTAGATTGTGGCCAGCCTGATGTGGCGATGGTTTGCCGATACCATTGTGGACCGAAAAGTCTCGATTGTGGTCCGAATTGAACACGATGGCGGGTGGAGCCAATAAGACAGCAGGACCGCAGGGATCTTGACACCAACAGACAATTTCAGGTAGACG
>Ga0209295_1000916_pt1 | contig 11505 bp, 16 predicted proteins | sample Porto_5metaG_FD_187428 | JGI IMG/M metagenome (GOLD analysis project Ga0209295, IMG submission 187428) | Marine algal microbial communities from Porto, Portugal - Porto_5 metaG (SPAdes) (version 2) | ecosystem: Host-associated > Algae > Red algae > Unclassified | place: Portugal: Porto... | reverse complement strand
AACAATTCAGACGGGTAGATTATTTTTTTCGTCTTCCCTGATGTAAAAAAGGAGCATGTACCAATGGGGCTACATCCCAATATTACCCCTCACTACTTTGAATCAACTTGTTTTGGTTCTAAATTTTCAAGAAGCTACTAACGTCAATATTACAGTAGATAATACCATTCTGAAAGATGCTATTATTCCTCTCAAATTCGATCTTGTTGGAAAAAATGACTACGAAGTATATGCGAAATCCATTGACCTCGAACGCCGGAAATATAACGTCGAACATGATGTCAACGCCTTTTATCCCATCAAAGATTTAAGCCCCAAATAAAAGAAATTCATCATATCTTCTGAACCAGATAAAAAGTATCAAATCCAACATCAGATTTGGAAAAACCTACGAGACTCCAATTGGTTAGAATACCTAGATATTTCCGAAGCGGAAAAACTACGCGAGTATGCTCAAGCGCATAATGTTGAACCATTAATAAAGTCAGAAATTCCGGTTTAATAAATGGTTTCGTAATTCACTGAAAGTGAATTATTGAACTTGACATGATGCTTGAACTTGCGCTTTCTCAACTAAACGCCACCCCTATCTCACTCTTCTCCATCAAGTGCCGAATCTCGTCTAGTACCACTGGGTCTTCAATCGTGGAAGGCATCGCAAACTCCTCACCATCAGCGATGTAGCGCATCGCTTTACGTAAGATTTTACCGGAGCGCGTCTTGGGCAATCGAGCTGCAATGACCGCCCGTTTGAAACTCGCCACCGGACCTACCGTATCACGTACCATTTGAATCAAGTCTTTTTCGAGTTGCGGCGGTGATACTCGTACATTCGATTTCATAACCACCAAACCCACCGGAATTTGTCCTTTCAAATCATCCTTAATACCTATCACTGCACACTCTGCCACAGCAGAATGCGAAGCCAAAACCTCCTCCATTTCCGAAGTAGAAAGTCGATGCCCTGCCACATTTATCACATCATCAATACGTCCGGTGATAAAAATATAGCCATCCTCATCCTTATAACCGCCATCACCCGCAAGGTAAAAACCCTCATAGCGACTCAAATACGACTCCCGAAAACGTGCATCATTATTCCAAAGTGTAGGCAAACAGCCCGGCGCAAGCGGTAGTTTTATGGCTACCGAACCGCCCTCATTGGCGTCACAGTTTTTACCGTCTTCGTCCAAGATTTGAATATCAAAACCAGCCACCGATTTACCAGCCGAACCGGATTTTACAGGCAACATTTCCACGCCCATCATATTCGAAATCATCGGATGCCCAGACTCGGTTTGCCACCAGTGGTCTATCACTGGAACGCCCAGTAAATCCTGCAACCATTCCAAGGTAGCCACATCGCAACGCTCACCCGCAAGGAAGAGCGATTGCAAGGAAGAAGTATCATATTTTTTTCGTAAAGCACCCTCACTATCCTCCTTTCTAATGGCACGAAAAGCCGTAGGTGCAGTAAATAAAAGTTTCACCTTATACTCCTCAATAATTCGCCAAACTGCGCCTGCATCAGGTGTTTTGATAGGTTTTCCTTCATATAAAATCGTCGTGCAACCATGAATCAAAGGCGCATAAACAATATATGAATGACCAACAACCCAACCCACATCCGAAGCCGCCCAGTACACATCGCCGGGCTGCACGCCATAGACGTATTCCATACTATATTTCATCGCCACGGCATGACCGCCGTTGTCGCGTACAATGCCCTTTGGTTTGCCCGTAGTGCCTGATGTATAGAGGATATAAAGGGGGTCGTGTGCGTCCACAGGCACGTAGTCCGCAGGCGTCGCTTTTTCCAACAAATCATTCCAATCGTGGTCACGTCCTTCCTGCAAATCTGATGTCACAAAATCGCGTTGAAACAAAACGCAAGCATCAGGCTGATGCGTAGCTTCTTCGAGTGCGGCATCTACGATTGGTTTATAGGGTACAATGCGGTTGATTTCCTTGCCGCCGCTTGCTGTCAACAGCACTTTTGGCGTAGCATCATCAATCCGAATCGCCAATTCATGCGCCGCAAAACCACCAAAAACCACCGAATGTACCACCCCCAATCGCGCACAAGCGAGCATTGCCACCACTGTTTGCGGTATCATCGGCATATAGATGATTATGCGGTCGCCCTTCGTTACTCCAAGCCCTTTCAATACGCCTGCAAATTTCGCCACTTTATCGCGTAACTCGCTGTATGTCAGTCTCAATTTTGTATTTGTCACGGGAGAATCGTAGATAATCGCCGTCTGTTCGCCGCGACCGTTTTCGATGTGATAATCAAGTGCAAGGTAGCATGTATTCAGCTTTCCACCCTCATACCAACGATAAAATCCCTGTTCGTTTTGCGTCAATATTTTATCCGGAAAATCAAACCAATCAATTGACTGCGCTTGTTCGCGCCAAAAAGTCTCACGGTCATTGAGGCTGTTGTCATAAAAGTCTTGATATTTCATAGTATTGTATTTCTCGTACAGGCGACTTTAGTCGCCATGTGAAAATAATTCGCAAATCATTCATTTGTACTTTTCATAAATAAAGTCTAATATGGCGAATAAATTCGCCTGTACGGTGCAAAAATATAAACATCTATATAATTCGATGTGTTTTTTGATAAAAAATTTCGAAATAATATTTTTCTATGTTAGAAAAAGTCGTAATTTTATAGAAATTTAGTGAAAATCACACAAATAAAGTTCCTTATGATATATTCATCAAATAAGCGCGTACTAATCGTGGATGATGAGCCTAATATTGTGAAAGCGGTAGACTTCCTACTGACACAATACGGTTTCAACACCGCGAAGGCATATAACGGTTTGCAAGCCCTGCAAAAAATAGGTGCATTTCAGCCGAATTTGGTGGTATTGGATGTGATGATGCCTGAAATGAACGGCTTTGAGGTTGCCCGACAAATCCGTGCGAATCCGGCTAATGTGGATGTGCTGATTATTTTTTTGACGGCAAAAGGAACAAGTCGTGATAAAATGCAAGGCTATAGCCTCGGTGGTGATATTTATATTACCAAACCATTTGATAATGAAGAACTTATACAGGCAGTGAGCGAAACGCTTGCCTACGGTTAAATTTAAATTTTACGATAAGTCGTTTTTGATTTTTGGAATAAAAAAATAGAAAACGACTTAATTTTTTTGCAATAAATATAATTATCTATATATTTACATATTAATGAATGAATTTTGAATGAATGAATGAATGAATGAATGAATGAATGAATGAATGAATGAATGAATGAATGAATGAATTGTTTTAACACATTACTGTACTCTATTATTCATTCATTCAAAATTCATTCACTCATTCATTCATTAAATAAACGTTCTTTGACAACTTGGGTAAGCCTATTCGATGATGAAATTTGCTATTGGTGGATTTCATTTGTATTTTTACAAAGAAATCAGAAAAAATTATGGTCGGATACATAGAAAAAATTACAGATGCAGAACGCAAAATGGCACAATCTTCCATTGAATTACTCGCAGAACATGCGGATGAATTGAATGGAAGTAATAGCAATTTTGTCGAAATTCCTGTTGGTGATTCGGGAAAAGTCATGCAAATTCCTGTAAAAGCCTTTGATTTTTTAAAGGCTGTTTTAGGAAATATGGCGGTAGGCGATACAACCACACTTATGCCCGGCATTCCCGAACTGAACGTAAAGCAAACCGCCAATTTTTTATATTTTCCCATTGAACGTGTAGAGGAATTGTTGAATAATAAAGAAATTTCTCATCGTCAAGTCGGAGCAGAAAAACTGATGCGTTTGAGTGACATATTAATGTATCAGGAAGATTTTAGAAAAAGAAGACAGGAAGCATTGAAAGAAATCATTGTGATGTCTGAAGAAATGGGATTATACGACGTATGAATACACGCCAAAAAGTAGTCTTGGATGCTTGTGTCTTGTACTCTGCCGTCGTTCGGGATATACTGTTAAATCTTGCACAGCGTTTGTTATTTGACCCGCATTGGTCGCCAATCATTCAAGACGAATGGACACGTAACTTATTGAAAAACAGAACTGATTTGGACGAAAAACGAATCAATCGAACTGTTGGTTTTATGAGTTACTTCTTTCCCCTTGCCAACGTCACGAACTTCGACCACCACATCCCCGGCATTGAACTTCCGGACCCCGACGACAGGCACGTAGTAGCCTGTGCCATTCAATGTGAAGCGGAAATTATTGTCACTTTTGACCTAAAAGACTTTCCGGTGAAAGAATTAGAGAAATTCGGTATCGTTCCCCAGCATCCCGACGATTTTATATGTGATTTATTTGAAATGAATGAAAAAGCCGCAATAGAAGCCTTAAACGTCCAACTCGAAACACTCAGAAAACCATGTCGAACTAAAGAGGAATTACTCGAAACTTTCAAAAAATGCGACTTGGCGAAAGCGGCTGAATTATTTGCTCAAATAACTGAATAAGCAACAAAAAGGAACTTGCAGCGAACGAATTTTGTTTATATTTTTACAAAAAATCAGAAAAAAATTATGGTCGGATACATAGAAAATATAACGGATGCTGAACGTAAAATGGCGCAATCTGCCATTGAATCGCTCGCAAAACATGCGGATGATTTGGAGGGAAACGGCACTGAAAGCGTTGAAATTCCACCAATACACATTCCTGTGAAAGCCTTTGATTTACTCAAATCAATTTTGGGCGATATGGCAGAGGGCAAAAGACCTAAATTTGTAACAGATGATATAGAAATGAATGTGCAACAAATCTCTCAAGTTCTGCGCTTTCCTGTTGCTCATATCAATAGATTATTGGACGGCGGAAAGATTCCTTACCATACATCAGGTGAAGAAAAGTATGTACTTTTAAGCGATGCCTTGAAGTACAATGAAGAACTCAAAAAAAGGCAGCGTGAAGGTATAGAGATGCTTATTAAAGAAACACAAGAGCTAAAACTTGGATATTGATTTATGAGTGAAATCACGATACCTACTGCCGTTTTGGACGCTTGTGTGCTTTATCCTGCACCTATGCGTGATACACTTTTGTGTTTTGCCGAACAAAGACTTTACATACCGCAATGGTCAGATATAATTACAGATGAATGGACACATAACTTATTGAAAAACAGAACTGATTTGGACGAAAAACGAATCAATCGAACTGTTGGTTTTATGAGTTACTTCTTTCCCCTTGCCAACGTCATGAACTTCGACCACCACATCCCCGGCATTGAACTTCCGGACTCCAACGACAGGCACGTAGTAGCCTGTGCCATTCAATGTGAAGCGGAAATTATTGTCACTTTTGACCTAAAAGACTTTCCGGTGGAAGAATTAGAGAAATTCGGTATCATTCCCCAGCATCCCGATGATTTTATTTGTAATTTAATTGAAAATTTGTCTTATGAAAATAACAACATGGATAACTTGTATTACTATGGTATTTCTTTTAGGCTGTAAAAAACAAGAAATTGACCAACCACCAACTTCCGAACCCTTGCTCGTCATTAGCACCGACCAACTGACCTATGCGCCCGATGAGCAAATGACCACCAGTATCACCAATAACTGCGAAAACCCTATACAGTATTACAGCTGCGCCCCAAGTTTCCTTATTCGAGCGGGTGTCTGGAAGTACGAAAACGATGAATGGATAAGCTACTGGGTAACAATTTGTAACGCTGGACCGGGGTCGTATTGCTGCAAAGAAATTGAGGCAGCCACAAGCTACAACGAAACTACGTTGACACCTCCAGAAGCTGGAATTTATAAGATGGTATATAACTTGATTTTGGAAGAGGGAGGAGATTACGAGATTGTATTCTCCAATGAATTTGAAGTCGAATAAAGCGGAAAATTTACTACGGATTATCGTTTGGAAAGACATCGAATGAGCAATAAAAAGGAACTTGCAGACGGCGAATTTTGTTTGTATTTTTACAAAAATAAAAGAAAAAATTATGGTCGAATACATCGAAAATATAACAGATGCAGAACGCAAAATGGCACAATCTGCCATTAGGTCACTTGCAGAACATGCGGATAATTTGGAGGGAAACAACGCTGACAGCGTTGAAATTCCAACGATACAAATTCCTACAAAAGCTTTGGAGTTCATCAAATCCGTCTTAGGTAATATGGCAGAAGGCAAAGCGACTACGTTGCTACCATTTGATGCAGAAATGAGTGTAAAGCAAGTCGCAAATCTCTTACGTTTCCCTATTACCGATGTTAATAGTATTTTGGATAAAGGTCAAATTCCTTATCGTGTGATTAACTCGGAACGCAAAATGCTTTTGAGTGATGTATTGGTATATGATAAGGAATTGCGTAAGCGGCAGGATGAAGGATTGGCAATATTGGCAGAGGAAGCCCAAAAACTAAATCTTGGGTATTGATGATTGAAAAACCGGAAATCATTGCCGTTCTGGATGCTTGTGTGCTTTATCCGGCATCTGTCAGGGATATTCTATTAAACATTGCACAAACAAGACTTTATAATGCCAAATGGTCGGATGAAATTAACGCAGAATGGACTCGTAACCTGTTGAAAAACAGACCTGACTTAAAAGAAGCTAATTTGAGGCGAACACTCGCAACCATGAATAGTTACTTTACAGAAGCCAATGTTGTAGAATTTGACCACCACATCCCTACCATTCAACTCCCCGACCCTGACGACAGACACGTAGTAGCTTGCGCCATTCAATGTGAAGCCGAAATTATCGTCACTAAAAACCTAAAGGATTTTCCAGCGGAAGAGTTAGAAAAATTTGGAATCATCGCTCAACATCCCGACGATTTTATTTGTGATTTATTTGAAATGGACGAAAAATCTGCCAGAAAAGCCTTTAAAAAGCAACTCGAATCCCTCAAAAATCCACCCCAAACAAAAGAAGAATTATTCGAAACTTTCAGAAAAAATGGCTTGGTGAAAGCGGCTGAATTATTTGCAAAAATCACTAAATAAGTAACGAAAAGGAACTTGCAGCGAGCGAATTTTGTTTTTTTACAAAAAAATAGAAAAAAATTATGGTCGATTATACAGAAAATAAAACTAAAAGTACAGAACGCAACGAGCTACAACTTCTTATCAATCAATTAAATAAACACGTTGAAAAAAATGATGATGAGAGGTCAATCATTATTCGGGTCGGAGATACACCTAAATTATTGGAAATGTCCGGTGAAACATTCTATTTTTTGAAATTAATTTTAGAAGGACTATCAAAAGGACAATCTGCCACAGTAGAATCCCATGAAAAGGAAATCAACGTAGAAGAAGCCGCTAAAATATTTTTTCATCTTGCCCACGTCATGTCGAAGAATTATTGGAGAAAGGAGAAATTGCCTATCGGGAGGAAGGTGGTGAAAAATTGATAAAATTGGGTGAAGTCATGCGGTATGATAAAAAATTGAGGATTGAGAGAAGAAAAGGATTAGACGAAATCGTGAGAATGTCGGAGGAAATGGGCTTATACGATATGTATGATAACCCTTTAGTGAAGAAATAATTTAAAATTGTAATTTTTTGTTTATCAATATTTTTTGTTTCATTTTTATAAAAAAAGAAAAAATATGATTAAAAATATCGAAGGTATTAGTGATGCGGAACGAAAGATAGCGCAATTCTTTATTGAAAAACTAACTGATTATGTTGGTGAAATTGATAAAAGTGGTGACAGTTCTATTAGGATTCATAGTGAAGATTCAAGTGAAGTATTACACATTCCGAATGAGTTTTTTTACTCACTGAAATCCGTTTTACATGGAATATCGGAGGGGAAAACTGTGACGGTAGAACCTTATGACGAAGAAGTTAGCATAGAACGAGCGGGTGAAATACTCATGTTTTCTGATGCTCATGTCGAAAAATTATTGGATAGTGGAGAAGTTCCTTATCGAGAAACGGACAGTGGCGAAAAATTGATAAAAATGAACGAAGTATTAAAGTACAAAGAAAAATATAAACCAATCCGTAGAAGGAACTTAGAAATCCTTGTGGAAGAAGCACAAAAACTAAATCTCGGATATTGATGAGAGATTTTACCGAATTTAAAGTCGTTTTAAATGCTTGCGTATTATATCCTGCACCTGTACGCGACATCCTTCTGAATCTCGCCGAGCAAGAAATATACACTCCTAAATGGTCAAAAATCATTGAAGATGAGTGGCTTAGAAATCTCTTAAAAAATCGTCCTGATTTAAAAGAAGCCAACCTTAAAAGGACAATCAGTACTATGGAGCGAGAGTTTACAGGTGCCAATGTCACCAACTTCGAACATCACATTCCTACCATCCAAATCCCTGACCCTGACGATAGACACGTAGTAGCTTGCGCCATTCAATGTGAAGCTGAAATCATCGTCACCAAAAATCTAAAAGACTTTCCGGCAGAAGAATTGGAAAAATTCGATATTATCGCTCAACATCCCGACGACTTCATTTGTGATTTATTCAAAATGGATAAAAATGCTGCCATAAAAGCCCTTAATGTTCAACTCAAATTCCTCAAAAATCCTCCCCAAACAAAAGAAGAATTATTAGAAACCTTCAAAAAACAAGGCTTACCCAAAGCCGCTGAATTATTCAAATAATAAACGATAAATCCATTTTAAACTTAGACTTAATCTTAGACTTAATACACGCACTATGACAACACAAATTAAAACCTTCGCAGACTACCAAGAAGTATATAAACGCAGCGTAGCTGACCCCGAAGCATTTTGGGCTGCCGAAGCCGATACTTTTCATTGGCAAAAAAAGTGGGATAAAATCCTCGAATGGGATTTCAAAAAGCCCGATGTCAAGTGGTTTCTTGGCGGTAAATTGAACATTACCGAAAACTGCCTTGACCGACATTTGGAGACGCGCGGCGACCAAGTCGCGCTACTTTGGGAACCCAATAATCCTGATGATGCCGTCAAGGAATATACCTTCAAGCAACTGCACGCTGAAGTCTGCAAAGTTGCCAATGCACTCAAAGCCAACGGAATAGGCAAAGGCGACAGAGTTTGTTTCTACATGCCGATGGTGCCCGAATTGGCGATTGCCGTACTCGCTTGTGCGCGGGTGGGGGCGATACATTCGGTCGTATTTGCGGGCTTTTCTGCCAACGCACTTGCCGACCGTATCAAGGATGCGACTTGCAAAATAGTCATCTGTTCGGACTACAATAATCGTGGCGCGAAATCCATTCCCGTCAAGAAAGTCGTGGACGATGCGATGGCGATGGGTTGCGATAGTATTGAGACCGTTTTGGTGCATAAAAATACGGGTGGCGAGGTCACGATGGGCGCGAAAGACAAGTGGTGGCACGACGAAGTGGATGGACAATCTGCCGACTGCCCCGCCGAAGTGATGGACTCCGAAGATATGCTGTTTATTCTTTATACATCCGGCTCTACGGGAAAGCCCAAAGGCGTGGTGCATACCTGCGGCGGTTACATGGTCTATGCTGAGTTTAGCTTCCGCAATGTGTTCCAATACGAGGAGGGCGATGTCTATTGGTGTACGGCGGATATTGGTTGGATTACGGGACATTCGTACATCATTTACGGACCGCTTTTGGCAGGTGCGACGACGATTATGTTTGAAGGCGTACCGACCTATCCTGATGCCGGACGCTTCTGGCAGATGGTGGAAAAGCACAAAATTAACCAATTCTACACCGCACCGACGGCGATACGCGCACTGATGGCAAAAGGCGATGAACACGCCACAAAATACGACCTTTCTTCGCTCAAAACCCTCGGCACGGTCGGCGAACCTATCAACGACGAAGCATGGAAATGGTATAACGAAATCATCGGCAAAAAGAACTGCCCAATAGTCGATACGTGGTGGCAGACCGAGACGGGCGGCATTATGATTTCGCCGCTACCGGGCATCACCGAGCCACTCAAACCGTGCTTTGCGATGCAGCCTATGCCGGGCATTCAGCCTTGTTTGGTGGATAAAGACGGCAAAGAAATTCACGAAAATGACGTGGAAGGTTTGTTGTGTATAAAATTCCCTTGGCCCTCCATGATTCGCACGACGTATGGCGACCACGAGCGTTGCCGCAACGTCTATTTTTCGATGTTTGAGGACAAATATTTTACGGGCGATGGCTGTCGTCGCGATGCCGATGGGCATTATCGCATCATTGGTCGCGTGGATGATGTCATCAATGTTTCGGGTCACAGACTCGGTACGGCGGAGGTCGAAAATGCGATTAATCAGCACCCCGATGTGGTCGAATCGGCAGTGGTCGGCTACCCGCACGACATCAAAGGACAAGGCATTTACGCCTACGTCATCACGCAAAACGCCAACCCGGATGTGGATGCTTTCCGCAAAGAATTGGTCGCCGTAGTGAGAAAGGAAATCGGACCTATCGCCAAGCCGGATATGATTCAAGTCGTACCCGGATTGCCCAAGACGCGCTCGGGTAAAATCATGCGCCGTATCCTCCGAAAAATCGCTTCGGGCGATACGTCGAATCTGGGGGATGTTTCTACTTTGCTGAATCCGGAGATTGTGGAGGCTGTTAAAGATGGGGCGCTGGTGTAACGTAGCGCGACACTTCCAGTTCGTGTATGCGTATGGAACGCGAATTTTTTAGAAAATAATAAAGCCGGACGGGGTGCGTCCGGCTTTTTCGTTTGAACATTCATCAGAGTAAGTAATTGATAATGAATGTTAAGAATGATAAAATAGCAACTATAATCGTAGCGATTTTTGCTGCCTTATCCAATTTTTTCATAATAAAAAAATTTAGACACTTCATCAGGAACTGCCATATCGAATATGTCGCTCCTGATGAAGTGATGCTTTTACAAATTTCGATACAACGGACTTTTATTTTATTTCCACTTTAACAAGGATTGAAACTCGACAGTCAGAAAAGAAAAGCAACTGCCACTAACATGAGAAAGGTTTTGAGACATCAAAGAGGCTCTCTTGTCATTATAATAAGGATTGAAACATGCCTTTTGATGAGGTTTCCATATTAACAAGGATTGAAACCCATAGAAAACAAGCTATCTATAGTACATTCGCTATAACAAGGATTGAAACGACATGAATGAAAAAGTGGTAAGTTTATTAATTTAATAATAAATTTTATTTATAAATAAATGAAAAATAGTACTTTATGATTCATTTTAATAAAAAAAATTTTCGTATATACTATCAAACAATATTTTTAATTTCGTTTTATTTAAAATTTAATGACAAAAAAATGACAAAAAAAATCTGTTTTACATCCATTTCAAGAAAGGATGAAATCATATAGAAAGTAGATTAGCACATTGTTTTGTCGTCAAAATTTTTATAATTTAAAACACACAAACATGTCCAACATCAAAGCTCAAAACGTATTAGATGTCCTCATTCACGAAAAAGGACTCCGCATCCACTCCGTCTATTTCAATACGGACTTGGATATGATGTTGGTGATTTTGAATAATAAAAGAGTCATTCAGCGCAATATTTCTGATTTTAAATTGCTCAAAAATG
>Ga0209295_1000915_pt1 | contig 11506 bp, 18 predicted proteins | sample Porto_5metaG_FD_187428 | JGI IMG/M metagenome (GOLD analysis project Ga0209295, IMG submission 187428) | Marine algal microbial communities from Porto, Portugal - Porto_5 metaG (SPAdes) (version 2) | ecosystem: Host-associated > Algae > Red algae > Unclassified | place: Portugal: Porto... | reverse complement strand
TCGCCTTAGAGGCGAGGAAGAAGAACCTTCGTTCGTGCAACATCCGATGGGGAGCCGGGGGTGCCGACGACGGCGAACCCCGGTCCCATGGTGCTTTTATTATCAGACGGTAAAGGGGCGGGGTCGGTCGACCGAGCGATCATAAAGATCGAATAACCACCAAAATAGAGGCGATAAAAGAAAGGACAGATATACAAGACGGAAGTAACCTCCCAAAGGGCGAGCCACAAGTCAGTTCAATCCTCCACGTGAATACTGCCCAGTCAGGGGGGCTACTGGGCCCAATATCCGAATATTAAGGAGATATGCTACATCCGCCCGCTTGGCAACCCGAGCCCACACCACCGCCATCACCGCTTTGCTCGTCACGTGGCACCCCGACGCGGTGCTGGTATTGCCCGTCTTGTTGACATTGACGCTGTTGGCGAGCGATTCCCCCCGCAAAAAAGACGACGGTGCACGTCCTCCCACGGGTCGGACACATCCGGGTCGCCCTCAGCGGCATAGGGGGAGCTGATGGCAAAGCTGTTGTCATTGAAGAAGGTAAAGTTTACGCGAAAAATGCCCGTGCCCTGTAACCCAATCTTGATGTTCGCCTGGGTGAGCGCGGCCGATTAGGCGGACGCAATGAGCTCGCACGCCGTGAAGATGGTGAAATTGGCGCGCGCGATAGCGGGGTTGTTGACGTATGAGCTCACCCTGCTTTTGTTGGCACCCTTCATAAGCCCAAAGACAGCCACGTCCAGCGCTTGAGTGTTGTGGGAGGAGTGAGAAGGAAGCACATGAACGAGCATGTTGTTTTCCACCAATCGCGTGAGTAAATGAAGCGACAGGGGACTTGCGTAGCCGTAAAATACGACGAGGGTCTTGACGGAGCGCCACAGGTCAGCCGTCTCTTCCAGGTACGAGTTGATCCAGTTCAACATGATGGCACTGTCTACCCCGGCGGGATCTCGATAAAACACCGTGGCACCTTGAGGTAAATAACCTGCAGGCGTCTCAATTTCGCCATCAGCTAACTCGCGGTACTTGGCCTCCGTGCCGGGAAGCACAAAGATTGGCGCATATGCTCGCCCGCTGGCGGTGTCGGCGGCACCAACGGTGATATGTTCGCTGGCCTTGGTAACGGCCAGGCCGCGCGACAATGAAAGACCTGCCTTGGGGTTGACGACGACCTTGTGCACGCCCGTCGCCATCGTGCCGAGGGAGAACCCCGACTCGTCTCAGTTGGAAATGCGCTCCGCCGTGATGTTGTTTGTCTTTACCAGGTGCTCTAGGATGGAAAAGTGCTGCGCGTAGTTGGCCTTCGTAGTCGCCTTGTCGCGGGCACTCTCCACCCGGTTCTCTTGGCGAAGGCTGATACCGTTCCGTTCGCAAAAGCGCCTTACCCACGAGTCGGACGGTCGCCCATCAACCCGCTTGGCCTTCTACTCCGTCGAGAGCTCGGTAATGATGTCGGTGACGGCCTCAATCAAGTGTGTCTTGGTGATGTTGAAGCCACGTACTTGAGAAAGTCGGTGATGGCTTTGCACAACTCCACCTCTTGGGCCGCAGTGAGGTTTGGAGGCCGGCTAACGCGCGCTAGTGCTTGTCCAAGCGGTGTAGCTCCCGATGGATGGACCCCACCGTCGAGCTCTAGTTCTCTGGAGCCCCAAAGTTGACGGTCTCCATGGCTGAGCGAATGGAGGAGCCAATCCGCACCTGTTGCACAGCTTGCACGACGCGGTCATGTTTCCGCTGCCGGATGGAGAAGTGATCCCGGAGCCGCATGGTGGCGGGGGAAAGGTAGAAATAGAAGGGTAAAGGAAAGGGAAGGGGAGTAGAGTGAGGTATGCGTACCGAAACAAACAGGCGGGGGGGATCCACGCAAATGAACGGGAGAGACGGACGGCAGGCGCTTGGCGACGGGTCGGTGTGCTCTCGCGTCTGCCGTCGGCCGACGTCCTTGCCACTATTGCGAGATCTGGTAGTATTTTTACGTCACGACATGGGACTTGGTACACGCACGAGGCTGGAATCATGTGTCATACTCGTTCAAGGTCTCGAGCGCTCCAACAACGTTTGACACTATTCTGAACACTTCACGGGTGGGTTCCTACGCTTATATACTTTTGGGGATTTTTGTGCTTCTCGTCGGCTCCATTTTACTCTTTCTATTTAAAAGAGAAACAACCATGAGCCCATTGACTTGAATCGAATTAAGCGCTGATCCGTGATTTTGAAAAGTATTCCATAAATCCGACACCCTTGTCACGCCGGCTCCCAACCTGCCGCCCCAAAGTAGATGGGTCCAAAAAAGAAACCTTGGCTGCCCACCTGCTTACCCCTCCACCCCCGTCTGTCAGCCTCGCGTCTCCGTGCTGCAGCGTCACCCATCCCAAATGCTCCACGCCTTTTCCGCTCTCACACAGGGTATTTGTATGAGGGTTCTGACATTGACTGATCCATTTCTCGACATTTATGAGCTTCAATGGAATTGTAGCAGGAACAAAACGAGCCGCTTTACGTCGACCGTTGCGCTGCGAAGGGGTGTCCATTCCTTCTGCAGGGCGCACCTGCTGAAGGATCCGCTCAGGTCATCCACCGCACCGCACCGCACCGCGTCCTGGGTGTTTCGAGTCGCTTGCCCGCGTTGGATGGCAGAAGCGGGGCCTGAGACGTTGCACCTTGACAAGAGGCCCTACAGCCACCACCTTGATCCCCCCTGAAACAACCAGGCGAGCGTCTCTGGGGAAGCAACGTGGAGGCTGTTACGTGTCCATCCTGGCGCGCAGTCCCCCAGTTTGGGGCCGCTGGTGGTTGTTAGCATCAGCTCGTTGTGTCAGCTGTTGGCTGCGCAAGCCAGATGCATGCGAGGGACCAGAAGAGAGCGACTGCGTGATGTTCCCTTTCAGACGGTCCCCTGCTGCAGCGGCTGTCGTTCCTGTCTATCGCAATCATGCCTGGCGAGCCCGCGCGAAGCCATTGGGTTCCCCCGTGGCCCGGGGCCCCTACTTTTTACGAGCCTGCTGAACAGAGACAACTTTCTCTGACCACGGTCATGACAAGCACAAGAGGAATGACGCACACTTCTCTTGGTGAGTGCATGCGCGCTGGACACCGACCCACGCCGCGTGCGCCGGCGCCGGCGAGTGGGCGTTGCCGACTGGCTGTGTTTGCGTGCCGCACAGCAATGCGAAGCGTGCTGCATATATATGTTCTTGAGCGTGTCAGCTGGGGCGTGGGGCTCTTTCATGTACGGGTGCTCTCATTGCTCGCCATTACGAGAGCCGCACCAACGCGATCTTGGCTTCCTTCACCGGTGTTGTATGCCTTTCTTCTTGAGACGGTTCGGCTTTGCTCGTGTATGTACGATCCGGTTGACACCTCGCGGTGGCCTGTATTCGCTGATGCATCCTCTTATGCACATTCTACCCGCTTTTCTGTACGTGCTTCTTTCACCAGGCGTAAAGCGTTGTTGGGCCCTCCACGCCCACGCCTGCCCTCTTTCTCCTCGTTGCTTCGGATCTCTGCCGTTGACGGGACGGGAGCCCCTGGTCTCCATCGGCCTGCAGTTTCTCCTCTCTACTCACTCACAAGAAGAAGGCCCCCAGATCCTAGATCATCCCCCCCCTACCCACCTGCCCTTCCGCCCCTCCCGTTTCAAGCGCCGACATCTGCCCCTGCTGCTGCGAGCCTCGACACTCATCTTTCACGGCCTTCCCGCCCTGCCGCTGCCGCGGCAGATGCGCGGCGCCCACGTGACCGACCCGGGTTGACCCAACCGTCGGTCAACATTGCCGGCGTGCACGACTCAGCGTCGACGGGTATCGACTTCTTGCTCGTGGGTGTACCATCTGGGGGTGCGTTTATTTTTCGCGACTCGACTCCGCCCCCACCGGGTGGGTTGCAGTCGGATATTTGGGACGATACCCCAGACGACGCAGTTTTGGAGGCAACTACGCCTGCCCTCTCGGTCGATCGACGCGACGCTTCCAACCCATCCAGTGGGGCTACTGTGCTTCGTGGCGAGCACGGAGACGTTGAAGACAATATTGTCGAACCTCGATCGGGCCAGTCTCTGACAAGGAGTCTCGGGAACGGAGCGGGTGCGCGCAGCGGTAGCCCACCACGGCCACTCAACCAGGCCCGCCCGGATGAGAAGCACGGCCCCGGAGGATCTCTTGGAGAAGGCCACCGAGGTGCTGTCGCACGTCGGCGAGACCAACAAGACGCGACCACTCACCTGTGGGTCGGTGCGGGGCCGGCAGTCGAGCAGCAGGCCCAATTCCAGTCGGTCAGATAGAGGTGGGGCTGCGGATAATGACGTCGAAGACGACGAATCAAGTACATTGAAGATGTCGGATTCGGGTAGCAGCGATATTGAAGAAGGGGTGCTCCCTCCTCGCATGATCCCCCGTCCGCCTGTCACGTCCCAGAGTCGCGCACCCACTGCCACTGCCACGGCTGCGCCCATGCCAGGCCAACCAGTGCAGAAGACTGAAGCGGCCCTGCCCCCCCATCGTGCCCGCGGCGGGGCCAGCCGAAGGTCCGATCGCGCGCCTGCCACGGAGGAGGGGAACGGAACCCTCAAGGACAGCGACTCCCTCGCGTCTGTCGTAAAAGAGGGCATCGTCGCCAAGGCTGCTGCCGCTGAGAAAAAGACCCAGTACGCAGAGGAGGCGCTCAGGTCCCAGGAGACATCGGCGGAGCGCCGTGCGGCGGATGCAGCCGCCATGGCCGACCGCCAATTCGACCTGGACGAGAAGTGACAGCGGTCGGAGCAGGCCGTCGCCGAGCGCCCGGTTTCTGTGGAGGAGAAGAGATTTTCTTTAGCTGAGAGGCGGGTGAGCATGGAGGCGATGCCTGCCCGCACGGATCTGTACAAGACCCAGCTGGAAGTCTTTGGCCAGATGCACCAGACCAACCCAAGCCGTGAACTGGTGGCGGCCGTCAAAGACGCTACCGAGGCTTTCAATGCGGCCGGGGGGGTCGTCTTGCTCTATGGAGCCAATGGACGAGGGCCATGAGTAGGCGCCGGAGGTGGGAGGGATGTTATTAGTGGTGTACATTGAGAACCAGTATCATTAGTGCACAAGAAAGAAGGCCTCACACTTGGTTCACGATTTGTATTGACCTCTTGCCCTCATGAAGGACAGCACATCTCTCTTGACTCGCGAGCGGCTCTCCTCTGCCCCGGCGTCCACTGGTAGCACGTCTGTGTCTGCATCAGCATCCACACCGGTCGTAAACTCGCCGTCCCCCAGGGCGTTGCACATGTTGTGCAGTACAAAACAAGCCAGGACCCACTGCATGGCCTCTCTCAGTCCTTCTCGGTCCCAATAGATAGACGGAGCTCCCTCAAACTCATACAACGACCCTTCAGCATACCAATGACATGCTCGGAGACGACCCGAAGACGCTCCAGTTGAAAGTTGAAGTTCTTGTTTGGCCGCTTGTTTCCCGCCGCTCCCTTGTACGTACCAACGATGTGCGCCGTGTGGTGCATACCCTTATCCCCCAGCACGTACTCCAAAAGCGAAAAATATGCTCCTCTTGGAAGCGACTCCATTAAGCGTGCCGCTTGACGAAGGCGTCATTAGCGGCGCCCGTGAAGCCAAGCGTCGCCAACATGATGTTGCGGTCGTGGCTACACACCAGAAGTAGGTGAATGCTATACCTGTCATGGCTGTCCCAGTAGGTCCAGGGCGGACACGGGGTGCGTAGGCAAGAGGCACCGACGTCCCGTCCCTAGACCCGAAGCAACCGCGAAAGCCGTACGTTTCCCTAGCGTACCAGGACAGCTCCTTGCGGCGCTCCACCGATGGCCACACAATGTACGTCGACGCCAGCCTGTTCACAGCTCGCACAAAAGTTTTGGTACACTTTTTCACCGCTCTTGTGCTGAGACCAAAACTATGTGCGACCTCGACGACGCCTGTCTTTTCCAATCCAATGGGGAAAAGAAAAGGAAGAGCCCAACGAAGTCAGAATAAGTAAACATGAACAAAAAAGCTCAGTTAGAAAGAAAAACAAAACTGGGGAGGTCCACTCATGGCCAAAGCTCAACATGACCGCTCCGAAGAGACAACTTTGGAGCCCTCTGAACGTAATTTCGCCGTTACCGTAGTGACAAAGGCGACATAGACCTACCTTTTGAATAATATCTGAGGGGATGCGGCGTCGCCCACGAAGGCATTGGCGCGGGAGGTAGGGCGCCAGCCGCTCCCGCATTTATGAGTACGCACCTCGATCCATCCTCACGTAACTCTGCCACAGGTCGTCGCGTAGCGCATCGAGGACCACCTGGCTCCAATGGCGACTCTTGGGGAGGTAATACGGGCCCCTCCGCTGAGAACGATTTTGCAGAAGCGCGCGCAAGCGTCGGTCCTCGAGTTGGCAGAACAGAAATGCAAGCGACACATCTTCAATGCTGTGCGCACCAAGGTCGCTGGAGCTCAATACTCCGACCATCTCCAAGCACGCGACCAGCCCCTGGAAACGTACACTCCGCACGGCATGGCGGAGGGCCGTCTGTCTTCGAGAGAAACGCGCCGTCTTCGATATTGGATACAGCCGTCGACGTTCAGGGGGTTTCAATGCGCTGCGCACGCGCGGCGTCATTCCAGCTGTTCTTGAAGGCCGGCCGGCCGTTGCAAATCTGCGATGAGGGACTGATCATGACTTGGGAGCACTTTACGGAAAGTTAACCTCCCAATGTTGACTGCCCTGGGGCCCTCGGTCACATTTCGAGGTTATGACTGTCAGGACCCACTCGTTCCAGGATGAAAAAACCGCCAAGTGAGTGAGTGAGTGAGTGAGCATCATCATCAGAAACCTCTGCCCACCGGTCAACTGGGCGAGTTGATCGGCAAAGCAACCGGCATTGACCGGCCGGTCGGGCAATCGCTGATGGACGGTTCAACCGGAGACTAACCGGAACAACCGCCCCCCAGTCACAGCGCCAAAAACGAGCTCAATGCAGCACACTGAGAGGGGAATGGACCAGCGCACGCGTCTGGATGGCCGGCCGCTGGTGCCATCTCGCTGCTTTTAGATCTCAACTGTCGAGTAGTTTGTCACTTGCCTTGAGCTTCATGTACAAAGTGCAATTGTAGTTCCTCTGACAGTGACATTAACTCTGGCCTCTGTTGTATTACGCTTCTAACTTTGAGCTCTAATGTCGTGCTCGAATATTGTTTTCTATGTCGAGCACCCGTGTGAATGTCGGCAACACACAATGGACTCGAAGGTACAGCAGAAGAGCACTTTAAAAAGAACAGAAGACAACATAAATATGTGACAGGGACAAAGAGACAATCTGAGCAGAATGTCGCAGCCAAGCAGCAGGAACAAAGCACCAGAGTCAGAGACTACTCAAACGGCAGGGATAATCCTATTCTCACACAGCCGACCACACGCTCAGCAAAGGCAACAAGCAGCACGTATCTGGTAACAAGAGCAAGCGACGACACACGAAAGTACGCCGGGATGCAAAGAAACGTACGGGGAAGGGAACCGTGAATAGTCGTGTGGCAATAAGCCAATGCCACGGAGAGAAAGGAGGACGGGCTGCTCCGTGACATAAGTGACGCATACAAAGGGGTGTATGGGGGGGGTCGAGGTCGAGGTCGGGAGAAGGTTGCAGATGTGGAGCGTGGAGGTCTGGCCGCAGGTGAGCGAGTGAATGTCATGTGATAAAGCCGATGTGGGGAACGGCTTCCGGACCACTGCCGCCCGCACCTGCTGTGTTTGATTGTCAGTCGTGTCTGTCGCTCTTCGCCCCTCGGTTGCTCTGCCCAAGTGTCGTCGGCACGCAGCGCGCGCCGATAGGTGCATCCTCCGAGCCTTGATCGTTAGCGAACAAATCCAGGGTCAAACCAGCTCTATCAATCAGTATACATGTATCTTGTCAAATAGTCGGTGAAATGTGAAGCAGAGGACAAGAAGTCTTTATCAGAGCCTTGCACGACCCTCAAAGGTGAGGACCTATGATTATCTGACCACGCCCACCCCAGCTGTCGCGCCCGTTGAGGGAGGTTGTCACATGTCGGGACCACAGTGTCTCCTTCTGAGTGCGTATCCAGCACTGGAGCCAACCTCCCGACCCAACGGCCACGTATGGGAAGTGTGTGGCCTTTCTACTGGCTCTCCAACCGCCAAGCTAAAACTAGGCGCGTCATATCTCAAGTTTGGGCTCGGGCAAGGCTATCCCCGGGATATCAGACATCGGCGTCAGCGTTGTGGCCGGCCGGTTGTCCGCGCCGCAGAATCTGTTGAGGGTGTCTCACTCCTTGGTGTCTGCATGCCACGGGTCACGCATCCTATTGGTGTTGGATCGCCACGTTTGGAACCATGTTTTGGCGGAGCGCTTTGGAGCGCCGCCAAACCGGCCTCAGGCCTAGTTGAGGTCGGACTTCTGGGTCTGAACATTACAGCGCCACGTGAAGTTTTTCGAAATCTTCTGAAAGTGATTGGAACAGAATCATCCCTGTTTTGAGGAAGCGCAGTGGGCCACGGGCTTGGCGACGAGCCACCAGCTTTCTCTCACCCACAGATCTGTTGTAGCTGCTCCCAACGACAATCCAGCTGCTCCGCCCCCCTCTTCCCTCCTCAGCGGCAAGAATGGTGCTTGAGCCAGACCTGGTGAGCACGGTGGATGCTCTTGAAGGGTACGGATACCCCCGCTGCTCCGCATGCTTGTACACGTCCTTCTATTCAATCTATGGGAGCATGGCTGTGCTTGAGATGTATCACCCGCCCTTGATAAGGGCAAGAATCACTGCGGCTGCTGACACACTATCTGTTAACTATGCACCGCTCCGACGTGCTTCTGGTTCTTGTATTGCTATATTCTCTGGCAGAAACGCCACGCCAGCATCGCCTAGTGCCCCAACTGCCTCCTGCCAGGAGCTCCCACCAGGACCACCCCTCACCCAGAAGCAGCCTTCCGACCTCATCCCAGCCAGCGTTGGTCACAGGCTTAAGGTCGCTAAAGCGGCGGGGATCGACGTTCCCCCTTCGCGTTGCGGCACGGCGGAGTTTTCGAACAGTCACCTCGCAAACACCCGCCCGAACAAGATTTTGTTCAAGTTCAAGAATGGGCGGGTGCGGACGTACGAGCCAGTCTTCGGGGCACGTAAAATTGTGGTGGCCGAACGCCAAATGCAGCAGCGGCGGGCTTATGCCTCGGCGGCGGTGGCGCGCATCTTTAGTTTAGAGCCCGAGTTGATTACGACGGCGATAAGTGACGTCTGCCGCCGCGCCATGCACTGCGGCGGCGTCGCGGTGGCTCCGGCCGCCGCGCTGAGCGCGCTCTCAGTACATCTCCAAAACCAGTTTATGATTGACAACAATGTCAGCGGGGCGCTGTTTCAGCGGGTGCATCTTCTTTTGGGCCCCGCTGCCTGCTTGGCCAGCCGAGAGCGCCTAAGCGCAGACCAGAACTTGGATGCGGCGGAGCTGCAGAACGCGGCGGGAGTTAATCACGGCGCCTCGCACCTTATGAGCCCGCGCGCCGCCCTCCAGGCGATGTTCAACCACGCTGGGCCAACAGACCAGTTTCTGAAGCGCCTTTTACGAGGCGCTGACGGGCGGCAGATAGAGGCGAACGAGACGTTTGATGGCCAAGATAGCGCGGCGGCACTGCCTCTTTCTGGCGTGCGGGACGTGCAGATTTGCTTTGGTTTGAACAAGGTCGGTCTACATAGCACTTGTAAAGCTGTTCTGTCCAACTGTAACCGAGCCCATCCATCGAGCCGCGGCAACACGTTTCTTTACGGCGTCTTTCCCGCCTCGAAAGATGACTACGAGGCGCTGACAGCGATGGCTGCCGCCATCGATTTGGACGGTCTTCGGCAAGGCGGGCTGCTCGTGGGAGGCCTGCGGCGCGCCGTGCGTCTCATCTTGACGGGCGACCTGCGTTTCATCTCTACGTGGCTTGGGCACGCCGGCCACTCCAGCACTCACCCCTGTGTGTGGTGTACAGTGGTGCTCCGACGGACACGAACGAATGGGTCGCGCGTGGACCAATGGGGCGACATGCAAGCGGGAAGCCTGGCGCGGGGCATGTTACGGACACTGTCAGACTACGAGGAGGCGGCCGCGCGATATGCAGGGGGCGGGAATGCCATACTGGATACTCCACACTCTGCGGATGCCCATTTATGCATTGTCAAGCGCGCATTACTTCTTGTCGACCCAACCCATATTTTACCGGCTCCGTTACACCGGACGCTTGGAACAACTTTGTACGTGCTCCGGCTGGGGATTGAAGGTGTTTACTTCGATGGCGGGCTCCCTTTGGCAGATTTGTACTCCCAGAACTTGGCTCTGACGCTGCGGTGCGGTGTGGCCGTGGATGCAGCACCGTACTGGTGCGGCTCGTTTGAAGGGCGGGCGTGCCACAAGATTAGCGAGCGGCTGGGGATGGTCTGCAATTTGCTGTCACGATACGTACCGGTGACTGCTGCGGAGGCGTACGACATGGAGTGTGAGGCGTGACAAGCAGTGCGCCCTGTGCTGAACCCTACAAGACCGGCGTCGGTGGAAGAGACGGAGGCGTTTCGTCGCGACTCCGCCAGATTTGTGGACGGCATGACGGCTTTTTTCCCTTGGTCAACTGTCACCCCCAAACTTTATGTTCTGTGTTTCCACGCCCCTGATTTCTTTGAGCTGTTTGGGAGCATTGGCCGGTACAGTGAACAAGGCCTTGAGTCGTGGCACGCGCACTTTAACCAGAATTCGACGCTGTACACTGAGGACACCTTCCTGGCTAGCTGCCTAACCTATGTGCCACCCCCAGTTAAGGGCGGACATTGGGATCTGGACAAGTTTTCCCATTACAGTTGACACGAGAGAGTGCTCGGCCTTTCACAGATGTCTTGCACCGCCGGTGCAGCAAAGGACACGGGCGCCTACGAGCCGCCGCACCCCCTCTGCCCCCATCTGTGTGCAGCGGCAGAGAAAGTCACCGGCTTCCAAGGGGATATTCGCGTAACCCTCGTGACCTGGGTCTGTTTTTTTGCGCCTGGTGACCCCAAAGGCATGGCGTCGTCATCCAGCCTACCTCCTGCACCGCCCTGCTCCCCGTGGTACGTACACGTTTGTCAAAAAAGCAATAAAAAAGCAACATCCATTTTTCCTGTTCTTTACTGCAACTGAGAGAGGAACCCGTGGGGTACCAGTGCACCCGGGTGGGTACGTTGTGCTGACCTCGAATTTTTCGAAATGGTCGCTGGGGCAATCTGGTCCTTGGTATTGTCATTTGTGTCGGGCTTTCGTGTGTGGCTTTCCACAGCGACGCCGCTGAGGCCTCTCTGCGCGCTCTCTTCCATCAGCAGGACCACGCATTCGTGTGCGTGTCCTGCCACTGAGCATGTCAGCGCATCAACGCGGCGGCGGAGGAGTGGCTGGCAAGGCGGGACGCCGGGCTGTTAACGAACGTAGCTCAGCGTGCGTTTCTGAACGCCATGCCCCAACGCCGGTGCAGCAGAGCGCGCTGGAAGGAGACCAGTGGGGTGCACAG
>Ga0209295_1000912_pt1 | contig 11544 bp, 3 predicted proteins | sample Porto_5metaG_FD_187428 | JGI IMG/M metagenome (GOLD analysis project Ga0209295, IMG submission 187428) | Marine algal microbial communities from Porto, Portugal - Porto_5 metaG (SPAdes) (version 2) | ecosystem: Host-associated > Algae > Red algae > Unclassified | place: Portugal: Porto... | reverse complement strand
CATTTTCCGATATGGAATTTTGAGACACAACTTCATAAGTTTTAGGAACGTGTTTATGAGGACTCATCAAATCATGATTAAATTGCCCATCATTAGTAATAAGCAATAAACCTTCTGTATCTTTATCTAATCTACCGACAGGGAAAATCCCCAAGTGTTGATACTCAGGGATTAAATCAATGACGGTTTTATCTTTGTCATCTTCAGTGGCAGAAATGACACCACTTGGTTTATTTAACATAATATAAATTTTATCAATATATTTAATAACTTCCTCATTAACTTTAACTATATCTACTTCAGGATTGATATGGGTTTTTGGTGATTTAGTCACGCTATCATTAACTTTCACATGACCTTTTTTCAAGTTTTGTTTAACTTCGTTACGTGTGCCAATCCCCATATTAGCTAAAAATTTATCAATTCTCATCGTAAGAACCCAACTTTACGTCTAATTTTTTCAGGTATTTCTCCTAAAAATTCATCAGCAAATTTAGTTTTTATTGTAATTCCACCATAAATTGCAGCACCTACGATAACACCAGCAATAATAATAATTAGATATCCTACTTTACTTGGTGCTAAGAATAGCTTACCAATAAAGAAGACAAGTTCTACACCTATCATCATAATGAATGAATACAAGAATATTTTTCCAAAATGAATCCAACTATAGCTGAACTTAAATTTGGCATATTTCTTTAAGATAAAGAAGTTGCAACCAATTGCGAATAATAATGCAATTGACGTACTAAGTACTGCACCTGGTGTACGTAATAACATAATTAGAGGATAGTTTAATATCAACTTAATAGCCACTGCACCCAAGATCACATATACAGTTAACTTCTGTTTATCAATACCTTGTAACATTGAAGCCGTCACACTTAATAATGAAATTAAAATTGCTACTGGAGCATATATGAATAACAATCTACTACCATCAAAGTTAGGGTCATGACCTTGAACAACTGGATCGTAGCCATAGAAAACTGTAAATAATGGTTGAGCTAATGCCATAATTCCTATACTAGCAGGAACAGTAATAAACATAAGCACTCCAATAGATGTTCTTATCTGTCTATGCATTTCATGCAATCGACCTTCTTCGTATGTCTTAGTAATATAAGGTATTAAACTTACTGCAAAACCAGCACTTAAAGATGTAGGAATCATTACTATTTTATTTGTTGACATATTCAACATATTAAAGAAAATATCTTGTAATTGTGAAGATACGCCTACAATAGATAAAGCTCCGTTATGAGTAAATTGATCGACTAAATTAAATAACGGGAAGTTTAAACTCACAATTACAAATGGAATACTATATTTTATAATTTCTTTATACATATTTCCGTAAGATACATTTATATCTGTGTTATCTGATAAAACCATTTTATCAATATGTTTCTTACGTTTTCTCCAGTAATACCATAATGTGAAAATACCTGTTATCGCACCAATAGCTGCTGCAAACGTAGCTATACCATTAGCCATTAATACAGTGCCATTAAAGACATTTAACACTAAATAACTTCCAACTAAAATGAATATTACACGTGCAATTTGTTCTGTAACTTCTGATACTGCTGTTGGTCCCATAGATTTATAACCTTGGAATATACCTCTCCAAGTTGCTAGTACTGGTATAAATATAACAACCATACTTATAATTCTAATAATCCATGTAATATCAGCAACTGACCAACCGTTTTTATCTGATGCATTACGTGATAGTGTTAATTCTGAAATATATGGTGCTAGGAAGTATAATAGTAAAAATCCTAGAATACCAGTTATACTCATCACTATAAAACTTGATTTATAAAACTTCTGACTTACTTTGTATGCACCTAAAGCATTGTATTTAGCAACATATTTTGAAGCTGCTAACGGTACACCAGCTGTTGCTACAGCTATTGCAATATTATATGGCGCATAGGCATAAGTAAACGGTGCCATATTTTCTTGTCCACCAATTAAATGGTTAAACGGAATAATAAATAGAACACCTAGAACTTTCGTAATTAATATACTAAATGTAATTAAGAAGGTCCCACGAACCATTTCTTTACTTTCGCTCATTAACTATCTTCCTATCTTTAAAAGTTTATTAAAGTTATTTAACTTCATATCTTATTCATTATCATTAGCTTACATTAATATAAAATATATCACAAAAACTATTTGTGTTAATTGATTTTATCATATTTTTATTAGTAAACACGCTTTTGATAAAATAAAAAGCAATCTCAAATCTTAGCTAGTCGATTTTTATGTATGATACTTCAAGTTTCCTATTATAATTCTCATTTTATTCATTGTCATCTAATTATACAACTTCTATAGCATATATTTTTCTATTCAGATACAATAGTGATGAATATTTATTGGAGGCAGTTAAAATGTATCAAACAATCATCATCGGTGGTGGCCCAAGCGGACTAATGGCTGCTGTTGCCGCTAGCTCTAGTAGTAACCAAGTTCTCTTGTTAGAAAAAAAGAAAGGACTTGGTAGAAAATTAAAAATTTCAGGTGGTGGTCGTTGCAATGTAACCAATCGCTTACCTTATGAAGAAATTATTAAAAACATTCCAGGAAATGGAAAATTTTTATATAGTCCTTTCTCTGTTTTTGATAATGAATCTATTATTCATTTTTTTGAGAGTCGTGGCGTAAAACTCAAAGAAGAAGATCATGGGCGCATGTTCCCTGTATCAAATAAATCACAAGACGTCGTGGATACTTTAGTTGATACGATTAATAATCAAAATGTTACAGTTAAGGAAGAAACCACTGTTCTTAATGTATCACAAGTTAATGAAGGTATTTTTTCAGTTGAAACTGCACAACAAACTTATAAATCTAAAAGTTTAATTATAGCAACTGGTGGTACGAGTGTGCCTCAAACAGGTTCGACTGGTGACGGATATACTTTTGCAAAATCGCTAGGCCATTCTATTACAGAATTGTTCCCTACCGAAGTACCTATCACTTCTCCTGAACGTTTTATTAAAGATAAAACATTGAAAGGACTAAGTCTCAAAGATGTAGAATTATCCGTATTAAAAAAGAATGGCAAAAAAAGAATTAGTCATCAAATGGATATGATTTTCACACATTTTGGTGTCAGTGGACCAGCTGCATTAAGATGTAGTCAATTTGTTTATAAAGAACAAAAAAATCAAAAGAAACAAGATATAAAAATGGCACTTGATGTCTTTCCAACTATGAACGAAGATGAACTTTCACAACATATTAGAAAATTATTAAAAGATGAACCTGATAAATATATTAAAAACAGTCTACATGGGTTAATTGAAGAAAGATATTTGTTATTTATTTTAGAACAAGCTGAAATTGATAATGAAACAACATCACATCATCTTTCAAATCAACAATTAAATACAATAGTTAAGTTATTAAAAGGATTTTCATTTAACGTTAATGGAACTTTACCTATTGATAAGGCGTTCGTAACTGGTGGCGGTGTTTCTTTAAAAGAGATAGAACCTAAGACTATGATGTCGAAATTGTCTAAAGGCCTTTTCTTATGTGGTGAAGTATTAGACATACACGGTTATACTGGTGGATATAATATTACAAGTGCATTAGTTACTGGTCACGTAGCAGGTTTAAATGCTGGAAAATATGATAATTTATTATAAATATTTGTATATAAAAACAGAGTTTAGGATTAAAAACTAAACTCTGTTTTATTTATGATTTTATTGGATCAAACTTACAGTTTAACTATTTTATTCTGATTTATCTTTCTTTTGACTTAGTCGTCTACTAACTATAGCAGCTCCAGCAGCAAAGGCAATTCCTGCCACTGGTATGTGACTATCGTTTTGTCCAGTTTCTGGTAATTGTTTAGCTTCTGATGTTGAGTTATTGTCGTTCTCTTCACTTTGTTCAACTGTTGATGAAGTAACTTGTTCATCGCTGTTTTCTCCATTTGTTACAGAAGTATTATCTTCATCAGTATTGCTTTCAGTGACTGTTGTTTGTTGAGTTGGAACATCATTATCATTATCTTTGTCTTTATCTTTGCCTTTCTGAGGTGTTTTTACCGGTTCTTGGTTTGGACCTTTTTGAGGTGTTTTTTGAGTTACTTCTGGAACAATCGCTTCAATTTGTTTGATTGTTTCTTCTTTAACTTTTAACACATCTTCATTTGATTGGGCTTGATCTACTTGTTCACCAATTTTAGAAGTAAGCTGACCTAATTGACTCAATGCTTTATCTTTTTGTTCTTGATTTGCTTGTGAATTATTAATTTTTTCTTTTTGTTCTGCAATCTTATCATCTAATGCTTTGATTGTTTCATCTTTAATTATAGCTTTAACATTCACTGATCCTATTTTTAATTGAGCATTTTCAACCACTTCGTTAATGTCATTACTATTATTGGTATTTTTTATTGATGCTAGTGATTCATCTTCAATTGCTTTCACTCTATTAATTGCGTCTTCTTTTTCGTCAGTAGTAGCTTTTGTTGAACTTTGAATTAATGCAACTTGGTTATTAACAAATTTCGTTACTTCTGATATAGCTCTAGGTTTAACAACTGTATCCACTTTGATAGCTTTAATTTGATCTATAAAGTTTGATTTTGCATTCGCTACTTCTTCATTAGTATTTTGTACATTTAATACAGCTAAACCTTTTTCTAAAATATTATTCAAATTTTCTTTAGCAGCTAATTTTTCACTTTCTACTGCATCTTCATTTGAATCAATCGTTTCTTTAACTTTATCCGCTTCTTCTCTTAATGCTTTTGCTGCATTAGAAATTTGTTCAACATTAATGACAACTTGATTTAAATCATTCATAGCATTCGCTTTGATTTGAGCGACATCAATGTCAGATGTTGCATTTTCAATTTCATTGTTAGCGTTATTAACAATAGTATCTACTTTTTGTGCAGCTTCTTCAGATTCATCAAGTGTAGCGCCTAATGTTTGTCCAAATGTTTCTTTTAATTGATCAGCAAGTTGATTAATAGATTCAATCGCATTTGGTTTAGTTACAACTTCTGGAGTGACCTGATCAATTTCTGCTTTACCGTTTGACACTGCATCATCAACTTGTTGATTTGTATCAGCGTTATTAATGTTAATAAATGCAATATTTGCTTGTTCTCTAGCACTATTTATAGCATTATCTTTTTCTTGAGAAGTTGCTTTGTTATTTTCATTAATAGAATTTTCTTTAGCTGATAAAGCATCACGAATTTCTGTAATGGCATCTGACTTTTTAGTAAATGTGAATTCAAAACTATTAATATCACTTAAAGCTTGGTCTTTGGCAGTTGTTAATTGTTGTACATTTGTAGCTTGGTTAATCGCTGTGTCATCTTGAGCTTTTATGTTATTTAAATTATTCAATGTAGCTGTAATTTCTTCTTGTGTACCATTCACAGCATCTTGTATTTCATTAACTTTATCATTGTAAACATCATTAACTTCTTTTAATGCATCTCGTCTTAATCCACCTATTGGTTGAACATTTTGTAATGCATTAATTCCATTAGCTTTAGCTTCATCAACTTGTTGATTAGTTTGTGCTTGGTTCACTTGTTCTTTAGCTTTAGATAAAATAGCTTGTACTGTTTGTTTAGCATCATCAATATCTTCTTGACTATTATTTTGAGATTTATCTAACTCAGCTTGTTTTAAATCTGCCGCATCTGTTAATTCTTCATTAGCATTTTCTTTCTTAACAATTGATGGTGTAAATTGATTGATTTCTGTTATTGCATTTGTTTTAGCTTGATCTACATCATTGTTAGTGTTTGCTTGATTAATATTATTGATAACTTTAGAAGCTAATTGATCTAATTTATCACCAGCTAATTGCTTTTCTTCAGCAGTAGCATTGGCATTTTGATAAATTGTATCTTTTTGTTGATTCAAGATGTTTAAAGCTTCTTTTTTAGCATTATCTTTGACTGTAGTTTCTGGTTGAATGGCTTGAATGGTTTCATCGTTAGTTTTAACTGCATTATTAACGTCTACAATACTTTGAGCGTTAGTAACATCAGTTAAACCTTGTTGTAATGCATTATCAACTTTTGTATTTGCTGCTTGTTTTTCTTCTTCAGTAGATAAAGGACTATTAGCAATTTCTTGCTTTTTAGCATTAGCTTGGTTTTGTAAATCTTGTTTTACAGCAGTTTTAACACCTGTATCAGCAGTTATTTGATTGATATTGTCGATACCTTCATTCTTTTTAGTTTCGACGTCTATAGCACTATCTACATCTGTAACAGATTGTTTCGCATTATTAAGTGCTCGATCGATTAATTGATTTGCCGCATCTTTTTCTTCAGTAGTTGCATCTTGATTTTGACCTACTAATGCTTTTTGATTTGTAGCAGCTTGGTCTAATGCAGCTTTAGCATCACCTTTAGTTTGTGTTGCTGGAAGTGTGTTACTAATAGCTGTAATACCATTTTGTTCAGCTGTAGCCACTTGTGCATTTGTAGTAGCCGCATTAACTTCATTATTGGCGTTTGTAACTACTTGATTTAACTCTTGTAAAGCAATCGCTTTTTCCTCTGAAGTAGCATTTGGTTCGTTGTTTATAATATATGTTTGTTGTTCCCGTTTAGTTTGAATATTTGATAAAGCTGTCGTTTTAGCATTACTTTGTGGTACTACTAAATCTATATCTTGAATGGCTTGATTTTTAACTTGCGCTACCTGTGCATCAGTAGTAGCTTGGTTAATTTGTTCATTTGCTTTTGTAACAATTGCATCAACATTATTTGAAACTTCTTGTTTTTCTTCATCAGTTGCATGAACATCATTAGGGAAAGTTTGTTTACGTTGATCAGCTACTTGGCTGATTGCGTCTCTCGCATCTTGTTTTACATTCACAAATGCTCTAACTTGGTTGATGTTAGTAATCGCATCATTTTTAGCATTATCAACGGATTGTTTACTCAAAGCTTGGTAAACATTATTAGTACCTTGACCTACTGCTCTATCTACTGAATCAACAGTATCATCACGTTCTTCTTTAGTCATATCAGGATTTTGAGTTAGTTCTACTTTGCGTTGTTCACCTAAATTTTCTATTTCAGCCATAGCATTATTTTTGTATTCTTGTGATGGTAAAATTGAAGCTATTTTAGCTATTTCTTCATTTTTAACATTTTCTACATCCGCATTTGACTGTGCTGCATCTATAGCTTGGTCAGCTTGAGTTTTAGCTGTTTGTAAGGCTTGAAGTGCTTCATTAATTTCTTCAGTAGTTGTACCTCGAGTTGCTTGTATAACCGTTTCTTGTTCAGTAACTTTTTGAGCAATTTCTGCTTTTGCAGCAGGTTTGACTTGAGCATCTTGTTGTATTTGGTTAATCTCTGTTTGGTTAGTTGCAACAGCATTATCTACATCATTATTAGTAGCTGCTTGGTCAATATCATTATTGGCTTTTGCAACTGCTTGATCTATCTTAGCGTTAGCTGCATCATGTTCTTCAGTAGTTGAATTAGTATCTTGATTGATAAGTTGCTTTTGATTATCTGCATCTTGAGCAATAGTTGTTTTTGCTTGTTGCTTTTTAACAGTTGCAGGTTCAATATTATTGAGTTCATTTAAACCATTTGTTACAGCAGTTGACACTTCATTATTAGTTGTAGCTTGATTGATATTATTATCAATTTCAGCTTTTTTCGGATCTAATTGATTAATTGCGTCAGCTTTTTCTTCTGTTGTAGATTGATTCGAATTATTAATCGCTTGTTTTCTATCACTTAGTGCTTGATTAATTTGGTCTCTTGCAGCTGGTTTCTTTGCAACAACAGTGCTAGCATTTTGTAATGCTTGTATAGTATTATTTTTTACATTATTTACTTCGTCTGTTGTATTAGCAGCTGCAATGTCAGTATGCGCCTCATTGGCTAAACTATCTACTAAATTATTAGCTTCTGTTTTTTCTTCTGTCGTAGCATCTGCATAGTTATTATTATTATGTTCTTTTTGTTGTTGTGCTGCTTGATTAATATCGTTGTTCGCTGAATCTTTTACGGCCGTTTCTGGCGTAATTGCATTAATTTGATTTATACCTAATTCTTTAGCTTGATTAACTTCTTGATTTGAAGAAGAATGATTAATGTTATAAGTTGTAACCCCTGCTAATCCATTTACTTTTTCTTTTGCCTTCGCTTTTTCTTCTGTTGTAGCACCACTATTTCCATCAATAGTATTATTATGTTCAGTTGCAGCTTGATTAACTTCAGAAATAGCAGTTGGTTTCACAGTTGTAGTAGGTTCAACTTTTCCAATTGATGTAACATTTTGATTTTGAATATTATTTATTTCATCTTGTGTATTAGCACCATTGATGTTTTTTAAGGCCTGGTGTTCAACATTATGCACTTGGTTTACTGCTTCTGCTTTTTCTTCATTTGTAGCATTTGGGTTATTATTAATATTTAAGATTTGATCAGCTACCTTTTGAACAATCGCATTACGTGCAACTTCTTTAGCATGTGTTTGTACAGTAATATTATCAATAGCAGTTAAACCATTATTTTTTGCTGTAGTAACATCGTTTTCAGATGCAGCTTGTTGAATATTATTATTAGCATTAAATTGTTGGTGTTCAACGTCTGTTAATGCAACTTGCTTTTCCTCTTGTGTTGCTTCTGCAGTAGTATTAATTGATTGGTTTTTGTCAGTAGCTTTTTGATTAATTTCATTAGTAGCGACTTGTTTAGCATTATTTAATGTTTGATTTTGAGCATTATCCACTTGGTTATTAGCTACTACATTATTATCGTTTGTACTATCTCCCACGTCACGTTTACTTCTTTTCTTAGGAGACTGACTTGTTTCTACTGTTGCGACTGGTTTGTTTAAACCTTCTGTTGGTACTTTACTATTTTGATTTTCATTATTTAATTCAGTTGGTAATTTTAGTGTTTGTAAGTCATCTAACGAAACGGTAGGTTGTACAACTTCTTCGGCTGGGGTATTAACTTCATCATTTGTAGTAGTATTATCTTGATTACTAACGCCTTCCCCACTATTCACAACAGGATTATTAATATTTTCAGTTGTTGCGTCTTGGTTATTATTCTCAGTAGTAGCTTGATTAACGTTAGGGTCAACTACTTGATTTGGGTCACTGAATTGGTTGTCTACATTATTAGTTTGCTCTTGATTAACGACAGCGTTATCGACTTGGTTATTAGCAACCCCATTCTCTACTTCTGATGCTTCAGCACTATTAGTATTTACGCCTAAAAATGCTACTGTAGCAATTAATGCTGAGAAAATACCAACATTAAATTTTCGAATACTAAACTTTTGTTGTTTAAATAAATTCATAATGATTGTCCTCCTAGGTGTAATTTCATGATGTAAAACATTAGAATTATATTTAGATTTCAAATAGGTTGCACACCTTTGTAATATGCACAACCTATTAAATTTAATAATTATTTTATCATCAACCTAATTATAAATCTAGTATAAAAATATACTTATTTAATAAGAATTAAATATTTATAGCATGAAGAATTAGGTATGTTTTATCTACCTTTATCAAAATTAATTGATGAAGTATCAAACTTTTTATTTTTTATAATCTCTTAGTTTTAAACTTCTTAAATATAACCAAATTCCAAAAGTAAATGTGATTCCAGCTAAAGGTAAATGATTATGACTTAAGCCAGTATCTGGTAATTCACTATTTAAGTTAGAACCAGGTGCTGAAATCTGTTTTTCTATATAGTTTTTACAATTAGTCATTGATCTAACCGTATCTATTTTGATATGAGATTTAAGTGGCGATATTTTAATTCCTTTTAATTTTTCTATCGTTTCAATAACAATTTGGCTAACTTCATCATTTGTTTTTGCTTGTTTGATTCTTATATCTGCTTCTTCTAATATTGACGCGATTTTTCTCATAGCATTATTTACAGCATTGGGATCAACATTTGTTAAAATTCTAATTTGATTTTTAACTTCATCAGCTACTTGATTGATGTCTTTATTTGCTTGAGGTTTAACTTCTATATTAGGTTTAATTGATTCAATGATCTTAGCTGCATCTATATAAACTTGATCCACTTCACTGTTTGACAATGCATTATTAATAAGTTCTTTAGCCTTTTCTAATTCTTTTAGCACTTTAGTAATAGCCAATTCTTTCTCTTCTTTTGTCGCTTCATTTATTTGGTTAATTAATTGTTCTTGATTATTCGCAACTTGTGAAAGAAGTTCATTTGCTTCTAGTTTTTTAACTACTTTAACTTGAACATCATTAATAGCTTGAACCCCTTGTTCTTTTGTTTTATTTACTTGTTGTGTCGTTATATCTTGGTTAATTTGACTTAATGCTTGTTCTAAAATTTTCTCGATTTCTGAAATTGCTGCTTCAATTTCATTGGTAGTGGCGTTTAACGTCTCTTTTATATTTTTAATCTTATTTTGACTAGTTTCATTTAATAATTGTCTTGCATTAGTTTTAACTGCAGTAGATGGTAATATTTGTTGGATCTTATTGATAGCTTCATCTTTTGCTACTTCTACTTGATTATTATTTCTTAGATTGTTGATGTCATTGATTGCCTGATTTGCCAAACGATTAACTTCATTATTAGCTTCATCTTTTTCTTCTTGCGTTGCATCTTGAATTTTACTAATAACTTCATCTTGATTATTGATGGCTTGGTTAATTTGAGTTCTTGCTTCTTCTTTAACTACAATTTTAGGCAAAATAATAGAAATTGCAGATTCTCCATTATTTTGTGCCAGATTAACTTGACTATTCATTGTCGCAGTATTGATTTGGTTAATAATATTTTCAACAGTAGCTTTAAGTTTTTCTAAAGCATTATTTTTTTCTTCATTTGTAGCATCTTCACTATGATTAATTAATTCCGTTTGCTTTTCAGCAAATTCTTGTATTTTAATTCTTGCATCTTGTTTTACAGTTGGTTGAAAAACAGACTGCTCAATACTTACTAATCCATTATCTTTAGTATTTGCTACTTCTTGATTTGTAGTGTCTTTTGTAATTTGTTGATTCAAATCATTTAATAACGTATTCATTTTAGTCATAAATTGATTTTTTTCTTCTTGTGTAGCTTCTTGATTTTCAAGTACTGGTTTCTCTTTATCTTGAATGGCTTTAGATATAGTTTGTCTTGCATTAGTCTTAATAACAGTAGATGGCGATATTTGTTGTATACTTTGTATGCCATTATTATATGCCGTTTCCACCTCTTGATTTGTATGAGCTTGATCTATATTTTTAATTGATTGTTCTTTGGCTTGATTCACCAATTCTTGTGCCTCATTTTTCTCTTCAACCGTGGATTCATCACTATTTTGAATGAGCTGAGTTTGTTTATTAGATTGATTTTCTATATTATTTCTTGCATTAGTTTTCACTGTTGTCTCAGGTAATGTATTATGAATCATTTCAATTGATTGCTGAGTAGCATCTGTTACTTGTTGATTTGTTTGCGCCTGATTTATAGCATTATTTGCTTGATTGAATATTTGATTTAATTTT
>Ga0209295_1000908_pt1 | contig 11592 bp, 13 predicted proteins | sample Porto_5metaG_FD_187428 | JGI IMG/M metagenome (GOLD analysis project Ga0209295, IMG submission 187428) | Marine algal microbial communities from Porto, Portugal - Porto_5 metaG (SPAdes) (version 2) | ecosystem: Host-associated > Algae > Red algae > Unclassified | place: Portugal: Porto... | reverse complement strand
TGCGTGATCGGTACGACAAGCACATACGTGTCGTCATTGGACTGCTCAATCGCCAGAGCAACCGCGCAAGGTCGATCCTTCAACCCCTCCTCCAGGCCGATACGTGCCTCGTGTTCCCAAAGGTAGGAATATCGGATGACCGTACCCGGAGCGGGAACATTCAACGTCACGGTTTCCAGTCTTCAGGAAGCAGATCATTCAGGTGATCGTGTTCAGGCGACATCTTGGCCGCTTCGAGCGCACGGAGCATTTCGTCATCGAAATCTTCAGGGAGAAGTACCTGACGGTCCCGGCGTTTGAGCCGCTTGTATTCTTCTGTGGACATGAGAACGAGTGCATCCCGCCCACGCGAACTGATCGTGAGTGGTTCACGTTGAGCGATGTCGCGGTAACGTCCGAAGTGACGCAGCAGCTCGGCAGAGGGAACGGATGGCATGGGCTTCGGTCCTATTTTACACGCTTATACATATAACATGTGAATCATGTATTTTGCAAATCTGAAGCGCAAAGGCGAAGCCACCTGCTCAACGCAGGGGTTTCAAGACCGTGAGGGCGTAACCGTAATGCATAAAAATTACCGGATAAATACGATTACCGGATAAATATACTTATTGGATAATATGAAATACCTGGTATGTATACTTACCGGATAATGGAGTTACCCATGCCAGTTGTCACCATCGCATCGCCAAAAGGCGGGGCAGGTAAGTCTACCGCCGCTGTCATACTTGGCACCGAGTTGGCCCATGCAGGCGCAGCCGTGACCATGATCGACTGCGATCCTAACCGCTCACTGACCCTATGGTCGTCTCAAGGAGACATCCCCTCGCGCATTCAGGTGTTGAGCGACATAGGCGAGAGCGATCTGATCAAGACGGTGAAGCAGCACGACAAGGATGGCGCTATCGTCATCATCGATCTTGAGGGCGTGGCCTCGCGTCTCGTATCGCGGGCAATCTCGCAGGCTGATCTTGTCATCACTCCCATGCGTGGCACGACATTAGATGCGACCATCGGCGTTCGAGCATTGCAACTCGTGGCCGAGGAGGAGGAGGCCTTAGATCGCAGCATTCCCCATGCTGTGGTCTTCACCATGACCCGTAACATTCGCTCGAAGCAGCATAGTGGCATCGAGGCTTCTTTGAGAGAACAGGGCGTAGACATCATCGACCCATCATTGATCGAACGCGTTGCATTTGCCGCATTGTTCGAGTTTGGGGGCGACCTTCGCACCATTCCCCCACAAGGAAACATGGAAACGGCACAGGCGAACGCGCAGGGTTTCGCAGAAGCTGTCTATGCGCGTTTGCAGGGCGAAGCAGAGGAGAGTGCGGCATGAGCGAACGCAAAGCCTTTAGTATCGACGTGGGCGGCTTGAAAAGCCGTCCAAAGCAATCCGACGCTGGAACCATCGCTAAAACCGACAAGGCGGGGGAAAAGCACGGCTTCATTGATAGAGAACCTAAAGCCAAACGAGGGCGTAAGCCCAGCCCACGCACGGGGCAGGTTCACGCAAAGGTGTTGCCGTTGATACAAGAGCAGATCGCAGCCGAAGCCAGACGTAGAGGCACTCAGCAAGGCGTTATTATCGAAGATGCGTGGGAACTCTATTGCGAGCAACACGGCATCACAGACGATGATTAATTAAGGCCGCCCATTACGTTCAAATCCCACCACCAAGGCCTACCGCGACCAGCAGCCCACCGCCCAGCACCGGCAAGCACGATACCAGCTCGATCTTGCCCGGGCTGCGAAAATCATCGCCCACGTAGAGCGGCCCCGTCACCACGCCGCCCACATGGGGCAGGCATCGCGCGAAGTCGTCAGGATGTTGCCGCAGGGCATGTCTCTGCGCCGGGATGGAAAACACCACCTCGCCCGGTTCCAGTTCGGTTCCCAACGTGTCGTTGATCGCATCCGCCGGGAGGTCCAAGAAGAAGCTCAACCCATTTCATCGACACTCTTTGCCCGGTTTCCGGTCACGCCACGAGCTGTACCCCGGCCATGATGGCGTCCGCCCGCCAGCGCCGTGCCGCCCCCAGATCGAGATCGTCGCCCTTGGCCCCGTCGATACCGGCCTCGATCAGCAGTCTCGACCAGCGCACGGGGTCGCATTTCGCCCGTGCTTCCTCGATTTGCTCGACAGACAGGCCGCGCTTGGGCGCAGGAGCGGGTTCAGGATCGCGTAGGAAGCCGCTTGCTCCTTTCTCAGCCACTTCCGCCCGTGCCAGAGGTGCCGAGGGTGGGGCAGGGTGGAATGGTGCCGCCTGCTTCTTCTCCTTCGAACCCCATTTCACGCCCCGCGCAGGGGTTATAGTTCTTTTCGAAGAAGTTTTGGTGGTGCGGGTGTCACCACCCCTGGTGACATTCTTGGCAGCCCATGAAATCAGACCCTTGAGGCGGTAGAGGTTGGAGGAATATCCGCCATTCTTGTTCCGCTGTGCGATGCGCTGGACCTCGCCAAGCTTCTCCAGTTCGCGGAGGAGCCGCTGGACCTGCCGGGCGGATCGCCCGATCATGTCGGCCAGGTACTCGACCGAAGGCCAGCACATGCCGGTATTGGGGCCGTTCAGGCGCACCATGTCGCCCAGCACCATCAGGACGTAGCCGCGCATTCCACGCCGCGCGGACGCGGGTGCATGGGTGCGGAAATACTCGGATCGCTGGAAAGGGGTCAGGGTCAGGGGTTTCGTCGTCATGTCGGTTGCCTCAAAAGTGAAGCGCGACTTCCCCCTTGCCCTTGTCGAAGGGTGATGGAAGGGGTATATCCTGAGGTATAGACTGTCAGGAGATCGCCGCGCGATTATCTGATTTGAAGCCCTCGATGTGTCCAGCATCGGGGGTTTCGCTTTTTCTAGCTTGCGCTATCGCATCCGTAATTCCTCGATCATTTTGGATTGCCCCGCGTCGAATAGGTTCGGGGCGGCATGGATTGCGTGTCTGGTCCGAAAATCACGCCGTGTTCGTTTTCGCCTTCGATGAAACGAACGCCAAGCGAGCAGTAGTAGCCTTTCAAGGCTTCCACCGTTTCCGGAAACGACATGCCTTCACCCTTCTCGAAATGCTTGATCGTGAAATCGGAGACACCGGATCCTTTAGCAGCTTCCTTCGCCGTGAGACGAAGGGCGTATCGTGCCGCTCTTGCCTGGATCGCATTCATGTCTTCGATGGTCCCGATGAACACCTGTCAGAAACGAGACGCGCCAGTACATCCGGCGTGCCTTGTTTCAAATTATGGTGAAGGCTAAGGCGAAGCAATCCCTAAAATTTCGTTACGCGCGACGATGCTTCGCGCCGTAACGGCCCGGCAGGAATCGGCCAGGTCACCGACGATCGAATACGACCTGCAGGGTATCCGATCTTCATGTCAGGCTGCTGGGTGTCGACGGCCTATGCAGGGATCTGGAAACGCAGAATTCGTCCCCGTGATTTTCGCTAACCAGGCCACCGGCTATCTCGCATCCCTACGATGCCGGATAGCTGTTTCCGGTATCCCGACCGACGCATCCGGCATCGCCCACCACGGTCATCTACGGGACGAGCAAGGCTCCCAGCAGGAACCCCACAAGGAGCGTTCCACCCAATGCGAACGGTGCCCATCTGCGGATCATGTCCAGCATGTTTTCCGCCGCTTCGCCGAGCCTTCTGGCGTCCTGTCTATCCCCCAAAAGTGCGTACTGGACTCTGGAGGAAAGTATCTCGGACAAGGCGTCGATCCGTGGATCGATGCTGGCCGATGCCCCGCTGGCGACACCGTCCATGACGGCCTTTCTGAGAGCTGCGCCATTGATCTCGACATTTCGCTCGACGGGCTTTTTCGCTGCGGTCTGTTTCTGCAGTTTCGAAAGCGCGGCCATGGCATCTTCGACACCATCGAAACGCTGGACGATGGTTCCGAGAAGTTCGAGCATGAGTGCCGCGCGTTCATCGGTCATGCCGTTCGTTTTATCGCTCATGGCCGGTCACGCTTCTGCTGCTCGTAGTATGACAGAACACGCTCCGGGGAGGAGGAGGTTTCGCCGTCGGATGCGGGCTGATTTTCACCATCCGAATTTTTCATATTCGATGATCCTGCATCCGTGGAATCCGCTCCGTTTCTTTCGTCATTTTTGGAATCAGCTACACCGGATTTTCCATCATCATCACCAGCCGAAACGTCCCATTCTTCGAACACTTTCTTATCCTGATCGCGTGGCAGTTTCTCGATCAGACGCTTGACGAATCCGGCCACCTTTTCATCCCGAGATGCCATGTCGATCAGTGCCCCACCGAGGATGATCTTACGCCGCGTATCGAGCTTGCGAGCGGCGGCGGTATGGCGTGCCCTGACCTTGTCGTATCGGGCTTTCGCCTGTGCCCTAACCGTCTCGTACTCTTCCTTCGCTTTTGCCAATTCCTGTTCCGGTGTCAACGCCATTCTCGTATCCTCGTTTCCACAACTCGATTTCCATAATTTCGTCTACTGCACTTCGTCCACTTCCGAAACCAGACACTCGACCATCGCCCGATCTATAATTCCGACTTCACCACACGACTGCCCCCGACTACCGCCATACCTCATCCACGAGCGCCAACACTTGGTCGGCCCGAAGGGAAGACAAGTGTGCACATTAGCAAACTGTGTTTGCCGCCCTTCGGGCTTTGTGCGATCTATCGGGGGCGTTGCCCCCAGCCGATGGCTTCCCCTTCCGCCCGACGGGCGGATACGAGGGGTGGTTACCCCTCGCGCTCCCCGACCAGCGTTCCGACGCTGGACTTCGGATAACCCCCGCGCGCCTACGGCCCTTGGTGGTGAGAGCGGCGCACGGGGGTTCGGTGCCAGACGGGCGAACGTTTGTGTGTGCGACTTATGCGGTGACGGATGGCGAGCTATCATCTCAACGTGAAGACGATCCAGCGCTCGCAAGGGCGTTCCTCGACGGCGGCGGCGGCCTACCGTGCGGGGGAACGCATCACGTGTGATCGCTACGGCGTCGAGCATGACTACACCCGCAAGAGCGGTGTCGTTCATACCGAGATCCTCGCACCCGATAACGCACCCGACTGGACGTCGGATCGTTCGGATTTGTGGAACGCGGTGGAGGCATCGGAGACGCGCAAGAATTCGGTCGTCGCGCGGGAGTGGGAGGTGGCCCTTCCGCACGCACTTTCCGACGACGAGCGACGCGCATTGGCGCTGTGGTTCGCGCAGGGTTTGGTGGATCGCTATGGCGTCGTCGCGGACGTTGCCATCCATGCCCCGCACCGCGAAGGCGATCAGAGAAACCACCATGCGCATATCCTCACCAGTACCCGACGTATCGGGCCGGAAGGCTTCGAAGAAAAGACGCGGGAGCTGGATGTGAAGCAGACGAGTTCGCGCGAGGTGACGGCCATGCGCGAGAGCTGGGCGGGGATGCAGAATGAGGCGCTTGAACGGGCAGGAACCGGGGAGACGGTCGATCACCGTTCGCTCGAAGCGCAGCGCGAAGAAGCGGAGCGCGAAGCCTGTGAGGCCGAGGAGCGCGGCGAGGCCGAGAGAGCGTTGCGGGCGCAGTTGGAGGTGGAGGCGCTGTCACGCGATCCGGAGCCGAAGCTGGGGCCGCGTACGAGCGCGATGGAGCGTCGTGCGCAGCGGGAGGCCGAGGCCGAGGGGATTGCCTATACCCCCGTCACCGACAGGGGCGCGGCGGTCATCAAGCGGCGGGCGGAACGGTCGATGTTCGAGGCGGTACGCGAGCGGATGGATGCGGCCCGTGATCGCTACGATGAAGCGCGCGAGCAGGGCGCGGGGAGAGTGGATGCGATTACCGAAGGGCTACGTGCGTTGGTCGATCAGGAGACGGCGAAGATGCGGGACCGAGGCCAGGCGAAGCCGGATCGTGAAGTGGCCAAGGATACTGATTACGACGACAGGTTGATGAAGATGCTGGAGCAGTCCAGGGGGCGCGTGTCCCAGGTCGAGGCGTCTGGGAGGGCTGGGCCGGGTGCCGCGACGGGCGAATCAAAACCGGATGATGACGACCGAGGAGAGCGAGACAGGGCCGAGGCCGAGCGGGAGCGGCAGGTAGAGGAGCAGCGCGCGGCACGGGAGCAGACGGAGCGGGAGGAGGCAGCACGGCAGGAGCAGGAGCGTGAAGCGGCCAAGACGCCTATGCGCCAGTTCATGGACAAGATCAAAGCAAGGGACGAGAAGATGGCTCAGGAGCGCGAGCGGGATGGTTATGACCCGTGGGATCGATGAAGTTAGCCGTGTTATTATTGAGCATAAAAAATATTTATTTGCACAATGTGTATTTTGCGGTATCTCAATACAAAGAAAGTTCGTAAGCTGAAACTACTATCAGCAATATCTGGATAAAAATTAAACAGAAATAGGTAAATAATTATACTGAGTATTAGAAATAAATATGTATGTAAATGGATTGTGATAATATCAATATATTACTGTTTCTACATTGGTAAGATCGCACGATTTAGTTATCACTACTGTAGGTATGAGGTAAAAAATCACATGAGAAGAATAAAAATAGTAAAAATTATTGTATTTGTTGACTGGAATTCACAAGTTTGGAAGGTTCGGTCTAAAAAAGAATACGAACCTGAGCCAAAAAAAACCATTGACAAAATAATAAAAGATATCGCAAAGAAGCTAAAAATCTTTGATAAAGACCATCGGTTCGAGATTCATTTTAGACTTTATTGTGGCTGGCATAAGGGATTCCAGAAGACGCCTAGGAGGCGGGCTTTGGAAATCTACAAGCAAGACGAAGAAATGTTTTCTTTATCTTCGTTTCCTTTTATTGTGATAAGGGATATTTCTTTTGGTGATTTTTCCATTAGTGCGCTAGAAAAAAGAATTGTAAAAGGAACTGGTTCACACTTTTCTGGGACTTATGATAGACTTGATAAGGCAAAAAATAATGTAGAAAACGATAAGTTAGAAAGTATGGTAGACACAGCTTTAGTTTCAGACTTAATCTATGCTGCATCGCAGCAAATAGAAAGTTCATGGCTAATAGTCTTAGGTGAGGATATAGATTTAATACCTGGTATTTACACGGCAGAAAGGTTACTAGAATTCTCATCGAGAAAGATAGCTTTTTTTCGATCAGAGGGTGACAAGCACTTAAAATTTAACGATTTACTTGATTTAGAAAGGTTAACCTCTGATGTTTGTGTTTGATCATTTAGATCTTCGTGTGTTTTCTGACGTAGCAACAGATTTTCATCATCAAAAGAATAATAGTATAAATAATATAAGAATGATTATTAACGGTGAGACCATTTACTTATCTATAGATAATAGTGGTCGCACACTATTAAGGATTAAAGAAAGAACGGAAAATTTTGCAAACTTTACATCTCTTTTGGCTTCTGAACGGTTTGCAAATCTTCGACAATGGGCATCAAATCAAGAAGCACTTTTGTCATCTATGTCTAAATCAAGGAACCGGTCGATCCTTCCTGTAGGTGGGTTACTAAGTGAGCATGATCCAGTATCATTTCAAGAAACAGATTTTGAGGATTTTAATGAGTATCTAGAAAAACCTAGAGATAGTGATCTACATGTATTAGTAATGGATGGGCCAGCAGGGAGTGGCAAAACAACTTATATAAGAAAAATAGCGTTGCAACGTGCACGAGATTTTAGTAGAAATCAAGGAAGATTAATTCTTCACGCAGAAAATAGAGGTCGTACGCTCCAAGTACTTGACGATTTAATCGCTGGTAGTTTGCAGCGCATTCGAGTGAAATCTACTTTCGATCAACTTCCAGTCCTTGTAAAATATGGTCTTATCACTCTCGTCTTAGACGGGTTCGATGAATTTTCCGATCCAAGTGGATTTAAGCGTGCTTGGGCCCAATTGAGCGATCTATTAGAACTAGTAACTGGTTACGGTCAAGTTATACTATCGGGTAGAGAAACTTTGGTTTCTAGAAAGCGCATGGTCGATGCTCTTCCCAACCTTAATCGTAAAAGTGTAGAAATGGGAGAATTTACTTTACAAGAGGTATCTACAGAGAAAGCCAATAATTGGCTTGAGAATAACGGAATACCTAAGTCATTTTTGAGTAATCCCCGTCTTTCTGCTGCCTTAGAACCAGGATCGTATGGACTGCGGCCATTTTTCCTTTCAGAGCTTGCTGGTAAGAATGTTTACAAAAAACTTAACAAAAGCTCCGCGGTAGATATTTTAGCAATTCTTATTGATGCACTTTTTGAGCGTGAAATTAATGAAAAGCTTCCTAAAGAACTCGTAGAAAACGTCGGTGGTGAAACAATAATCAGATATTTACGAGCCGTTTGTGAGGAAATAGCTCGTGATATGGCAGATAATGAAAATGAAACAATTCCAGATCAAACAATTAAATGGATTGCTGAGTTATGTATACCTGATGAGGTACAAGATCAGTATCGGCTCAATCTTATTCATCATGCCGATAGACTTCCATTTCTTTCATCAGATGAGGGTACATCGGTAGTTCGCTTTACACATCGGCAGTTTTTTGTATTTTTTCAAGGTGTAAATGCGATTAAAGCAGTTTCTCATAATGAGATTCCTAAGTATCTAAGAAGAAATGTTCTTGGTCCCGAGTTTTTAGAAGCATTTCCAAAGGCGCTTCTCAGCTTACCATCAAATCAAGCAGTATCATTCCGTAATAGTGCTATATCAATAATTCCACATATGAGCAGGTTTGATCGTGGTGCCGGAAATATAGCGGCGATTTTGCTTGCTTCTCTTTGTGAGTATCCAGCAGACGAGGATATAGAAATTTCTACAGTTTCTATTGATGAACTTTATCTGAGGATGGAAATATCTCCAATAAAATTGTCAAATGTTTCTATATCCGTCCTTAATGCAAATAGTGCAAATATGCGCGCTATTACATTCAAAGAAGGTTGTCAGGTAATTACTGTTCACAGTAATAATAAAACAAAATTCCCCGATAATTTTCCTACACCAGAGTGGCAAGAGTATGCTAATAATGAATTTCTGGAAAATGAAGAAGAATCAGATTCATTAAAAAGAGAATTCACGTTAAATGTCAAAATGATTAATGATCTTGAATTGAATCAAGAGCTTCTTGAGCGTGTAATACGTTACCGTCCTTTTTGGTTAAGAGAACAGGAGGATACAGCAGATCAGGCTGGCCGAAAAATAATATTGCATCGTGAATGGAGTAATTTAATAGATTACCTTGAAAAGCATGAATTAGTACGGATAAACGAAAATCATCCGGCGTCAGGAAGACCTGCTCGATTCATTCATTTGCGAATAGAAGAGATTCAAAGTCATTTTGAAGTTTGAAGCTGTTTGGTGAAAGCCGAACAAGGAGGTCTTGAGTTTTCGGTCTGACAGGATCAAAAGTATCTCAGTGTGATAGTATATCAATAATATGGCAGACCTCAGATCCACATCCTTTTGGCGATATCCTGCTCTTCCCTGCCGACGGCATCGGCGTAGATCACGGTGGTGCTGAGCTGAGCGTGGCCGAGCCATTTGGACAGCATGTGCAACGGGACGCCCCGCACGGTGGCGTTGACCCCGAACCCGTGGCGCAGGCCCTTGGGGCTGCGGTGCGGCGCGTCCGGGATGCCCGCCTCGATCATCACGCCCTTGACGATCTGCCAGACCCGCACGCGCGAGAGCGGCCAGATCGGAGTGGCAGCCTTGCGGGGCGTCCTCTGGGCCTGGCGCAGATCGTATGCGGTGTTCAGGGTATCGAGATACTCGGGCGGCACGGGGACCGTCCTGTAGACGATCTTCTGCTTGCCGGAAGCATCCTTGCGCTTCTTGAGGCTGCGGATCGTGATGGTACCGCCCGACAGATCGATGCGGGCAGGCGTGATCTCGACCAGTTCGGAAGGGCGGCATCCGGTATGGTACAAGGTTTCGCACAAGGTGCGATCACGGGCGGGACGCTTGCGCGCCTCATCGAGGAAGGACGCGCGCTCCTCGGCGTTCAGATACAGCCGGTTTCCGGCATCGTCATGGAGGCGCATTCCGCTCATATCTAACGGTATACACGCAAAGCGTTAAACGGGGAAGCCCCGCTGTGGTGTCAGGAGCGGGACACCCCGCCCTGCCCGCCCCTCGATCCGTTCATGCATTTAACAGAATGACCAATAGTGTTAAACTCTAGGATTGGAATTTTACTGACATTACGCAAGGATTGCATTTCTTCAGGTTCAAATATATTGAACGTATATCCAAGATATCTTTGCAAGGATGATCGTAATGCAAGTTCGTTTATTTGTTTGCTTGTTTGCAACTATCGCGTGTATTTCTGGAGCAGCAAGTGCAAATTCAGACCGATGTGCAGGGCTGATTTCTTCCAATGAAATTGCTAAGACTGAAAGCGGAATAAAAGAAGCGGCGGGTGAATTGGAGGGTCTCTTCGGATCAATTCTAGATGGTGAAATTGGATTGGAAGGGTTTTATAGAAAATACGAAAAAACAAAAGCAGTTCAATTTTCTTCAGATGCTCAAGTGAATATCTTTAAACTTGCCGTTCATGGTATATGCCTTAGTAGTGAAAACAGTGGTTCAGACATAATAGAACTCTACAAACTTGCTGTTATTGGACCTCCAACGGAAGATAATAAGGAATCTTATGGAGAAATAATAAAGAAAAATGATAATAAGAATAACTGGGGCGACCTCACAAATGGAATATTTGAATTTGAAAAACTTGTTGATGGCGCAGAAAAAAGCAAATTCACCTATAAGTTTTCCACATCCAAAGAATGTCAATTCATAATTGAGCGAGGAAATAAAACTAAAGGCGTAGTTGGGTTTTCTCTAGTTCGATCAACTGGAACTGTAGTTGGAACAGGGAATACGAACGGCACTAGTTCATTTGAAATTTTATCTGGAGATTACGAATTTTCTTTTCGCCTCGATCCAAGGTCAATGAAGCGATACCATTTTATAGCCAAAACGAATTGTTAAATGGTCATATAGCGTGAATTACGCCTAGAGATTTTCCTTTATAACTAAAAGCGATAAGCAGTTTTTCTGTTCGCGATTTTACAGCGAGTGTCTGAACTGAACCACCACCGGCCAAAGCCAATGATTTATCAAAAGGTGATTGAAATCAAATTTTCTTAAATGAGCGCCTTCGGCGCAGTTTGAAATCTTCTTTTCCGTCTGGAAGACAGAAGCTGACCGGCATCGTCGGTCGTACACTTGATACAGATCACAGATAATCACTCACTTCGCTTCACCGAGGAAAACCGCTTTTCCTTGATAAAGTTGATCAAGCGTTCTTTCGCAGCATCAAAAAGGCGTGGTGGCAGGGTGCCATAGGCTAATCGTCGATCCCCATCCCTATCAGGGAGGGGCCGTAGATCGGGACCAGGCCAGAGGAAACGGTTGGCTTCGTTGCAGATAATCCATGATCGTTCATCATCGAGGCCAAGACGTTGCTTCACCTGCGTGGGGATCTCGATGGCTGTGCGCGGATCGGAAGGCGGGGTGTGCGTGATCGGTACGACAAGCACATACGTGTCGTCATTGGACTGCTCAATCGCCAGAGCAACCGCGCAAGGTCGATCCTTCAACCCCTCCTCCAGGCCGATACGTGCCTCGTGTTCCCAAAGGTAGG
>Ga0209295_1000907_pt1 | contig 11601 bp, 4 predicted proteins | sample Porto_5metaG_FD_187428 | JGI IMG/M metagenome (GOLD analysis project Ga0209295, IMG submission 187428) | Marine algal microbial communities from Porto, Portugal - Porto_5 metaG (SPAdes) (version 2) | ecosystem: Host-associated > Algae > Red algae > Unclassified | place: Portugal: Porto... | reverse complement strand
TTAGCCAAACATATAAAAAAAATAACTTCTTCATTTAGGGTAGATTATTTTCTTCCTCTTCCCTTAGCTACTCCGCCAAATCTTCATTTCAAATACGGTGCATGTTTATTCATTTTTATAAAAAAATACAAAGAGTACCACTTGTGGCATTCCGAAATTTGAACTTGTACTTGTCCACGATAACTATCGGGATTATACTTGCGCTTGTCTTTACCTCCTGTGGTGAAAAATATTTCTACGAAAAAACTTACGAATTGGCTGATAATCAATGGTCTTATAGCGATACGCTACATTTTGACGTTGATATTTTGGATACGCTGAAAACTTATCACCTCATTCTCGACATCGAACATAGTGTCGAATATCCTTATCAAAATAACTACATTTACATACATACGCACCTACCTAATGGCGAGCATTTGGGTAAGCAAGTGAGTATTGATTTGGCAGAAAAAAGTGGTAAATGGAACGGCGATTGCAATAGCGAAACTTGCGAACTGCGTACTTTTATTCAGCCAAATGCTTATTTTAATCAAGTCGGCAAACACCGTTTTAGTGTCGAACAATATATGCGGACAGATAGTTTGCCCGATATTCGCTCGGTGAGTTTGCGGATACAGGAAACGGGGATGACGAGGTAAGTTTCAAATTTAGATATAAAAAACGGCTACCCGTCTAACGTTGGACATTTTGATAATCAATAAGTTGCAAGACTGTTTCATAAAACTTTGATTAGCAAGTATCCGTGATGCCTGACACTTCAAAAGTGTCCGTCATCTTGTCCAACCTTAGGCGGGTAGCCTAAAAAACGGCACAACTTGAAGTACAAGTTGTGCCGTTTTTTATCTCAGTGGCTTTTCTAACGATACTACACATCTTTAAGTACCCCGTTTACCAAACTCGAAAAGTTTAGCAAACGGAATTATGCGGAATGACGGTTAAGTTTAAGTTTTAGCGGGCGCAGACTGTAAATCTCGCTCACTACGGATAGCGACTACCCCAATAATCAGCATCAGCAAAGCCAAAATAATCAGCCCCCACTCGGAGAGCGTGGGGATGGTAGCAATAGGTTCACATTTCTGAGTTGCCGGATTACAAGTGTGGTTTGGAACCCACGTACCATTAGCTGCATTGCATTCTACCTCTGTCAGAAGACCACTGCAAGTTTCATTAGCTAACTCGCAACAGCCCCTCTCCGGCTCTTCGATGACCGCCTCGCCTGTGGCAATACAGCCCACTTCATCGGTGATAATGACCTGATATACGCCCGGTGACAGCCCGCCTTCCGTGGCAGACATCACACTATCTGCCATCATTCCCGTAGAAAAATCCATGTCATAAATACCAGTACCCGATACGGTAAAGGTACCGTCATTGGCTCCCGCGGAGGTGATGTCTGTGCTAGTGACCATTATGGTCGTGTCTTCGGACTGACCGCCGAAGGCGCAGTCTTGTACGCCTGTTTGTAATTCAGGACAACAACATTCATCTACATTTAAGGCTGGGGATTGGGCGTAGATGTTTTGTGTAATGATTATGAGGATGAATATATGGATGATTGTATGTTTCATTTTAATTGATATTTGTTCTTTAATTTGAATTCAGGTTTTTCACTCAAAGTCCTTTGATGAGAGCTTTGAGTGCAGGTCATTTATTGTATGCCTTTATCATACTTTGCATCTCGAACTCCGGTTGCAGGAAATTCTAAAAGTTCATTAAGGTTTTGCACCTTAAATATTGTTGTTTGTATTGTTTCTTCTTTTCGGACTCTTTTTGTCTGAGAAGGAAACTTTATTGTTATTGTTCCTTCTGTGCATTTTGAATTTGCCTGACTATTACCTGAAAGTTCTTCATTTGAAGTTAGTTTCTTATTTTCATTAACTGATTTCTTTGAATCCTGTCCCTTGACATTTAAATTGAAATCACCACCAAGTAAATTATTAGACATAATTTTTGCCAGAATAAACTTTTTTATTAGAGCCTTTCCCTCAATATTTAAGTTTTTTTGAGCACTTAAAAAAACATCAATTTGTCCCTCTAAATTCCTAAGTCTTTCTTCATTTTTTATCGTATTTTTCTCTTTTTTTGATTTGGACTCTTGTTGATTTGAACTACTGTTACAATTCCTATTATTTAGCGTCAGTATAAATTCTGGTAATACAATGTCCTCATAATGTACTTTCTTTTCAATAATTGTAAATAATTTCTCTTTTTGTAGATAGAATATCACCTCATAAGTATGATTTTTATTTTTGGCGTATTCCTTCAGTATAAATTCCTCTAATTTCTTTTTCAGTTTTCGATATTCTGGCCCTTCATTCTTAATTTTATTAGTAAGTATTATGTTAGGGCTACTACTTAATCCCCAAGGATCCACCCAATTAACCACATTCCCCCCAACATACTCCATCAAATTCATCCCATCCACATACCCAAGCGGGTCACGCTGCATAAATCGTCCGAGTTTGGGGTTGTAGTATCGGGCGCGGTAGTAGTAGAGTTGGGTTTCGGTATCCCATCGTCTGCCGGTGAACAGGTAGGGATTGGCGGAGGTATAGGGCAGCGGATTGTAGTTGGCATCGAGGAAGTCGGGTGTGCCGTAGGCATCGTACTCGTAGCGTTCGGTGAGGTTGGCATTGGCATCGGTGAGGGCGATGACGCTGCCGAGGGCATTATGGTGGTAGTAGTACGCCATAGCCCCGCGCTGCATCGTGATGATGTCGTCTATCCAAGTGCCATAGACGTAGGTGGCTGTGGTGTTTTGGCTGCCGTCTTGTTCTTCCACTACCCGCGCCCCGTCAAAGTAATAGCGGGTGAGCGTGCCGCCGATGTCTTTTTGTATGCGTCTGCCGAAGGGGTCGTAGCTGTAGGTGATATTGCCCGTACCGAGTAGGCGGTTTTCGGTATCGTAGGTGTAGGGGTTGTTGCCGTCGTAGAGGGTGTTGCCGTTGTCGTCGTATTGGAGGGCGGTGCTGATGCCCATGTCGTTGATTTGGGTGTATTGGTTCATTTCATCGGTCGTATAATCGGTGCTGCCGTTGAGGTCGGTTACGGTGATGCGGTTGCCGAGTGCATCCATGTCGTATAGGGTATTGATACTGGGCATGGGGATATTGTCGGCGGCAAGTGTGCCTTTTTTATACTGCGTCAGGCGATAGATGTCGTCGTATTCGTATTGCTCCGAACGGTCGGGGGCGTGTAGGTGGGCTTCGTATTTTTTGTTGCCTACCTTGTCGTGGTCGTATTCAAAATCGGCAAAGTCCGCCCCGTTATTGTGGGCGAGTCGGATGAGCCAATTATTGTCATTATAATCCATTTGGGAGGTCGTGCCGTTGCCGTAGGTTTTTGTGGTCATGCGGTTGCCCGTATCGTAGGCAAAATCGGCGATATTGCCGACACCGTCAGCGAGGTTGGAGAGTCGGCTGCGGAGGTCGTAATCTTCCGTAATCGCACGTCCGCCCGGATAGGTCAGCGTGCGGATGTTGTTGGGAATATCGTAGATATATCCTGTTTCTTCACCGTTGAGGGTTTCGCTTTTGATGCGGTTGGCTTGGTCGTAAGTGTAGGCAATCGTGGCATTATTATTCGTAGCTGAAATCATGCGTCTGCCATCGTCATAAGCAAATATATCATCATTTGTACCGGGATAATCGCGACCTGTGAGGCGGTAAATTGGGTCGTAAGTATAAGCGGTAATATCATCATTATTATCTTGACGACTCAACATATTTCCTACCCCATCATAGCTGTAAATTTTATCCGTATTATCTGCAAAAATTTCTTTTGTATTTCTATACAAATTATCATATTCATAAATAGTCGAATTATTTTTATCGTCAATTAATTTGGTCAAATTACCGACTTTATCGTATTCGGCGGTGGTTTCAAAACCCATCGCATCCGTAGTCAGCGTACGGCGGTCAAGCGAGTCGTATTCAAAGTGTGTCGCGTTGTCCTCACGGTCAATTTGGTGGGTCAGATTGGAATTTAAATCATAGAAAAGACTGTCGGTTTCCCCCAAAGCATCGGTCTGTACCGTCATGCGGTTGATACCGTCGTATTGCATCGTGATAGTGTTGTCATTGCCATCGGTTTGTGCGGTGATATTGCTGTTGAAATCGTAGTCGTATTGCATCACCAAACCAATATTATCATTCACTTCCACGACTCTATCCACCTCATCGTAGGTGTAGCTGACGACATTCCCATTGGGATAAGTGACTTGGGTTTGGTTGCTATTGGCATCGTAGCCGAATAGCGTAATTTCGTCGAGGTCGTTTTTGCTTTCCGTCAGGCGATTCAGACAATCATATTCATTGGTAATGCTGTTATTATTCGCATCGGTGGCGGTCAATTGATTGCCTTCGGGGTCGTAAGTGTATTGCATTTTAAAGGTCAAAGCATCCTCCATTTCTACAAGGCGGTCTAAGGCATCGTAGCTATAAAATGTCGGATTATCATTCGCATCAATGACCCGTATTTGATTATTGTTATTATCAAAAATAAATTCACTCGTATAATTTTCCGCATCCAATATCTCCACCAATCGGTTGATGTCATCATAGATCATTTCGGTGGCGTTGCCTTCCTCGTCAATCATTTTGATTTGATTGCCGTTGGGGTCGTATTCATACAAAAGGCTGTCACCGAGCGGATTAATGCCGATAATCATCTGGTCGATGCTGTCGTATTCGTAGGTCGTCGGATAGCCTTCGCCGTCGATAAATAAAGTGCGATTGCCTTTGAGGTCGTAATCGTATTGCAGCGTGATATTTTCAGCATCGGTTTGTGCCGTGAGGAGATTGCGGGTGTTGTATTGGTAAATGGTCGTATTGCCATTGGGGTCGGTCATACTGATGCGATTTTTTTCATTATAATTATAAAATGAATGGATATCTTCGGGTTGGCGCATGGCGGTCATGCGGTCAAGTGCATCGTAGTCATAAGTCGTGGGCGGATTGTCGTTTTCATCCGTCATGCTAATGCGGTTGCCAGTGCCATCGTACTCGTAAGACATCGTACCGCCTTCGGGGTCAGTCATCGTCAGGACGCGACTCAATCCATCGTAAGTATAGGTGGTCGGACAGGCGTTGGCATCGGTTGCTGTGATGAGTTCACCCCTTGCGTTATAATCGTATAAGGTCGTGCGGTCAAGCGGTTCGTCAATTCGTTCCAACTGTCCGCAGGCATCGTAGGTATAGGTGCGAAGATTGCCATTGCCATCGGTGTAAGTGGCGCGTGTGCCGTCTGCATTATAGGTGTAGTTTTCGGAGAAAATGGGATTGGCAGAGTCGGTCAAATTGCCGTTGGCATCGTAATTGTAGGTATAAGTCACGCCGTTTTTATTGGTCATCGAAGTCAGCAAATTAAAAGGCGTACCGTAGGTATAAGTGGTGAAATTACCTAATGCGTTCGTCTCTTTTGTGACCTGTCCCATGGCGTTGTACTCGTAGTCGGTCGGGTGTCCGTTAGCATCAATCATTCGGGTGATATTATTGTCGGTATCATAGACATATTGCACATTGAAACCGCAGCAATTCCCGATTTTTTGCATCAATTGTTTTTGGGCATTATACTCATAAGTCGTGCTTTGCGTGGTGCTGTCAACGGGTTCTGTCACCGTAGTTGTCATCGCGTTCATATCATAATCAATCGTACAACTACTCAAAGGCGACACCGCCGAAATCACCGCGCCATAGGCGTTATATTCCATGTCGAGGGCGTGACCGCGCTTATTGGTCAGCTTGGTCATTTTGCCTTTATTGTTGTAGTCATATTCCTCAAAATAACCTTCGGGATCAGTGTATTTGGTCAGCAAATCGCCTGTGTATTCGTACTGATACAAGCGGATAGGCATCTCCGTAGCATCTTGAATTTCAGTCATATAACCATCCGACCACATCATAGAAATATTCGCTCCACAGGAACTTGTGATTTGAGTGAGTTCGCCATTGGCATTATAACTTAGGTCGCAGGTGTTGCCGTTACGGTCTTCGATTTTGGTGAGTTTTTGGTGGCTGGCATCATCAAAATAATATTTGATACCATCGCGCATTGTGAGCAAAAATTGTCCGGGTGCGTATTCAGAAAAGGTTTCAAAATTACCCGTTGGTGAATCGAAACTACCACCGTTGAGGGTGAATTTATGACGTTGCCCATCGCTGCGTTCCAGCGTATATACACCTGTGGTCGGGTTGATGTTGTACATCATGCCGTAGTTGGTCGTCCAACCTTTTCCGCAACCCATATTCGTATTTCCGCGAATACTGTTGTACGAAAATGTCAGGCTAATATCCATCCCAATACCGGGAATGGAGAGGTCGTTTTGTTGGTAAAATAGATTGCCGTTGTGGGTATTCGCCTCTACGCCGTAGGGTAGGGAGATGTTGTATTCGGTGATGTTGTGCTGTGCTTGGGTGAGTAGGCTGCATAGTAATGCGATGATTGTGAGTTGGATTGATTTCATGGTTGTACTTTGTTTTTAGATATAGAAAATCCGTTCTGACAGAATCAGTTATGTAGGTGTTAGATGTTGCGACTATGTAGTAAGTATGTGAGGAGTCTCAAAGAGGAGACGTATTAGAGACAATTTTTTTTGTCTCAAGAAAGTACTATGGTTCACTCATGGTTTAGGTCTTTATATGGTATGAAAAAATGGTTTCTATTGTGAAATAAAAAATAAATATTAATATTTCCAAATATTTTTAAATAAAAAAATAAATTTTAACAATTATATGTAAGTAGCTTTTTTTGTTGTACTTACGAGAGTGAAAATACATTTTTCGTAAAAATAATTATATGTAAATAACAATTTTACCTATTTGTCATTGAGTTATAAATTGCCACGAGAATGATTGGTTTTATTTAAATAACATCTAACAATAAACCCCTAAGCTTCACTCATTCCTGTGACACCCCAAAAACAAAACCATTCCAAATACCCTGTCCCGATATTCTAATTTTTGATAAAAAACCACTAATCTAATTTCTTGAAATTACAACTTTCAAGGCTATGAATGGCACCCCTACACATCACATCGTAAAGTTACCAATCAATCAAAATATTCAAATGAAGAAATTTTACATTAGAAAAAAGCTCACTTGTATTATTATTTTATTGTCCTTACAAGGAATCATTCATGCACAAACGGACTGTATCAATGGCATGGCGGGCATGTACCCTTGCAATGGCATCAACCTCCTCTCACACTTAGCTATGTCAGAGATGGGGGGTGGTAGTGGCAATGATATATGGGGTTGGACTAGCTCTGTTTCTGGCAAAGAATATGTCATCATGGGACGCACCAATGGCACTGCATTTGTCGATATTAGCGACCCACTCAATCCTATTTACGTTGGCAATTTGCCAACGCATAGCGGCAACTCAAGCTGGCGAGACCTGAAAGTACATAAAGACCATGCTTTTATCGTCAGCGAAGCTGGTGGACACGGGATGCAGGTTTTTGACCTCACTCAACTTGATGCCGTGACCACGTCACCTGTGACATTTTCCGAAACCGCCCATTTTGAAGATACGGGTATTGGTGGATTGGTAGGTGGCACGCATAATATCGTCATCAATGAAGCATCTGAATTTGCTTATCTCGTGGGCGCAAATCTGTGTGGTGGCGGACTGATAGTGGTAGATATTAGCGACCCATTATTGCCCAATTATGTAGGCTGTTATAGTGCGTCGGGCTATACGCACGATGCTCAATGCGTCAATTATATCGGACCGGATGCTGACTATACGGGGACTGAAATTTGTTTCAACTCCAATGGCAACAACGGCGTTGTCATTGTAGATGTGACGGATAAAACTGATATGATGCTTATCTCAACAAGCAATTATGTCGGAAAACGCTACACACATCAAGGCTGGCTAACAACTGACCAACAATATTTTTTAATGAATGACGAACTCGACGAGTCACAAAACGGACACAATACACGCACCCATCTGTGGGATGTACGCGACCTCGATATACCCGTTTATATGGGCTACTTTGAATCTACCGAAGCAGCCATAGACCACAATTTGTATATAAAAGGCGACTATGCCTACCAATCAAATTATCGTGCAGGCTTGCGTATTTTGGACGTAAAAGACATCGCAAATGGCAACTTGGAAGAAATTGCTTATTTCGACACTTATCCCTCAAGCAATAGCGCCAATTTTAGCGGAACTTGGAGCAATTACCCCTATTTTGAAAGCGGCGTTATTGCTATTAGCAACCTTGGTGAAGGCTTATTTTTGGTAAAAAAACAAGACTGTGTCAGCTTACAACTAAGCGCAGCAATGGAAGGTCCCTATGATGACGCAACCGGACAAATGTTCACAGGCTTGAATGTCCGTGGACTATTACCCGGACAAACCCCCATAAGCAATATCGTCAGCCCTACACCTGCCGGGCAGCCATACAGCGCAGTTCCCTGGAATTACAGCGGTACAGAAGGCAATGACTGGACCGATAGCAATTACACCGCAGATGTCGTCGATTGGCTCATGGTCTCATTCAGAACAAGTCTTGCTAAAACCTCCGAAATAGGCAGAACTGCAGCCATACTTCACCAAGATGGCAGTATAGATTTTCCTACACGCTGCCCAATCCCTATTGCAGCCGCAGATTCCGTATATGTCGTCATAGAACACCGCAACCACATGGGCATCATGTCACCTACACTGCTTCCGATTATCGGCGGAACACTGACCTATGATTTTATGTCCTCCAATAGTTATCGTGACGCAACCAGCTTTGGGCAAAAACAACTCCCCGATGGTAAATGGGCGATGTTTGCAGGTGATGGCGAGCAAAATGATCTACCAAGTTTTGATATTACAGGAAACGATAAAGCCGTATGGTTTGACAGTAACGGGCAATTTGACCAATACAAAGTCAGCGACTTCGACCTCAATGGCGATGTCAACGGTGGAGACAAAGCCTATTGGTTTGATAATAATGGCATCTCATCAAGAGTACCGAAGTAGCCTATGGAAGAGGAAGAAAATAATCTACCCCAAATGAAGAAGTTATTTATTTTCTTTCACTAAGGAAAATTTAGTGAAACATATAAGAAAAATAACAATTCAGACGGGTAGATTATTTTTTTCATCCTCCCCTATCAGCTTAAAAGCCAAATTTCAACCCTAATTGGGACTTTATTCTTTTATCGTTACCCAATTATTTATTTTCTTTCACTTAACAAACGTAATACACCTTTTTTGTTATTAAAATATGCTTTTAGCGGTAATTTAGTCAGATAATAATAGATGTTAACATTTCATTAAAAATAATATTATGTATAAAAATTTTTTATAAATTTTTAAAAATGATTATTTGTTATTACTTTTGCGTAAGATATTTAAGCAAAATACCAAGACGAAACAAGAACTGCGATTTACCGCTAAGTTAAAATCATATAATTAACTTTTAAATTGAGAATGCGATTGTAGGCTTAATTAACATGGCATACTAATTGTTAAGAAAAGGTTAAGAGTAAAGCTTAGAAAACATCCGATCATTCACCTAATCATAGGTGTCACTAAAAACTCACATACATAACTGCTGCAATAAATTCATATAACTAATTGCTTTTGTAATTTGTATTAGCATCATGAATTAAATAAATGTACATTCTTCACGTCGTTATTTTTTCTTTAGACGAACCAAATTTGACGCGAATAGTCCTTCATTTAAGGAAAATTTGGTGAAGTATAAAGGAAAAAGAACAAGTCGAGAATCTACATTTATTTTGTTCCTGATACTTAGATAGCCATAGAATATTTTATCAAACGAGATGTAAAATAATGCATCTGGAATAATTTATTGACTTCTAACTAATATGGGCTGCTCACATCAATCTGACATACTATTACAGTACGCACTTCTTTGTCGCTATAATCAAGAATTTATCTGCTATTTTCATATTTCAGATACGTGATTAGGGAAGAGGAAGAAAATAATCTACCCCAAATGAAGAAGAACGATTCAGACGGGTAGATTATTTTTTTCCTCTTCCCTTACTAGACTTTATTTAGGAATATTTTGTGTGCATGGAACTTTGTATTTTTTCGATAATCGAGCCTCATTTTGAGCCGCATACCCTACGGTACAGGGCGAAAAATAGGGGAAGAGTATCGGAAAAAGACAAAGTTAGCTGCATACAAAAATTTTCTAAATAAAGTCTACTATATCGAAAACATTATAATCAAAATAAAATTTTGCGTGTAAAAGACGTGATATTCAGCGCAAACTATTTTTTTAACATAAACCAAAATTATGAAAAAGGTTAACTTAACGAATTGGAGACAAACCTTCGCATGGAAATCTCCCCCCATTTATTTGATGGCAGTCTGTTGTGGCTTGCTATCATTATTGACCAATCCGGTCAATGCACAATCAATCACCTGTCCCGGTAATATCAACTTGGGTAATTTTGATTGCAATACAGTGCCAATGGCACCTGTCACTCAAGCAGATTTGGAAGCCAATTTCAATTTTATGGCATCCAATTTTACTGGAACGACAAATATTGCCGTTACTAATTATAATGCCGTTGGTGGTAATTGTGGTGGATCTGTATCCGTCAATTTTACGGTATTTGATGATATCGGAGATGGTGCAGGAGGCGCACCGAATGGTATGCCCGATGCAGATGAAGCTTCGGTTGATTGTAATCTGATTTATACCGTTACACCAGATGATGCAGGCCCTGTATGGACAGATGCGGCAGGTTCATTGGATGCAACATATGCTTGCGCTGCTGATGAAGTTGCCCCTATTGCCCCTGTTGCAACGGACAATTGTGTAGATAATGTTGTAACTGTTGTAGAAACCTCAAACACAGTTACGCCAGGTGCTTGTGCGAATCAGTATGTACGTGTAATAGAATGGACAGCAACTGATGGTTGTGATAATGATTCAGAAGTATTTACTGCCACCATCACAGTGAATGATGACATCGCTCCCGTATGGACAGATGTAGCAGGTTCATTGGATGCAACATATGCTTGCGCTGCTGATGAAGTTGCCCCTACTGCCCCTGTTGCAACGGACAATTGTGTAGATAATGTTGTAACTATTGTAGAAACTTCAAACACAGTCACGTCCGGTGCTTGTGCAAACCAGTATGTACGTGTGATAGAATGGACGGCAGATGATGGCTGTGGAAATACTTCTGAAGTATTTACTGCCACCATCACAGTGAATGATGACATCGCTCCCGTATGGACAGATGTAGCAGGTTCATTGGATGCAACATATGCTTGCGCTGCTGATGAAGTTGCCCCTACTGCCCCTGTTGCAACGGACAATTGTGTAGATAATGTTGTAACTATTGTAGAAACTTCAAATACAGTCACGCCCGGTGCTTGTGCAAACCAGTATGTACGTGTGATAGAATGGACAGCGGATGATGGCTGTGGAAATACTTCTGAAGTATTTACTGCCACCATTACAGTAAATGATGATATAGCTCCCGTATGGACAGATGTAGCAGGTTCATTGGATGCAACATATGCTTGCGCTGCTGATGAAGTTGCCCCTACTGCCCCTGTTGCAACGGACAATTGTGTAGATAATGTTGTAACTATTGTAGAAA
>Ga0209295_1000906_pt1 | contig 11603 bp, 14 predicted proteins | sample Porto_5metaG_FD_187428 | JGI IMG/M metagenome (GOLD analysis project Ga0209295, IMG submission 187428) | Marine algal microbial communities from Porto, Portugal - Porto_5 metaG (SPAdes) (version 2) | ecosystem: Host-associated > Algae > Red algae > Unclassified | place: Portugal: Porto... | reverse complement strand
CCCCGAAATGAGCGTCCGCCCCCCGCATGCCCCCCCCGTGACTGCCGCGGTGACTGCCGCCGTGGACCCCGTTCCCCCGCCTATGCCTGGGGCATTTTTCTTTGGCTGCCGTCGCCCCCCATCGGGCCCCTTCTCGTGCCCGGTCTGGCACCATGCCCATGCCCCGTCATGGGCGTCCGATGCTCACCCCCCGCTGAGGCTCGCGACCTCCTGTGGGCGGCCGTCTGGGGCCCCACAACAGTGAAGCCAACGTCCCGCGACCCCTGCCGCGTGTCTGTCTTCCCACCCTCCATCCCACCCGCCTCCCCGCCACCTCTTCCACCTGCCTCCCCACCATTCCTCCCGCTTTCCCCCTAGATGGGCGCTGTATCTGACGGCAGCCCTGTCGAGCGTCTTCCACCCCACCATCTCTCCCCACCCTCCACCGGGCTCTACCCCGCCGTTGCCTGCGGCCCTCCCGCTCGTGTGCCACCTCACCATCTCCTCCAACCTCCATCACGCTCTGCCCTGCCATTGACGGCACGCTGGCAGCCCATCTGCCCCCCCAACTTCCCTCCCACCATCCGCTGCGCTCTACCCTCTCGCTCACGGCCCCTGGCACGCGACGCGCCTGCCTCTTTGGCTCCCCATCATGGCTGGGGCCGCCAGTGGCGGCGCAGCGCGACGACGAGCCGCCCGCTCGGTCGCAGCGATCGATGCCGTGACCGCCGCCGCCGACGCGGCGACGGCAGCGGCCGCGGCTGCGGTCGCGGCCGCAGCTGCCATGTCGGCCGACGCGGAGCCCCTGGCCCCCAACGTGGACGACCGCAACCCGGCTTCGGTGTCGGACGTCGCGTCGGTACCGGGACGGAGGCTGGCTGCAGACGCCGTGTCAGCCGGCGAGTGCTTCGTGGGCAACCAGCCCGAGTCGTCCGCTCCTTCGGGGTGGACCGTCGACGGGGAGTCGGTCGTCGGCAGGGGGACCGTCGGCGTCGAGGAGGAGTCGGCGAGCTACACAAGGTCGGTGGTCGTCGACCGCCGCCCCGATGAGGCCGCCGCTGAGCCGCCTGCAGCGGAGGTGCCGTTCGTCGAAGGTGAGACGGTGGGTCTAGCGGTGCTGGCGGGCGGCTCATCGCCCGTCGACCGCCCCGAGCCATCCGCCGTGGGGGAGGTGGAAGAGGTTCTGTGCGTCTGCACCGACTTCTTTCCCGAGTCGGGCGACGCGGACGTCGATAAGGATCGGTGGATGACCGTGCGGTCCTTCGTGGCGGCCATGCTCGCAGAGCCCGTCCTCAACGTGTTCGTTGGCTGCGACCTCGTCGATGTGGAGGTCCTGGCGCGGGCGCTCATCTCGCGGGCGTCCAGCTCTGAGTGGATTCAACTGGCGCCGTGCGTGACGCCTGTCGTGTTCGTGTGGCAGTTCCTGCTCCTTGTACGCTCGGCCATGGACGCAAAGCCCAACCTCTGCCAAGCTGTCGGCGAGCTCATGCTGTTCTGCGTTGTAGCGGAGGAGGAGACGATGGTGCGCTGGGAGTCCAAGGCCAAGCCAGTCGCCAAGGCGTATCGCGACAAGTGGGAGGTCGGCGACGCCGCGACCTACCGGGAGTGGCTGCTCTCCATTGGCGTCCAACCGCCTGTGACTCACGTCGTTGCGAAAGGGCCGTCCAAGGCCCGCGTGTTGGAGCAGGCCGACGAGCTGCGGACGGGGCAGTCTTGGCCAGGCAGGCCCGTCCTCCGTGGCTTCCCTGAAGACTCAACGGCGGAGAAGCAGCGGGCCAAAGCTGCGGGCAAGCGGGAGGGAAAGCAGGCCGACAAGGACAAGGACAGCAACAAAGACGACAAGGTGAAGGAGGTCAAGGCCTGGGACGTGGACGACTGCCGGCACACGTTCCCGGACAGCGTGCTTCGCGCGCCCGGGGTTGTGACGTTTGTGTGTGGCTGCGGCTACATTGTCGGGTTTGAGTTGTTGAGGGAGACCGAGAGCCCCGCGCACGTCGTGGCGGCCCTCGTGCAGCGGTTTAAAAGGTTTCCTCGTGTCGTTTACTTCGACACCGCCTGCCAAGCTCAACGCAACGCCCTGCGGCGCGTGCCCTGGATGATGGACGGTGCGTGCACCGCCTGGTTCATCGACCGGTTTCACCGGTGCAACCACACGTGCTCGCCGGTGTTCAACGCGGACCAGTACCCAAACCTCTCGCGTGGGCACGACACGTCGGGCGCCGAGCGGCAACATTCGATCAAGAAGCGCTCGAAGAACAGTCTTTCGTACATGACCCAGCGCCGCTTTATTGTACGCTCCCGCATCATTGCGGCACACAACAACATCCGGACGTCCCAGCGGCGCGAGGCAACCAAGCAGGCCAACGCGTCGCGCCCCGCTGGGGAGGCCACAACCGGCGTCGAGATCCAGCACAAGCCGGTTGAAACGTACTACCATCACTTCATTGTTAGTCATTGCGAGATGGGTGACGGGTGCCCGTGCAGAGGCGAGGTGAAGCGCGTAGGGCAATCCGGGTTAGAGAGGAAGGTGTGAGAAGCCTTAGAAGTAAAGAGTAGAAGCCAGAGAATCGACACACCTTGGACACAGTCGCAGTTCTCCTTCCACTGCATCACTCGTTGGACACAGTGGCAGCTCCCCATCAACTTCAACGGGGAACACGCAAGGGACAAAAGCCCGAGAGAGGGACCCACGATGGTAAGGAACGTCTACCCGCTGTGCAGTGGGAGCTTGGTCCGGACGCGGTCCCGTATCAAACAGGAAAACAGAGAAACTGGGCGGTTTATAAGGTATGGACACATGGAAACAAAAGGCGGCAGCAAGGCCCGTTGACACGGCCGCCACGACCCCCACCTCAAACGCAGCCGCTGCCGATACGTTCAAATGCCGTCTTTGCAGGACCGGAATCCAGCCTCAGGGGGTGGTGGGCACCCGCGCCGCGGCTGCCATACGACTACAGCAAGGAGACACGACCACGACAAACCTCAAAGAAAAGAAAGCGCATCGTGGGCATAGGAACAGCAGTCAGCGGGTTACACTGGCCAGAAATACCTATGTCAACCTCATCTCCTCTCCCCGGTTGCTGTTGAGACGGCGGTAGCATAAATCAGCTCCCGGCGCTTAACACCTCAACCGTGCTCACGCAATGACCCCAGTGCCAGAGTCCGAGTGATAAAGACAGTGGAGCACACGTTGAGAAAAGAGAGCAACGCTGACTTACCTGTCCGCAGGAGCCCGATCAGCAATGCGGCAGCTCGAGGCATGGAGCCAGGTCGCCAGCGGGGCCGCGGAGTGAAGCGGGTTCCCGCGGCAGCAATGGTTGCTGTGAAAGAAGCGGTCCATTGGCATCCACGCCGCCGAGCCAACTGGGAACAAGAGGGGGCCGCGACCAAGGCCCCACCACCTCCAGCAGCACGCGCCGACGTCACCCACCGCGGACCCAATGCCAGTGGGCACCTCCATCACTCCCAAGAATTCCAGGCCCTGCACCGGAGCAAGACACAGCAGCAGCCTCAACGCTGGCCGGGGGGGATGACGTCGCCGACGGGAGACGTCGAGCACACGCCACGCGTATGAGCGGGAGCCGTCGAGCGACGGTGGGTGACAGGGGACCCCTGACGGCGGCCAAAGCCAGCACACGTGTGGCAGACTGGCGTCTGCCGCGGCGGCGCTGCGCCGCGCAGCGGCGGACAGCTCAGATCGGGCTCGCACGCGCCCGGTGATCGCGAGCCAGTGTCGTCCCACCCATTGAGCACAGAAGGGACCGCTTACAGACAAGCGACCCTGCCTGCCTAAGCCACGACCCCGGATCAGCGGCCTTCGTCGGAGCATTGGAAACTATAGCTGCAGTACTCCCAACAATTACGCCAAAAGAGTTTTGTTGAGTAGCCCCCACTTGATGGACGACAAACAAGCAGGCCAGTTCATCAACCGGGCTACTGCCTGCGCTACAAGCCGCCATGGACTGTTCGCCAGCACTCATCAGTAGGGAGCCAGGGGGGGCGTATCCAGGCTGACAGTCGGCGGGAGGCGTCATACCGGACGCTGTTATGGAATGACGCGAAGGAGGCTATTTTGCTATCGCCTCGAATGATGGCGATCTCGTGGGCAGCTTCGGCAGCATGGAGCAGGGCACCAAGGAGAAGTCGGCGTTACAGGTGCTCCACGGAAGGCACGGCGCGAACGTATGAGTGTAGTGCATGGTCATAGCATCTTTAGCTGTTCATGTTTGCGGTGCCGCTGATCTGTGCTATGTCCATAGGTTGGCAGCGGACCCGGGACGGTAGCACGGCAGATAGACATGGCCATCAGGGCTGTGAGCCTGGCGACGATCAGCGCGCTGCGGCGCTGCCATCAGTCGTAGGGTTTGGCCGACGGCTGTTGGAAGGCTTCTAACAGATTTTGTGTCTTGGCCCCGGTCGGGCGCCCAGCAGGCCCAGTCCTTCGAGAGGTACGGTCTGTACAGGTCACTGCTGGGTTGTTGGGCACGGTCACGCTCCCCACAGCACGGGTGGTAACCGTTGTCTAGCAGATAGAATAGAAACCAGCCTGTGGGCACGCGCGGGGGATAGCCAAACGATAAGTGACCATCGCACCCAGCGCCTTTCGTCTCGCAGGTATTGCGCACTGTGGTGCGCATTTCTCAGACGTAGCATCGCCAAAGCACTACAGCTGTCGCTACTGTAGCAGTTGTCAAACTATTAGACAGGAAGCGACCTCACTTGCACGGGCGGTGCCTGCGTGCCCATCGTCCACCACAGATTGGCCAACTGTGTGTCTTAGCCACATACGTACCCGTTCGTGTGGGGGTGCGCAGGCGCGAGTTGCGCAGGCACGCTTGACTGAAGCTCCCAGAAGTCCAGCATGCTGACTCCAGGTACGGGCTCTGACCGTACAGTGCAATGACGAAGTTGTTCCTTTTGAAGGATACGAACGGGTAACGGAGGCACCTCCCCCCGCTGGCGCTGCCATCGTCGTGCTCTTTCCACCCTACAGCGTCCTCCTGCACGCTTGTTCCACCAGCATTCCGGGCTCCGCAGCATCCAGCTGCTGCCGAATGGCAGGAGAGAGCTACGTTCTGTGAGCGCAGAGCTGAATAGAGAACCCGTCCACCGCGGCATGATCAGCTGCTGCTGAATGGCAGGAGCGAGCAATATTCTGTGAGGGCTGTGCTGAATGGAGAACCCGTCCACCGCGGGGTGTCGAGTACACAGAAACAGATAAGCATACATATTGATTGATGGGACAACCTGAGCCGTTCGTGCGTCGCCGCACATCCACCCGCACCACAACTCCCCACCCTACTATCCACCCGTCGTCCTGACTCTTCACCACCCCAATCTAGTGACCCGCGTACTCCTTGGCCGTGAACAGGTCGTACAGGTACTCAGACACCTTCTTGCTGATGTGGTCGCCCCCAGGCGGCGGCGGTATCCGTGCCAGCAGCATCTTGCCGTCCTCCTTCGACGGCACCTTGGCGTAGGCCGCAGCCAAGGAGGCAGGCGTCTCAAAGCCGGCTTCTATGATGTAGTCGATGCGCACCAGGCCGACGCCAGGCACGATATCCAGCTGCAACGCCCACAACTGCTGCAGTGAGATCTCGCCGCGCATCAGCTTGGTGCGCTTTTCCCAAAGCGAGTAGGTGAGCAAGGCGCGCCCGCCCGCGGTGTCGTCCTTGACGTAGTGATGCTGCAGCCAACTGGCCAACCCGTCACCGGTGCCCAGTCGGCGGCCTCGGTGCCGCACGACCGCGGAGTAGTAGGTGATCGTCTCGTCAATGTTGCGCGTGTGCTGGATGAACAAGTCGGTGGTGACCGCCAGCGATGAGAGGAGCTTGTTGACTTCCGCCAGCATGCCTCGGTCGCTCGCGAGGGTGGCAACCACGTCTCCCTCAACCACGAGGGCTTGCAGGCGGCAGCCGGAGGCCGCCATGTAGTACGCCTGCTCTGGCATCCGCCCGTCATTGAGGGAGTCCACAAGATCCGCGACAGTCTTCCGCTCAATGACGGTGTCCAGCATCAGCTCTGTACCCGCCGGGGGGGCACCCTCAAAAGCGGCCGCGCCGGCGGCTGTCACCCGCGCAACAAGCACGGCATCGCCCGTCGGCAAGCGACGCGTGATGACCCGGTCGGCCAACCCAGGGTTGAGGCGCAGCTTGGACAGGAAAGAGCGTCGCGTTGCGCCACTGCCAGCCGTCTCCCGGTCGTCTACGAGAATGAAGACCTCGGCAGCCAGCGGCCCGCTAGACGAAGGTGGCAGAGGGTAGGTCAGTGCCAGCGGCTTGCGGGCGGGCGCCATGCCGCTGCTGTTGCGTGCAGGTGGTTCGGCCCCGGCAACGGGGAAGGTGCGCATGAGGTCGGCCGCCGTCTGCAGGTGGCTGCCGACACGGTCGTGCTCGGGCCAGTCGTCGACAACAGCAGGCGGCGTCTCACCGGCGGCGTCCATAGCAGGGTGGGAGTCGTCGTCGAGAACGACGATGGCGCTGGCGCCGGAGTTGGCCACCGCCGTCGGCGCGGACAACGCGGCCTCCTCGCGATCCGCGAGGGCCTCCCTCGCAGGGGACTGTAGGTCGTCCCCGCAATCGTCGTCGATGACGATGATGACGTCATCGTCAGCGTCGCCCCCCGCCGCCAGCGCGCCTGAGGCGCCTTGTCCATCCCCCCGAGCGTCTCCACGACCGCTGTCACCATGGTCGTGCGCGCCGCTGGCAGCACCGTGCCGCGCACGTGCCCCCGCTGCGACACGACCCGCGTCGTCACCGCCACCTTCATCGTTGCCCGCACGCCCGACGTCGACCACAGGTCCACCACGGAGGCGCATGGTATCCAGGGCGCGATCCGTCACGCGGTCCTCGAAGGTGCGACCGCCGGCACTCACAGCCCCGCCCGCGAGCTCGGGCCCGACCGCAGCCACAGCAACAGAGGTGGGGAATCCAAGACTACAAAGCCGCCGCATCTGTGCCACACCGCTGGTGGCCGTAGCATCAGGATAGGCTCCCGGCTCAGGAAGAGATGGGGTGCGCGGCGGCGGAGGCGGTCCAGTGGAGCCGCTTCCAGCGGCACCAACCGTATCACCGTTGCCATGACCACGTGCAGCCATCACGCCTGCGCAACGGCCGAAGATGGGAGCGGGCAAAGTGGTAAGAGGAACGAGGGGAAGGTGGAGTGGGGGGGGGCACGGAGAGGCAGATCGGCAATGCGGAGGGGGCGTGCGACCTGGAGGTAGAGCGAGGGGGGGAGGGGGCACGCATCGTACCCGTTGGTGGTGGTACGTGGCGGAGGGCCGGTGTCCCGCAGCCCGCGCAAATCTGTCAGTGGCGGGTGCCTGCAGGCACCCGCCAGCTGGCTGTGAGGGGTGTGAATCGTGGGCGAACGAGAGAGCCAGGGACCACAGATCGACAGCCGTTAGGTCGATCTGGATCCAAGTGGCGCATCATATCTCGGTGAAGCGCCCGAATAGGGGGGCCTCTTCGCCAGACAATGTCTTCACAGTGGGTCTCTCGCCGTGTTAATTGCATATGTTAAGTTCTGCAATGCATCATCGATATCGAAGGCCCGGCACCTCGGCCGTCGGATCCTCGCTATGCTCCACTGTCAACGAGCCAGGTCAAGGTTGTGGGACACGGCGGTGGCAGATTCGCGCAGCAGCGGCCCCCTGCTGCTGAGAGGCTTTCTGGCGCGCTGGGATGACAGGCTATGTGCATTGGGTCGCGGGAAGACCGTTCTCGCTGCTGAGCGACACTTGGATTGCGGCTGCCTCGTCCGTTCCACTGGAGCGCGTGCGTCCCGCCCAAAGATTGAGAGCCACGCCTCTGCCTCCGATGCCCCGGTTGTGAGGGCTGATTGGCCGAAGCGGCCAGCGGTCTGGGCTAGTAGCTTTCGTGGCGGCAGCAGGGCCACCACTCCACTGGCGACTGGCCTGGTTCCTAATGCAGGAAGGCACATGAGGGGGGGGGGGCTGGCTGTGGACGCTGATGTGTCTGCAGCAGCACACCACCGAATCATTCGATGATCACGGTCGGCGCTCACGCCGCCCTTGTGGGGATCTGGAAGGGGCGGGCGAGGCCACACTGGCACGAGTTCTGGGCGGGCTGCGACAGCTGGGCGTGCTGCCATTGATGGAGGGTGTCTCGCTGTGTACTGGCAGGGCGCCACAGCTGCCAGCACCGCGGTGGGGACCCCAGCCGCCCCCGCGTGGATCTTGATGGGAGGGGGGAGGTCGCAGGTGCAACCGTTCTGGGCGCGCTTCTTTCTCGAAAGCAGAGCGGTCCATTTTTCGCGACTGTGCGCGCTGGTCCCTTCTGCAGGGAAGCGCTTGTCGATGCGGTGGGCCATCGTCAGCACGTTTTGAGAGGGGGTAAGTGAGGGCGGGGGGAGAGACTGCAAACGACGATAGCCCCCCCACTATCGAACCCTGACACCCACTCGAGCCGCGGTGTGTCCAGCTTGGCACGGCAGTCGGCGACCATCTGTAGTGTTGAGCGCTGACGCGGTCCGTATCGGGACGTGGGCGTGGTGCGGTCTTTGTGGGGGTGGACGCCTCGATGCGAGCGGGCCGAGAGAGTGCGTCGACCGGGAGATAGGGGGCGGGGGTCAAGTCAGCAGCGCAGTCGGCCGCACGACGCCGGGCCAACGAGCACCGCCGTCAGCCGGCGCCTTGCTTCTGGGTTGGGGGGTCGTGAGCGTGGGAGGCGGCAGGCAGGGCTGTCTGGGTTGGGCATGAGTTTTAGCGTCTGCTGGTGTTCGCCGATTGGCGGCGCCGGAGCGTACGCGCCCGCCGTTAGTGACGAGGAGCCGCCGCAACCGCCTCTGGCGGCGGACCAGCCCCGCTGGTGGGCAGCGGGAGCACTAGTGTGAGTGTTGGGTGAGGGCGCTGCGAGTAGGTTGACGGCGCGGCCTGCGGCCATTTTGTGAGCGCCGTCGGCGACACGACTGGCACCGTCACTGGTTGCGCGGCCGGTGATGCGGGGTGTCGGATGACAACAGTGCTATGGAATCCTCAGCTGTTCACATTGCCGTCACTAAGGTCCTTTCTCCATCGGCCGGCTGGCCGACTCGCTGGGACGGGAGCAGTTGCCTCGTGCTCTCACTCGTTTTCTGTTTTGCGCTGCCAATATGCCGGCCATCCATGCTGATGGCGTTGCCATGTCGCGCAGACATTCGTGCCTCAAGTTCTCTTTGTAGTTTATTGAGGCTGGCCTTCTTATGCATCTTTCTTTCTTGTAGCGGCGACATGTGTGTGACTGCCTTTATGCTTTTATAGTATGAACCTCGTCACGGATACATGAGTCACCACCCCATGGAGTTTGTTACTCGGAACGTGCGGGTCTCGTCGGTCGAGTCGTTGGTTTGCTGAGCGGAGCAGTGGTGTCGCGCTTGATAGGCATGTCTGCGGTCAAGTGCATGCTTTTGAGCAAGAGAAGAGAGGGAAAGTAAAACAGGCAATCAATACGTAAGGCCGCTTATCGGCCACACTACCACAGTGCCAACCAGCGAACTCATACATACCGCCTTCTTACCAGTGCCAGGGAGAGGGTACCGAGAGCCGTACGGGTACGGGTTCTCGTCCAAGACCACCGTGATTGTGACGGCGACCACGTCCCGGTCAATCCGCCGGCCGAAGAAAGAGTGCATGTCTTTGACAAGCCGCCCGGTAGCAACAGGCACGGACAGCTCCGACATGAGCGTGCACGTCGTCGAGTTGGGGACGGCCTCAAATGCACGCTCCGTCGACGACCGCTTGGTGGTACTTGGGCCGATGGAGTCGTCTGCCGTAGAGATGAGGCGGTCCGCCAGCCGACGGGACCGCTTGCGGGGTAGGGAAGATGCAGCACCAGTCTCGGTGGCCGCAGCCCGCTTGCGGGTAACGGCCGGAGACGGGTCGGCAACCTCCAGGCCGGCAGCCGCGAGTTCGGCGGCGCGCAGACCCCGCTTTGACCTCCTGGTTGCGACCACCGGAGCAGTAGCTTCAGCGGCGGCCGCCCCCGAGACAGCAGTACCAGGAACAGCGGCGGCCGCGGCCGCCGAAGCAGCACGGGTGAGCGCGCGCTTGCCTCCTGCTGGGGGTGCAGCGGCAACAACGACAGCTTGTAGTGCGCCCTGCGGCGACGCTTCTTGCCCGCTCCTTGATGACGGGCCCGATGCACGGGCCGCTGTCGACCGCCGGCGCTTGTCGACCAAGCTTCCGCGTACCCCGGTTGTCGAGGCAGCTGCCGCACCGTCCGCCCCAGCGGCCGCCCCGCCAACATCCCCTCGCCGCCTTAAATCGTTGGCCTTGCGAGCGTTAGCTGCATTGGCCTTGGCCTCGCCTCCCTTCTCAACCGCGGCAGCCCCCCCCGCCACTCGGACCGTCTGGTGCTCCGCCGCCTTGCCGTCAGCTTTGCGTGAGATGCCACTTGATGATGGCGAGTGGCGAGGCGGCAGCGGAGGGCGCCGAGAAGACGAAGCCGCCGGAGTGACCAGACTGGTCCCACCCCGTGGTGTGCCACCGCCCGGTGGCAGAGGTATCCGCGCTGCACTCAGTGGAGCGGCAAGGCCGGTGCTGCCAGATGATGCTGTCGCCGGCTTCTTCTTCGCCGGCGACTGCGACGGCCGGTCCGACAGGTGCGTACTTGCATTGGAGCGCACCGCAGCGACCGGCGGTGAAAGTTCGGCAGCGGAGCGGCCACCGGATGGTGCCGGTGCCGCGCTTGAGCATGGCGCTCTTGAAGGTGTCGTCGACGCCGGACCACCAGTTGGCGAGCAGGGGGTGGTCGAGCAAGGGGGCTCCGAGGGAGAGGTAGATGTGCCTGAAGCAGCAGCAGCCGCCACGGGTAAAGCACATGGTGCATGACCAGCGGCCATCTTCCGCCGACTATCGGCTCCAGCAGGTCCAGAAAAGAATGCATGCGCGACACCATCGTTCTCTGCAGGTCCGGGTACCGGCAGCCGAGGAGGCGAAGGCGAAGCAGCAGGAGGTCCAGGAGGCGCCGGTCGTGGTGCAGTAGTAGCAGAAGCAGCCGACGCTCCTTGACGCAAACAAGGCGGTGCCGACGGGGGTGCGCTTGGCCGTGTCGCAGGAGGAGCTGCCGCCGGTGCAGGCAGCCGCGGTCGAGCACCGACCGGATGCGCATTTGCTGAAGACCCATGCGACTGGGGAGCACCAGGTGGTCCGAGGGGCGGAGGTCGTCTTGCAGCTATACCAGAAGCAACTGATCGTGCCGGAGGCTCGCGAGGCGGCGCGGATGGCGGTGCACTCGTCTTTGCCGGCGGAGCTGCCGCTCTCGCAGGAGGTGGTGGTCGAGCACCAGTTGTGGTAGCACTTGTCGATGAGACAAGCATCGGCGGAGCAGCGGGTGTCGAGGTTGAGGACTTTGGCGGCGCCGAACGAGCAACAGCCCGAGCACTTGCACTTGCACCACTTGGAGTTGCCTTGGCAGCAGCTGCACCCGGCGGCGCCAAACGAGCAACAGCCCGAGCACTTGCACTTGCACCACTTGGAGTGGCCTTGGCAGCAGCTGCACCCGGCGGCGCCGAACGAGCAACAGCCCGAGCACTTGCACTCGTACCACTTGGAGCGGCGTTGGCAGCAGCTGCACCCGGCGGTGCCGAACGAGCAACAGCCCGAGCACTTGCCCTCGTACCACTTG
>Ga0209295_1000905_pt1 | contig 11605 bp, 13 predicted proteins | sample Porto_5metaG_FD_187428 | JGI IMG/M metagenome (GOLD analysis project Ga0209295, IMG submission 187428) | Marine algal microbial communities from Porto, Portugal - Porto_5 metaG (SPAdes) (version 2) | ecosystem: Host-associated > Algae > Red algae > Unclassified | place: Portugal: Porto... | reverse complement strand
AAAGTCTAGCCAGTAACGGCTTTAACGCAAAATAAAAGAAGGAGCTAAAAAGGCTTCTTTTATTAAAGTTGCCTTTAAATCGATGTGCATAATGAGTATTGACAGTTTCGTTCATATCAGGAGGCTCGACTTCCTCCCCGCGGAAAGCAAGTGCCTGGAGCGGAATGGAACGGTCAAAGTTTTCGCGCTATCACTTATGTAAATGAATTTTTTTGAAGTTACGCAAAACAAATGGACCTAACCACGCTGGTTCCGCTTTTGTACCTATTATAAATAAATTATGGTATGATGTTGGCAGTGTGAAAACAATTGGCTTAGTAGGTGAGGATATTGATTTTTGTAATGGATGTAGGGAATACCAATATTGTGTTTGGTGTGTATGAAAATGACCATTTAAAATATCATTGGAGAGCTGAAACGAATCGTCATAAAACGGAAGATGAGTTTGGGATGCTTGTGAAGAATCTGTTCGAGCATGTGAAGCTGACGTTTGACGAGATTGATGGAATCATCATTTCCTCCGTTGTCCCTCCAATTATGTTTAGTTTGGAACGTATGTGTGAGAAGTATTTTAATATTACTCCGCTCGTCGTTGGTCCTGGTATCAAAACAGGTTTAAATATCAAGTATGAAAACCCAAGGGAAGTCGGAGCGGATCGAATTGTAAATGCTGTCGCTGGTATTCACGAATATGGTGGTCCTCTCATTATTGTGGACTTCGGTACAGCGACGACGTATTGCTATATCAATGAGGAAAGACAATATATGGGTGGGGCGATCGCGCCTGGAATCGGCATTTCAACAGAAGCCCTGTACTCCAAGGCTGCTAAATTGCCAAGGATAGAAATCGCCCGTCCTGAGCACATCATAGGCAAGAATACAGTAACGGCTATGCAAGCGGGTATTCTCTATGGATATGTTGGACAAGTAGAAGGTATCGTTCAAAGAATGAAAGCACAAAGTAAGAAGGAACCAACAGTCATTGCTACGGGAGGATTAGCGACATTGATTTCGAAAGAATCCAACAGCATTGACGTCGTAGATCCCTTCCTGACATTAAAAGGATTAAAATTAATCTACAAGAGAAACATGAACTAAAGTGAAAGGAGCTTCAACCATGAGTGACTATTTAGTAAAAGCCTTGGCCTATAATGGCCAAGTTCGTGCTTATGCAGTAAAAAGCACGGATACAGTAGGAGAAGCACAAAGAAGACATGGAACATGGCCGACTGCATCAGCGGCATTAGGCAGAAGCATTAGTGCCGGAGTGATGATGGGGGCAATGCTAAAAGGTGAAAATAAATTAACGATCAAAGTAGAGGGCGGTGGCCCGATCGGCGCCATTCTTGTAGATAGTAATGCAAAAGGGGAGGTCAGAGGTTATGTGACCAACCCGCATGTACACTTTGATTTAAACGAGCAAGGGAAACTTGATGTCCGTCGTGCAGTTGGTACAACCGGGACGTTATCGATTGTAAAAGATATCGGCATGAGGGATCATTTCTCCGGTCAGGTTCCGATTGTGTCAGGAGAACTTGGAGAGGACTTCACGTATTACTTTGTCACTTCAGAACAAGTGCCATCTTCTGTTGGTGTAGGTGTGCTGGTGAACCCTGATAATTCAATCCTTGCAGCAGGTGGGTTTATCCTGCAGCTAATGCCCGGAACGGATGATGAAACGATTACGAAGATTGAGGAGCGCCTGGCTAAAATTCCTCCGATCTCGAAATTAATTGAAAAAGGACTCACACCTGAAGAGGTATTAGAAGAGGTCCTTGGTAAAGGGGAAGTCAAAGTTCTTGAAAAGCTTCCTGTGGTATTTAAATGTCAGTGTAATAAAGAACGTTTTTCGAATGCCATCATCAGCTTAGGGGAGCAGGAAATTCAAGAAATGATTGATGAAGATGGAAGTGCAGAAGCAAGCTGTCACTTTTGTAATGAAACGTATGTGTTTTCTAAAGAAGAATTAGAAGAACTGAAAGCAAACACGAAGCAGTAAATCAGATTCAGGGAGAATGGGAGAAATGAGAATTAAACGGTCTGTACTCATGGTTATGGTAGGGGTGCTACTTGTCACTAACATCATTACACTCTTGTGGAATCGCTCATCGGGGATAAGTGGAACTCCCGAAGTAGTGGCAACGGTGGGCGGAGAGTCAATTACCCGGGAGGACTGGTTGTATTCCCTTGAGCAAAAACATGGCAAAGAAGAGTTGAGGGCATTGATCAATCAACAAGTGATCAACCATTTAGCGAAGAAATATGATATCTCTGTCTCAGATAAAGAAGTAGAGCAGGAATATTATTTCATCCAATCAGTTTATAATGAGCACGATAAAGAAAATCTTGAAGATGAAGATTCACTGAAGGCTCGAATCAGATCTGAATTGCTATTAGAGGAGCTCCTCACGAAGGATGTCCAAGTACCTGAAAAAGAGTTGAAGAGCTTCTATAATCAAAACGAGCATCTTTACTCTATTTCCAAAATGTATAAGCTGAAGCAGTTGAAGGTGGCTGATCAATCAGAGGCAGCACAAGCATTGGAAGAGCTTGAAGCAGGCTCTGACTTTGAAGTATTGGCCATGGAGCGTTCAAGTGATGAGCAAAGTGCTCATTTAGGGGGCGACATTGGGTATGTTCCTCTGGATGGAGATTTCCTATCTTCAGAGGCGTCAGAAGAAATAGATTCTCTCTCGCCGGGTGAATGGACAAAACCGATTCAAGAGGATTCAGAGTACGTAATTTATTATGTAGACGATGTACTGAAAGAAAGACATTTTTCTTTCAAAGATGTAAAATCTCAAATTCGCAGACAAATTGCTTTAGAGCAAGTAGAAACACCACTGCAGCCCGAGTCCTTTTGGAAAGAGGTTGAAGTGGACTGGTTTTACGGAAAACAGAACTAGTGGGGCTGGCCAATTAAAGGCCAGCTTCTTTTACATAGAGGGACACTTTTTAACGAAACATAGGATAAATGAAATATGCATACATATAACCTAGAGTAGAGGCAAGTTGGTCTCATCCGACAAGCATAATGAGGATCGTATGGGGTGAGCATTGTGTATGCTTTTTAATTGACAAATTTATTGAATATTGTTACATTTTAATAAAACCAACAAATTTACTTGGAATTAGGAGTGATGAATGAATGGTGAGAGTAGCCAATTCAATTTCGGAATTAATAGGTCAGACTCCAGTGGTAAAACTGAATCGATTAGTAGATGAAAATAGTGCAGATGTTTACTTGAAATTAGAATATATGAACCCGGGAAGCTCGGTAAAGGATCGTATCGCATTAGCGATGATTGAAGCAGGGGAAGAAGAAGGTACGATTAAACCCGGGGATACGATTGTTGAGCCCACTAGTGGAAATACAGGTATTGGTTTAGCGATGGTAGCTGCCGCAAAAGGATACCGTGCTTTATTGGTCATGCCTGACACAATGAGTATGGAGAGACGCAACCTGTTACGTGCGTACGGTGCAGAATTAGTATTAACGCCAGGAGCTGAAGGAATGGGAGGTGCCATTCGCAAAGCTGAAGAGTTAGCGAATGAAAAAGGCTTCTTCATGCCACAGCAATTCAAAAATACAGCCAACCCTAAGGTGCATAGAGAAACAACAGGACCTGAGATCGTCGAACAAATGGGCGATCAACTGGATGCATTCATTGCTGGTATTGGAACAGGCGGTACGATTACAGGCGCAGGGGAAGTACTGAAGAAGCATTACCCCTCAATCGAGCTCTATGCCGTGGAACCTTCAGATTCACCTGTATTATCGGGAGGAAAGCCTGGTCCTCATAAAATCCAAGGAATCGGTGCAGGGTTTATCCCTGAAATCTTAGATACGAATGTATATAATCATGTCATTCAAGTTGAAAAAGATGCGGCTTTTGACTATGCAAGAAGAGCAGCTAAAGAAGAGGGGATCCTGGGTGGGATTTCTTCTGGGGCAGCCATCTATGCAGCTGTTGAAGTGGCGAAGAAGTTAGGGAAGGGTAAGAAAGTTCTTGCCATCATCCCTAGTAACGGAGAACGCTATTTAAGCACTCCTCTTTACCAATTTGATGAAGAATAATAATAAGAGACGGACCCTGAAGAATGAACTCTTCAGGATCCGTTTTTTGTTGATCTATTGAAACTCGCATTGGAAAAGTCCCTTTCAAATTCAATCCACTCTCCACCATCCCCCTCACATAATTTCAAGTTTTTAACGATGAAACCTGCCCGAAGTTCATGTATCATGAAAGGAGATAAAGAATAGGAGTGTGAAGGGTCAGTGCAGCACCTATATTTTCATAAGAACCATTCAACCAAAGAACAATTTTTTGCAGCGTACGAACAACTTAGTCAACACCAATCACATCATATATTGTTAGAAAGTGGACGGGGTGGACGATATAGCGTTGCTGGACTACAACCTGACGTCATTATACAAAGTGTTTCGGAAGGGTTGCGCATACAAGACTCTTCGGGGGTTGAAACGATAAATGGAGACCCGTTGATTCAAATGGAAAAATGGATGATGCCGCTTCGTAGGGAAAGAAGGGAAGATCTTCCTGATTTCCAGGGAGGCGTGATCGGGTTTCTAAGTTATGATTATGCAAGAAAGATTGAAAAACTTCCCGCTTTGGGGCGGGATGATCTGGAAATTCCGGACCTTTATTTCTATTACCTGAAGGAATGGGTGGTCTTCGATCATCAGGAAAACATCTTATGGACGATGATTCTTTCAGATGGAGAAACGGAATCAGCCGAGAATAAGCTATCAAGATGGACTTCCTCTTGGACAAATGCCTTGTCTTCAATAATAGAATGTGAGAAGGATCCTGCGAAACACGAGACAGCGGGCATCGAAGTATCGATGGATGAAGGAGAATTCTCAGAGGCCGTAAAACAAATCCAATCCTATATCTCTCAGGGTGATGTGTTTCAGGTGAACTTATCTGTCCGACAATCTCAAGAATTGAAGACTGATCCGTACACGGTTTATAAAAAGCTTCGAGAATTAAATCCCTCACCTTACATGAGTTATATTCATAGCCCGGATTTTCAAATTGTTTCCGGGTCACCGGAATTACTGGTGAAGAAAAAAGGAACCGAAGTAAGTACAAGACCGATCGCAGGGACACGCTCCCGGGGAAAAGATGCTGAAGAGGATGGGAAACTTGCTCTTGAGCTGATCAATAATGAAAAAGAAAGAGCAGAGCACGTGATGCTTGTTGATTTGGAACGAAATGACTTAGGAAGGGTTTGCCAATACGGTACAGTTGAAGTGAATGAGTTCATGGTCATCGAAAAATACTCCCACGTCATGCACATTGTTTCGAATGTAAGAGGAACACTAGATGAAACTAAAACGGGAGCGGATCTAATTCGATCTGTTTTTCCTGGTGGAACGATTACTGGAGCCCCTAAGGTGAGAACGATGGAAATCATCGAAGAACTTGAGCCGGTTAGAAGAGGGATTTACACAGGGTCCATTGGGTGGATTGGCGTCAATGGAGATATGGAGCTGAATATCGTCATTCGGACGATGTTTGTGAAAGAAGGAAAAGCCCATATTCAAGCGGGTGCGGGAGTCGTGATTGATTCCAATCCTAAGTATGAATACAAAGAATCCTTGAAGAAAGCGAAAGCCCTTTGGGTAGCGAAAGCCAGGGCGGAAGGAGAAACCCTATGATTCTCATGATTGATAACTACGATTCATTCACCTATAATCTTGTGCAATTTTTAGGAGAGCTAGGGGAAGAGCTGATCGTGAAACGGAATGACGAGATTACATTAGATGAGATTGAGGCATTGTCTCCGGATTACCTGATGATTTCACCGGGACCGTGCAGCCCGAATGAAGCGGGTGTGAGCCTCGAGGCGATCAGAACCTTTGCCGGAAAGATTCCGATTTTCGGCGTTTGCCTGGGTCACCAATCGATTGCCCAGGTCTTCGGAGGGGATGTTGTTCGTGCTGAACGGTTAATGCACGGAAAGGTCTCACCCATGAACCATGATGGGAAAACCATTTTCAAAGGCATGCCCAATCCTTTCGTGGCAACAAGGTACCACTCCCTGATCGTTAAAAGAGAAACCCTTCCTGAATGCTTTGACATTTCAGCCGAAACGAAAGAAGGGGAGATCATGGCGATCCGTCATAAACAGCTTCCAATCGAAGGGGTGCAGTTCCATCCTGAATCCATCATGACCGAACAAGGGAAACAGCTGCTCCTTAACTTTTTAACGACATATAAAAAAATCGAGATGGTTTTATAAATGTACCTATATCTTAACGGAAAAATCGTTCATGCATCAGAGGCGGTCATTTCCCCATTTGATCACGGATATTTATATGGATTGGGCGTGTTTGAAACCTTTCGGACGTATGAAGGTCATCCGTTTTTGCTAAAAGATCATTTGAAGAGGCTTTCTTATGGATTAAAGGAATTGAATATTGCAGCAGACCTTGATGAAGAAAAGATCAGGAATGCAATAACAACACTTTTAAATAAAAATGGCTTGAAGGATGCATATTGCCGGTTCAATATCTCCGGTGGGGCTGGTGAAATAGGTTTACAAACGACCCCTTATGAGGATGCGACGGTGATCCTTTTTCAAAAGGAATTGCCTCCTTCTCTGCCATTAAAAGAAAAAGAAGGTGTGCTGCTTCAGTTAAGAAGAAACACACCGGAGACAGGGGAACGATTGAAATCCCATCATTATCTGAACAATATGGCGGCTAAACGGGAAATTGGACCATCTCCTCACCGGGAAGGGATATTCTTGACAAAGGAAGGCCATGTATGTGAAGGGATAACGTCCAATCTTTTCTGGGTAAAAGACGCAGAATTGTATACACCAGCAGTAGAGACCGGGCTCTTAAACGGGATAACGCGTCAGTTCATCCTTGCCTTGGCGGATCGAATACAAATGTCGGTCCGGGAAGGAATGTTCGGGAAAGAGCAATTACTGGATGCACATGAAGTTTTCTTTACGAATTCTGTGCAAGAGATCATACCGGTAAACAAAATCGACTCTGTGAATTTCCCCGGACGAAATGGAGAGTATTCAAGGCTGCTTTATGAACAGTACAGCAAGTATACAGGACAGTTGAATTCTATTGAGGAATTAGAGCAGGGGGAGTCGTGCAATGAAGTGCGGGAAATACGAACTTAATTTTTCAGAGAAAACCCTTATTATGGGGATATTAAATATCACACCTGATTCATTCTCGGACGGTGGTTCGTTCAATGAATTGGACCGGGCTGTAGAGTGTGCGAAAGAAATGGTTGAGATGGGGGCAGACATCATTGATATCGGCGGAGAGTCTACCAGACCCGGACACGAGGCTGTCCCTGCTGATGAAGAAATTTCACGAGTCGTTCCGATTATAGAGGCGATCTCCCAAGAAGTGAACGTACCAATCTCCATCGACACGTATAAGGCAGAGACGGCACGGAAAGCTCTGGATGCTGGAGCAAGCATCATTAACGATGTATGGGGTGCGAAAAAGGATCCTGAAATGGCACAAGTAGCGGCGGAAACGGGTGCCCCGATTATTCTCATGCATAACCGGGACAACCAGGGATACAGCCACTTCGTTAGGGATGCGATACAAGATCTGCAGGAAAGCATCTTCCTAGTAAAAGAAGCAGGGGTGAAAGACGACCAAATCATCCTGGATCCTGGAATCGGGTTTGCCAAAACAGTACAATTAAACATAGAAATGATGAGAAACTTGGATGTTCTTGTTTCACTAGGATACCCTGTGCTCTTGGGAACGTCACGGAAATCCATAATTGGACATGTACTCGACCTTCCCGTAGAGGAACGGATGGAAGGCACAGGTGCCACGGTATGCTACGGGATTCAAAAAGGGTGTCACATCGTACGTGTTCATGATGTGAAGGAAATGGCGCGCATGGCGAAAATGATGGACGCCCTAGTTGGAAAGGAGAAATTGTATGGATAAGATTCTATTGAATGAAATGGAGTTTTACGGCTATCATGGTGTATTCCAGGAAGAAAACAAACTTGGACAACGTTTTCGTGTTAGTGTAGAGTTGCATTTAGATTTAAAGAAGTCCGGCCAAAGTGATCAGCTTGAGGACTCCGTAAACTATGCGGAGATCTATTCCATCACCAAATCTGTTGTCTGTGGAGAACCGAAGAATTTAGTGGAAGCAGTCGCTGAAGACATCTCTTCCCGGATCTTAGAAACATTCCAAGTCGTAGAGAGCTGTAAAATTACACTAATCAAGCCTGATCCACCTATTCCTGGACATTACCAATCGGTGGCGGTGGAGATTAATAGGAGTCGATAGGATGAATAATGCATACATTTCCCTTGGTTCCAATATGGGAGACAGGGCGGGTTATTTAGAAAAAGCCATAAACATCTTAGGCAGTCATGGTAAGATAGAGGTAACGAAACGATCCTCTATGTATGAAACAGATCCAGTAGGATTTACAGAACAAGGTAAATTTTTGAATATGGTCATAAAAATTCGTACCAGTCTAAGTCCAGAAACTCTATTACATCAGTGCTTGCAGGTGGAAATCGACCTTGGAAGAGAAAGGGAGTTCAAATGGGGTCCGCGAATAATAGACCTTGATATCTTACTCTATAATCAAGAAAATATTGAATCAGAGAATCTCCTCATTCCTCACCCAAGGATGCAAGAAAGAGCATTTGTGTTAATCCCGTTATTAGAGGTTGCTCCACATATAGAGCATCCGTCTTTTAATGCCCCGTTCGTTGAATTTCTGGACGAAATACCTGACAAAGAAGGAGTTCGGTTATGGAAACAGATAAATGGGGAAGACGCATTCGTGCATTCAGAAAGCTGAAAGGGTATACTCAGGAAAGTTTGGCCAAGGAACTTTCCATCTCTGTTTCGGTCCTTGGAGAAGTGGAAAGAGGCAGTCGGATACCGAAAGAAGATTTCTTAGTGAACGTTGCAGAAGTGTTGAACATACCACTGCATGAGCTGATCCCTCATGAAGAATCTGAACGTAGTGAGTGAATGCCCGTTAATTCACCTGTATATCCTTTTATGTTATTCTAGATAAGGCTGGAACCAATTCGTGACACTGTCACCAGGTTGGATCGGCCTTTTTTAGATTTTTTCAATCTCTTTTTAACTCTCCAAAGTACGTTTCTGAAATAACTCATACTTTAGGGGTGTTACAAACATAGATATTGTGTAAAATAGTATGGTATATAATCGTATTAGTCTAGTAAAGCAAGAAGATAGAATAGGAGTGAAACACATGAGTCACGAAGAAATCAATGACCAGCTTCGAGTAAGACGCGAAAAAATGGAATCAATCCGTGATAAGGGACTTGATCCATTCGGAAAACGCTATGAGCGTACACACAGTTCATCCGAGATCAAATCTCAATTCGATGAATTTTCTAAAGAAGAACTAGAAGAGAAAGACATCGCTGTTACCATCGCAGGTCGTATCATGACAAAGCGTGGAAAAGGGAAAGCGGGATTCGCCCACCTGCAGGACTTAGCTGGACAAGTTCAAATCTATGTTCGTAAAGATGCGATCGGTGAAGAAGCATACGAACTATTCAATACAGCCGACCTCGGAGATATCGTAGGAGTTACAGGTACAATATTTAAAACAAAAGTGGGAGAGCTTTCAGTAAAAGCGAAGGAATTCCACCTTCTAACGAAAGCACTGCGTCCATTGCCTGAGAAGTTCCATGGATTAAAAGACGTTGAGCAGCGCTATCGTCAACGTTACCTGGATCTAATCACAAGCCAGGAAAGCAAAGAGACATTCATCGCCCGCAGCCGTATCATCCAATCCATGAGGAGATACCTGGATAACAATGGTTACTTAGAAGTAGAAACACCAATGATGCATGCCATCGCAGGGGGAGCATCTGCCCGCCCATTCAATACACATCACAACGCTCTTGATATGCCATTATTCATGCGTATCGCAATCGAGCTACACTTAAAGCGCCTGATTGTTGGTGGACTTGAAAAAGTATACGAAATCGGACGTGTATTCCGTAACGAAGGTGTGTCTACAAGACATAACCCTGAGTTCACGATGATCGAGCTTTACGAAGCATACGCAGATTACCGTGATATCATGGCTCTTACTGAAAATCTTGTAGCACATATTGCGAAGGATGTTTTCGGTTCTACTACGGTTCAGTATGCAGACTATGAAATAAACCTGGAGCCGGAGTGGACTCGCCTTCACATGGTTGACGCGGTGAAAGAACAGACTGGTGTGGATTTCTGGAAAGAAATGTCCGATGAAGAAGCACGTGCCCTTGCGAAAGAACACGGCATCGAAATCAAAGACAATATGCAATACGGTCATGTGGTAAATGAATTCTTCGAACAAAAAGTGGAAGACAAACTTATCCAGCCTACGTTCATCTATGGTCACCCGGTGGAAATTTCTCCACTTGCCAAGAAGAACGATGAAGATCCACGATTCACAGATCGTTTTGAGTTATTCATCGTAGGACGTGAACACGCGAATGCCTTCACGGAGCTTAATGATCCAATCGATCAAAGAGAACGTTTTGAAGCGCAATTGAAAGAAAGAGAAGAAGGAAACGACGAAGCCCACATGATGGATAATGATTTCATCGAGGCTCTTGAATATGGTATGCCGCCAACAGGTGGACTTGGTATCGGTATCGACAGACTTGTTATGCTGTTAACCAACTCTCCATCCATCCGGGACGTTTTACTATTCCCATTAATGCGTCATCGTGATTAATCGTGTGCTAAAGAACAGCAGGGGCTCAATGCTCCTGCTGTTCTTTTTGAATTTTAATGGAATGATGGTAGATAATAATTTCGAGAAATAAATGCAGATTCACCAATTAGGTCTAAAGGCATCTTATTCAAACAATAAAATTACGGTAAAAAGAACGAAACGAATGTCTTTTGTCTTATAATGAATAGCTGATGAAAAAGATTTGAAAAATCTATTGCGCCCATATTTAGAAGGTGGTATAGTATTATCTGTTGCCGCAAAACGCGACAAACTTAATAAAAACTTTTTAAAAAAGTTATTGACTTAAACGAGTCGGTAATGTAATATTTAAAGGGTCGCTTCAAACAGAAGCACGCACAGATTGAACCTTGAAAACTGAACAAAACAAGACAATACGTCAACGTTAATTCTAGATTTATTTTTAAAGAGCTATTCAAACTTTTATCGGAGAGTTTGATCCTGGCTCAGGACGAACGCTGGCGGCGTGCCTAATACATGCAAGTCGAGCGGATTGATGGGAGCTTGCTCCCATCAATCAGCGGCGGACGGGTGAGTAACACGTGGGTAACCTGCCTGTAAGACTGGGATAACTCCGGGAAACCGGGGCTAATACCGGATAACTCATTTCCTCGCATGAGGAAATGTTGAAAGGTGGCTTTTAGCTATCACTTACAGATGGACCCGCGGCGCATTAGCTAGTTGGTGAGGTAACGGCTCACCAAGGCGACGATGCGTAGCCGACCTGAGAGGGTGATCGGCCACACTGGGACTGAGACACGGCCCAGACTCCTACGGGAGGCAGCAGTAGGGAATCTTCCGCAATGGACGAAAGTCTGACGGAGCAACGCCGCGT
>Ga0209295_1000903_pt1 | contig 11612 bp, 8 predicted proteins | sample Porto_5metaG_FD_187428 | JGI IMG/M metagenome (GOLD analysis project Ga0209295, IMG submission 187428) | Marine algal microbial communities from Porto, Portugal - Porto_5 metaG (SPAdes) (version 2) | ecosystem: Host-associated > Algae > Red algae > Unclassified | place: Portugal: Porto... | reverse complement strand
AAAGCGATTGCTTTACTCGAACTCAATGGTATTTCTGAATATATCGAGCGAGTTTATTTTCCGAAAATTGAGGAAACAGCACAGATAGCAGACGACTCGCAGGATAATAACGATAATGTATTATTGATCTATCCCAATCCGGCTAAAGAGTACATTACCCTAAGGCATAGTATGATGGAGGCTTTCGAAGATGCTACCATAACTGTGACTGATATTATGGGAAAAACTGTCTATCAACAAAATATCACCGAAAAGCAAAATGAACTCGTCATTCATATAGGGCAACTACCACAAGGGCAGTACTTCTGCACACTCAAAAGTGACCATATAATGGTGAACCAAAAATTCTTATTAATTCATTAATTCAATAAATATTCATTTCCCGACCACTACTGTGGTGGTCGGGAAGTTTTTTATTATGAAAAATATTTTACTATTTTTTTATATACTCATAAATGTAGTTGTTCTTCAAGGTCAATCTCGTTTTTTCCATATGACGGAAGATTGGGAGACCAACACTATCCAAGAGTACGATACACACTATATTGCTATCGGTAATGGCACAACAGGCCCACCTAATCACATTCATTTCATCCGTTTTACCAAGCTGGATAAAGCAGGGAATTTTATCTCATCGTGGAATTATAGTGTTGGTGAAATGGTCACAACTGAATTCAGAAATCAACAATCTTTAAACTGTTTTTCAAATAAAAAAATAATGGGGATTAGCATAGAGACATATCCTGATTTTATTGTCAAAGGCAAGCGATTACATATTGATAATCAGCTAACTACTGTACTTGATAATACTTGGGAATACTTACCTGAAAACGCTTCTAGGTCAATTTCTATTGCCACCATCCAAATAAGCAATAATAGAATTTTACAAGCACTTAATTTTTCTGACACAACAGACAATAAAGCAAAAGCAGTTTTAATAGAAACAGATACTTTGGGGAATACGACTTGGGAAAGTATCTTCCCATGCGAAGGTAATCAATGCCTTATGGAACCGCGCCATATTATCCCTGCACATGATGGTGGGTATCTATATACTAATCATGAATATCGTAACTACTGGCAAATTTCCCGCCACATCATCTCCACCATCATCAAAGTAAACAGCTTGGGCGAGGAGCAGTGGCGCATCTATCCGGGGGGGGTAGGCGAGTCCTACTCCAGCGAAGAAATTCTACTCGTACCTACCGACGACGGCAACTACCTCTGTGCATGGACAGATAAAAAGGCCTTTAATGGCTTTAGCTACCAAACTAATCCCGAAGCCACCCTATGGTTCGCCAAAATCAATGAAAATGGAGAGAAACTATGGGAGAAAAACATAAAAGAGGAGATTGAAATTTGGGACATAGTACAAATAAAATATTTGCTCACTCAAATGGTTCCTTTGAGTGACGGAAATATTATCCTGACAGGCACTGCCATACTCAAATTAACTCAGGATGCCAATGTGATATGGGGCAGAAGTGCCGTTCCCCCCCAGCTTGAAGCTCCGTATGCAGGCAATGTTGCCATGAAAACTTACGGTGTCATAGAGACATCTGACGGTGGTCTTATCTGCACGGGCGAAGCCCAAATACAGCCCGGCGATGACTTCCCACAGTACACCCAAACGGGCTTCGTCCTCAAACTCGACGAGTACGGCTGCCTCGAAGAAGGCTGCCATTTGGATGACCCTGTGGTAAGTGTGGAAGAGGTCGTGGAGGAGTCGGCGCGTATGCTGGTCTATCCGAATCCGGCTACCGATTATGTCACTATCAACTATAAAACAACAGGACGATTCAACAACATCTCCTTGATTATCAGTGATATAACAGGTAAAATTATTTATACCCGAAATCTGGATATTGAACAAGATGAAATCATCATACCAACTTCAAAATATCCAAATGGGCAGTATTTCTGCACGCTGAAAAATAATGACCAAATCCTTACATCCAAAAAAATCATGCTTATCAAATAAGTCTAAAACTACCGCATGTCCGCTTTGCAGACAGGCGGTTTATTTTTTTTCCTATGAAATATATTTTTCCATTATTATTGATACTGACGAACGTAATTACCATTCAAGGTCAATCTCGTTTTTTTTATATGACAGAAGACTGGAAAACAGTTGCTATTTATGAATATGATACACATTATGTAGCTATCGGTAATGGTATAGTGCCACCCGACTATATCGATTTCATACGCTTTACTAATATTGATAAATTAGGAAACTTCGTTTCATCGTGGAATTATCAACTAAACGGAATGCTTTTTACTCAAATAAGAGAGCAGCAATCCATGCACGATAGAAGAATAGGCTTTACCTCAAAGCCTCCTTCAAACTCAGGTAATAGAGGAGGTAGAATACAATTGAATGAAGACTTGACAGAAGTGATTGACTATGAATGGGAATACATCCCTCCTCCTCCAAGCGAAAATTCTATTATGTTTATCACTCATCAGGATAGTCCCAACAAAATAATACAAGCACTGAACTATTATGATACTGAAGACGACAAAATAAAAGCAGTTATGGTAGCAACGGATAGTATGGGCAATACTAATTGGGAGTTCATATTTCCTTGTGAAGGCGATTATTGTCGGATGTGGCCTCGGCATGTTGTCCCTGCTCATGATGGTGGATATTTGTTGACCAGCCACGAAGAGCACGACCGTTGGCAAATTTCCCGCCACACCATCTCCACCATCATCAAAGTAAACAACTTGGGCGAGGAGCAGTGCCGCATCTATCCGGGCGGTGTAGGCGAGTCCTATTCCAGCGAAGAAATCCTCCTCGTTCCCACCGACGATGGCAACTACCTCTGTGCTTGGACGGATAAAAACGCCTTTAACGGCTTTAGCTACCAAACTAATCCCGAAGCCACCCTATGGTTCGCCAAAATCAATGAAAATGGGGAGAAACTCTGGGAGAAAAACATACAGGAAGATATTGAGACTTGGAACGTAAGTCACAATATATATATTCCTACCCAAATAATTAAATTAAGCGACAACAACCTGATATTGGCAGGTTATGGTTCGTTGGGTAATATCATCATTAAATTAACGCAAAATGCGGATGTTCTGTGGGCAAGAGGCATATTGCCTACCGAGTTGGAAAGTCCTAATAGCAGTGCAGCATTTGCTAATATCTACGGCGTCATAGAAACCTCAGACGGCGGTATCGCATGTACAGGCGAAGCCAATATACAGCCCGGCGATGCTTTCCCTCAGTCACTCCAAACAGGCTTCGTCCTCAAACTCGACTAGTACGGCTGCCTCGAAGAAGGCTGCCACTTGGATGACCCTGTGGTGAGTGTGGAAGAGGTCGTGGAAGGAGTATCAAAGCTCTCCATCTATCCCACCCCAACAAGCCACGACATCACCATCAACTACCAGCTCCCACAAATGCCCAACCAACTCACCCTATCCATCCACAACATCGCGGGCAGAGCAGTACACACCCAACCGCTACCTACACACGAGGGCAGTGTGCGTATAGCCTTGGATAAAAACCTTCCGGCAGGGACGTATTTTTGTCACTTGGTAGCCGATGGGCAGATTATCGGTGTCGAACGGTTTACATTGATACGATAAAAGATGCTGTAAATATAAAAGCCTCCGACCTTGTCGGGTGCCTTTTTTGTAACATAATACGTGATTTGGCGATTCTTTATTTAAAATCATTCTAAAAAGACCTGTAAATCACGAAAACGATAAACACACATTCGTATAATACTGTTAAATAGTTTAAATTTGGGGAAAATTAAATAAGTTACAGCATACCCAACTGATTAACTGTTCAACTAATTAGTGAAAGGATAAGAATAAATTAGTCCAAGATGCGAAATATTTTTTTGTTTGACGAAATCATTTTTGAGGCGCATAGCTGGGCTACGCAACGAGAAAATGATGAGATCTAACGAAAAAAGATACAGCAGATTGGATTAAGTTATTCTTATCCTTTCACTTAACTAATTTACCAAGTCATGTGGCTAATCAATTTACTTACTTCTTCCATTGGCAAGAAAGTCATTATGAGTCTTACGGGCTTATTTTTATGCAGTTTCCTTCTCATACATCTACTAGGTAATCTGCAATTGCTGTCTTCCGATGGTACGGCGTTCAATGAGTACGCTAAATTTATGACCACCTTTACTCCCATAAAGATAGTCTCTTACGGCTTGTATGCTTCCATCTTACTGCACGCCGTATTAGGTATTGCTTTATGGAGTCAAAACAAAAAAGCAAAAGGCAGCAACTACGCCGTCAAAACAAGCAAAAACACCACCTTTGCAGGTAGAAACATGGCACTGCTTGGTTCTATTATGTTCGTTTTCATCGTATGGCACATGGGCACCTTTTGGGCAGCTATGAAATTTCGACTCGAACCCGATACTGCTACCGGAATGGTCGATTTATACGCCGAAGTAGCGGGTGCGTTTTCATATTTGTGGGTAGTCGTCTTGTATGTTATCTCTATGGTTGTCATAGCTTTACACCTACATCATGGCTTTCAAAGTGCTTTCCAAACATTAGGACTGAATCACAAAAAATATACCCCACTCATCAAAGGACTTGGAACAGGATTTTCCGTACTCATTGCTATCGGATTCTCCATCATTCCTATCTGGATGTACATTCAATCAATAAGTTGATAACGGTTAATGATTAATGGTTAACGGTTAATGGTTAATGGTTAATAATTAGTTTTCGTGTAGTATTTTTTTTATTAAAATTATTTTAATTTAAAAAAGAAATAAAATTTACAATAAATATTTATCTTATAATTTATTACGAAAGTCAATTATTAACCATTAACCATTAACCGTTAACCATTAATCATTAACCATTAAAAAATATATCATGGCTTTAGACAATAAAGTACCCGCCGGACCGCTCTCCGAAAAGTGGACGAACTACCGTTCTAAAATGAACCTCGTTGCGCCGAACAACAAACGTCGCTTGGACGTCATCGTCGTCGGAACGGGACTTGCCGGGGCATCTGCCGCCTCTACACTCGGCGAATTGGGCTACAACGTAAAATGTTTTTGCTTTCACGATAGTCCGCGTCGCGCACACAGCGTAGCCGCGCAAGGTGGTATCAATGCCGCCAAAAACTATCAAAACGACGGCGACAGCGTATATCGTTTGTTTTATGATACGATAAAAGGTGGTGACTACCGTTCGCGCGAAGCGAATGTACACCGCTTGGCAGAGGTCAGCGTCAATATCATCGACCAAGCTGTAGCGCAGGGCGTTCCTTTTGCGCGTGAATATGGTGGTTTGTTGGCAAATCGCTCCTTTGGTGGTGTGCAAGTATCGCGCACCTTTTATGCGCGTGGGCAGACGGGGCAGCAACTTTTATTGGGGGCGTACAGTTCGCTTTCACGTCAGATTTCAACGGGCAATGTGAAGATGCACAACCGCCACGAGATGTTGGATATTGTCAAAATTGACGGTATTGCGCGAGGTATTATCACACGTAATTTATTGACCGGAGAAATAGAACGACATGCAGCACACGCCGTTGTCATCGCTTCGGGCGGTTACGGAAATGTCTTTTACCTCTCCACCAATGCGATGGGGTCGAATGTAACCGCAGCATGGCGAGCGCACAAGCGTGGAGCGTACATGGCAAATCCTTGTTATACGCAGATTCACCCGACTTGTATTCCTGTTTCTGGGCATTATCAGTCGAAGCTCACCTTGATGTCTGAGTCGCTACGAAATGATGGGCGCGTATGGGTGCCCAAGCGCATGGAAGATGTAATGGCTATCCGCGAAAAGAAACTTTCACCCGTAGATATTCCGGAAGAAAACCGCGATTATTACTTGGAGCGTCGCTATCCGGCTTTCGGAAATCTCGTGCCGCGCGATGTCGCTTCTCGTGCTGCAAAGATAGCTTGTGACAAAGGATTTGGTGTAAATAAAGCGGGCTTGGCAGTGTATTTGGATTTTGAAGATGCGATTGAGCGTTATGGAAAATCTGAAGCACTATCGCAAGGCATCGCCAATCCGAATGGCGAAGTCAAAAAGCTCGGTACAGAAGTCGTGGCTGCCAAATACGGTAACTTATTTGACATGTACGCCAAAATCACAGGCGAAGACCCTTACAAAACACCTATGAAAATTTTCCCTGCCGTACACTACACGATGGGCGGTTTGTGGGTCGATTATAATTTAGAAACGAATGTACAAGGTTTGTTTGCCATAGGTGAGGCAAACTTCTCCGACCACGGCGCGAACCGCTTGGGCGCATCAGCATTGATGCAAGGCTTGGCAGACGGTTATTTTGTCTTGCCATACACGATAGGGCAGTTTCTTTCTACCCAAATACGTGAACCAAAAATCAGTACAGACACCCCCGAATTTGATGAGGCAGAACAAAATGTAAAAACGCATCAAGAAAAACTCATCTCTATCAAAGGCAATACGCCTGTCGAAGATTTCCATCGCAGGTTGGGCTTGATTGTCTGGGAATATTGCGGCATGTCGCGCAGTGCAGAAGGCTTGAAAAAAGGTAGAAAAGACATAGCCGCCTTGCGTGAAGAATTTTGGAACGATGTATTTGTACCCGGCAATATGGATGAATTTAATCCCGAACTCGACAAAGCCTCTCGCGTAGCCGACCTCATCGAACTCGGCGAACTCATGATGGTAGATGCCCTCGACCGCAACGAATCTTGTGGCGGACATTTCCGCGAAGAGTACAAAACACCCGAAGGTGAAGCCAAACGTGATGACGAAAATTACACCTACGTATCGGCATGGGAACACAAAGGCGTAGGCGCAGACCCGCAATTGCATAAGGAAGAATTGGTATTTGAAGAGGTGGAATTGAAGACGCGGAGTTATAAATAACAACCACAAAATAAACCAATTATGAAATACCGATTAGAACTTTTGCCTGACGATGATTTTGAAGAAATGGTGAATACTATTTGTCGAAAAATCTTAGGCATAGGAGTAATTTCTTTCAGTAAAGGAACAGACGGTGGCAAAGATGGGAGGTTTACTGGGACTGCCAATAACTTTCCGTCAACTACAGATAGTAATTGGAGTGGTAAGTTTATAATCCAGGCAAAACATACTAATAATCCTATTGCGAGTTGTTCTGATTATGATTTTGAAAAAAAAATAGTACCGGAAGAAATTAAAAAATTAAAAAAGTTGAAAGCAAGTGGCGATATAGACAATTATTTATTATTTACAAACAGAAAATTTACCGGATCAAAAGGTGATAGCATTAGAAAAGAAATCATAGCTGAAGTCGGGATAGATAATGTTGAAATAATTGGTATTGAAACCATAAATGACTATTTATCGTCCTATAAAGGTGTTGTTAAACAATATGGATTGGATAAGTATAATATCCCCTTTGATTTTTCTGATGAAGAAATTAAGCAATTGATTATTGAATTTAAGGAACAATTCCCTAATATTGAGGATGATATAAAAGGAGAAGTCGTAAGAGTAAAATACGATTATGAAAAAATAAGTATAGCACTCAAAAATGAGAAAAATCAATTGGGGGAGACTTATTATAATGAAGTCATTTTGGGTAATTCATTACAATATTTTGATAAAATAGATACCTTTCTTGAAAACCCTATTAACAAAGATTTGAAAGACTATTATTTTGATATAGTAGATGAGCTAAGAGATTTGATAATCGTAAAAAGGGGGGATTTTGGGCTTTTTGAGGAAATATTTGTTTTTATTTACAAAAGAGTTTGTGAGAGTAGCGATTCAAGGTTAAAAGGTAAAAAAAGGTATGTAAATACTTTTTTACATTATATGTATCACACTTGTTCAATAGGACTTAAAGATGATAAAGCCTGACAAACATACAAATTTAGATTTCTCACTGGTTAACGTAAGTGCTTTTTTGTTAGAAGAATTACGTATCAGTCCCACTATTAGTTATAATGAACTGAGTGAATCTGTGATTCATAATATAGGCGAGAAAGCTAAAGAAATCTATCCATATGCTTTAAATTTTTTGTTTTTACTTGACAAACTAAACTATTCAATAGAATCCGATTCATTTCAATTAAATGAAGCTTAGTAAATTATACTGCAATAAAGAAAGTTTTAAAAATATCCGGTTTCAGACCGGACTGAATGTGGTATATGCGGATGTGAAAACACAGATTGATGATAGTAAAAACGCTCATAACTTAGGCAAAAGTTTATTAATAGAATTGATAGATTTTTTGCTTTTAAAAAAAATAGATAAAAAAAGGCATTGGTTATACTCAACTAAAAATGATGTCGGTGAGAGTATTTTTATAGAATATGTATTTTATTTGGAAATTTATCTTAATCATGGTAAATATCTGACAATAAGAAGAAGTGTCGAACGTAACACAAAAATAGCTTTTAAATTAAGCGAACAAAGTGTTGAAAAATTTCCTCCTCCGTCAAATTGGGATGAGGAAGACATAACCCTTGTCAAGGCTAAAGAATTATTGGGTAAATATTTAGCTTTCGATTTTTTTAAAGATAAACCATACGATTACAGAAAAGCTATTAATTATTGTTTACGCAGACAAGGTGATTATAGTGACATTTACAAAGTATCCAAGTTTAGTGGAGGAAAGCATGTTTATTGGAAGCCATTTATGTTCGATTTGCTTGGATTTAATGGGAGATTAATTGAAGAAAAATATGAAATTGACACTGAAATCGAGAAATTCAAGACTTTCGCTGAAAACTTAAAAAAAGAATTTAGAGTCACGGAAAAGAGAGATGAAATAGTTGCACAAATTCAAATTAAAGAAAAAGAAATTAACGAAGCAACGCTACAAGTAGATAGATTCAATTTCTATGAAAGTGACAAGTCATTGATTCGCAATGGAATAGAAGATGTAGAAACTAAAATTAGTAATCTCAATAGCGTAGCATATAATTTAGAATTCAGTATAGACAAACTTCAAAAATCTATTAAAAACAAATTCGCTTTTGATATTGAATCCGTAAATAAGGTATTTGAGGAAACAAAAATATTTTTTCCTGAACAATTAAAAAAAGATTATAAAGAACTAATACAATTCAATCAGGAACTAACCACAGAGAGAAACAAACTATTAAAAAAAACAATTAATCAAAAACAGGTAGAGTTAAGACAGATAAGAGGTGAACTTAAAGCCCTGAATGACAAAAAAGAAGATTTGATGTCTTTTCTACAAGATACAGAGACATTCAAAAAATTTAAAGAATACCAAAAAAGCCTAATTGTAATAGAAAAAGAATTAATGACCTTGCAGCAAAAGCTCAATGTTATTGATAAGATAATTGCAAGAGAAAAGAAAAATGAGGAACGCGAAGAAGAATTGAAGGAAATTCTAAAATTGTTAAAGGAGGAATATAATAATACTGCCAATAATAAATCTTATACAAATATAAGAAATTCTTTTTCAGATTATTATAAAAAAATATTAGATGAGACAGCATACATCTCCTGGGAAATTAACACACTTAATAATGTAGATTTCAATTCGCCAAAAGTCACAAGTAAAAGAGATACCAATAGGGATACGGCACAAGGAAAGGGGCATACATACAGAAAACTACTTTGTGTTGCTTTTGATTTAGCAATACTTACAAGTTATAATACTCAATCTTTTTATCGCTTTGTGTACCATGACGATGTACTTGCAAATGAAGATAATGGTGTAAAACATAGGCTGGTTAAACTAATCAGAGAATTAATAGAATTGTACGATTTACAATATATTCTAACGGTTATAAAAGATGACTTACCTACGGATAATAATGATATACCAATAAGATTTGAGGAGAATGAGGAAGTTCTCAAACTACATGACAAAGATGATTCGGGAACTTTATTTGGTTTTAAGTTTTAGGTTCAATTGACACGAAAAAAAATTTCAAAATATGAAATTGACATTAAAAATCTGGCGACAAAAAAACGCTACAGCCAAGGGACATTTCGACATTTTCCAATTGGATAATATCACTGATGATATGTCATTTTTGGAAATGATGGACGTATTGAACGACCAAATACTGCGGGAGAAGAAAGACCCTGTAGCATTTGAGCATGACTGCCGTGAGGGGATATGTGGGGCGTGTAGCATGGTCATAGATGGTCGTCCGCACGGACCCCAGCACGAGACCACGACTTGCCAATTGCACATGCGTAAATTCAAGGATGGTGATACGATTGTCGTTGAGCCGTTTCGCGCAAAGTCATTTCCGGTCATTAAGGATTTGGCGGTAGATAGGTCGGCGTTTGACCGCATCATACAGTCGGGCGGATACATCTCTATCAACACCGGACAGGCGCAGGATGGTAACGCGATTCCTATCGAAAAAGACCAAGCACTAAAAGCATTTGATGCAGCAACTTGTATTGGTTGCGGTGCCTGTGTAGCGGCTTGTCCGAATGGTTCGGCGATGTTGTTTACTTCGGCAAAGGTATCGCATTTGGCACTCTTACCACAAGGCGAGATAGAACATGCCAAGCGTGTACGCAACATGGTCAATCAGATGGATGCAGAGGGCTTTGGGATGTGTTCCAACATGGGCGCATGCGAGGTCGAATGTCCAAAAGGTATTTCGCTGGAAAATATTGCACGTATGAATCGGGCGTATTTGGGGGCAAGCATAGGAGCGGAATAAAACGTTATTATGGAAAAACCAATACAAACATCAAGGGATGCCCTTCTCAAAGGTGCGGTAGAGGATTTCTGTGAGGATTTTCTATACTTTTTCTTTCCCTATCACGTACACCTGTTTGATTTAGAAAAGGGGTTTGTTTTTCTGGATAAAGAATTGATTGAAATTCGCCCAAAATCGAAAGGTAAGGGAAGAGGAAGAAAATAATCTACCCCAAATGAAGAAGTTATTTTTTTTATATGTTTGGCTAAATTTGACGCGCATAGCCGAGCTACGTAAGGAAGATTTAGTGAAACATATAAGAAAAAGAACAATTCAGACGGGTAGATTATTTTTTTCGTCTTCCCTAATCAGCGATATGCAGATAAACTGGTCAAGGTATTTATGCGTGATGGCACTGAAGAGTGGATACTGATACATATAGAAATGCAGGGCTATGATGATCCTGAATTTCGGGAACGGATGTTTATCTACTATTACCGAATATTGGATAAATATCAAAAAAAAGTCACTGCCATAGCCATCATGACAGATGACATCTCCGACCACCCTACGAAGTATGAAACCTCGTTTATCGGCACAAAACTGATTTATGAGTTCAACTCGTATAAGCTGAAAAACAAAACACCGGAAGATTTTGCAAATACCGATAATCCATTTGCTATTGTTATGGAAGTCGCTTGGTATGCACTGAAAAGCAATGAGTTAGGTGATGAGGCACTGTACAATTTCAAAATCAGATTGGTCAGAAGATTGAAAGAACTCGACTACGATTCAGAAAAAATACGTGTTCTTTTTAACTTTATCAAGAAATACGTAAATTTTGAAAATTCAGAAATAAACCTTAAATTTGAAGAGCAATCAAATATTATTTTCAAAAATCAAGGTACTATGGGTATAGTAGATGCTATTATAGACGATGCCAAAAGACAATATATTGAAATCGGTAAAGAGGAAGG
>Ga0209295_1000902_pt1 | contig 11643 bp, 11 predicted proteins | sample Porto_5metaG_FD_187428 | JGI IMG/M metagenome (GOLD analysis project Ga0209295, IMG submission 187428) | Marine algal microbial communities from Porto, Portugal - Porto_5 metaG (SPAdes) (version 2) | ecosystem: Host-associated > Algae > Red algae > Unclassified | place: Portugal: Porto... | reverse complement strand
TATTTGCACCCGCATTCAGGGAATACCTGATGAGGCACTCAGGAGAAATGGCAGAGTGGTCGAATGCGGCAGTCTTGAAAACTGTTGAGGGTCACACCTCCGGGGGTTCGAATCCCTCTTTCTCCGCTTAGAGCAAAGCTCAATATCTTTATGATATTGGGCTTTTTTTCTTTTTACCGCATTATTGTAGACACACTGCTGCAGAACATATTGTATATATTAAAAGGGTATCTACGTATTTTAATGTTTTGCGCTAATATGTATAGTTTTTTTGAAATAAATTTGATAGTGATAAACTATCTAAAAGCATTGGTTAACGGTATGCTTACATAATTCACTGCTTGTTAAACTATTTATATTAGAATAAATTTTGCGCAAAAAGAAATTGAACATTATATGGTTAAAACGTGATTTACGTTCTCAAGATCATGAACCTTTGTTCAACGCAGAAAAAGCAGGTCTTCCTTATCTTATAATTTACTTATTTGAACCATCTTTAATTAAGCACCCAGATACAAGTCTTAGGCATTTACAATTTATATATAATTCTGTCTTGGCTTTAAATATCATCTTAAAACCATACAATAGAAATGTATCTCTCTTTTATGGAGAAATGGAAGATATTCTAAAATATTTAAATGCAAATTTTGAAATAGATACAATTTTCAGTTATCGGGAAAGCGGAATAAAACTGACATGGTCAAGAGATAAGAAGGTAAAAGAAATTTGTAATACATATAAAATTACTTGGAAAGAGTTTCAGCGAGACGGTATTATAAGGGGTATAAAGAATAGGCAAGACTGGAGTAAACTATGGCACTTAAAAATGCATGAACCTATAATAAGAAACAATTATTCGGTTTCTAATTTAAAACCATTGAGTCATCCGTTTCAGTTACCACAAGATTTTAAAAGTAAGTTAGAAGAAGTAAATAGTAATTTTCAACCGGCTGGTGAACAAAATGCACTGAGATATTTAAGTTCTTTTGCTTTAAGTAGAGGTGCTAATTATCAAAAACATATTTCGAAACCGACGGAGAGTAGAAAAGGGTGTAGTAGATTGTCACCATACCTGGCATGGGGTAATATTAGTGTAAAACAGGTATTTCAGTTTGTAGGTACACACCCCAACGGAACAAAGAATGACAAGGCTTTTTCTGCTATGCTGACCAGACTATTTTGGCATTGTCACTTCATTCAAAAATTTGAAGTAGACTGCAGTTACGAAACGCAATGTATTAATAAAGGGTATGAATTGTTAACTCATGAAAAAAATGATGCATTTATTAAAGCATGGAAGTTGGGCGTAACGGGTTTTCCGTTAGTCGATGCTTGTATGCGTGCAGTAACCGATACTGGCTGGATTAATTTTCGAATGAGGGCTATGCTAGTTTCATTTTTGACTTTTAATCTAGACCAAGACTGGAGAGAAGGTACCTACCATTTAGCCAGACTGTTTTTAGATTATGAGCCCGGCATACATTACCCTCAATTTCAAATGCAAGCAGGTACTACGGGTATTAATACAGTACGGTTATATAATCCGGTAAAGAATTCTCAAGAGCATGATCCAGATGGTGTTTTTATAAAAAAGTGGATTCCAGAACTTAATAATGTTCCTACGGCCCATATTCATGAACCTTGGAAAATGACCGTTTTGGAGCAATCGTTTTATGAAGTTATAATTGGTAAAGATTACCCATTTCCAATAGTGGATTTACAAAAGAGTGCGAGGGTTGCAAGAGAGAAGATATGGGCGCATAAGAATCATCCTGCTGTGCAAAAGGAAAAACATGGATTATTAAAAACTCATGTTAATAACCCCCAGAATGATATGCACTAATGATTTTGCTATGTAATTATCTCATTATCATAGATGTATTCTAAACCTATTTTTTAAATCGAATCACAATACAACTACTTATTGCTACTTGCTTAACAAACGGCTAAAATTACAAATGCTTAATTATTTTTGCATTTAGCGGTTTTGTTATAGAATAGTAAAAATCAATTAAGTTTCCTTCTTTGTCTATCAAGTATTTTTGAAAGTTCCACTTTACCGTAGAATTTGTTTTACCATTAAATTCTTTCTTTGTTAACCATTGATATAATGGATGTTGATGGCTACCCTTTACATCGATTTTTTCAGTAAGTAAAAAATCAACTCCATAATTACGTTCGCAGAATGTTTTTATTTGCGAGCTATCTCCTGGTTCTTGACCCCCAAATTGATTGCAAGGAACGCCAATAACAGTCAAATTTTGATAAGTATCGCTTAATTTTTGCAAATCTTTATATTGATCGGTAAAGCCGCATTCCGAGGCTACGTTTACAAATAGAATATGATTGCCTTTTAATTTCGAAAGATCAATAGGTTTACCTTCAAGTGAATTAATTTTTATATCATAAATAGAAGTTTTGGTAATCGTATTTTTATAAATGGAAGCTGTTTTAGCTTTTTCAATTTTTTTCATAGGAAATTTTTAAAAATCTGCCTCGCTTTTTTATGATAATCAAGTTATAAATGTGTTATTTCTGGTGGTCAAGGCTAATTAATTATTTTATTATTTTCATTTCATTTAATAAAAAATACATTTTATAATAAAGCGAATATCACTGAAATGCAATGTTGTAAATGGTAAGATTTAGGTGTATAAACCATATGCATTACTAATGTGTTTTGCTATTGTTGCACATTTAATTTAAAAAATGATTCTGCCGTGGTTTACTGATTTAAATAGTTTTGTAATTCCGCTATTTTATTAGGTTCATTGAATATACCTCCATAAAATGCAGTTACCGTAGCAGAAGTGTCATCTTTTATACCACGAGAAGACACGCACAAATGCTTGGCGTCTATAATGACGGCTATATTTTCAGTTTCTAAAATTTTAGACAGTTCACCAGCTATTTGATTTGTTAGTCTCTCTTGTACTTGTGGTCTTTTAGCGTAATATTGAACAATTCTATTTAGTTTTGAGAGCCCAATTACTTTACCAGAAGATACATAGGCTATATGTGCTTTTCCTATTATAGGTACAAAGTGGTGCTCGCAGTTGGAATAGAAGGTGATGTTTTTTTCAACCAGCATTTGGTTGTACTGATATTTATTGTCAAATAATGCAACTTTGGGCTTGTTGGCAGGGTTTAATCCAGAAAAAATTTCATCGATGTACATTTTAGCTACTCGATTGGGTGTTCCCCTAAGAGAATCATCGTTTAGATCTAGCCCCATTACATCCATAATTTGTGAAAATAATACTGCTATTTTTTCTTTCTTTTCTTCATCTGATATTTCAAAAGCATCTGCTTTCATTGGGGTTTCCAGACCTGTGTAAATATGATCATCACCTATTTCGTCTTCTGAAAATCCGTTTAAATTGTTTGTTTTAATAAGGGTATTCAACATAATTTCTTGGTGTTTCATATAGTTTAATCTTTAATTCTAAATTCGGGTCAATCTCAGTTTTCAATATATCGTATATAACTATAGCTATATTTTCTACTGTAGGGTTAAGAGTTTTGAATTCGTCAATATCTAGGTTTAGATTTTTATGGTCAAATCGGTTTAAAATTTTTTCTTCGATCAAATCAGATAAAATCTTGGTATCTATTACGTAACCAGTTTCTTTATCACAAAACCCAATTACTTTAACTTCAAGTTCGTAGTTATGACCGTGATAATTTGGGTTGTTACATTTACCGAAAACTCTTTTATTTTTCTCATCGCTCCAATTTATATTGTGCAATCTATGTGCTGCATTAAAGTGCTCACACCTTACTAAGGCTAGTTTATTCATTTTCTAAAGAGACGTTTGTATAATTTAACAGGATAAAGATATTATTTTGTTTAATGAATAATGTTAAATATTAAACAAAATTTAAAACTCTTTTTCAGGTTTCAGGATAACGCTATTGTCTATCCCCATCTATTACAACTTATTTGATGGTTATAATAGTCGTCGAAAAAAAATATAAGCCATAGTATTCGCATGTAATCGGCTAGCGCTACCGGGTATGATTATCATTGTTTTGACTTTTGTGAATGGTAGCTTATTTGCTACACCCTTATTGATAACAAAATCTTATTCATGTCTTAGCTCTGTTTTTTAATAGTTTTTTTTAAAATGATTATATTATATTTAGGATAGCTAAGGTGGCAGGCGCATTATATTTGTTGTCTTTAAAACGCACCTCTTCTAAATAGTCTATGACAAAAGCCAAAATACATGATAGGGAAAAAGAACGCTTAGCGCTTCTTAATACCTATTCAATTTTAGATACGCTACCAGAGAAAGATTATGATAATCTAACTAAATTGGCGGCGGAAATTTGTCAGACCCCAATTTCTTTGATCACACTACTAGATGATAAACGACAGTGGTTTAAATCTCATTACGGGTTAGGGGTTTCTGAAACCCCTATAGAAGATGCTTTTTGTGCACATGCCATCACTGGAAATGAACCTATTTTTACTACTGAAGATGCTCGCGAAGATGAGCGATTTCATGATAATCCATTAGTAACGGGTGATCCCAATATAGTTTTTTATGCGGGTATTCCTTTAAAGAATGCAAGTGGATTGCCTTTAGGAACCTTATGTGTAATCGATAATAAGCCTAGGAAATTAACGGATAGCCAAAAAGAATCTCTGAATATTTTGTCTGAGCAAGTTATCAATTTATTAGAGCTTAGAAAGAATAAGTTGGAACTTGAGCGGGCGCATAAAAAGCTGAAGAAATTCTCTAAAAAACTAGAGAAAAAAGTATTTCAACGCACTAATCAGTTAGAAATAAAAACTATAAAGTTAGAGCTAATGATTAATGACCTAGAGTCTTTTAATCATATCTGTAGTCATGATTTGCAAGAACCTTTACGTAAAATTCAAATGTTCATCTCACAGATCAGCGATAGTGAATTTAATAACCTTAGTGATGCCGGTAGACATAAATTAGAACGTATCGATAAATCTGCAGCTCGTATGAGAGATCTTATTCAGGATCTATTGACGTACGGTGCAACGGAAACTATTGATAATAGTTTGACGACAGTATCTTTAAAGAAATTGGTATTAGATGTAAAAGATGTGTTGAGTGAGGAGCTTAAAGCGCACAAAACCGTTCTTAGGGTGCCAAAGGATTGTCTAATTACGGTTAGGCCTATTCAATTTAAACAATTGTTGTTCAATCTGTTCACTAACGCCATTAAGTTTACCGATAAAGAGGAAAAACCTACTATAAAAGTAGTAGGCAAAATTGTAAAAGGCACAGATTATCCAGAAATGGATTTAACGGAAGATCAGCTTTATTCACGCATTGTGGTGTCTGATAACGGTATAGGTTTCGATCAAAAATATGAAGGTAAAGTTTTTGAAATATTTCAACGTCTACATAGCGATGATCAATATCAAGGTACCGGAATTGGTCTAGCTATTGTAAAACGCATTGTTACTACCCACAAAGGTCAAATAAGGGTTAAAAGCTCATTAGGTGACGGAGCTACTTTTGAATTATTTATTCCGCTTGCCGATCAAAGAGATTTAAAATAATCTTTTACTTTACCGATATGATTTTCTTTCGCTGTTGTACTTAACCAACTAGCTTTAAAGCCATTTATGGACAATTGTTCTATTTGTGCTAAAGTTAAGCCGAGCGCTTTTGCCGTTTGGTAGTAATTCTCGTTCATATACCCACCAAAATATGCTGGGTCGTCTGAATGTATGGTAGCAACAATTCCTTTTTCGAGCATTTTGGCAACAGGGTGATCTTCCATCTTATCGATTACTTTTAAAGCAATATTACTAGTGGGGCAGAGGGTCAAGGCAATTTTTTCATCGACCAATCTTTTAACCAATGCTTCGTCTGTTAAACAACGATTGCCATGATCTATACGTTCAACGTTTAAGATGTCTAAAGCTTCCCAGATATATTCCGCAGGACCTTCTTCACCTGCATGCGCAACAAGCTTGTAGCCTTGTTCAGCAGACGCTTTAAATACTTTTTCAAACTTACTTGGTGGGTTTCCCATTTCTGATGAATCTAAACCAACGCCATCGATAATGTCTTTAAACGGTAATGACTCTTCTAAGGTTTTAAAAGCATCTTCTTCGCTCATATGACGCAAATAGCTCATGATGAGTTTGTAAGATATATTTAACTCATTTTTTCCCTTTTCTAGAGCACGGTGAATTCCTTTTATCACCACATCAAAAGCAACACCTCTTTCGGTATGTGTCTGCGGGTCAAAAAACACCTCTACATGCTTTACATTTTCACTGTGTACTTTGGTTAAATACGCCCAAGTCAAGTCAAAGAAATCTTGCTCATGTAATAGTACTTGCGCACCAGCATAATAGATATCTAAAAACTCTTGAAGGTTGTTAAACTTATATGCTTTTTTTACCGATTCTATAGAATCGTAGGGTAACGTAATATGATTTCTTTTTGCAATTTCGAACATTAATTCTGGTTCAAAACTCCCTTCTAAATGTAAATGCAGTTCTGCTTTCGGAATGCCTTGTATGATGCTTTGAAGTTTTGATGTTTCCATGTGAAAAAGATTTAAATTCTTTAATGTGATAAGTAGGTCTTAGAATTTTGACAAACTTACTTATTAAAGGTGATAATAGCGAACCGTAATTGCGATAACGACCTTTTTTAAAACTTAAGATTTTTTACAATACGTATGTATTGTAAATGTCATCTAACTCTTTTTCTGGATCTGTACTTAGCCCAGATCGGGTAGTGGAGCTTTGTATAACCGTACTTCTACAAGCTGTTAACCAACCAAAACGGTCAGGTAAATCTAATTTACCTATTGGTCCGCCAGCTTCTTTGCCTTCGCAAATCAATTTCCAGGCTTTTAAATATTCGTCTAAAATTTCGAATTCTATATCCGGAGAAAATGCTTTTAACTTTTCTTCATTGATTTGATACTTGATATCTAAAAATTTTGTCCGTTTACAGAATAAAATCACACCTACATTAAAAAACTCTTCTCGTTCAACTTTCGGTACAATTCGAACTATCGCAAATTTGAAGGTATGTCTATCTTGCATCTTCCGCTTCTTTTACTAAAACATCGATTATAGATAGCTTAGTGGTTATAAATTTGATATAAGCAGCTCTTTTTTCATCCGCATTTAATACATCAGATTCGCTCGTCAACCAATCTTGTGGTATGTTTGAAACAATTTCGGTTACTTTCTCTAGAGTAATATATTTTTGAATTTCTGCGGCAGCTTCCGGTAGCGCAGTGGCTTGTTGTAAAAGTACATGGTCTTTTATAAACGGAAATGTTCTGCTTAGGTGACTCTCCCAAGTCTCCCAATTATGGTGAAAATAAAAACTTGCACCGTTATCAATTACCCATAATTCATTATGCCAGTACAATAGATTTGCATTTTTAGCGGTACGGTCAATATTGCTAATTAAACTATCTAGCACCACAACCTTTGAAGCTGTCATGGCATCTGCCTTCGAAATTAAAGGGTCGAAAGTTATAGCACCGGACAAAAAGTGTAGTCCAAGGTTAAGCCCTACGCTAAACTTCAGTAAGTCTTGAATTTCTTCGTCTGGTTCTGTTTGTCTAAAAGAATCTTCTAAGTTCATAAAGACCAATTCTGGTACATTCAAACCGATGGTCCTTGCCAATTCGCCACCTATAAATTCAGCGATAAGTGATTTTTTACCTTGCCCAGAGCCTCTAAACTTGAGTACGTACAAAAAATCATCATCGGCTTTAACAATAGCCGGCATAGAGCCGCCCTCTCGCAAGGGTTGTAAATATTGAACAACATCTACTGTTCTAATATCGAGTGTATTCATACTGCTAAGATAGTAGTTAGTTCTTTGTGTGCTGAATTCAGTTTTAGGTATAGCATATAAAAATCTATACCACTTTTTACAAGTTGGGTTTTTGTATGAGAAGCGGCATTTTGCATCCTAGTTTTGTCATAGACTCCTAGTCCTTAATTTTCTTCGTTAACTAACGGAGAGATCATAATATGCGCCCTGTGCGTACCAGGGTTCATGATCCATGGATGGTTTGGGGCAGTCGGAGTTTCTGGTAACCCAATTGATGCCGATGTAGCAAATGGGGTATATATGACATAACGCAGCTTTGCACCTTCTACTTTAGAAGTTTCTTCATTATACATTGAATTTGGACCATAATAAATGTGTAGGGCAGAACCGGGGGTAATTTTTATAGTCCCAGATTTTACTTCTGCTTCACGAATTGCGAATATCTCTTCTGCTGATTTTCCTTCCGCACGTAGAGCTCTACCTCTTGCCATAAATGGTTCTAAGCTTTTGTGGTAGCAAGCTGCGTTGAATCCGTCTTTTCTTGGATCATCTGCCAATACGATGTATGCACCATCTCCTTCTTTTAAGGTAACGAACTCACCGGTCATATTATAGCCTATTACTTTGCTTGTAGCCCTGCTTTCAGCTGGTGCCGCCATTAATGCCGTGGTAATAAGGTCTTGATCGGTTTCAATATGTTTTAGTTGCTTTTCTGCTTTAGCGGTTGTTTTCGATTCTGTACTTTCTGTAATCTTGTCTTTAGATTTATCTGATGAATTACAGGAAAGAAGCAGAGCGGAACAAAGTAATGTGGCGAATAAGTTTTTCATGCTTGTTAGTGATTTTTAAATTTCGTTAGATGTAAAAGGATCAAAGAACCCTATTAAAAAGTGATGGATTACGGTTACTAAAATTACAAACAACATTATATAATATATAGCTTTTAAGTAATTTTTCATTTAGTTGTTTTTTTTGGTCATCCACTTAAATTAATAAAATTTACATAGAATAATGACAGTTTCTTTATCTACTAATTGTTAGATTAACCGAACATGGGTTTTTCTTTTAATACTTTGTATTTTTTACCAAAAAGTAAGTACACTATACCTATTTAGTTTTTTAAAGGGTTTACAGTTTAAGTTATAAGTGATTTTTAATTTCTTCTGATCGGGTAATAAAGTTTGAAATATCTTTCGCCCAGATATGATAGGTTCGTTTTGAAGGGTGTACCCCGTCAACGAAAAATTCAGAAGGTTTTATTTTAAGATTGAATCTTTTAATATAATCTGCGCTAGAAGGCTTTAGTGCATAGTAATATACTTGGTCAAAATCTTTTACAATTTCCTTTAATTCCTCACCTAGTATATCAACCAGATTGCCAATTGCAAACTTTATGATCGTTGTAAAAGCGGGAAATTCTTTTATTGGAGGCATATTGGTAAATACAATAGGTACATCTCTAAATTTACCTTTAATGCTTTTAATAAGTTCACGAACGTCTCTATTCCATTTTTTAGGTGAGTTCAGTTCAAAAGCGTCATTACCGCCAAGACCAATTACAATAAGGTCAATGGCTTCTTCTGTAATAAGGTCTACAATATGATCATTTACTTTTTTAGCCGTGTAACCACTTTTGGCATATACTTTCCAATCAACATTGGTTTGTAAAGAAGCCGCTAGTTCATTGGCAAGGAAACCTGTAAATCCTTCTTTATGAGTTTTGACACCTACACCTGCAATAGTGCTTTCGCCTATAGTAAGTAACCGAAGTGTTTTCTTAGAAGATACTATTGTAGAGCCGTAAGTACCTTCTGCCTCTGGTAAGCGCGGAACGGTTTTTTTAATTTTTTTACCTTGAAAATACATTATAGGCAATAGCGGAATGGTTAAGAAAGACCCTAATGTATATTTTAAGTTCATTTTTGAATTGTTAAATGACTATAATCAATTGCGGATTTATGGGTTGTTGTATTATTGATATGAAGGTAGGATAAATTACCTTGAAAGTAATATTTGAGAAGTTTGTTTTCACTATACTAATTCAGCTATTCATTAGAATCTAGTTTATTGTACTTTTTTAGTATTTCAAGAACCTTTTCTATTGGTAAGGATTTTATCTCATGTCCATTTCTACCCGTCATACTTTTTGCTGCCAATAAAGAATTAAGGATAGCTTCTTCAGTAGCTTCGATCACTCCTAAAAATAGTGGGGATATGGCGCTATTTCTTAGTTCTTTTTTCTCATTGAACAAAGATGAACTTTGATGCGGAATTAAATTCTCTTTTGCCGTTGAAACGGCTATCACATAGTCTCCACTGCCATTAGAAGCGATTCCTCCTGTTTTGGCTAGTCCCATAATGGCTCTTTTTGCCAACCTTTCAAGGTTTCTTGCATTTAATGGGGCATCTGTCATTACTACGATCATACAAGAGCCGTCTACATCATAGGTGAAATTTCTAGAGTAATTATCTAGTTCTTTGGCAATTGGCACACCGTTTAGTTCAAAGACTCCTCCAAAATTTGTCTGTACCAAAACACCTACAGTATAACTACCAAATGCATCAGGGATAATACGGGAAGAGGTACCTATGCCTCCTTTATACTGAAAACAGATGGTACCTGTGCCGGCACCAACATTTCCTTCAGCGACTTTACCTGTTTTAGCATTTTTTATGGCGCTTAATACGTGTTCTTCCCTAATATGTCTTCCTCTAATATCATTGAGATAACCGTCATTGGTTTCCCCAACAATGGAGTTGACGGAATGTACATTTTGGTTTTCTTCGTTTTCTAAAGTGTAGGTAATTAAGGCATTTGTAGCCACCGGTACGCTTAATGTATTTGTTAAGACGATCGGGGTTTCAATATTGCCAAGTTCTTTGACCTGAGAATAGCCCGCTAATTTCCCAAAGCCATTTCCTAAGTATATGGCTGCGGGTGATTTTTGTTGAAAGAGATTGCCAGAGTGGGGTAGGATCGCAGTGACTCCAGTCCTAATACTATCGCCTATAATTAAAGTGGTATGACCAACAGTTACATCTTTAACGTCTGTGATGGCGTTATTGATACCCGTTTTTAATACTCCGACCTCAATACCATAGTCTCTTAATCTTTTGTTCTGTGAATATGTATTTACCGTGATAAAAACAATTAGAAGTAGAATTTTATTCATAGTTGGTGTATTACCTCAAGATAGGTTACCTATTAGTAACTCATCCTATATTGTTAGACATGATTATTCCGCTACAAAATTGTCATTATCTTTATCTTCGGTCCAGTTGTATTCAATTTCTTTAGCGACTTTTCTAGCAAAGTCGATACCATGCCTATCTGCTAAGAACCCTAATGCCATATCCATACCGGCACTTACACCAGAGGAGGTGTAATATTTACCATCAATTTTCCATCTGGCTTTTTTGTCCCAGTTGACATCTGCACCTTGGGTCTCTACCCATGAAAATGCCCTTTTGTTGGAAGTTGCTTTTCTACCATCTAACAGTCCTGCTTTGGCAAGAAGTGCACTACCTGTACATACAGATAGCACATAATCACTTTCAGAAGAAAGCTTTTTTATTTCATTTAAAAGCTGAGCATTATCTACTTCTTTTCTCGTACCTAAACCACCAGGAACCAAAATAATATCGGGTTGTTTTGAAATAGTTTCCAATTTTTCTGTCATAATTGGTACACTGTGTCTATTGGTAATGACACCACCTTTTAGCGAGTAGAACTTGAGGGTGTATTTGTCTACTAAGCGCCCAAAGATTTCAGCAGGTCCAAAAACGTCTAGGGTTTCATAATCATCGAACATGATAAAGGCGATTTCTTTGGTATTTT
>Ga0209295_1000897_pt1 | contig 11674 bp, 6 predicted proteins | sample Porto_5metaG_FD_187428 | JGI IMG/M metagenome (GOLD analysis project Ga0209295, IMG submission 187428) | Marine algal microbial communities from Porto, Portugal - Porto_5 metaG (SPAdes) (version 2) | ecosystem: Host-associated > Algae > Red algae > Unclassified | place: Portugal: Porto... | reverse complement strand
CATGAGGCAAAGGTAAATAAAAACCGCCCAACTATTGTTGGGCGGTTTTAAATATTAGAGATAAATGTTTTAGCTATTTAAATAGTCAAATACTTTAATTAAATCTGATTCGTCTTTAATGTTTAGTTCATTTTCCTTTAAATATGTTTTTAATTCAGACTTCTTTGGTTCATCAAAAAGTTTTATTAATTGGTTGTTTTTTAATTTAATTTCATCCATTCTATTAACTCCGTCCTTTTGGAAATAGTACTCGGTAAATTGAGTAAACCTACTTGGTACAGCTTTTACGAAAGAATTAGCAGCTGGTTTCCCTTCGGTATATTTTACATAAGTTCTTTTGTAAAGGTCATAGTGGTCACCATTTATAATAGCTGTTAAATATCCATTAAGGGTATTGTTCTTTGAAGTAGTAAAAGTTTTGAAACTCATTTTTTTACCACTATCCATGATATAGATGCTTTTATCTCTTGATAAACTTTGTATTGGTGCGTCTTCGTTGTCGAACTTTTTTATTTCAATCTCTTCATTTAATGCATTGTATCTATAGAATATGTTCCCCATATTTTCATCTTCATAGTACATTGTAGTAGGTAAGAATTTGTTAGAAATGTAAGGTGAACCTTGGAACTCAGAATATCTTTCCTCTGTTTTTTTACTTCTTTCGCTTATTGGTCCCATCAAATCATAAATTTGCCCTGTAGAACCCGCTCCTCCACCTGCGGACATATTTGATGAAGCCTGTCCTGCAAATTGGCAATATCCTGCTGTAATTGTACCACTTATAAGTAGTACCGTCAATAAATTTTTCATAATAAGTAGTTTTTCTAAACTTAATAAATTAATGTTAATAGACTTATAAATAAAAGTTAATATGATATAAATCTATAGGTTTTTAGTTCGCTATTGTTATTTGCGCAAATTAATAGTGGATTATTTTGATAATTTGTAATTAAAATATCTTTAGAATCTTGGTTTAGGTATAGACCAGATTCTTCATAATTAATAGGTATATAACCATCTTTTTGATTAGAGATGAGTACCAAACCAGATACTGCATCTAACCTGGGAGTCTCGACTTCAGTATCGTAGATACTCCCTGTTAGAATGCAATCTTGATAGCCATCATCGTTTATATCAATGAATTCACTATTTAAAATAGGAAAAGCTTGTGCTTCAATTGGTAATTCTTCTATTATGAAATTACCATATCCATTGTTAACCAGCAAAATCGATTTAAAATTAGTTACCTCTTTCATGTAGGAAGTTTTAAGCTGTTCTCCATAAATATCCTCTAAGCTTGCATTGGCAAATGACGAATAACTTTCAAATTTATTTTTAATGAATGGCATTTGTTGAGAGGAGCATTCTCTTCCACGAACAGGAACATACGTTCCATTATACTCTTTACTTAATACTACATCATTAGTTCCATTATTATCAAAATCATTAGAGTAGATTTTAAAGGGTTTTTTCTTACTTGCTTTAAACTTTAAATTTAGGCCAACATTTCCGATTAAATAATCTTTAAAACCATCATTGTTAACATCGGTTTCTTCAATAGAAAACCACCATCCTTTTTCTTTGAGTAAATTGTTGTCTTCAAGTTTAAAAGTACCTTTGTTATTTACAAATAGTCCTATGCCGGTCCATTCTCCTACAGCTATAAAATCTTGCCAACCATCGTTGTTGAAATCCGTAGAAATTATACTATTTATAATTCCGAAATTCTTTAATCCAGGTGCTTTTTCATTGGTTATATCTTTTAATTTACCATTTATATTCTCATATAAAATTGAAGTGCTGTGTTGTGGGTATTTATTTGGAATTGACCTATTCCCTACCAATATATCAAAATCACCATCTTTGTCAAAATCCAGCACATCTACAGACTTTCCATTCTGAGCAAAAGAAATTAAAGAATTATCATATGACTTAGTGAATGTTCCTTGACCATCATTGAGGTAGATTCTATCTTGGTATAGGGAAGAGTTTTGATCAAACTCATTACCGCCACTCACCACAAAAATGTCTAAATCATTATCGCCATCAATATCAAAAATTATTGATTCCATATCCTCATACATATTGTCATCAATAAATGTTTTCTGTATGCTTTTCTTGTAACCTTTGTTAGTTTGAAAATAAATACACGAAGGATGGTTTGATGCACCACTTATGAAAATATCTTCTAATCCATTTCCATTTAAATCTCCTTTTGATAAAAAAGGGCCAAAGGTAGATTGTTTATAAGGAAGCAAGATTTCAGTTTTAAAGTCATCATATTCATTTTCAAAATGTTTGTATTTTAAACCTATATTTTTTGCTTCTATTTCATTGAAAATGGTTGTTCTTTCTTTATCTACTTTATGGTTTGAAGCATTTTTAATATTTAAAGAAATGGTATTATTAGCTTCAATGTTGTAGACCGTTTGAGATTTACCATTTAGCCAAGTAATAGATAAAGTATCTACAGTGGTGTTTTTTCCTAGTCCAAAGTGTATACTATTTTCTTGTGCAGACATATATCCTCTAACCCTTTTCTGTTCTTTAAATTGACTTTTGCCAGAATATTTAATCTGGATTTTACAGAAAGGTTCAGTGTTTTCACCTATTGTTTTTATTTTTAAGTAATTTCCGGAATTATTATCTACAGTGGTATTTTTGTAAAGAAATGCATTCTCATCCATATTATTTACAATTAGATCCAAATCACCATCATTGTCTAAATCACCTTGAGCCACACCATTACTAAAAGAAAAATCATCTAATCCCCATCTTTTTGCATCCGCTTTAAAGGAGAGCTCACCTTCATTTTTAAATAAAATGTTTGGTAGCTTTTCTGAAGGCATAGACTGATATAAATCCTTCTTAACTTGAGTAGGTATATTTCCTCTGTATTTCTGTTTTGCTGCCAATACTTTATTTTGGAGATCGTTATCAAGTGCATACTTCCGATAGCCATTAGTAATATATATATCATTGTCCTCATCATTATCAAAATCGGACATTAAAACAGACCAACTCCAATCAGTATTTGCTGTTTGGGTCATTTGTGATATGTTGTTAAAGTGATTGTTGCCAATATTTAATTGTAATGAATTATACATGTATTGGTAATGAAAGTCAGCATCATTTACCAGATAATTAAAACGTTGAGTATTCATGGAAGTCATTAATGTTTTAGCTCTTATGTGATCGTTAGATGACATGTCTAAAGTGAAAATATCTTCTTTCGTGTCGTCATTAACATCTGCTATGTCGACACCCATGCCGTAATAGGAAATTTGTTGAGTATAATTTTTAATTCTTTCTTTAAATTTTCCGTTTTTTTGATTAATGTAGAGAGCGTCAGGTATATAATAATCGCTGGTAAAATATATGTCTAGCCATCCGTCTTTGTTTATATCGCTAATACAAAGTCCAAGTCCAAATATTGGTTTTTCCATACCGGCTTGTTTAGTGATGTCTACAAATTTTCCTTTGTCATTCCTGTATAAATGCGAGGTATTGTAGTAAGTTGTTTCTGGATTGTTGTTAATAATTTTGTAAAATTTTATAGGGTCTATTCCATATAGTTCATTTTCGTTCATAACTACACAATCTAAATCTCCGTCATTATCAAAATCAAAAAATGCTGATTGTGTTGAAAGACCCGTATCGGCTAAACCATATTCTTCTGCTTTATCAGTGAATGTTAGGTCTTTGTTATTAATAAGTAAAAGGTTTTTACGTAGGTCTCTAGCCTTTGGACCACCTTGTGAAACATAAATGTCTTTATACCCATCATTGTTGATGTCAACAAATGTTACCCCATTGGACCAATTTTTATTGATATTAATTCCTGATAATTGTGTTATATCAGTAAACTCTAGATTACCTTTATTAATGAATAGTTTATTTGGTACTTGATTGGCAGAAAAAAATACGTCTAAGAGCCCATCATTGTTCAGGTCTTCTACCCCAACTCCAGCTCCGTTATAAAAATAATCGAAATTAAATAGATTTTCTTTAGTCTCTATGTTTTCCTTAATTGTGTTTGAGAATTTCAATTGACTTATGCTGTCTTCTACTTTTGTAAATATAGTTTTGAATTCTATTTCCGGCTTAAACAAGTCATTCGAACTGTTAGCAGCATCAATTGTAGACTCTTTTTTAGAATTACAGGCGATAATTGTTGCAAGAAAGAAAAATATTAGTTTTCTCATGTGATGTCTTTTTCTTAAGAATTTTGATTCTAAATGCTTATTCGACAATAATTGGATTATAGACCTAGAATGGTCATTACTGGTGAATTTTTTTGATAATGATACGCTCTCCAATAAAAACCGTCTCCACTAAATTTCCATACAACTTCTTTTTCAGGAGTTACTTCCCAAATTCCAAAATCACCTTCAGTAATTAAAATATTACCGTTTTCTAAAATATCTGCACCAGATACTTTACCTGAATACAGTTCCGAGTCTGTAAAACTCCAGAGAACTTTAGGTTCGTTATTAAAATTTGGTTTTAAATCATAAATTAAAGGTAGCTGTAGTTTATATACGGTTGATTGATTTATGTGATTACCATTTGAAAAAATCAATAGTTCACCCTTGTTCTCACCAGTTAAAAGATTGGGATAGTGATTATTGTAAAATAACCTATCACCCAAAGCGTTTTCATAGGCATTAGGGTTGCCAAAACGATAGACTAAATCACCACCTTTGTTATAAGCTCCTCCTGAATTTGAAGCTGCTTCTTCAATGGTTGTACTGTGATCTATAATCCATACTTCAGAAAAACTGTTTACACTTAAAAAAATAAGATTGTTTTCTACATCATAGTTAATTGCATTTGCATGCATTATATCACCTTGTACTTCAGGGAGTAGGGAGGCCTTTTTACTATAATTAATATCGATTAATTGTGGGTTCTCAGTTATTGATCCAAAGTTATTTTGGGTTCTATCAAAATCTTGAATTAAGTGATCCATCGAATCCCATTTCCAAACTATTTGATTTGTATTTGGATTAATTTCAATTATTGATTCTGGATAGATATTCTCTTCGGTCATATAACCTGCTTGTAGAGCTAAGTTAGATTCAAGATTTTTCCAAACCATTGCTAAAATATTTCCATTTGGAAGTATTTCTACATCATGATGAATTTCCCCTTGTTCAGATGAATATATGAACTCCCAGTTTATATTATTATTAGGTTCGATGATCTGTATCTTACCTCCTTTTCCTCCTAAGGGGATCTTTGGTTCATCAGATTCTAATGAGGCTAATATGTTTCCATCTGGTAACAGGTAAACATCATTACCTATATTATTGGAAAATGACCATTCGTAAATGAGTTGAGCTTGTTTACTCATTAAATAGACTCTATTTGCGCCTGCGTCATTTACTAAGATGTAATTGGTATCTACTTTTGTTTCATTAAAATTTTCTATAGTTCCTACTGGTATAAAATATTCATCTTCATTAATTTCTTCTTGCTCCATTTCAATAATTGCATCTGGTTCCTGAAGTATATTTTTTTCTTCATCATTAGTACATGAAGAAAATACTAATACAATTATTATATAAAGGTATGCGTATAGGGTAGGTCTAATTTTTTTCAAGGTAAAATATTTTTACAATATAATATATAAATAAAAAAGCCACCTCTAATATAGAGGTAGCTTTTTTTTATAGTCTAAAAATTAATAGTTTTAAAATTAGTCTTTACAGAAATCTATGGTAATAGGACCCGCGTCTACACCTTGATAACCACCAACTATATTTCCATTTGGAGTAACTATCTCAAAACCAATCTCACCATATTCATCACCTGGAAAAAACCAATCTGCGGTCTCAGTACCTACTGGTATTGTTATAGTGCCAACACCTGCAGAACCATCATTTTCTACACAATCCGTTCCTCCTAAGAAGGTACCTGCTGCACCAGAATAAGGAGAGCAAAGACCTACTTCTAGTACAGTGCCGTCATCAAGTGTAACAGTAATACCGTCACCACCATTACCAGTGTTTGTCTGCCAACCATCTCCATAAGAGTCAGTCATATTGATTGTCCATTCACCTGCCGTAGGTGCTTTTGGAGGACAAACAACGGTTGCTGAGTACAAAAATGGAGAAGAGAAGTAAGATCCGGTCAATGTTCCAGAATTTTGAGCAAAAGAGAATGTTCTTCCATCTGTTAAAACTAACTCAAAACGAACTCTAAATTGATCACTACCATCAATTTCTGATGCATCTATACCGGTAACACCTAATAATTCGCCTAATGACACTGAAAAGCTGTAGGTAGGCAAACCTCTATCTCCTGAACTAAACTCTGAGGAGGGTATAGATGTATATAAGGATTCTGCAACATCACCTGGTCCATTACTGGTATCTGCATCTACAAAACTTACATAGGCATCCAACGAACTAACTAAAGTGCCATCTTCTTCACTTTGTATTTCTAAATCTACAGCAAACTCCCCAGTATCAACACCTATCGGTAATTCATTAGAAGTAATTTCTACCGTTCTTAATATTGCGCCGCGGGTAGTATCTGCAACGATTTTGTCTACTACTGCATCACCATCATCACATGATGTAAACATCATTGTGGTTAAAGCGAGTGCTGTAAAAACTTTATAATTTATTTTCATCATTCTAAGTTTTTTAATTAATTAATTCGCCGCTGGGAATGCAGGACTAGCTGGGTTAGTATCCCAAAATACCTGTGTAGTTAGCGTAGTTTTTTGCGTTAAATTAGGGTTTGTAATAACCTCATCTTGTGGGTACAAGAACGATCTTGGAAAAGCTCCAGGATTTGGCTCCCAGTTAGGTGTTAAAGTAGTAGGGAATCCGGTTTTTCTGTAATAGTTGTAAGATTCACCACCACCACCATACAAGGCGATCCAGTATTGTTCTGCATATACATTTTCTTTATCATCTCCAGTTGCAGAGTTGTATTCTGAAACAATACCCGCAATATAATCGGCTACTTCAGTTGATGACGGTTCGTAAGATGTATCGGCTGTTCCATCTAAAGCTCCAAAAGTCTGTACTTTAGCTATAGATTTAGTCATACCAGCTTCCATATATGTTGCTTTATCTGCATCACTTGTAGACATTTCTGCTATCCAAAAGTCTACCCATGAAGCTAACAGCATTGGTTCAATACCAGCACCTCCGCCGCCTTTGCCAAGACCTACAGTTGGGTCATAATTAGGGTCTTCTTCGTCTACAGCAAAGTCGTTGTCGTCAAATTTACCACCTGCAGGATATACCCCAGAAGCTGTTCTGGTAAACCCATCTGGAGGTGTACCTTCGTCGTTACCATGAGAACGACCCCAATAACCATTATCAACACTACAATAAGTATATCCACCATCTATATAATGCTGTGGCGGGACTACTAATGAACACGCTAAAGTCTCCTCGTTTGGCTCAACTTCTACTCCATTATAATCTAGAGCACCTGGAGTTCCACCAACTTGACGGTAGAAATAATAACGAATTCTTGGGTCATCTTTCAATAACATAGTTTCCATTAACCAATTTGATCTATATGAATTCGCACCACTTGGTGTGTAATCATTAGCATAATCTGGATGACGTGTGTCTGGTTGTAATTGATTTGTACCATATTCGAATTGAAGGTCATCTTCTGTAGAGCTTATGAAGTTATCAGCTGTTACAATTGCATTGAATGCACTTGTGTCTCCCGTTTGCTTATAAGCTTTTAATCTTAATGTATTAATGGCTTTTATCCATTTTGAAGTGTCACCATCATAATAAAAATCTGATGCGCCTTGTGTCGCAGGATTAGTGTTAAATAATGCTTCTGCTTCGGTTAAAAGAGCTAACGCAGCAGTATAAACCGTTGCACCATCGTCTAAATTTGGAGCTGGGAATTGTACAGGGTCTAAAGCTTCTGAGTAAGCAGCTTCCCCTATAAGGTCAGTCAACATGATTAAACTATGTGCTTGGGCCACTTTACCAACAGCAACGTGAAAATCGTAACTGATATCAGTTACAGCATTGATTTCTTCTATGGCTTGAACATTGGCAAAAATACCACTATAAGTATTGTTCCATAAAAAATTCATCGAAGCACCAGGGAAATTATTAAAATAATCTCTACCTCCCATAAATTGAATTCTTGTTAATTGTGCACCATAAAAGCTAAAATTGGCCACATTATCTTTGTAATCTATTTGAATTGAATTCAATAATAGATTAGGATCTCCCGATATCAATATATTCGGGTTTTCCGTCAAATCTAGATCTGTGGTATCACAGGAGTTTAAAAAACTACCTGCTATAAATACCACAAGCATATATTTAATTATTTTTTTCATAATATAAGTCTTGTTTTTTAGCAATTATTAAAATGTCATCTTAACGCTCATACCATATCTTCTAGTACTAGGACCGTTCAAGAAGTCGAACCCACGACCATTACCAATACCAACTCCTGCTACGTTAGGATCAAAATTCGCTCCTTTAGGTGTGTTATAGGCATTATAATAAAGGTTGAAACCTTGTAGAGTGAATGTTAAACTTCCAAAAGGTGTTTTTTCTAAAAATTTCTTAGGTAATGAATAACCTAATGATACCTCTTGTAAACGAATTACAGATGCATCATATATTTTAGCTTCTGCAGGACCGAACAATAAGTTACTAAAGTAATACGTAGAATTGTTAATTTGTACATCATTTGCTTCTCCAGTTGTTTGGTTAACTCCTGGTAAAATATAAGTATTTAATCGATCTTCAGTTTCAGTAATAAGACCTCTACCTAATAAAGTAGCAATGGTACTAGACATAATGTCACCACCTTTTGTGTGATTGATTTGAAAACCTAAACTCCAATTTTTATAAGATAAATTGTTAATGAAGTTCATTGTGTAATCAGGTATAGCATCACCAATAATTGGAACGTTTCCATCTAAGTCTGATTCTGTGATAACATAGTTACCAGCAGCATTCGTAAGTAAATCACCATTCTCATTTCGTGCAAAAGCTGTACCAACTATGCTACCTAGTGATTCACCTTTAATGGCTGCATTACCCCCAATAAACAAGGAAGTACTACCTGCATAAATAATAATGTCTTGTTCTTGCTCTTCAACAACTTCTTTATTAGCAAAGAAATTCACACTAGATTTCCAGTTAAAACCATCAGGGTTTTTGAAAAGGTCTATTCCTAAATCTGCTTCGATACCTTTATTACTAATCTGACCAATGTTACTTTGAGTAAATAAGAAACCTGTAGAAGGTGATAATGGCTCTGTTACAATCAAGTCATCTGTTCTTCTGTCGTAGTATGTAAAGTCTAGAGAAACTCTATTTTTGAAGAACTTACTTTCAAATCCAACTTCAAATTCTTTAAGTAATTCTGGTTTTAAATCTGGATTTGCTTTGAAAGAGTCAATACTGTTTGTGGTGATAGGACCAAATGCTCCACCAGATTGTTGTGTAAATTGATTTACACCTGAAACTGTAGGATATTGCTCAGGAAAGTTCGCAGATGTACCGTAACTTGCTCTTAATTTAAGGTAATTTAAACCTCCTTCAGACTTTAAACCACTAAAAGCGGCAGTTGGAAGGAAAGATAAACTCACACCTGGGTAAGTTAAACTTCTGTTATCTGTAACTAAGTTAGATACCCAATCCGTTCGACTACTAACGTTAAGGAATAAGTAGTTGTCATAGTCAAAACTAACATCACCGAATACACCTACAATATTTCTTTTTTGAGAATATTGAATAGGAGTTTGGTTTTCATAGTTAAAGTGTCTTCTAACACCAAAAACTATTTGACCAGAACTAGATACCCCTTGAGCATCAAATTCATCAGATCTTGCATTTGCACCAACATTAAATGTCATACCAATTTTATCCGATAAATCATAATTACCATTTATAGATGCTGTATGATCCCAAATTGTATTGTTGTTATCGTAAGTATTTAAGAATCCAAAAATATCTGCGTCGAATTCTACACCACCTTTGTCAGAAAATTGAGTATTTCTTTCGTTATAAAAATCTAAACCAGTTCTCCATGTTGCAGCTAAATTTTCATTTATAGCATATGAAAGAGATGTGTTGAAATAAAAGCGGTTTGTAAGTTGATTGAATTTAACATGCTCAGCTACCCAGTTTGGATTGATGATGTCATTTCCATTTCTGTAGTAAACACTACCACCGGTAACTGGATTTTCATAAGGAAGCCCCATTAAATCTACGTTTCTTGGTGTAAATAGAACCGCACCATAAATTGAATTCGAACTAATACCGCCGTTACCTCTACTTGCTGATACAGGAGGAGTGTCATAATCAGTTCTTGAATAGTTCATACTACCGGCAACTGTAAATTTATTGGTTAATTTAGAACGACCACCTACAGAGAAGTTAACTCTTCTTAATTGGTTGCCTGGTGTAAACCCAACATCGTTTAAGTGACCTAAGTTGGCGTTGTAAGTTGTATTTCCATCGGAAGACCCACCTGCCATGTTGATAGAGGTGTTGGTTACGTGTCCCGGAGAAAAGAATTCTTCAACAGAGTCGTATGGTCTCCAGTCGTAACGTGCTCCCTGTAATTCAGGAAAAGCTTCTCTGGTTGCAGCAATTGCCGTAGTACTATAAGGATGTTCTAAAGTACCATTTGCATCAATTGAAGATTGAGCACCCCAACCAGCAGTTCCAGCTTCATCAAAACTTGGTCCCCAGTTACTGAAGAACCATCCAAAAGCTTGGTCAAAACCACCACCGTATGATGATTGGTAATCTGGTAAAGAAGCATATTCGTTAACAAAATATGAAGTGTTAACAGAGATTTCATTCTTCTTAACACCACCATTGTTTGCAGCAGCTTTAGTTGTAACTAAAATCACACCATTCTTACCTAATGTACCATAAAGTGTAGTTGCTGCCAAACCTTTAAGTACTTCAATGTTTGCAATGTTGTTAGGGTCAATATCTAAGAAACGTGATGACCCAGTGTTACCAGAAAGGAAATCATCGCCATTATTGTTTGTAGAGTTACTAAAAGGAACACCATCAACAATAAACAATGCTTGATTACTACCACTAAAGGAACTTAAACCTCTAATAGTTACACTGGTTGCAGAACCAGACATACCACCACCGGCAGTAATATTAACACCTGCAGCCTTACCAGAAAGCACACGTGCAACATCACCTTCAGCTCTAGATTCTAAAGCCTCGGACCCTACGGATGTAGTTGCGTATCCTAACGCTTTTTTCTCTCTTTTAATACCTTGCGCAGTAACAACTACTTCTTCTAAGGCTTGTGCATCTTCCTCCATTGTGACATTAACCGTTGATCCAGCACCAACTGCCGTTCTAACTGCTTTCTGTCCAATGTAGGTGAATAGCAATGTTTCCCCTTCAGAGGCTTTTATGGTGTAATTACCATCAAAATCAGTTTGAGTACCTGTAGTGGTACCTTCGACTACAATGTTAACCCCGGGCAAAGGAAGCCCTCCTTGATCAGTAACCGTACCGGAAACTGTTTTTTGTTGTGCAAAAGAAATATGCACAACTAACGCCAATAGTAGCGTTAACAATCCATTTAGTTTTGTTCTCATTTTTAAATTATTTGAATTAGCTAGCGACAAACTTCACAATAATGTGTTAATAATGCAAGATAATTTTAATAAAACTTTAAG
>Ga0209295_1000895_pt1 | contig 11681 bp, 9 predicted proteins | sample Porto_5metaG_FD_187428 | JGI IMG/M metagenome (GOLD analysis project Ga0209295, IMG submission 187428) | Marine algal microbial communities from Porto, Portugal - Porto_5 metaG (SPAdes) (version 2) | ecosystem: Host-associated > Algae > Red algae > Unclassified | place: Portugal: Porto... | reverse complement strand
CCCCTTAGGGTGTCTATTATTTTATTGTAAATTTGCCATACAAGTGAAGTAAGCATATGATAGACAAGTTAAACATAGTAAAACAACGTTTTGATGAGGTTTCAGACCTTATAATTCAGCCGGATATCATATCCGATCAGAGTAAATATGTAAAGCTCACAAAAGAATACAAGGATCTTAAAGATTTAATGGATAAGCGAGAAGAATATCTTGAGCTTACCAATAATATCGCCGAAGCGGAGGAAATTATTGCTGACGGAAGTGATGCGGAAATGCTAGAAATGGCAAAAATGCAAATGGAAGAAGCTAAAGAAGGATTGCCAAAGCTTGAAGAGGATATAAAATTGATGTTGATCCCGAAAGATCCTGAAGATGCAAAAGATGTAGTTGTTGAAATACGAGCAGGAACGGGTGGTGATGAAGCAAGTATATTTGCGGGCGATCTCTTTAGAATGTATACCAAGTATTGTGAAGGCAAAGGATGGAAAACCAATGTGATCGACCTTAGTGAAGGTACTAGTGGTGGTTATAAAGAAATACAATTTGAAGTTTCTGGAGCTAACGTTTATGGAACGTTAAAGTTTGAAGCGGGCGTTCACCGTGTGCAGCGTGTTCCACAAACAGAAACCCAAGGTAGAGTACACACAAGTGCAGCTACAGTGATGGTTTTACCTGAAGCTGAAGATTTTGATGTGCAAATAGATCCAAAAGATGTTAGAATAGATTTCTTCTGCTCTTCTGGACCTGGAGGTCAGTCTGTAAACACAACATATTCCGCTGTTCGTTTAACGCACATACCAACCGGATTGATTGCGCAGTGTCAAGATCAAAAATCACAACATAAGAATAAGGATAAGGCATTTAGGGTACTTCGTTCTAGATTGTATGATTTAGAATTGGCTAAGAAGCAAGAAGAGGATGCTGCTAAACGAAACTCACAAGTTAGTAGTGGTGACCGTTCTGCAAAGATTAGAACGTATAACTACCCTCAAGGTAGGGTTACCGATCACCGTATCGGTCTTACGTTATATGATTTGTCTAATATTATAGATGGAGATATTCAAAGAATAATAGACGAATTAAGTTTTGTAGAGAATACAGAGAAATTGAGGGAAGCCTCTGAGATATTTTAAGTTATGACCACTCAAGAGTTAGTTGCCCAAATACATAAAAAACAATCTTTTTTATGTATTGGTTTAGATACGGATCTAGAAAAGATTCCTTCTTATGTATTGGAAGAGGAAGATCCTATTTTTGCTTTCAACAAAGCCATAATAGATGCAACCCATGAATTGTGCGTAGCTTATAAGCCTAATATTGCTTTTTATGAAGCATACGGAGTGCAAGGCTGGTCGGCTTTACGTAAAACTATCAAATACTTAAATGAAAACTATCCTGAAATATTTACCATTGCAGATGCAAAAAGAGGAGATATAGGGAACACTTCTACCAGATATGCCAAGGCATTTTTTGAAGATTTAAATTTTGATTCTATTACTATAGCTCCGTATATGGGCAGAGACTCTGTTGAACCTTTTTTAGCGTTTAAGGATAAGCACACCATTTTACTTGCGTTAACTTCTAATCAAGGTGCTTTTGATTTGCAAACTAAAAAGATAGAGGGTAAAGAACTGTATAAAGAAGTATTGTCGGTATCTACAACATATGAGGGAGCTGAGAACCTTATGTATGTGGTTGGTGCTACTAAAGCTGAATATCTTACTGAAATACGTGAAATTGTACCAAATAGCTTCTTACTAGTGCCTGGAGTAGGGGCACAAGGTGGTAGTCTTGAAGAAGTTTGTAAGTACGGAATGTCTAAAAATGTGGGACTACTTATAAATTCTTCCCGTGGAATAATTTATGCATCTGATCAAGAGAACTTTGCGGATGCTGCTAAAGCCAAGGCAAAAGAGTTACAGCAGGCAATGAAAACGGAACTAGAAAAATTAAACTAAATCTTCTAAAGTTTTTTTAATTCTTTGTGCTTTTAATTCAAAAAATTCTCCCAATTGAGTGTTTGACTGAATGTGTGAAGCTTTTTCGATAAACGTCTGATATTGATACTCTAATAAGCTAATAATATCATTATTTGCTTCCATTGGTGTTACCGATCCTACCTTGCAATACTGCTTGTTCATTATACTATATTTATGTTCTTACAAATATACGTTCAGAATCAGGTTTTGGACGTGGGTATGTTGGGCTGTACATCTAATTAATAGGTAATATGTCTTTTTTTTAACATATATGTAGATGAAAACTTAAAATGTCGATGATTTTGAGCGAAATTTCACTATCCTAAATGTTATATCAAAAAGAATTAATACATTGTAAATCAACCGTGTCTTAAATAAAAATTTCATTTGCTACATTATATAACGTATCGACATAAAACTGCTACTGCGTGGGTTACATTTGTACATGGTGCAGGTGGTAGTTCTTCTATTTGGTATAAACAGATACGAGAGTTTAAAAAACATTTCAACGTTCTGCTTTTAGATTTAAGAGGTCACGGTAATTCAAAACCGAGTCTCAAGAATGTTTTTGATGAGAAATACACGTTTGATGTCATTACAAATGATATTGTTGAGGTGATTGATCATGAAAAGATTGAGAAATCGCATTTTGTTGGTATTTCCTTAGGAACAATACTCATTAGAAACCTAGCGGAAAACCATCCTGGACGGGTAGAAAGTATGGTAATGGGTGGTGCTATCATGAAATTGAACCTGCGTTCTCAAATATTGATAAAGCTTGGAATCATCTTTAAAAGCGTAATACCCTATTTATGGCTCTATAAATTCTTTGCGTTTATAATAATGCCCAATAAGAACCATAGAGAGTCTAGGTTGCTCTTTGTTCGTGAAGCAAAGAAATTGTATCAAAAAGAATTTATTAGATGGTTTAAGCTTACATCAGAGATAAATCCATTACTGCAGTTTTTTAGATCTGCCGATATAAAAATACCTACACTTTATGTTATGGGAGAGGAAGATTATTTGTTTCTGCCAAGCATACGTAAAATAGCAAAATCTCACCAACATTCGCAGTTGATCGTAGTTGAAGACTGTGGTCACGTGGTAAATGTTGAACAGCCTAATTTTTTTAATGAGAAGGTTGTGGCTTATTTGTTAGGTCAGTAACAAACATTATATATTAGCTAAATATAAAAGAGACTAATTTTTGCCTTGAGTATTATAAAGTAAAAGACCGATGTTCTCACACCGGTCTTTAGACATCAAACTGAACTATAACTAAATCTTAGTTTACATCCCAAAATAGAGGTGTAGTTAAATTATCTCCTCCTATTGCACTAGAAGCGGCATCATAGTTTGCACCATTTACAGCAGATTCTTTTACAGGATATATCATTCTTAATGGAACTACTTGTTGAGTTTGAGTAGATAGCGCCAACTCTGGCCAGTCTAATCTTCTATACTCTGTCCAAGCTTCAAAGCCTCTGTTAAATAAAGAGATCCACTTTTGAGTTCCGATTTTTTGCTTGTAATCTCCAGTTGCCGTCGAATAGGCCACAGATGGTTGCGCTAAATATGCGTCAACTTCATCTTGTGTACCACCATAATACAGAATTGAAGCGGTTATTGCGGCGTTATAGAACTCTTCTGCATCGCCGGCAATGTATCCTCTTTCTACAGCTTCAGCTTGAAAGAATGCAACTTCTGCATAATCCATTATTGAACCTGGGTATGTTGGATCGCCTACGATATCAAAATTAAGATGGGTGAAATTTGCGTATGAATTGTTTCCACCGATAGGACCGCCTATGTAAGGGTCTTTGTTATCTGCGAAATAGTTGTCTAAACGAGGGTCGTTTAAATCAACCAATGTATTCAACGAAGTTTCACCAGCTATGTAATCTTCTCTTCTGTTATCAACTTCAAATAAGCTATAAATAGGGTTGACATTTGTAGTTGGTGAAGATTCATAATAAATGATCGTATTATCATCATTTGATGTAAATACACCGGCATTTACAGCTTCTGAAACAGTTGTACTGGCTAGTGCAGAATTAAAGTCTGCCAATCGCATACCTAACCTGAGCTTTACTGAATTTGCTAATTTTCTCCATTGAACAACGTCACCACCGTAGAAAATATCATTTGAACCAAATGACTCACCTCCATTTGCTAACGCAGCCTGAGCCGAAGAAATTCTACTTATTAAATCTAAATATATAGTTTCTGCATCATCATAAACCGGAAATAGGTTATTTATATCTGCAGATTCGCTATAAGGTATATTACCGTTTAAATCTACTAAATGTTGATACGTATATACTTTAATCGTCTCAATGACTGCCAATTGATTCGCTTTAGTAGTGGCGTCTAAAATTTCGTCGGCCTCTATTAATGCTACAGCAGAATTTAAATCGTTGATTACGTTATTGTAATAAGTTGTCCAATACGTTTGTGACGGATCTCTACCAATAATTAAATAATTCGATTCATCTACGTAAGTAGCTTGTGCCCAGTGCTGAGACCATAAACGAAAAACATTACTGCCGCTAATAGTGGTAATTCTATCTGCTAAATTCTTTTCAGCATTGGCAACAAGAGTCTCTGGTGGAACTGCAGTTGGTAATTTTGGATCATTGTTATAATCCGTTATATCTTCTGTGCAACTAGACAGTAGCATGCCTGCCGAAGCTAATATTATATATATATTCCTCATTGTTTTATTTTTAAAATTGTAATTTAATATTAAAGCCATATTCCTTAACCGAAGGATATGCCCCAATCTGGAAACCTTGTAAATTACCAGCTCCAAAACTTTGCTCTGGATCGGCGTAAGGAAGATCTTTACTGATTATCCATAAATTTCTACCCACAGCTGTAAATGTAACAGCGTTGAACGGTAATTTATCTGTGAATTTTTTAGGTAAAGAGTAGCCTAATGTTACCTCTCTTAATTTTACATATGATGCGTCATAAACAAACTGTGCATCTGGCGCATTACCATATCTACCATAAGGGTTTTCATACGTTGTAAAGTCTGCTCTTACCGTATTCGCTGAACCATCTTCTTGAACACCAGGTAAAATTACACCACCAGAGGTATTGTCGTTTGTTACCGGGTCCCTTAAAGGATTACCTAAGTCATTTACACCGGCTGTAACATCATAAATACCAGTAGCCATACCAAAATAAGTATCTCCACTAAATACAGAGCCGCCTTCTTGAATATCTATTAAAAAGCTTAAGCTGATATCTTTATATTTAAATGTATTCGAAAGACCCATTTTCCAATCTGGGTTGATGTCTCCAAGTACTTCTTGAGAAGATTCTGTTTTTAGGTAAAGTCCGTCTTCACCAACAACTCTTTCTCCATCTATATACACATAATCCGTACCTTTTAAAGTACCGTAAGCTTCACCTTTTGCAGCATTTAAACTAACACCAAAGAAACTATTGACTAGAATGTTCTGAGAGTCTTCAAAAAGATCTAACACTTCACTTTTGTAAGCTGAAAAGTTTACGTCGGTTCTCCAAGAAAAATCTGGCGTTTTAATAGTGGTAAAGTATAGTTGTGCTTCCACACCTTTGTTAGATACTTCTGCAGAATTTACTACAGTATTGGTAAAACCAGTTGCAGGAGTTATTTCTACTGGTATGATTGCATCGCTAGTAATTTGCTCATAAAGAGAAACATCAAAACCAATTCGTCTGTTCCAGAAGTTCATCTCTAAACCTAATTCCTTACTCTCAGTTCTTTCTTCTTTAAGACTAGGATTGTTTGATGTTCCTGGGTTAGAGTAAAGTGTTGCTCCTCCAAACCCGGCAATAGGGTTAAAGGTATTTAATAATTGGTAAGAGGTTGCACCGTTACCTACTTCTGCATAACCAGCTCTAAGCTTTCCAAAGGAAACCATATTACTTTCAAATAAATTAGAAAAAACAAAACTCGCGGATATTGCTGGGTAGTAGAATGAATTTGATCCATCGGGCAGTGTAGAAAAGGTGTCGTTTCTAATGGAACCTTCTAAGAATAACATATTGTCATAATCAATACTGGCATTTGCAAAAGCACCGAATACACGTACATCTGCATCATATTCAGAACTTGCATCAAAAACAATCGGGTTAACCGAGTTAGATAATGCGTAAATACCGGCTAGTTTTAGTCCGCCATCAGTAGTTGCAGTTACATAATTGTTTTTTGTTTGTCTGTACGTAGTACCTAAAACACCCGATACACCGAATTTATCAGAGATGTCTCCGTTAAAATTCAAAAAGAAATCATAGTTGTACTCAGAAAAATTAATGTTTTTTCTAGAATATTCAGGTGTATCAATACTTCCGATATTATTTCTTTCTTCTCTTAGTTCAGCATAGGTGTCAACTGTTGCTCTACCAAAAATTTCTAACCATGGTAAAACATCATAAGAAATACTACCATACCCGAATAATCTATTTCTTTCATCGGTGTTGAAGTTTTCATACCTTGTAAAGTATGGGTTATCCCAATATTTTGGGGCTAAGCTAGATGGTCCTGACGGATTCCAAGATATATTCTGACCGGTAGCAAAATAAGCATCGCGTTGATCTTTTAAATCTGTGCTTGTTGCCCACCATTGTCTAAAATTCGTCATAATGTTTTCTGCATCATAACCTGTTCCATATCTACCTAGACCAGAACTTTTTGTATACGTAGCCTTACCGGTTACCGTTATTTTATCGTTCAGGTCCATAACACCTACTAAATCAACATTATGTCTACCAATCTCACTGTTTGGTAAAATACCTGTTTGATCTAATCTGGTGTAACTCATTCTTAAACTTCCTGTTTCAAAACCTTGGCTAATTGCAATGTTCTGAGAGCTTGTTACGCTATTCTGAAAAATATATTCAGGACCGTTTTCTGGTGCTACCCATGGACTTTTTTGCAGGTAAGTGTCAAGTTGCGGAAAGTATGAATCCCATTGGTACAGTAATAAATTTGGATCATATCTTTGACCAAAAGAACCGTCTTCTCCAGTTGCCGGCGTAAGGTCTTCAATACCGTCACCATCAACATCTATTGAATCTAAATAACCCGCACCGTAGAATGGACCATAGCCTTGTCCATATTCTTGTTGAAAAATCGGAAAGGTATCTTTGTCATATTTACCAATGTTCACAGAACTTGTAATAGATACGCCTAAGCCTTCTCCTTTTTTACCCTTTTTTGTGTTAATGATAATAACACCGTTTGCTGCACGTGATCCATATAATGCCGTTGCTGCCGATCCTTTTAATACATTGATACTTTCAATATCATCAGGATTAATGTCACTAGCTGCATTACCATAATCATAGCCATCGCCGCCTTCTGATTGTGATGTAGAGTTGTTGGTATCATTGTTTAATGGCACACCATCTACTACAAATAAAGCTTGGTTGTTACCGGTAATCGAAGAATATCCTCTAATTACCACGTTGGCAGAGCCACCTAAAGTTGAACTCTTTTTAATGTCCAAACCTGCTACTTTACCAGATAAAGAGTTTACAAAGTTCTGGTCTTTAGCGGTATTCACCTGATCGCCTTGTACTTCTTGGGTGGCATAACCCAATGATTTTTTCTCTCTTGAAATACCAAGTGCCGTAACGACAACTTCATCTAATGCTTGTGCGTCTTCTTCCATCTGAACATTAATGGTGTTTGAACCGCCCACCGTTTTAGATGTTTCTTTTAACCCTATATAGGTAAATACCAGTACGTCGCCCGTACTTGCGCTAATGGAGTAATTTCCATCAAAATCTGTTTGTGTTCCACTTGTAGTTCCTCCGATAAGAATGTTTACACCCGGCAGGGGTAAACCAGTTTGATCTGTTACTGTACCCGTTATACTTTTATCTTGGGCGAAACCAATGTACGCCACAAAAGAAAGTAACAGAGTAAGAAAATTTCTCGCGTTTGTTCTCATAAATTTAATTTGAGTGTTAGTTAGAAAAAGGTTAGTAAAATGTGGTGTAGAAGAGTCGGCTAATTTTTTAGATAGCTAATTCTTAAAAATGAGATCAAAAACATCTAATATTTTTTGATTAAACCGACTCTTTGTACCAGTCGCGAAAATAAAAGGTGTTACCTGATCGATAGGTAGATTCCGACCTAAGTTAATGCAGATCTGACTTAAATTTACCTTTACTTAGTTTGTAGATAATTGATATTAAATAACTTATGATTTTCGAAGTGTAATTGTGAAAATTTTAGTAGAATTAAGTAAATATTACGATTATTACTTTTTCTTTTGCTTTTCTATGAAGTCTTTTGGTGTCATGTGCATTCTTTGTTTAAAAGCTTTGTAGAATGACACTTTGTTATTGAATCCACATTCGTAAATTAAATCGACAACTTGCTTATTAGTGTTTGTTTCAACTATTTTAACCGCTTCGGCTATTCTGTAATCATTAATTAATTCGTAGAAATTTTTGTTTAATTCTTGATTCATTACCTGTGATAAGCTGTAACGGTCTACATTGATTTTTTTAGCAAGTTTGGATAATGTCAGGGTGTTGTCTAGATATATTTTGTCAATATTCAAAGAATCCAATAATTGTTCTTTTACCCGCAAACTCATGTTCTCGGTCAAGCTTGAGTTCTTATATTTATTATTTAACTTCTTTTTCTCTTCAAGGTTTATAGTGCCAAGTATAATATTTGGTTGAATTATCAATAAAACTTCTAGCACAGATATGAACAGTATAAGGTATACGGCTATAAAATATTTTGATATATAGTCAAACACATAAATGTGTTCAAAGGCTGCTCTTGCAATAATGAACAGTATTAATATGATAATAAAGCCTATTAACGTTAGCATCCACTTTTTAAACCCTTGGTCTAATTGGTCTCTTTTTAATTCAAAATCAGAAATAATTAATATTAAATATGCTGATAGGTGTATTGTCTTGATCCAGTTATCCTTCATCATAAAACCCAATATTTTCGCTAATACATTGTTTTGTGTATCTGTAGCGTCGTAAAAATTCCCAAATATTAAAAGGGAAATCAATACCAGAAAAAATGGTAAATAGTGAAACGCAATTTCTTTTCTGTTTATATATGTATCTGTATATTTTGTTTTAATATATAAGTATAAAGATGGCGCCCATACAAAAAATAGGACCCTATACATTGAAACTGCTGGAGAATATGAAAAGAAATCTTGCCAATAGAATACTAGTTCAATTAGCCCCAAGGATATGGCAAAAAGAAATATGCCCAAATAAATATTGTTAACCGTTTTTCTGTATTTATAGATTAAGGTAAAAGCAGTATAAAGACCAATCAACGCTATTAGAACAAATACAATATTCAGAAAATAGACTTGTACTTTGTGTTTGTAGTTATTAATGGCAACTTTATCTTCTTTTTTAGACCCAATTTTTTCTTTAACATCTGATTTTATCAACTTATTTCTGCAATCGGTGATATAAGTCTGCAAAGTTTTATGATCTGTAAAACCTAAAGATTTTGCAGATATAAAATGGTCATAAGCTTTTAAATAATTTTCGTTCTTGTATTCACAGAAACCTAAAATGTAAAAATCTTTGGCGTTATAGTCTTCAACTATTGTGGTACTTAAAGATATTGATGCTTTTGAGCAATCTATACTGTTTTCAAATTTTGATTGGGAAATTAAAAGGTTTGGTAATAAATATAATAGAATAACTGCTAATAAATAGTTTTTTGTAGGCACCAATAATTTTTTAGGATATTAACAACTGTATTGCATTGGACAAGATTTAAATTGAAAGGTTTAATCTTTACCATAAATTGTTTCGGGGAATGTAAAGCTATTGATTTTTTTTGAAAAAATCCAAAAAAAAAACCGGTGCTCCCACCGGTTTTTAACTAACTAACTAACTCAAAAAATAACTAACTCAAAAAATTGAAAATGAATGCTTTAATATTGTTCTGTTTAATTTTAACGCATAACTTTTTAAGTTATTGTAAGAGTTCTATAAAATCTACTTTTTATCTTGAAGAGCAAAAACTTTTTTAAGTACATCTGTTGTTCTAGAAGAATATTTTGTTCTAATTTCTTCTTCTTCCACAGCTATCATTTTATAAACTCCCGATAATGCCTCTTCAGTAACATAGTCTGTTAAATCAGGATTAACATTATTTGTAAGTGGTATGGAATTGTACTTTGTAATGATTGAGCTCCATATTTTATCGGCACCAACTTTTTTAAATGACTCACTTATTACAGGATTAAACTTTGAGTACAACTCTGTGTTGGTTTTAGTTTCCAAATAAGTAGTAGCGGCATCATTACTACCTAATAATATGTTCTTAGCGTCTGCAAAAGACATTTCTTTGACGGCATTAACGAAAATAGGTGTTGCTTCGGCAACCGCATCTTCGGCCGCACGATTTAAAACTTTTAGTCCTTCATCTGCTAAGCTACCCAAGCCTATATCACGTAAGGTCTTATCTACCTTTTGTAAATCTTCTGGTAAAAGAATTTTTACCAATTCATTTTTGTAGAAACCATCGGTAGCGGTTAATTTACTTACCTGTTTCTCTATACCTTGATCTAGGGCTTCTTTAAGTCCGTTTGCAATTGTTTCGTTATTTAAAACACCTTCTGTAGAAGTTGGTAATTGATTTACTACTTGTTGTAGTTCTGCACATGAAACTATAAATAGCACGCAGATGGCTAAGCTTATTTTTTTTATCATCTTTTTAAAATTTATTTAGAGCCTAATGTACTTACGAGAATATTACGGTTTTATTGTTGTATACCATTGTTTTACGCGCAATATGTAGCTTTACACCCCTGGCAAGCACTATTTTTTCCAAATCTCTACCTTTTGCTATAAAATCTTTGATGGAGTGGGAGTGGGTTACCGTGGTTACATCTTGCTCGATAATTGGTCCTGCATCTAATTCTTCTGTTACATAATGGCTAGTTGCACCTATAATTTTAACACCTCTCTTAAAAGCTGCATGATAAGGTTTTGCTCCGGCAAACGCGGGTAAGAATGAATGATGAATATTAATGATTCTGTTAGGGAATTTATTTATTAGAGTTCCGCTAACTATTTGCATATATCTAGCTAAAACAATGAAGTCAATATTATATTTTTCTAATAGTGCCAATTGTTCTTTTTCCGCTTCAATTCTATTCTCTTTAGTAAAGGGTATGTGGAAGAAAGGAATATTGAATTGATCAGCTATTTCTTTAAGGTCATTGTGGTTGCTTAATATAAAAGGTATCTCAACTGATAATTCACCAGAGCGATACCTGCTTAATAAGTCATAAAGACAATGTTTATATTTAGAAACGAAAATTGCCATTTTTGGCAATTTGTCATCTGTATGTAAACTCCACTCCATATTATAAGTAGAAGCTAGCTCTTTTTCAAAAAGAGTTTTGAAATGTTCTAAATCAGGGAAGTCTTGTTCGAATTCTACCACTGTACGCATAAAAAATACGTTGGCCGGTTTATCTACATGCTGGTCAAGATAAACAATGTTCCCTTTGTTTTTGCTAATGAATCCGGTTACGGTACAAATGATACCTGCTTGATCCGGACAGTGGATTAAAATTGTTGTTTTCAATAGAAGTATAATTATGAGGTCAAAAATAGCTCATAATTCTTAAAACGCTGGCAATAAGAAATAATTTGAAAAGAATTTAAAAAGATTATGAGTGCTCGGATTTCCAA
>Ga0209295_1000892_pt1 | contig 11703 bp, 7 predicted proteins | sample Porto_5metaG_FD_187428 | JGI IMG/M metagenome (GOLD analysis project Ga0209295, IMG submission 187428) | Marine algal microbial communities from Porto, Portugal - Porto_5 metaG (SPAdes) (version 2) | ecosystem: Host-associated > Algae > Red algae > Unclassified | place: Portugal: Porto... | reverse complement strand
CGCTGTTTTTTCCGGTAACATAGACGCTACGGGCAAAATATCAATTTCAGAAGAATTACAAGAAAAGAGTTACTATGTAGATATTTATACAGAAGATAAAGTATTAAGTAATTGGGAAGTAATGGATCTAGATCTAGACGCTTCTAATAGTATAAAGTTTTCTCCAGACACCAATGAGTCTTATTCTACGGTTAACATGACGGATCATAGAAGGTTTGTGGGTAATTGGTCTTTTCTATCTTATGAACAAATCAATAATGAAAATGAAGAAAGAACGGATAAACTGTTTTTGTCCATCAACAAAGAATATACGGCTACTTCATATGAAACGTATGACGGAGTAGCATATCAATTACACTTTAAACTACTTGAAAATGATTATTTGGAATTAGTAACTATACAACCTAGCCCAGATAATTACCCAGTGAACCAGAACAGTACACAAGATTTGGTAGTAGAGATAGAACAAGATGGGTTATTGTATTTTACAAATTACTCTGGTAATAAAGCGGTTTATGCTAGCAATTAGATAAATGGTTTTTAAAAATATATTAAAAAAGGCTCCCAAAACTGGGAGCCTTTTTAGTTGGTTATTTGGTAAACTATTTATGATTTACTGTATGCATTTCGTTATTTTTATTAAAATCATAAACGAAAATGAATAAACTTAAACCGACCAATTGCTAAAGTGCTATTCTAAATCAATCCCACCCAGAAAGTCCGATTATTTCCCCGTTTGGACCTACAAAAAAAGTGTATTTGTCACGTGCATAGTTTTCATTTTCCAATTCGTAACCCTCTTCTTTCAACTTATCTCCAATAGGACCAATGTCGTTCACTTTTAGCATAAAGTGGTTATGGTTGGTGTTACCTATAGGACCTATGGAATCTAAAAATTCTGGAGCCGTTAATGATAGTCCAATAGTAAGGTCATCTGCCTTTAATTTCATTACCAACATACCTTCAAGTCCGGGTCCGTGAAGTACTTCGGCATCAGCCATTTTAAAACCAAGTATTTCACGATAAAGTTTTAAGGTTTTCTCAAGTTCCAGTACATGTACACTAAGGTACTTTAAACCTGTAACCCTTGCCTTCTCAGAGTTTACATTTTCAATTTCATTTGGCAATGAATTGGATGTTTGCGCAAAACCAAAATTTAAGCTTGTTAAAGCAAAAACAAGAAGAAAGCTCGTTTTCCAGATTAGACGTTGAAAATTGTGGTTTTTTGTGCTGTGGTTATGCTTAAGTTTCATAATAAAAATCGTTTTGTTAAAACTATGATATTAAGCGGTAACCTTAGGCTCAAAATAGCTTAACAAAAACTGAACATTGATAATCCCTATTACTGTTGTTCATTGCCATTTTGCTGAGAGCTTCAATAAAAACTGAACAATGAAGTTTTGCTTGTTCAATCTTATCTTTTGATAAATATTTCTTTGTAAAATTACAATACTCACATGCTTTGAAAGATTCATTAAACCCATTGTTTAAGTGTTACACGTTCACATTTTCAATTGGTAATCTTCAAGGCGAACAACTATAATCAACAACAATTTATATGAAAAAATGTACACTTTATTTACCCCTGTTCTTTCTTGTGATTTCTTGTTCTCAGGTAAAAAAAGAGGATCAAAAAAATCAGGAAGAAACAGTAGAGTGGGAAGAGCTAATAGATGAAAACCTAACGCAATGGGATACTTATCTAAGCTATCAGCACCAGCCAGGTTACGATGGCTCTGTACCACTAGACGAAAACGGAAAAGAAATCGGACCTATTGGCCTTAACAATAGTGATTATACCGTTTTTTCAACCATAAAAGAAGGAGAAGATACTATTATAAAAAACACGGGAGAATATTACGGATGTCTTATAACAAAAAATGAATATAAGAATTACCATTTTCAGTTAAAGTACAAATGGGGAGACAAAACGTATGCTTACCGTAAGGAATTATTAAAAGATTCAGGTATACTATACCATTCAGTAGGGCCAATGGCCGTTGAGTACTGGCGCTCTTGGATGCTTTCTCAAGAATTTCAGATTATGGAAGGGCATACCGGAGATTTTTGGAGCCAAGCTAATTCTTTAATAGATATCAAAGCATACAAACCAGAATCTGTTCTAGATCCGCTTGCGCATGAATCGCAAGAGTTTTTACCGATTGGCATGGGTAGTCCATACAACAATTATTGTTTGCATAGCGGTAATTATGAAAAACCAGATGATGAATGGAATACCCTTGAATTAGTGTGCTATGAGGGTAAAAGCTTGCATATCGTGAACGGTGAGGTGGTAATGATACTTAAAGATTCAAGGTATGTTGATGAAAGCGGTAAAGAAATACCACTTATTCAAGGAAAGATCCAATTACAGAGCGAAGCTGCAGAGGTATTTTTCAAGGACATAAAAATAAGGCAGATAGATTCGCTAACACAACAGCAAAAATCACTTTTTAAATCAGTTTAACATATAAAACTAGCGTCATATGAAATTTAAGGTATATCTAATTTTAAGTATTATCAGTGCATTTGTGGCTTGCTCGTCAAATTCTGGTGATGATGAAGAAACGGAAAAAGACCCAGAAAATCTAGAACAAGTAGATGATAAGGATGAGGACATGGAAAATGCGATCGAGCCATTTGAACTTGCTGATTTAGACCCAAATCTACCCTCTTTTGTTTCTGTGGTAGACGAAACTCCAGTAGATATGGAATGGGTAAAGGTCGAAGCAATGTCTGATGAGTTCGACGAATGGAACGACGAAAAGTGGTTTAATTCTTTTTGGAATTACGGTAACACTCCAGTTTCAATGCGTAGCGAAAACTCTAGCGTTGTAGATGGTAAACTTAATATACAGGCTACATTAGATGAAAATAGTTCTCAATGGTTTCAAACGGCAAGAGTACATTCTAAGACCAAAATAAGTTACCCAATGTATACAGAATGTAGTATGAAAACTTCTAGCATTTCTGCGTTCAATACATTTTGGTTGAACAATGGCGATATCAATGATAGGGATGAGATCGATATTGTTGAAAGCAATGCCAACCCAACAGAAGAATGTAGTGATCAGACAACCAAGCCCAGCAATTACCCTTGGACACCGTGGGATTTTCCTACCCAAATGAACTCTCAGTACTTTATTGCAAAGGGAGGGGTAACTGAAAGGCATGAAGATAATTTTGATACCAGAATGCTGTCGGATGCAAACCCTAACAAGGGAAAGACTTGGGATGAAACGTACCACATAGTCGGTGCTTGGTGGAAAGATGAAAGAACGGTTCAATTTTATTTAAATGGAGAACCTGCAGGTGTAGTCACCACAAACCAAGATTTTACGAGAGAGTTAGAGTTGATATTTGATTTATGGACATCAGAAGAGTGTTATTTAGGAGGATTACCACAAAAGGAAGAGCTAAATGATGACTCTAAAAATACGATGCGTGTAGATTGGGTACGTACTTGGAAACTAGAATCAAAATAGTAAATAACCTATTCGTAAAGACTAGGTAATAAAGAAGCAGTTTGTTAGTTTAAAATGGAACAGGGGCATGGTTAATACTGTGCCTTTTCCTATTTGATCACTTTTTCAAGCAGGTTTGGTCAACACCCTTCGGTATTGGTGTTAATTTATATAGTTAGTAGTATACAATGTTACTTCAGCTATGTTCCAAAGCTATTTCGTACGCAGTAAAACCGTTTGTACACTGCATGTAGAATATACGTAGCTACTGAATAACTTCCTTCAAAAACCTACTAAGCTATAGGGCAGTACTAGTTAGTACCATTCAGTTTTGGGTGATAATCATAAGACTCATTGTTCATATAATCTTTCACCATCTGGTATTCTTCAAGAACCCTGTTGCCTTTTTCTAATGATAAGTCACACTCAAAACGTACAAAATGATAATTAGGGTACAATTCGTGGCTAATTCCCCAAGTAATGCCTTTTCCAGGGGTCGTGTTTACATCGGTAAAATTCCCTGGTCTAAAAGCACCACCCCCTTTGGGAATGGAAAGTCCTTGTATAGTAGGGTAAAAATTCACTCCATCTTCCGAAAATAGGATACTGTTTCTTTCTGGGCCTTCTGGTAACGTGGCACATACACCATTACGGTAAGGCCATACCATACTGCCATGACCGCCCATTAAAACAGGATTGTATTTAGATTTAATGTAAGGTCCTTCTGGGTTATTTGCTATGGCTACACCCGTAGCTAAGGGTATGTCGGCATGTTCTTTGTTAAATTTGCCAGGAGATATATTAGGTGTCCATGGTAATCGACCATGACTTTTATAGTAAAGATAATATTGTCCTCCTTTAACAAAAAAGGTAGGTTCGTGTATCACTTCGGCATCCCAGCTCTTTTCAGAACCTGGTTTTAAAATAGGTTCGTCCAAAGCTTTCCAAGGGCCTTCCGCTGAGTTGGCTACTGACATGCCAATTACGTTTGGAGTAAAATCTCCAGATGTTTTAAATTGTTTTGACCAACGTGCATCCTCAATACTTTTAGCGGCTTGATAAACAAGATAATACTTACCGTTTGCCAGTAGAATATCAGGGTTAAAAACACTTCGATGGTCATATCTTCCGACTTTACCGCGTGAAATTGCCATTCCCTGTTCTTTCCATAACAAACCATCAGTAGAGGTTGCAAACCAAATATCACACAAATCCCAGTGAAAGGCCCTAAGTGAATCTGTTGCGTCAACAGGGCCAACTACCGCACTATTGATTCTAGGTTTGGAATACCACATGTAATATTTATCAGCTACTTTTATTACGCTAGATGGGTAATAACGTTCTGCCCCGTCGTCAAAACCTTCTATTTTTTGAAATGTAAATTGAGTATTGAATTCGTTGTACTTTTCATAAGAGACATTGTTTTTACGAAAACGTTTGTAAGAAGCACTTTCAAAAGTCTCATTCTTGATGTCTTGGCATGAAGCTGTACCTACTATCAACATCGTTAAAGAAATAAATAGTAGCGAAGTAATGATAGTTTTTGTTGACATGTAAGAGGCTTTTTAAGGTTTTGTAGAATGATCTTATTATTGCAATATTTTGAGTTAGGAATATTCAACTTATCAAAAAGGACAGCATCTACATGTAGCGTACTGTCCTAATCTAAACAAACTCAACTATTGTTTTATTCTCCTTTAGCCCTATGTTGGGTCTTTCTTTCAGAGGTAAAGCTCATAATACTTTGGTAATCCCAGCTATTGTACATGTGCGATAATCCCCAACGCAATATTTCCGTTGGTTCCTTTTCGGTATCGGCACTTCTGTTTAATCCAATGGCATGTGCGCTAACGCCTGGTATAACAGACATAATTTCAAAATTAATACCGTCTGCAGCCCATTGAATGGTGTTCTTTTCTGGACCATCGGTAGTAATCAAGGCAGCAACCCCGCCATTATATGGCCAAACACAAATTTCGTGACCACTATTGCTAATAGGGTTGTATGGAGTTTTAACGTACGGTCCTTCAGGTTTATCGGCAATGGCAAGACCATGTCTTATCTGTCTTCCGCCAAACGTAATTTCCTCACCCATTTGCTCGCCTTTATAATACAGGTAAAACTTGCCATTTAGGGGGATGATACAAGGATCGTGTACCTTGTGACTATCAAAGTCACCTTTTCGCTCAACGGCAAATCTGTCTTGTTTTTCACCTTTCCAAATACCATTGTCTGCAGGACTAAGTATAGGCTCCTTACTTTTAGTCCAAGGACCATCAGGAGAATTCGACCAAGCTAAACCAATTTGGTTTTTAACGCGTACGGTGTATGGAGATTTAACCGTTTGGTAGCTTAAGTAATATTTATCTTCATGCTTCATGATTTCAACTGTAAAAACAGATCTGTCATCATAAGCTCCGGCTTTGCCTCTAGCAACGGCCAGGCCTTCTTCTTTCCAAGTTTCACCATCTTCTGAAGTAGCGTACCAAATGTCGCAACGGTCCCACGGAAAGACCTTGTCATTTTCAACATCTCCTCCAAATCCTTGTGTAGGTCCCGTACTTTTTGAGTACCATACGTAGTATTTGCCATTTTCCTTGATTACGGCACTAGGATCTCTACGTACAACACCTTCTTCGTATGCCAGATCTCCTTTTAATGGTTGTAAGTTAGAAAACTGAATAAACCATTCGTTTCCTAAGTCTACAGGCCATTTTAAAGCTCTTTTAGAAGCGGCACTTAAGTGGTTGATATCGGTAATTCCCAAATGGTCTATTTGTTCTTGTGTTACACCTAAAGAGTCTAATGTACTTTGGTCATAGGTTACGCCCTGGGCAATACCTTGGTAGGTAAGCACGACAATTAAAAGAAAGGTATATAAGATTGTTTTTGTTTTTGACATCATTTTATTTCTGGTTATTTGATTTGTTAGGTTGTACATCATAGATGATATGTTATATGTTTTGGTGCTTTATTAAGATTTTAATGCATTTCTATTTTACTGATATGACTTGAACAGCATATGAGATCATATCTTTTGATTTCGTTTTTCATATCTGTATGCAATTGTAATAATTTACAATCTTGAACGATTAAATATTGATTTAATAAATACGTCGCCTTTATATTGACAAATATTGGCTATATGTGCTTAAAATATGCTATTTACTAATGAATAAAAACTGAACATACCTAAAAATCGAGCCATTTTAGATGTATTAACGCTGAGCAAATACTATATTGAAATTAACAGGCACACTTTGTTGTATGTTCAGTCATAATTTTAAAGTGTTTAGTCTGTTTAAATCTTTCAGTTAATTTTTTTCATGTTATGAATAGACGTTCAAAGTGTCAATTATTGGTAAATGTTATTGCGTTGCTTTTCTGTTTATGCCTTAGGTCTCAAGAGCCCTATGGCACAAATAAATACATTGAAAAAGCCAACGAACTCACTGCAAAAAATTTAGATAGCGCTATCTATCATTTAAAAAAGGGGATTGATCATTATTCAATTGAGAAGGATACCGTTAATTTAATTAATAGTCTTTGTCAGTTGTCTGGAATATATGATAATGTACTAGACTACGGCAAGTCTTATGATGGATATTGGGAGGCATTGATTTTGGCAGACCTTTCAAATGACGATATTTCTAAATCGCGCATTTATCAAGAACTGGGCTGGTTGTATACCGCCTACCGAAAGGAAGAAGAATCGTTACGCTACTTTAACATGGCGTTAGAACTAAAAAAGAAGCTTTTAAAAGAAAAAAAGATAAGTAGGGATTATGTAGTAAGCAACTATTTTGCCATTGTCAACTGTTATAGGGTAAACCATAATTTTGTTATGGCAAAAACGTATCTAGATAGTTGTGAGCTGTCCTTGAAAAAAATAAGTCCGAATAAAAAATCATATTATGTAGAGACCGAAAAAGGGTACTTTGATGCAGTGGCAGGAAATTATGAAAAGGCTTTAAGTAAACTGAACGAGACTAAACTTTTTTTTGAAAATGAAAACCCATCATACCTTTCTGTCGTTCATTTCTTAATAGGTGAGGTGTATAGATTCAAAGGCGATTCTGAACAGGCAATAGAACACTATAAGTCATCGCTTAGATTTTCAGAAATGTATAATAAGCACTTGGGTTACAAACTGTTCAATTATGAAGTTTTATCTGAATTATATTATAATCAAAACAACTACAAAGAAGCATTTTTTTACAAGGATAAAGCCCAAGAATTAAACGAAAACATTTTTGGTAGAAGAAGTAAAAATCACAAGCATTTATTTGAAATAAAAGATAGGTTCAGGCTTCAGAAAGAAAAGGAAAAAGCCCTGCTGAAAGAGGTGCGTATAGAGAAGCTGGAAGATCAAAAAAGGATAGGTTTTTTACAAAACATTTTAATGGGTGTCGTAGTCATATTTATGTTCTTGTACGGCATATTGTTTTTTAGAAATTTAAGAAGAAAGCACAAATTGGAAAAACAAAAGACCAATGAAGTAATGATGCTGAAGAATCGAGAGCTAACTTCCTCTGCCTTACAGCTAATCGAAAAAGAAGAATTTATTACCAAATTAAAGCAAAACATCTCTAAAGGAGATGCAATAGATACAAAAGCGATACATAATATGTTGAAAGGCTTTCAAAATACCCCAGGAGGTAACTGGAAAGAATTTGAGGCGCGTTTTACTTCTATAAACCAAAGCTTTTATGAAAAAATAAGAGCTAAATATCCAAATTTAGGTCAAACCGATCTAAAACTTTGTGCCTTGGTTAAATTAGGGTTTTCAAGTAAAGAGATGTCATCGTTATTGGGTATTACTATAGAAAGCGTACATACCTCAAGATATAGGTTGCGAAAGAAATTGAAATTGGAAAAAGGAGAAAACCTTATAGATTTTATGGCCACCATTTAATCTCTTTTTAACTGCTACTTTTTTGGGTGATATTTTAATATAGGTAATGCTTTTAAGCAAATTTCCATATTACGGTAGAGTTGTATTTATAATATTAACTCTGGCATTGATAAAGGTTTTAAGAAATCGTTACCCACCTATAAAAAGTGCGTTATATAATAGATTCTATTACATTATACTCTTTTAAGTTTTAGGATAAAGCATTTGATAACTACATTATAGGCTTTATGAGTAAGGCTTTTTTTCTTGCGGAAAAGATGTGGATAATACTTAGTTATAGATAGGTTTGTTTTATGGCATAAAAAAAGGGGCAGCCTAAAATAGGCTGCCCCTTGTCATATTAATTACACCAAATATGGCGTAACATTGTATTTATGGTCTAACAGGAACTTCTGCTAAGAAAAAGTCATCTAAGTAGAAGACAAGGTTGTTATCGTGAAATTCGTTATAACCTCTAATGAACCAAGAGATATCACGACCAGCTCCTGCTGTGAATATTTGCTTTTGGTATATCCATTTGCCTGTAGGCATGTCAGAAGTAAATGTTGTTGGTATTAAACCTGGCCCGCCCCAGTCATCTGCATAAAGTTGAATATCTGCAGATTGTGTTCCGGTCGGTAGATTAGATATATCACTTTCAACGTATAACCAATAGCCAAATTCATATGTTTTACCAGTTTCTATTGTAAACGTAATTGGGTTTCCACCAGACTCAGGTCTAATGATCATACCACCATTAGGTCTTAAGTTCACCTTAAGGCTTTGCGATCCGGTATGGGTGTTCAATAAGTCCATACTTATATCAAATCCATCCCAAGGCGCTCCCCATCCTTGATAAACATAATTACTAACATTTGTAGTTTCAAAACCGTAATCATAAGAAGAAGTAGTATAAAGGTTGTCAAGCGCGTCAAATTCTGTTAATAACGCATCTGTAAAAGCTTCAGACTCTACTTCATCAACTGTTCTTAAAGCTCCTGGGGTATAACTTACATAAACTTGATCGTCATTATAAAGCTGTTCACCATCAAGTTCTAAAATAACAATAGTAGCTTCATCTTTATCTAAGGTTGCAGAAACAACGGTAGGATTAAGTACTATAGGATTCATTTCATCTCTATTGTTTTCTATTCTAACAGTAAAATCATCGGCATTGATAGAGGTACCATCTATTTCTCTACTAAATTCTAGAATAACCTTATCGGTTCTTTCCGCTACTCTGTCTAAAGTAACAGGCGCAGTAGAAGGAATCACTTTAATTACCTTCTCAAAAGAAAGGGTATCTGCATCCGTTGGTCTAAACCTAGATGCAATATATTCAATATCCCAAGATCCCAATCTATTGAATCTCATATCTACTTCAGAATCGTCGCTAATAGTAACAGCATTTGGCTTTCCACCTACAGAATTCCAAGTTACACTTTGCGGTTCTCCAATAGCCGTATAAGATAAACGAATGGAGTTACTGGCCTCTAATTCGTTTTCGGCACCGTCTGCCAAGTTGATTTCAGCACCGGTAGTACCATCAGGGTTTATTCTAAAAGCCTTAAGTACCGATTGTATAGAGTCAATAACCGTTACTACAATGGTAGTATCCAACTGTCTAGAGTCAATAGGTTCTGTACTATCATCATTAGGGTATACATTACCCTTAAATGTTTGGTTCAGCACCACATCGTAAACTCCTACTTTATTGAATATCGCCTTAACGACTTTTTCAGATGAGGTTGTTCCGCTTCCCCCAACAATACGAGCATTGCTAGGTAAGGTCCATGTTCTAGTTTCTACACCACGTGAAATATCTCCAAAATCAATGTCTCCACCAACAATTACCTTGTTTTCAAAGTCCATTTCAGAGGTAACGATAATTCGGTGGTTAGGGTCATTTAAATTTAGTTCTTCTTGCTTTTCGCAACTTACTAGAAGTAAGGTGAAAACAAAAAGTATACTTAAAAACTTACATTTTTTCATATCTAGTAATTTTAGTTGTTAAAGTTTGGATTGTTTAATACCTCTGCTGAAGGAATAGGGAAATAGTTGTGCTCTTCAGGTTTGTAGTTTTGAGATGATTGACTAAAATCTGGTCTTACTCTTCCTGAGATAAATAATGGTGCTACACCTTGCCCTGTAATATCTAAGTTTTCTTCTCTCCAAATTTCATCGGCACGTAAATCATCAAAAACTTCTTTTACGATACCCCAACGCACTAAATCTTTATAACGATGTCCTTCAAAGCATAACTCGATAGCTCTTTCCACACGTTGAATATGTGTTAAAACAGTTTGTGCGTTAGCGGTAACCATTGGTTGATCGCCATTAACCTGTTTACTAACATGAAGCTGTGGAAACATACCACCGTTCATGTCCATATATTGCTGTAATGTAATAACACCGGCTCTACTTCTCACCATATCAACATATCTAATAGCTGTTGCAAAATCACCGTCAGCATTGATTACTGCTTCTGCATACATTAATAAAACATCTGCATAACGAATGTGTCTAAAGTTGATACCGCTACGTCCACGTACCGGTTCTCCGTCCATATGATACCAGTTAGAGTGTTTTTTAACGTACGCACTTTGTCCACCGCCCCAGGTAGCTTTTGCTTCCGAAAAAGGCGCTAGGTACCAATCTCCTTCTCCGTTTCTTGGAGCAATGGTATAGTTCATTCTACGAGACTCTAGGTTGCCGTCATTGATGGAATTATCAGGATTAACTTCATCGTTTACCAACATTTCATGAAGGTTATACGAAGCCAATACGGTATTAAAAGCACCATATTGAATATGACCGACTTCTGTACTTAGTGTGGTAGATTCTGCACCTGCTCCACCGTTAGAAGTATCGTCTTCTGCAAAACCACTATTTCCTGGGTTTAAATCAAAAGAGTAATTGACCTCGAAAATAGATTCTTCGTTGAACTCATTGAAATGCGTAAAGTTATCTTCGATGTTTCTGGTTAAACTATATATACCAGAATCTATGACTTCTTTGAACAAACTAGCAGCTTGCGGCCATTGTTCATCATAAAGATATACTTTGCCCAAAAGAGAAGTGGCAGCGCCCCAAGTAGCTCTACCTGCCGCGGCACTTTCCCAGGTTTCAGGTAAATTGCTCATTGCAAATTCCAAATCTGGAATAATAATTTGTGCGTTTACATCAGCCGTAGATGATAGTTCTTTACTTAACTCTTGTAGAGATTGTGCCACCTCATCATGTATCATTGCACCACCATAGGTGTGTACAAGCTGAAAGTAAAAGAATGCTCTTAAAAAGCGGGCTTGAGCTTCTATTTCAGTTTTAGTTGAATCATCTAAAATG
>Ga0209295_1000887_pt1 | contig 11775 bp, 8 predicted proteins | sample Porto_5metaG_FD_187428 | JGI IMG/M metagenome (GOLD analysis project Ga0209295, IMG submission 187428) | Marine algal microbial communities from Porto, Portugal - Porto_5 metaG (SPAdes) (version 2) | ecosystem: Host-associated > Algae > Red algae > Unclassified | place: Portugal: Porto... | reverse complement strand
AAGATGCTATCGCAGATAAAATGGCTTATTATTCAGGACTGGACAAAAAAGACATTTTAGATCAAAATCTTGTGGTACCAACCTCTTTCTTCTGGAAAAATTTATTAAAAGAAAAAGGTGGTTACACTGTAGGACGATTAGATTCTAGATATTTAGGGATAGATAGACAACTTGCAGGTATGAAACCAGATTACAATTCTGAATTGACTTCTTGGTTACATAGTTTTACACCGGCGATAAACTATTATCTGCAAGAGGAATTGAACTTTAAAACCGATGTTAAATACAACCTTTTTGGCCCTGTTCACCCCTGGAACAATGAAAACGATAATACTAGGGATAATCTAAGGCAAGCGATGGCACAAAATCCTTATTTGAACGTTATGATCCAATCGGGCTATTATGATGGTGCCACAACGTATTTCAATGCCAAATATACTATGTGGCAAGTAGACCCAAGCGGTCGTATGAAAGATAGATTTAGTTTTAAAGGATACCGATCAGGGCATATGATGTATTTGAGAAGAGAAGATTTAAAAAACGCAAATGATGATATTCGCGAATTTATTAAGCGTACGATCGCTACAGATAGAAGCGCTAAATATTAAAAGTATTAAAAAATTATTTTTCTAGAACAGTAGTAGACATTCCCAATACAAACAATGAATTTATCTCTGTTGTTTCTGTTGGGAATTTCTTTTGAAATCCTGTATCGGCAGACTTAATTGCATCTCTATACAATTGCTCTCTTTTACGCTGCTTTTTCTTCTTAAAAATATCAATAGTGACCCCAACGGTAACACCACCTAGAACGGTAGCTAGAAGATCCTCGTTGCTCCATCCGCCATATTGTTTCTCATCGATACCTTCCTTTGCCAAACCTATAAGCAAGCTACCGCCAACGGCTCCAACAAAGGTCCAAGTTCTATCCCCGTCAGATATTTCATTTGCAATGCCAGCACCAACTAATCCGTATAAATTTCCGCCTAAAAAGTGCAGCACCTTATCTTGCTTGATCTGACTATAAGTACCATTAATGGAAAACAAAAAAAGAAGAATAGCTAGTATTTTTTTCATACCGTGCAAAGATAAAAATTCTACAAGATGAACAATGTTATAATAGTGGTACAAATAAAGACTTCTATTCTTTATGCTTATTATTTATATTATCTTAGAAAATTAAATAGCTTATGGATTTAAAGAATTTTATTAAAAGCCTGTCAATAGTACATTTATTACTGTTGGGCGTATTAGTCGTTATCACTATTTGGGTGATTTTTAAAGTCAATTCATTCAACTCTAACAATACAATTGAGGGTATGTTGCTTTATGTAGTACCACTTTTTGCCATGGTCGGTTATTTTGGAAGTCAGTGGATTTTTAAAAAAATGATTTCCAGTATTCAAATAGAAAGCGATTTAGAGGATAAATTAAGAAAATATAAGTCTGCCTTACAACTTAAATATACTCTTATAGAAATACCTGCATTTATTGGTCTTTTTGCATATAACAATTCTGGTAATGCACTACCCTTGGTCATATCAATCTGTTTAATAGCTTACTTAGCAGTACAGCGGCCAAATAAAGGTAATATCATAAAAAGTGTTCCGCTTACAAGTGATGAACAAGCAAAAATTGAAAAAGCATAAACGACGAAAATGAAAAAAGTAAATGTATTAATTATATCATGTATGCTATCATTATTAGGGTTAACTACAATACATGCACAGGATTGGGCAGATTTAAACCATTTTAAAGAAGCCAATTCAACTGTTCCAGAATTACAGGACAATGAAAATCGTATTGTATTTATGGGCAACTCCATTACCATAGGGTGGTTAAATAACAGACCAGAATTTTTTGAAGGCAAACCATATATTAACAGAGGTATTAGCGGGCAAACAACTCCTCAAATGCTCATCCGTTTTAGACAAGATGTTATTGATCTGAATCCGAAAGTAGTGACCATACTAGCGGGCACCAATGATATAGCCGGTAATACAGGTCCGTCAACCTTAGAGATGATTATGGACAATATAAAAGGGATGGCAGAACTTGCCCATGCTAACGGCATAAAAGTTATTTTGTCCTCTACCCTACCAGCTTATGATTACCCGTGGAAACCAGGTCTAGAACCATCAGGAAAAATAATTGCTTTAAACAAAACAATTAATGAATATGCCGAAACTAATGGTCATATTTATTTAGATTATTTCTCTGCAATGGTAGATGAAAGAAATGGTCTTCCAAAAAAATACGCCGAAGATGAAGTACACCCAACAGTTGAAGGCTATAAGGTTATGGAACCCTTAGTGGAGGCTGCTATTGCAGAAGCTTTGAAAAAATAAGATATAACAAAGGATTTGAATGTATAATATAGCTATTCATACTATTTAAGATTTGATTATTTTTGAAAAAATTTGATTACTATAAAATGAAAAAAACACTATTCCTATTGGTCGCTACGGCCATTTCATGTAACTCTTCTCAAAAAACCGTTAAAGATGTCGCTACGGAAGCGTCAACCGAAGCATCAGAAATTACTTTTGCAGAATCTATTACAGAAACAGAATTAAAAGACCATCTATACATTTACGCCTCAGATGAGTTTGAAGGTAGAGAAACCGGACAACCAGGTCAGAAAAAAGCAATTGAGTACATAAAAGCTGAATATGAAAAATTAGGTATTCCTGCCGCTAAAACAGATGGGAACTATTTTCAAGAAGTACCACTAGAAATCAGTAAACTTCCAAAAGGGAAACTAAGCGTTAACGGAACGGATTTTCCAATTGGCGAACATGTTTTGACCTTTACCGCTGCAAATACCACTGCAGATGAAATAGTATATGTTGGTTACGGCATTGAAGATGAAACCTATTCCAGTTACAACGAAATAGATGTAAACGGCAAAATAGTTTTATTAAAAGCAGGCGAACCAAAAAAGACCGATGGAAACTTTGTAATTTCTGGCACGAATGAAACTTCCATATGGAGTAACATGTCAGAATCACTGACAAAAAGAATACAGATTGCCGTAGATAAAGGCGCCATTGGTGTATTGTATTATGACACTGGTAACTTTAGCAGATTTAAACGCAGGTTTGAATCTATGAAACAAAACAATAGTGGCAGAATGGAGGTTGTAAACGATGATGCACCTGAGTTTTACAGTCTTTTTATAGATCAAGAGCTTGCTAAAAAACTGTTACCTGGTATAGAGACAGATAGTGAAACCAAAGTTTTATCTGAAAAAGTAGTACTAAGTTTTGAAAGTTCAAATGATAAAATAGGATCTGAAAACGTTGCAGCAATGATCAAGGGATCAGAAAAGCCAGATGAATATTTGGTGTTATCTTCTCATTTAGATCATATTGGTATTACCGGTGACGGAGAAATCAATAATGGTGCAGATGACGATGGATCAGGTACCGTTGCTCTATTGGAAATTGCAGAAGCATTCAAGAAAGCAGCAGATGCAGGTGCGGGACCTAAAAGATCGATTCTTTTTTTACATGTTACAGGTGAAGAAAAAGGATTGTTAGGCTCACAATATTACACAGATGTAGACCCTATTGTTCCACTTGCCAATACCGTTGCCAATTTAAATATTGATATGATCGGTAGAATAGACCCCGAACGTGAAGGAGACCGTAACTATATCTATTTAATAGGCTCTGATAAGTTAAGTTTAGAGTTGCATAACCTATCTGAAGAGGTGAATAAAAAGTTCATGAATATAGAACTTGATTATACCTATAACGACGAGAATGATCCTAACCGTTTTTATTACAGAAGTGACCACTATAACTTTGCTAAAAACAATATTCCAATTATATTTTATTTCAATGGCACACATGCAGATTACCACAAGCCTAGTGACACACCAGATAAAATAAACTATGATTTACTAGAAAATAGAACTAGATTGGTTTTTTACACTGCTTGGGAAATTGCAAATAGAGATAAAAAGCTGAAAGTAGACTAGCTTTAGATTCTTATTAAAATTAAAAGTCTGATAGAAACTATCAGACTTTTTTTTGTGCGTTATAAACTGAAAACCAATGCCATAAACTAAAAAAGTCTTGGAAATAAATCCAAGACTTTTTATCTGCTTTAGGGTGGAAGACCGGGTTCGAACCGGCGACCCTCGGTACCACAAACCGATGCTCTAACCAGCTGAGCTACAACCACCATTTGTAAGCGAGTGCAAAGATAATTTTTTTATACAGTTCTAGCAAGTATTAAATTGAAATTTGAAAAAAAAATTAAATTAAAGAAACCCTTTGTAATTTTATATTTAACTTTAAGTTTTAAAATAAATAACCTACTGGGTCAATACTATTTGCCTAATGCATTCTATATCAAATTATAAACATAATTTTTTACTTCTAGCATTAGTTTTTTTCATTTTTTTATCTGCAACAGCACAATCAGATAGTGTAGAATTATTTCATCGTAAAATTTCAGAATTAGTCGATCGTCCTGATTTTTCTGAGAATGACTTTGAATATATAGATCATTTAAATCAACTTTCTTATTACCAAAGACTACTTCAGCAAGATTCAATGTTGATCAATACAGAGAAAGCTCTTGAACTTAGCCAGAAGAACAATTATAAACAAGGAGAACTTGAGGCACTGGTCAATCTTGCAACAGTATATTTATATACTGGGGATACTGACAAATCAATTCAATTATCTTTAGAAGCTTCAAAAGACCCTGAATTAAATAAATATCCAAAAACACAAATGAAAGTTCATAATATTCTTGGACAAGGATATTATTTTAAAAACGACTACCCATCAACTTACACTCATTTTGTACATACACTTAAAATTGCAGAAAAAAATAACGACAAATTTTACTTGTTCAGAATGAACATGAATTTAGGTACTATTTTTAGTAGGTTGGAAGATCATGAAGAAGCATTAGAATATTATGCTATAGCCTTTAAACTTAGTAAAGAATTAAATGACCCTACCAAAGAGGCTATGATGTTAAGCAATATGGCATTTTTGAATTTAGAGCTAGGCAATTTAGATGAAGCCAAAATTGAATTAGATAAAACTTTATCTCTTTTTGAAAAGAACAAACAAACCACTTGGCATGCATTTACCTATTCTACTTTAGGATCATATTACCTTAAAATTAAAGATTACGAAAATGCATTGATAAACTATCAAAAGTCATTTGATATGCATAAGAGTTTTAATGATATCAAAACGAAAGCCGATGTTACTTATGGCTTAGCAAGATGCTATTTGAAACTCAATAATTTAAAAAACGCCGAGTTTTACGCCAAAGAGAGCGTAGCTCTATGTTTAGCTTCAAATCACGACAAAGGTCTTGAAAAAGCATACAGAACCTTGTATGAAATATTTAGAAAACATAATAATATTACAGAATCTTTAAAATATCTAGAACTAACCGAAAAAATTTCCAACGATAATAATAAGAAAAAAAATAGGCAAAATTTAATGATGCTTAGTGCAAAATTAAAATTTCAAAAAGAAGCAGAAAATTTAAATGCCAAAAACGAATTAGAACTAAGTGAACAAAGAAAATATGTAAAATGGTCCCTACTTGGGCTCTTTGTTTTACTGATCATAGTATTTATAATATTAAGAGCCAATAACCGCGAAAAGGTTTTAAATAAAAAACTAGCGAACCAAGCTGAAATATTAAATAAGAATCAACACAAACTTACTCAGATAAATGCAAATCAAGATCGCTTGTTCTCCATAGTTGGTCATGATTTAAGAGGACCTATAATCTCATTAAACGAAATTTTAACGCTATACTTAGAAGATGATGAAGGTAAAAAGTATTTTGAAAAGTTTGCACCACAATTAAAAGAAGATTTGGAACAAGTACAATTTACCATGGACAATCTTTTACATTGGGGTAAAACGCAAATGCAAGGATCTTCAATTACCGTTACCAGCATTGCCGTAAAAGATGAATTAGAAACTATTTTACAGTTATACAGAAATGAAATCAATAAAAAATCTATTGTTATAAACAATCAAGTTTCTGATAATGTACAGGTTTCTGCAGACTTACAACAATTCAATATTATATTTAGAAACCTAATCAACAATGCTATAAAATTTACCCCAAATCAGGGTGCAGTTTCTATTTCGACAGAAAAAAAGGATAAACATCTGGTAATTAAAGTTTCAGATACCGGTGTGGGTATGTCAGAAACCGATATCGCCAAAATTTTTAGTAACACAGAAAATTTTAGTAATTATGGTACTAACTCAGAAAAAGGAACCGGTTTAGGTTTAAGATTGGTAAGAGCCATGGTCATTAAAAATGGAGGTAAAATCAAAGTAGAAAGCAAACCGAACAAAGGAAGTCAATTCATAATTGAACTGCCAATTGACAACAAATAAAAAAGTAAGTTAATTCGTATTTATATATTTCTAAATCACTTATTATCACCATTTAAAATATCCATTATCATTACACCCTTATCATTAATATTTTACTTGTAAAAAGTAAAAAAATCGACAAACTACACGTTAGAAACGATAAAACACACAAGAAATAGCATTTCACAACATTTATTACATAAAACTATCTTTCTGCTATACTTTTAGACTCGCACAATAAGCAGTCTACATGAAATTTAAAATTTTCAAACATTCTTTACGCAACAACCTAATATTAGGTTGTGCGTTTATATGCTTATTGTTTAATCCGAAATCTAATATCGCACAAACTCAAGATTCTAGTCGTACAACACTTTTGAGCGAAATTAAAAACATAAAAAAATCTACCAATTTTGATTCTAAAGACACACTGTACATTAATAACTTGCTCTATTTAGCTAATCAATATCGTTTTCACAACTTAGATAGTTTAATGATTCTTAGTCAAGAGAGTCTAGAACTGAGCAAAAAAGCTTCGTTTATTAATGGAGAAATAGATTCTTACCATGCCTTGGCTGGTTATTACTCTGATAAAGGAATGATAGATTTGGCCATAACTAATTATACGAAAGCCTACAAACTTGCAGACAAGCATGAAAAGCCATTTTTAAAAGCAAAATCATTAAGCGATCTAGCCAAAGAATATGGTTACAAAGGTGAATATTCTAAAGCATTGAAATGGTATTTGGCTACCATTGAGATTGCAGAAAAACATGATTATAAAAACATAATATCTATAGTAAACGATAACATAGCACATCTATATCTAGAACAAAAAGATTATGAACAAGCAATGGTATTTTTACAGCGATCTAAAAATATTCATGAAGAAATAGGCAACCCAATTTTTTTAGCGGAAACCCTTAGTAACATAGCATCTACCTATGCCGATATGAATAAGCTGGATTATGCCATGTATAACGTTAATATAAGTATAGCAACTTTTGAAAAAGAGAAAATATTAGAATGGCTAGCTTACTGTTATGAAATTAAAGGAAAAATCTACCTTAAAAAAAACAAAAACAATTGGGCACTGTATTGGTATAAACAAAGTGAATTATTGCACCAAGAAATTGAAGATGATCGCGGTAAAATTGACCTTCTAAACGGAATGACAGAGGCGTATCTAAATATCGAGAAAGATAGCTTAGCAGAAATTTATGCTTTTGAAGCGTTCAACCTTTCTAAAAAAATAGGTCTAAGATTTGGTATAAAAAATAGTGCGCATAATTTGTCGAAGATTTTCAAAAATAAAAATGATTTTGAAAAATCTTTATGGTATCATGAAATCTATCAAACCACATACGAATCTCTTTCAGCTATTAGTAACGAAAAAGCATTGAACATGCTTAAAACTAGAGTTGCATACGACCAACAAAAGCAGAAATTGATTATTGAAAATGAAAAAGCCCTGGCACAGCAAAAAATATATATTTATGTATTTGTAATTTTACTATTGATATTTATAATTATAACGTTCATAGTGTATAGAAATGAGCAAGAACAGAAAAAATTAAATTTAGAGCTCAGAAGCAAAAAAACGGCACTGGAAGAAAAACAGGCTTATTTAAATGAATTAAACCAAACCAAGAATAAACTATTCTCAATAATCGGTCATGACTTAAGAGGTCCGATCGGGGCATTTCAAGGTCTTCTAAAATTATTTAAAGAAGGAGAGATGACGCAAGATGAATTCTTAAATTTCGTACCTAAATTAAAAGTTGACATCGATACGATATCATTTACCCTTAATAATCTGTTATCATGGGGACAAACACAGTTAAATGGCTCAATAACGAAACATGCGGTCACAAATTTAGATTGTATAGTAGAAGAAAATATAGCCTTATTATCTGAAATTGCCGAATCAAAATCAATTTCATTGGTCAACAGAATCGAACCTAATTGTCAAATTTGGTCCGATCCCAACCAAATAGATATTATTATTAGAAATCTTTTGAGCAATGCTCTAAAGTTTACACCAAATAATGGAACAATTATTATCGGCGCCATACAAAAAATCAAAACGTGTGAGGTATATGTAAAAGATAATGGTATGGGCATGTCAGAAGATATTATTGGCAAACTATTTGAAAAAGACTCTAACCACACCACCTACGGTACAAATAATGAAAAAGGTACCGGTTTGGGTCTGTCACTTTGCAAAGAAATGGTGGAGAAAAACAATGGTAAAATATGGGTTCATAGCGCTATAGGCAAAGGCTCTAGTTTTTACTTTACCATACCGAGAATACAAAAAAGATACAAGGAATCCGCTTAAATCATATCATCCAAAGAATTTACGGCAACCATACGCTCAACCGTAAAACCCTCTGCATAATCTACTCCAACAAGTCTACCTAAATCCTTAGCCCTATAGTGTACACTCTCTATAAAGGTTTTACTACTTATAGGCGTTTCCGGTTCATTACTATTAGGATCATGAAATTGAGAACGATATGCTAAAATAGCATCAGTCTTAGCGTCTATATAATTACTGATATCAACAACAAAATCAGGAGTACTATTTTTCCATTGAATATAATGATATACCAATTTTGGTCTCCATTCTTGTTGGTGCTCCTCTCCTATTTGGGTTTCTATACGTCTTAAACCACTTAAAAAACATGCATCACTGACCAATTTACTTCCCTTACCATGATCTATATGTCTGTCATCAACAGCATTGCACAAAACCTTTTCTGGGCGGTATTTTCTGATCATTTTAATAATTTCTAATTGATGAGACTCATCATTTATAAAAAAACCATCTCTAAACCTTAAATTCTCTCGAACGGCAACACCCAAAATTTTCGCGGCCGCGGCAGCTTCTTGATCACGTATTTCTGCAGAACCTCTTGTACCTAACTCACCACGCGTTAAATCAACGATACCTACTTTTTTACCTAAAGCTATTTCTTTGGCTATCGTACCACCTGCCCCTAATTCTGCATCGTCAGGATGCGCTCCAAATACTAAAATATCCAACTTCATTATATGCTATTTGTAATTTATACCTACTATTTTATTTGTGCAATAGCCTGTAAAATATCTTCCTTTAAATCTTCTACTTCTTCAATACCGACAGAGAAACGGATTAATCCGTCAGCAATACCTTGCTCAGCCCTAACTTCTGCACTCATTAAGGCGTGCGATGTTTGGGTAGGTGAAATAATAGTGCTCTCAACACCTGCAAGACTCATAGATGGTTTTATTAAATTCAAAGCTTTTGAGAACTTAGAAGAATCTAAATTTTCTTTCAATTCAAAAGACAACATACCTCCAAAACCTTTCATTTGCTTTTTTGCCAAAATATGCTCTGGGTGAGCTGGTAAACCGGGGTAGTATACTTTTTCAATATCAGGCAATTCGTCTAGAAAAAGAGCCATTGCCATAGCATTGTCATTCTGAGCTCTTACACGAATACCCATGGTCTTCATACTTCTTTCCAATAACCATACGGTATAATCACTTAAGCTACCACCAAAATTTTTAGCTAAATGAAATATGCGCTCCATATTTTCAGTAGTCGAAGCAACAGCACCTGCACAAATATCAGAATGGCCACCCATATATTTTGTAGCACTATGGATAACTACATCGATACCAAAATCTATAGGGTTTTGATTGACAGGGCTAGCGAATGTATTATCTATTAAAGTTATTATTCCGTGCTTTTTTGCTATAGTAGCAACAGCTTCTAAATCTGTAATTGTTAGTAAAGGATTAGATGGCGTTTCTATATAAATAACTTTTGTATTCTCTTTAATCTGGGCTTCAAAAGCTTCGGCACTCCAACCTTCGGTAAATGAATATTCTATTCCGTATTTAGAAAACTCTTCGTTAACCAAGTTATAAGTGCCTCCATAAAGCGTTTGTTGTAGAACCACGTGATCGCCTGAGTTCAAAAAAGCTAACATTGCCGTACTTACAGCTGCCATTCCACTACCGAAAATAAGAGCCGATTCCGCATGCTCTAAAGCCGCTACTTTTTTACAAAGTCCTTCTTGGTTAGGCGTATTAAAATATCTTGGGTAACGCTTTATATCGACATCTTCATAAGCATAAGATGTACTCATATATAAAGGAGATACCGCTCCTTTGTGTTGTTTATCATCTAATTCACCCACATGGGTACATATGGTATTCAAGCCTTTTTTATTCGAATTCATGTGCAATTAATTATAGAAAATAAAGGTAAGGAATTAGAATGTAAATGAATCTTATTCTACTTTACAGATACTCTAATTTTAAAATCTCTATTTATGTCTTTCAATTAGCCTGAACCTTTCAAAAAAAATCGATTTCACGAATACCTCAATAAATGAATAGATGAATTAAGAAATATCGAATACTTCATAAATTTACCAACAAACATAGAAACTTTTCATTTTTAGTTGATAGATTTATAATACAAACTTACTAGGACTCGAACTAACAGATATTCTAAACATGAAAAAAGTATTTTATACAGCACTTCTTATAATATTCATAATTGCATGTAAAAATCAAAAACCCGCTGCTCAAGGTTATCAAGGCCAGGGTAAAAGCGCCGTTGTATCTACATTATCCAAACCAGTACAAAAACAATGGAAAGGCATTTGGACCTTTGACAATGAAACTACGTTTTTTAGCAATGACTTTGAAAGCGGACGATTAAACGGAATAACAGCTGACGGAAATAATCACTACACAGCCTTAATAACCGCTGAAAATACTCCGGTAAACGTAAGTCCATGGTATGCATTTAAAGTTTGGTCAAAAACGCCAAAAACCATTACCATTAAAATGACTTACCAAGACTCTAGAAGCAGGTATTACCCAAAAATAAGTACTGATGGCGAGAATTTTAGTCCTTTAGATAGCACAAATTTCACAGGTATAAATAAAGGAACGGGTGATTTCGGTATTAAGGCAGTACCAGAGATTGTAGAAATAAAAATAGATATTAGCGAAAAGCCTACTTTCATAACAGCGCAAGAACTATACGGCTCTACAAGAGTAAAAAGTTGGATAGATTCTTTAGCTACGAAACCTTTTATCTCTACTTATGAAATTGGAAAAAGTAGAGAGCAAAGAGCCATGAACTTGATGGAAATTAGTTACGGAGAACACAAAAAAGCTGTTATGGTTATCTCTAGGCAACACCCTCCAGAAGTTACCGGATTTCTAGCGATGAAATCATTTATTGAAACTTTAAGCGGAGAATCTCCAAAAGCTCAAAAATTTAGAGAAAACTATGATTTATTTGTTGTGCCATTAATGAACCCTGATGGTGTAGATAACGGTCATTGGCGCCATAATACAGGCGGAATAGATTTGAACAGAGATTGGCAAG
>Ga0209295_1000885_pt1 | contig 11788 bp, 12 predicted proteins | sample Porto_5metaG_FD_187428 | JGI IMG/M metagenome (GOLD analysis project Ga0209295, IMG submission 187428) | Marine algal microbial communities from Porto, Portugal - Porto_5 metaG (SPAdes) (version 2) | ecosystem: Host-associated > Algae > Red algae > Unclassified | place: Portugal: Porto... | reverse complement strand
GAGCAGACGAGGCGGCAGCGGCCAATTGCGATCGCTTCAACGCGTGCAGCCGCGCCTCGGAGCGGCGGCGCTGGCCTGCCACCACAACTGACGCCGCAGCCAGTGCTTCGACTGACTTGTTGCGGAGGCTGGCGTGAGCCGCCACGTGCCGAAACACCCGTACCGCCATATCGACCGTGTCCTTGTCCACGTCGAGCAGCTCGGCCAGCTCAACAATTTGAAAGTAAGCAACCAGCGTATGTCGCGCGTCGCCCGACGCGGCAGGGCCCGACGCCGGCGGCGCGCTTTTGGCCCGAGCAGGCGACGCGGCCGCGGCCTTGGCCTCCCGGCCATCCTCATCCTGCTCATCGTCGGCTGACGTACCCGAGCGGGCGCCGCTGGCAGACGCAGTCGCCCCGCCATTTATGGCAGCGGCCGCCGCCGCCGCAGCCGCTGCCGCCCCCGCGTTGGCTTTAGACGACTTCGGCAGTGGCCGCCCAGGCGCGCGGCCGTTGTAGCCGACATAGCTTGAGTAGATGGCGGGCCCAATCTGCCGCTCCAGCTCCGCCAATGCTCCAGACACGCTCCGGGCGGTCGATGCAAACACCGGCTCCCGTGTTGGTGACAGCAGCCGAAACGCGGTGATGAGGCCAGGCGTGGAATACGGGTCGTCGTCGTCCGCATCAATGTTCTCCTCATCCACAGCATTGTCCACCATTGCCGTACCGCCTTCGTTCTGTATAGAAAAGAAGTTAAAACACGAAATCATGAGTCCAACGAAGCGGTACAAAACGACAATGACAGGCAACAAGAAAATAAAATCGTCCAGAGTAGACAGAAGGTACTGGTCAGCCCACGTCCCGGTCATCAGAGCCACAACATCAACACGACCTGTTGCCACTACAGGTCTCGTAGTCATTCTCTCAGCACACAATGATCCCCCCCACACTCCACAAACTCACAGGCCCCAAGCAATCTGGCGTCACCACGCAGTGCAGTTCTTCAGGCTGCAGCGGCCCCGCGTATTCAAACAGGTCGTTCATGCGCTCTTCCAGCATCGTTAAGCATTCTGTGCATTGTACAGTGCGATTGATGCCACTGTCGTTGAATGACAGAAAAATAGCACAAATGCAGGGCGTCAGCGAACGAAAAAATCGAGAGAACGAACAAGACGAACGGGAAGAAAGGGTAACAACCGTTAGGGTTCGCACATCCCCGTCACACGACACAATCACACCACCACCTTGATGGGTGCAAGCCTGGTCCGGGCCAAGTGGCTACTGCCCCACCGCGGATGTCGTGGCAATAGACATGCTCTGCTGGTATGCGCCGCACGTACGACGCCAGCACAAGAAATGCATGCCACGCAAGCACCAATAAAAAAAGTAGCAAAGAAAAAAAAACGTACTTGCGACGGAGGCGCTCGCAGCCACAATTAAAGCAGCTTGACACCGACCCGAAAAATACGCCCTTCCCCGCCCGCCCATCAGCTCCCATCGACGCCACCACCACTGTGGGCGCGGCAGGGACTGCGTCGACAGCCGCAACCGCCGCAACGGCGGCCGCGCCAACCCCCGCCGCAATGGTCTTGGACAAGTCCTCCGCCGCTGCTGTGGCCATCCCTGGCGGCGCGGTGGCCGCCATCATCCAGGAGAGGAGGAGGCACGCAGCCGTGGGCGTCGGCGAGCACGCAAGGCACGACGTCGGTAGTCCGGCTTCTGGCGAAGAACAGCAAACGGAGACGACGGTGGATGCACGGCTTGAAGGGGGCAGCCGCGCTTGGCGCCACCTCGGGCACAGGCAGGGATGAGGGCCAAGCCCACGGGCCGCCTCGCTGGATGGTGCTCGTCGTTGGAGGCGGCCGAGTTAGCGTTGCCAGACGCAGGACCACATCGATGGTAGCACCCCTTCGCATTGGCGCAGATTCGTTCGACTTATTGCTCAGGCTAGAATTGTTTCAAGATGGAATCCATCGAGGCGAGTTAGCGATGAAATCGGGCCTCCATAGTGGCGCCCCCCCGAAACCGTGGGCTTCCAGCAGAGCCGTCGAAGCCAAGGACGGAGGGAAGGCCCGTCGTCGAGTCACAAGCACCTTGACCTTCTTCACGGATCCGCGACGTCCACTCGCGCCGCCATCGTACCGCATCCGGTGCAAGCGCTCTCGTCTTCGCCACCCTTACGCTTCTTCTTATTTTCTTCCTGCTCCCCGCTGCGCCATCTCCTGTCTTCTCCCCTGCCCTCCGTGCCCGCAGACGCCATGGATGCTGCGGTTGCGGCCGAAGCGTCGGGCCGCGCTGTCATGGAGGCGCGGGCACGGGCACCCCCCCCTTCGACCTCTGTAGTCACCTGTGTGGCCTGCCGCGTGCGGCTGCACGGCCCCGAGACACGCCGCACGCATTATTTGTCCGACTGGCACCGGATGAACATCAAGCGCAAGCTCGCCGGGCTAATGCCTCTCCCCGCCGACGAATATGCGCGGCGGGTGGACGCACTGGCTTCCGCGGCAGGGGGTGGTGATGCTGCAATTCGTGAGGCTGGCGGCGGCGGTAACAGCCGTGGCAGCGACGACTTGCCACCGACCGGCGTGGTGATGACGCCCACCGGCGCATTTTGCAACATTTGTTCTAAGCGCTTCTCGTCGACCAAGGCGGCGGAGAACCACCTCAACTCTCGGCGGCACATTGACAAGGCGCGGGATGCGGAGGTGGAGGGTGCGGCAGGCCGCAGGTCGGGGTCGGGGACAAGTGCCGCCGTCGATGCCGGCGCTCATGTCGGTGTGGAGGCCAATGTTCAGGAGGACGAAGACGATATGGAGCTTGAGGCGCGCCTTGAAGATGGCGGTACGCCCTTCCCGCCGACTACTTGCGTCTTTGACGGCAAGGCGTGTGCGTCTGTCGAGGCCAACCTGGCGCACATGGCGTCTGTACATGGCTTTTTTATGCCCTACATTGAGCACCTTGTCGACGCACCCGGCCTGCTTGCCTACCTTGGCGAGAAGGTCGGACTCGGCTATGCTTGTGTTGCGTGCGACCGGCCCTTCACAAGCGTTGAGGCGGTGCAGCGGCATATGGTTGACAAGGCTCACATGCGGATGGTCGATGACGACGAGCGATGGGTAGACGAGTACGCGCCCTTCTTCACGGTCGACGGCGATGAGGAGGAAGAGGCTGACGCCGCTGCCGACGAGGAGGATGGCGAGTGGGAGGAGGTGGAAGACGATGGGGAGGCCGCGGAGCTGCTCGAAGCCGCGGGCTTGTCGGTGAAAGCAACGACCACGTCGGGGGTGGCGGCGGTTGTGCAGCTCGCTGGTGGCGGCCGAGCGGCGGGCCGGCAAGTCGTCGCCACCGCTGATGCGGCAGACCCGCCTTTCCGCGGCGGTGACGACGTCGGGGAGGTGATGGACAAGATCACATCCTCGCTCGTCCTGCCGAACGGCAGGGTGCTCGGCCACCGGGACTTGGCGCGCTACTACAAGCAACGCCCTGCGCCAGCAGAGTCGCGCGACGCGGCTATTGCCCGCCGCACTATGCGCTCGTCAGTTCTCAACAATTACCAGCGCCTCGGCTGGGCGGGGCCGGCCACGTCCAAGGTCGCTGCCAAGGATCAACGGATGCAGCTGCTGCGGTTCAAGCGGGACCACCTGCGCGTCGGGCAGTCGAACTACTACACGCGCAAGGCGGCCATTCGGCCACAGTTGGGGGTGCTCAACTCTGGTTACCGGCCGTAGAGGGGGTCTCTGGGAGTGCTCCAATTGTGTACATGGACGCATCTTCTTTGTTCTTTCTTTGTACGCCGATTTGTCGGGGATCGTTACTGTAGTCGGCACCGGTGTCCTATCTTGTCCTGGCGTCTGAGCAGAAAAATACAGTCTGTAAGTGACTGAGCCACCTGGGTAATTGATGAGGGAGTTGCTGCGTCGACGTCCTCGACGCCAGTGCGGAGCGCCGCGTCCTCACCAGCAACTTCCCTGCCGCCGTCGTACTGTAGCTCCTTGTTGCAATACGTACCGCTCCTTCCCGTTCCCTTTTCCCCACTGTTCTTCATTCGCTCCCTTCGCTACGTTTTTGTTCTTTCTTGAGACGGCGTACGGTACTCCCGTGTTCCTTCACATTCTTCAACTGCCTCACTGTTCTTCCCGGCTGCCACCATTACAATGGTTTCCCCAACGCTCCCCCAATCCCGCCTTGTCGTGCAGCTGATGCGTTCGGTCGTCAAAACGCCCGCGTCCGTTAAAGCTACGGTGCGGGCGATGGGCCTTCGCCGCACATACCAGTCGGTCGTCCTCCCAGACGGGCCGACCACGTGGGGGCAAATCACTAAGGTCAGCTACCTGGTCGACGTCCGCCGCGTCGGCGTTGACGAGGTCGATGCCAGGATCGCGGGGCGCCGAGGGAGGAACCACGAACGAAGAATCGTTGTCCGACTCCTCAGCGGGACCCCGTGTGATCACTGATTTTTTTTGTTCTTTACATCTGTCCAAAGGATTGCTCTAGGGCTGCGAGCGATCGCCCCCACGCCGCACGCCTCGCAGCGCCATGCCCCACACGGCGCTGCAGCGCAAATAAAAACACACTCGCCCTAAACAAGAGCTTGACGGCCACCCACGCAGGCCGTGTTGGTCTTCCATGACGCGCCCGCCCATTGCGCGTCCGTCGCCACCGCCGCGCAGCGGGCAGCGACGTCGCCCCACCCCTACATCCAGTTGGCCAACCGGCGGAGCGCGCAACGTGACGACAGTGGCGTCGGGTCGCGACGGACCGAGCAACCGCTGTGGAGTGAGGCATCCTCGAGCAGGTGGGGCGGCACGAAGCCCGCTGAACCGACCGGCGCGGTGTCGTCATCGTCCTCGTCCTCGTCCTCGTCGTACGAACCGCTGTCATCGTCGTCACCATCGATGTCGCCCCTCCAATCAACGCTCACCCCGCCCACCGCCAAGGGGACGGGGGCAGCATTCGACGCGGTAGCGGCCGTCGATGGGCGGCCACCGCCGCCCCGCGCTAACAGTTCATCGAAGCTCCAGCTCTGGGGCAATGGGGTTGCCGACCAGCGGCTGCCGTGCGCTTGTTGCCTCACCGAAGACGGGGAGGTCGGGGGCAAGCGACGGCCGCTAAGGCGGCCGCAGCGGCCACCCGCCGCAGCTGGCCCGCCATCCGCGTCGGCGTCGATACCGCCTGCCGACGCGCCTGCGGCAGCAACAGCGGCTGTCGCCGCGTCCAACCCCGACCGCTTCTCGCGAACGGTGACGGCGGTACCCCATTGGGAGGGTGCCGCCCCCCAGCCAACCGGGCAAGTGGCCAGGCGGGCGCCACCAGCTGTCGCTCCAACCGTGGGTTGCCGTCCAGCAATGCACATGGGCGCCGACGTGGCGTGGGAGTAGCCTGTCGCGTGGGCGTACCTCGCCGGGGGGGCGGGGGAGGGCTCTGTCGGCGGCGACGCGACGAGCGCATGAGCTAGGGGAGAGCGCGCCTCCATGGTCCCGTCCGTGCGGAGGAGCGACGGGAAGGGGCGTATGGCGCGGGGAACAAGTCAAAGCAGGGCAATGGTGAGGAAGGGGAATGCGGAAGAGGGTGGGGGAGATGGAAGGAAGGGTCAAGGACGATGCGGGTGGCCGTGGTCGTCGTCTGGGGGCTTCGGTTGCGGTCGGAACTGGACGACGGCGACGCGCGGCGGGGGGAGGTGGAAAAGAGTGCCGCTGGGTGGCGTTCGGCGCTGTGAACTGAGCAGCAGCTGGGGGGTCCTTGGGGGCTCGGGAGCATCGACCAGCTCGGGCCCGCAGTCGTGCGGCACACCCAAAAACCGGCGTCTGGGCCCAACCCGAGCGACGACGGCGGCGCAGACAGGAGCTCACTTGGCGAACGCCCTGGAACAGAGACGAGAGGCGCCCAAAATTCATGCCGTCGGTGGCAAGCAGGTCCTCGCTGGCAGGCGACGATGCGTCAATCCGTCAAAGGGGGGGCCAGGAGAGGGGGTCTGGCCTGTGGCCCGGCTGCAAGACCAGAATTTTTTTTCGCCCGCGACGAATATCTGTTGGCGTGCCTCATGCAAGGTCATAAATGCCGCTCCGAGCGGGGCATTGTTCACGCCGTGGGAGGGCCTCCTCGTGGTGCGGCACTGCTGGCAATTGAATCTAGCCAATCGATGGGCGGGATGGTGGCCCGAGGCCCGAGACGATGCGTGGCAGCCAGCTGACCCGTCCCTGGTCACAAACGACGGGGGTCGGAGGGACGGAGAGTAGAATGGACCCACGCCAGCAAAAAATGAAAGCAGGTGACTCAGCCGGGCCAGCACACTGCCAGCAAGAATATTCAAACGAGGGTCTGTCGGGCTCGCCAAGTTTGCTTGGGCCCACACCCGGCGGCCGACACGGACGTCCGTGCGCTGGAGATGTGGTCCGATGGAGGTGGACGGCACAGGCCACCAGGGGCCGCCTGCATGGCCGTGCCTCGGAGATTGGGAAATCTCGGTTGAGCCAGGCTTCGAAACAGCACCTACGGTTGGTCGTCGACGGGCGTGGGCACGCCCCACTCGGTGCTGCAGAGGGATTCCGACCCCTGTCCAGCACCCACCTTGCAGGCAGAGCCGCTGGCTCCACTGGGTCGCTCGTGGTTGCGCCCGGGCTGCACTGTCACTTACGGCCTGGCCAGGATGAGAGCTCCTCCGGGGCAAACATCGAAATCTGACCGGCTCGCAGGACTGTCAGTGGCCCGACCTCACAGAGTGACTACCTGTGCAGGACAGGACCATCACCCTGCAACACGTGGCATCACGATACGCAGAGCAAGCAGGATACGCAGCCATAGGCGATGCCGGGCTGGGGGAAAATCATGAGGAGGAGCGTGGCAGGAGCTAGAAGCTTCTCACCGTGTTGTCAGCCTCCATTCATTGGTCCAGCGAACATCGCGAGTGCCAGCGTTCGCGATGTTCGCTGGACCATGCTGTAGCTTCTAATTCAGTGCCAGAATCGAGGACAGAGTGTAATGACACAAAATAGAACAACTCTTTAGGTCGGCTGTATCTGTTTGTCAGACAACACAGGTCAACAGAGTGATTTGGCATGTAATCTGACGGTTCCTTTCGACGGTATCTCGACCATAGCTGAGTGAATCTACGATTCCGGCCACTGTCAGCCATGTTGTCAACCTCGCGCACGGCGTGATGGGGGGCCTTGGTAGTGGCCAATGACGGGCCGCGGCGGCACGCCCAGTTAAGGGCGGACATTCGGATGCGGACACGTTGCATCATTACAGCGTACACGTGAAACCCGTACCGTCTCCACGGTACCAAGAGGCGTGCACATAAGAAGCCCAAAAAAGCAGGTAAAAAGCAGACACTTCTGTTACTGATCGCGAAGTACAATGATAGAGAAGCTCGTGGTGAATATTGCTACGTGGTTTGCAACCCACTTTTGACGTCCTCGTTTTCTTGTAGCTGCTGCTCTTCTCACAGTACCACTGATGAAAAGAGTGTCCCACCTTGACGCATTGATGTCACCTCGTTCCCCATCCGTATCATGGAATCCTAGCTACTACCCCCCCCGTCCTTCGATCATAGGCTCATCCAAAAAGGAAGACCATCCAGAGTCATCATAGTGCTCAACTTGGCCCGGTCTGCAACGAGCGTGATGGCGACCCGGCTTGCTCCAGATCGACGCGATTCGCATTGTTCAATAGGTAGACTTTCGATTTATCGCATTTTGTAAAAAACACGTGTGCTGTGAATGCTCCTGAGACGCCCTGATGCGCCTGCTGCAAGCTACGGTTGGGACACGTCTTCAGAAAGCTGGTTCCAACCACTGGACAAGTAAAAAGTGTCTGGCACCTACCAATCTGGCCAATGAATGGCCGGTAATCCCAATGTCCGAAAAAGGGGTGTCTTAACTGGGCGTGGCGGTGTGGTGGGACCGCGCGGGCCTCCTGATTGGCTGGATTGGGCGCCGCCGATCGTGGGCCGGGCGGCGCCACGTTGCGATTGTGATGTGCTTTGACGGGCCGACCCGCTTGGGGAGGACCCGGCGCCTACGTAGGGGCGCCGGAGGGCCCCCGGAGACGGCTAGTGTCTATTCCCCTGAGAGAATCAATTGATCCTTTAAGGATCATTTCTTCCTTTTTTTCAAGTATTCATAGCTCCGTTTGGCGCCAGTTCTAGTCAGTTGTGACTCCAAAAACGGAATCAGCGGTGCCTGTTTACCCGTCGGAACTCTTGGGAGTCCAAGAAAACGCGGGGTGTTCATGCTAGAGTCGTTTGAACGCAGATGTCCTGTGCTCTCCGTACCATCCTCCCTGTCCGCCTTCTCCCCCTTCGGCCTTTCTCCCTTTCCCTCATCACCCTCCCCCCGGTTCCACCGGCGCCTCCCGGTGGCACTGTTCCCCTCTGGAACCCGTGATGGGCCGGTCTGACGACCAGCGCCTCGTGGTGGGCGCCACGGTGCACGCAAAGGCGGTGCACATCGTGCTCTATGCTGAGTGTGCCCGTCCGTACGGGTCACTCGCGGGTACCAAGGTGGTGTTTGATACGGTCACGAGTGTTACTCGTCAGGTCAAGATCGGCCGTTCCATGACGGGAATCACAGCCACGTGGGACCTAGCCAGCGGGACCGTGAAGAAGCACCTGATGCTACTGAACGTGAAGCGCGGTGGGGATCCGTCAGTGTACCACTCGGCTGCGGACCCGGCCTCCCAAGCCTCTGTGAGGGCAGCACTGGGGTCCGGCTGGCAAGGTTCTGCCGCGCTTCCCCCTGCGCGTGCCACGTCTTCCCAGCCCGCTGCCCCACCCCCCACGGACCACTCATCCCCGGCATCTCTTGCTCAAGAGCCGGCGCCTGCCCTGTGCGCAGGTGCTCCCCCCGTGGGTGAGGTGCGCGCTCAAGACTTTGTGTGGTCCTCTGAGGCCGTCACGCTTCCAATTGGGGGAAGCGTTCCGCGCCGGTCGTGGTCCGTGCGCCTATTGTCAGACGAGACGATCGTCGAGGAAGGTGACTCCATTGGTCCTGGGCGCACCGGCCGGCCCCTCGACTACTTTTTGGCCATGTTCCCGCAAGAGAAGCTGGGTCGAATGGTTCGCCTGACATCTGCTCAGCTCTCGGCCCGCTGGTTCAACACCATGACCGCGGGGGAGGTCCTTAAGTTTATCGGGATGCTTGTTCTGGGAACCCGCCACGAGTTTGGCTCTCGTGCGGACCTATGAAGAACGGTGTCGCGCAACAATTACATCCAGGCTCCTAGCTTTTGCAAGCTATCTTGTAAGTCGCGCGACCGCTTCGACGCGCTATGGTACTGCATGACTTTCAGCACGGAGAGCTTGGACCCCACTGTGAGCTCCGAGAGCCGACGCTGGTCACTGGTGGATAAATTTGTGGGGTTACTTAATGCCCGCCGCGAAGCGCACGTGCCGCCGAGCGATCTACTCTTCACCGACGAATCGATGTGTAAGTGGTACGGGCAAGGGGGTAGCTGGAAAGACCGTGGGCTGACGATGTACGTCGGAATCGATCGCCAACCCGAGAATGGGCGCGAGATTGAGAACACGGCGTGCGGGCGGGGCGGCATTATGCTGTACCTGCATCTCGTGACTTCGGCTGCGGACCCGCGGGAGCGCCAGTCCGGAGCTGAGACAAGCCTCTTGCACGGCACCACGCTTTTGAAGCGCCTTGTGGCCAATTGGGCGGGGTCGGGGCGTATTGTGTGTGCAGACTCGTACTTTTCCAGTGTGGAGGCGGCACTCGAGTTGAAGGGCATGGGCCTACGGTTCATCGGTGTCGTCAAGAATTCGACGACGCGATATCCGATGACGGCCGTGTCAACGAGGAGGTTCTAGCTCGAGGTTGCAGTTCGGCTTTGTACCATCGCGATGGGGCGGGAAAGGTCGACCTCATGGCGGCAATGTGGGTGGACCGGAACCGTCGATACTTCATTTCGACAGCCTCGACCTGTTTGGATGGGACGCCGACTGAGCGGCTGCGGTGGCGGCCGGACGGCAAAGAGTCGCCACGGTTGGCGCTGACAGTGCCTCAGCCGCAGGTGGCGGAAGTGCACTACAAGTGCTGCGCTCAGATTTATCGCCACAATCGCTGTCGGCAGGAAGATCTGCGGCTAGAACAACAGTACGGGACCCACGATTGGTCTATTCGAGTGAACCTGTCCATCCCAGGGATGTGTGTCGTCGATTCGTGGATGCTGTACTCTGGGTCTCGAGGACCCGCAGATCTCCCACTCCAGGCGCACTTTTACGAGGACCCGGCTGCGGAGTTGATTGACAACCGCTACGACTCGGTGTGTTTGCGCGACCGGGCTGCTCCAATTCCTGAGGCGGGGCCGGTGGATGATCCTCCGTCCTACGGTGTCGGCCCGCATTTGACGCCGACAACGAAGCGCCGGAAGCTTACCGGTACTTCCGATTGCGTTTTCCTCTCACAGCGCAGCTGTGGCGTGTGCAAGAGTCGACGCACAACTCTTGTGTGCTCGACGTGCCGTGAAAGTGGGGAGGCCGAGGTGTTCTTGTGTGCCCCGCGGGATGGTCGCCAGTGCTTTGCGTAGCATGTGCGGACCACTCATGATGTTGCGCTGTGAACCAGTGCGTGTAGAGGGCAGATGCCCGTGGGGGGTCAGGGGTGGGGGTGGGTGTAGGATCGGCTCCTGTGCCTAAATGTGTAGTACCAAGCGCCTTTTTTTGGAGGAGTGTATCTCATCGGGGGCTGACATGTCAAGCAGCATTCGTCGCCGCGATGGAAGCCAGTGGTGCGTCTCCGCAGGCTGTCAACGGAGAATAGGACGTTTCTGGGGCCATACGGAGCCCGATCTGTGGCTCCGGGTGCCCAGAATCGACGATTTTTGAGTGAGAATCCAATGATCCTCAAGACAGGATCAATTGATCCTCAGGATCAGGGGAATAGACACTAGGTCGCCGGGCCTTTGCATTGTTGCTGGCACCCGGGCGGGGTGTGGACGCGTACCCCCTCTGATGGCCTGCTGGGTGCCCGCTGACGGCCCCCCGCCCCTTCCCGCTTTGGGGACGCTCACGAGCGGGGGGGGGGATGGGGCCCGTGCGGACGCCGTTTGAGGGAGTAAGAGATTTAGCAGGCATCGGCTAGCGGGCGGTGGCGCAGCCTCCGGTAAGAAGCTGAATTTCTATGAGCACCACCCCTCGTCGGGGTGTTGCTTGTGGGAGGGCTGCGTCACCGCTTTTGCTGCCGAGTTTTTGAGTCTTTCGTGATCCCCGATTTTATCCACAATCTGGAAGGACCGGGGGTCCCGGATTTTTGCTTCCGTCGTGGACTTAAGTGTGTTTTGGCAAGTAAAACTCCGGTAGTTTGACGGTCCTGTACAGGGTGTGGGGAGCCGCCGCCGGTGCCGTGATGCAGCAAGATGTGTGGTTGTGCGATTGGTTTGTTGGTGAGTGGGAGCGCAATCGTCGGCGGTCGTGCCCAAGGTGACTCTTTGGTTCCTTACGGGCGACACAATGGCGGCACAATATGACAGAGTGTCGCCAGAAAGTCGTTCAGGGAGGCTAAATGTGTCGCAGACGGTAGCACCACGGGAACACTTCAGCGGCGGATAAGCATCCGGGTAGCTAACCGGTTCGTCCGGTTTCTGGCATAATCTGCGCAAAACATTTACCACTGTTTTTGGGAATATGCTTCAGTACTATTTGGCGGATGCAGACTTGTTGATTCAATTTATTGCTGTCTTTCCAATTTTGGCCGATCCCGTCGATGTCAAGAAGGCGGATCAACTGTGCGAAACTGTGTCTCAGCCATCCATTCAGCCGGATAAAGGGGATTGGCCAATGGGCAGTCGACCGAGCCCCTGTCTTG
>Ga0209295_1000883_pt1 | contig 11801 bp, 12 predicted proteins | sample Porto_5metaG_FD_187428 | JGI IMG/M metagenome (GOLD analysis project Ga0209295, IMG submission 187428) | Marine algal microbial communities from Porto, Portugal - Porto_5 metaG (SPAdes) (version 2) | ecosystem: Host-associated > Algae > Red algae > Unclassified | place: Portugal: Porto... | reverse complement strand
TGGTGTAGGCTCAAGTGGTTTTTTACGCTTTCGCGAAAGCGGTCTCATTCCACCCCCACTATCTCAGTCTTTTTTATGATATTTAAACTGTGAAAACAAAACAACGTCTAGACAGAGCTTACAAGCAAGCGAGAAGAATTTCATTCTCTAATGAAGATAAGCTTGTATTCTTTTCTGACTGTCATCGTGGTGACAAAAGCTTTGCAGATGATTTTGCCCGTAATGAAAACATTTATTACCACGCACTAAAGCATTACTACAATGAGGGATTTACCTATTGTGAGCTAGGTGATGGAGATGAGCTGTGGGAGAACACCTCATTTGAAAGTATTTTAAGGGCTCATAAAAATGTATATCGCCTTCTACAAAAGTTCCATTTTGAAAATAGGCTTCATTTAATATGGGGAAATCACGATATGGTATACAGGGATAAAAATTACGTAAAAAAGCATCTAAGCACGTATTTTGACCCCAAAGATGGCCGAGAAGAAGTACTCTTTAAAGATCTAGAGTATCACGAGGCCATTGTATTAAAACATCAAGACACCCATCAAGAATTGTTTTTATGTCACGGTCATCAAGCAGACTGGATGAACTATCACGGCTGGCGTTTTAATAGATTTCTAGTACGTGTACTCTGGAAACCACTACAAATCTTTGGTATCTCTGACCCTACTAGTCCAGCAAAAAATTATAAGGAACTTATAAAAGTGGAGCGTCGTATTAAAAAATGGATTACAGATAATAGCAATCTTCTTACAATAGTGGGACATACACACAGGCCGCGTTTTCCTGAGCCTGGAGACATTGCTTTCTTTAATGATGGGAGTTGTGTCCACCCAAGGAGTATAACCGGCTTAGAAGTCGACAATGGGGCTATCTCGCTTATAAAATGGCATATTGCCACCTCAGAGAGTGGCACACTACAAGTAGTGAGGGAGTTACTAGAAGGCCCCACTGCACTAACGGCCTATCAAGTATAGCTTGTAAAGAAAATGAAATTATTCTAGATTTATGACTCTGGCGCAAGTCGCACTTGCAACCCTTCCATCTCTTCTGAGATATGTAGCTGGCAGCCCAGTCTACTATTATCTTCTACATAAAAAGCCTCGGCAAGCATTGCATCTTCATCATCACTCATTTCTGGGAGCTCGTGATCACTCTCTACATAACACTGGCAAGAAGCACACATAGCCATACCACCGCAAACACCTATTGTACCTTCTGGGGCTAGCTCGTAAGAGCGCACAACCTCCATAAGGTTCATATTCATATCTGTAGGAGCATCTATAGCGTGAGATACTCCCTCACGGTCTATTATAGTTATCTTAATATCTGCTGGCATAGCTTTAATTTACCTCTTACTTTGAGCTTACTCAATTGCTTTTACAACCGCCTTTGGCGCTTCTTTTTTAGTTCCATCAAAACCAGTTACGCCACCTACAGTGGTGTACTTCATTACATAACGTTTATCTGGAAATATGCGCTGGTATGCACTCTGGCACATAAGCGTAGCTTCGTGAAAACCACAAAGTATAAGTTTAAGCTTACCTGGGTATGTGTTTACATCACCTATGGCATAAATACCTGGTATGTTAGTTTGGTAATCGAGGGTATTATCTACCTTGATTGCATTTTTTTCTATCTCAAGGCCCCAGTCTGCAATAGGTCCCAGTTTAGGCGCTAGCCCAAATAGTGGTATAAAGTGATCACAATCCTTAGTAAAAACTTCTGCTCCTTGTTTTATAGAGACACCACTTACTGCACCCTCACCTATCACCTCAACAACCTCTGCCGGTGTGATAAGTTTTATTTTACCTTGGTTCTTGAGGTCTTGTACCTTTTCTACGCTATCTAGCGCACCTCTAAACTCGTTGCGACGGTGTACAAGTGTCACTTCACTCGCCACATCTGCAAGGAAGATACTCCAGTCAAGAGCACTATCACCTCCACCAGCAATAACCACATTCTTATCACGGTATAACTCTGGATCACGTATGATGTACTCTACTCCTTTGTCCTCGTAGCTAGCTATATTTGAAATAGGTGGTTTACGAGGCTCAAAACTCCCTAGACCTCCTGCAATTGCAACTACAGGTGCGTGGTGTTTTGTTCCTTTATTAGTCGTTACTATAAAGCTACCGTCTTCTTGTTTATCTATAGTTTGCGCACGCTCTCCAAGTGTAAATCCAGGCTGGAAAGGCTCGATTTGTTTCATCAAGTTGTCTACAAGATCACCAGCCAGTACTTCTGGAAATGCAGGGATGTCATAGATAGGTTTTTTAGGATATATCTCTGCACACTGACCTCCCGGTTGCGGTAAAGCATCTATGAGGTGGCACTTTAACTTTAATAATCCTGCTTCAAAAACGGTAAAAAGACCAGTAGGTCCTGCTCCTATTATAAGAATATCTGTTTTAATCATTTGCTTATCTATTTACGCTTTCGCGAAAGCGTACTACGCAACAACGTTTATCACTTGCTCAATTTGCGGAGCGTGTTTTTTTATGGTCATCTCAACACCGCTCTTTAAGGTCATTTGATTTACAGAGCAACCTACGCAAGCGCCTTGCAACTGTACTCGCACTATCTTATCATCATCTATGCCTAGAAGTGTTATATCGCCTCCATCACTCTGTAAAAAAGGACGAATCTCCTCAAGGGCATCCTCTACTTTTTGTGTTAACTCTGCTGCGCTCATAATTAATTCTTTACGGCAGAACATCCTGCCATTGTGGTAATCTTAATTGCTTCGGTAGCTGGTAGGTCTGTGTTACGACGCACAGTCTCCTCAACAACATTTTTTGTCAAGTTATCAAAAGCTTCCATAGTAGGCGTGTTAGCCTGTAATGCTGCTGGACGTCCTACATCTCCTGCCTCACGTATACTTTGTACTAATGGAATCTCACCTAGTAAACGTACACCTAAATCTTCGGCGAGGTTTTTTGCTCCTTCTTTACCAAAGATGTAATATTTATTATCTGGCAACTCATCTGGTGTGAAGTAAGCCATATTTTCTACAATTCCTAAAACAGGAACATTTATACTCTCTTGCTTAAACATTGCCACACCCTTCTTTGCATCTGCAAGTGCCACATTTTGTGGTGTACTTACTACTACAGCTCCTGTAATAGGTAGTGATTGCATAATGCTTAAGTGTATATCACCCGTACCAGGAGGTAAGTCTAAAAGCAAGAAATCTAGCTCTCCCCAGGCTGCGTCAAAAATCATCTGGTTAAGCGCCTTTGCTGCCATAGGTCCTCTCCATATAACTGCTTGATCTGGTTTTGTAAAAAATCCTATCGAGAGTACTTTTACCCCGTAGCTTTCTATAGGTTTCATTTTAGACTTTCCGTCTACGTTTACAGAGAGTGGTCTCTCATTTGCCACGTCAAACATAATAGGCACAGATGGCCCATAAATATCTGCATCAAGAATACCTACTTTAAAGCCCATTTTTGCAAGCGTCACTGCAATGTTAGACGTTACAGTAGATTTACCCACACCTCCTTTACCAGAGGCTACAGCTACGATGTTTTTTATACCAGGTATCGCTTTCCCTTTAATCTCTACTTTATCTTCCTTTGCGGGAGCAGTAACTTTTACATTTACCTTTACTTGTGCTTTATCAAAAACCTTATCGTGTATGGTTTTCATAATATCAACCTCTGCTTTTTTACGAGCTTGTAGTGTCGGGTTGTTTATAGTGATATCTACAATTACCTCATCTCCAAATGTAAGAACGTTTGTAACTGCGCCACTATCTACCATATTTTCTCCAGCACCTGGAGCAGTAATAGTTTTTAAAGCCTCGAGAATATCTTTCTTTTGTAATTTCATCTTTTATTAAGCAATTCAAAACCAGCCTTTAATTAGACTAATTCTAAATGCAAAGATACAACTGCATAGGGGTAATTTCCAATACTTGGATTTTCAAAATATTTGATAATTTAAAATAGAAACTGGCACACTAATCTACTCACATTGTTTACTTTAAAAACTAGTACTAACAACCTGTAATTTATAGCTCAATTACAGGATCCCAAAAGTGCTTTTTAAAATGAACAACCTTATCATCCTTAATCTCTACACCTTCATTTTCAAGCAATTGCTGCATTAAGTTAGTTTGCGGGAAATGATGTTTACCAGTAAGGAGTCCTACTCTATTTACAACTCTATGTGCTGGCACTTCTGGATGATTACTAGCACCATTCATTGCCCAACCTACCATACGACTACTACGTGCAGCACCTAGATACTTTGCAATAGCACCATAACTCGTTACTCTACCGTAAGGTATTAACGCAGCTACGGCATATACCTTTTTAAAAAAGTTTTCTGTCTCTGGAGCGTAATTCATTCGAAGTAGATGGTGCGTACGAGTGTGATTAACATAAGTATGACCATAAGTCCAGCCATAAAATAGTTTGAAAAGCGAGCAAAGGAGCTCTCTCTATTTTGGATACGAGCAAAGAAAAGAACGTAAAGATATAATGCACTAAAGGTGCCTACAGCGGCAGCAACTACAAACAGTACAATTGCCACTACGTCATACTCTACCTTACCGCTTACATTAAGCGCAGCACCCAGCGCACAGAAGTAAGGAATAGGCAATACATTAAGTGCAGAGATAGCCATCCCTTTACCCAGACTTTTTAAACCTCTATTTTTTGAAATTTTTACCTTAGGGACTTTGCTTTGCTTTGCTTTTACAAAGAAAAAGATGGCCATTATTAAGAAAATCACAAGACCAGTGCGCAGTAACATACTCTGCACATATGGATTTCCAAAAATATAGCGCGCAAGTAATACGGCTATAAGTGCCTGAAAAACCACAACAAAAGAAGCTCCAAGAGCAACTAGCAGCCCATTATTGCGACCACGCTCAACACACGTTTTTGCAACAGACATATTTATTAGCCCAGGTGGTATCACTCCGGCTAGCGCTGCAAAATAGGTTATTAAAAAAAGTTTGGTTGTTTCCAAGGGTGCCCGTTACTTGACTCTAAATTTAATATAAGTAATTGGTTTTCCTTGTTCTAGATATTGTTTTTCATAAAAAGTTTGAATCCCCACAACCTCTTCTGGCGAGTATTCGTTTTTATACACATTATGATTTGCTTCTAAAATCTCGTGACCTTCACCGTGTAGTAATCCCAGTGTGTAACCGTGCATAAACTCTGAGTCTGTCTTGAGATTTACACAACCACCCTCCTTCAAAACATTCTTATATTTTTGGAGGAACTCTGTATTGGTCATACGGTGCTTAGTGCGCTTGTACTTGATTTGAGGGTCTGGAAAGGTGATCCATATCTCATCTATTTCCGCTTTCGCGAAAGCGTACTCAATAAGCTCTATTTGCGTGCGCATAAAACCTACATTATCTAGATTGTCTTCTAAAGCGGTTTTTGCTCCACGCCAAAATCGTGCACCCTTGATGTCTATACCTATAAAATTCTTGTCTGGATACTTCTCTGCAAGTCCTACAGAATACTCACCTTTACCACAGCCCAGCTCTACTACAATAGGGTTATCATTTTTGAAAAAATCTGAATTCCACTTACCCTTAAGAGGAAAAGTTCCATCTACCAGTTCTTCTCTAGACGGCTGTACTACGTTTGAGAATGTCTCATTCTCACGGAATCTCTTAAGCTTATTTTTACTTCCCACAGGTATATTTAATGTTTTGGTAAAATTAAGGAAACTTTTACTACGTCTAAGAGATAGATATTTGCAATGTGAAAAGAAATAAGCACATACTAGTTGCTCCTCTTAACTGGGGATTGGGTCACGCGACGCGTTGTATCCCTATTATTAATGCGCTTTTATCTCAAAATCATAAGGTTACCATAGCCAGCGATGGTGATGCGCTTAAATTACTTAAAAAGGAGTTTCCAAAACTTTCTTTTGTCTCGCTGCCATCTTATAAGATTGAGTATGCAGAAAAGGGAAAAAACTTTAAACGCAAGCTTATATCTAATTTGCCATCAATACGTAAAAGTATACGTAGCGAACACAAAGAGCTAGAAAAACTCATCCCGGCATTAAATATAGATGGAGTTATCTCAGATAACCGCCTAGGTTTGTATACAAATCAAGTGCCTTGTGTGATCATAAGTCACCAGTTACAGGTGCTAAGTGGTAGCACTACAAAAATCTCTACAGCAATACATAAGAAGTATCTAGAGCGCTTTAATGAGTGCTGGGTTCCAGATCTTAAAGGTGATTTTAATTTAAGCGGAGTTTTAGGCCACCCAGACAAAAGCTTATCAATACCAACACGATACATAGGCCCCTTAAGCAGGATGAAGGCAAGGCCAGAAGAGTTAAAGTACACAGCAACAGCTGTGCTTTCTGGACCAGAGCCACAGCGCTCTATGCTAGAAGATATTATTACAAAAAACTTCAAGAAGCTCAATGGACAGTTTTTAATTGTACGAGGTAAACCTGAAGATGAAAAAACCATCACCCATACTAAGCCTAACATTAAAGTAATTAATTTCCTTACTACTAAGGAGCTTGAAAAGGTGATTAATCAAAGTGGGTATATCATAGCAAGATCTGGCTATACGACGATAATGGATCTAGCTGTGATGAAGAAAAAGGCATTCTTTATCCCTACACCAGGACAGTCTGAGCAGGAGTATCTTGCGGCTTTGTTAAAAGAAAATAAAATTGCACCTTTTGCAGTTCAAGATGAGTTTAAAACTAAGGATTTATCCAAAATGTCTGTTTACCCAGGTTTTGAAAAGGGTATAGAGGCTAGTGATTTACTCGATAATTTCGGCCTTTTCGAGCGTAAACGAGAATTCAGACCCCACGCCAAACTCGCTTTCAACATAAACTTTCTCCTCGTGCGCCTCAATGATATGTTTAACAATAGAGAGCCCCAGACCTGATCCTCCTACCTTACGGTTGCGAGACTTATCTACTCTATAAAATCGCTCAAATAAGCGCGGTAGATGATCTGGCTCAATTCCTTCCCCGTTATCTGTCACTCGTATAAGTAATTTGTTTTGAATCAAATCTTGTATACTCACCTCTGTGGTACCGTTTTCCTTACCGTATTTTATAGAGTTTCCTATTAAGTTTGTGAGTAATTGCTGTATACGTTCCCTATCTGCATTAACCATTACCTTCTTTGCATAAGAATCGTCAAAGGCAAGTGTTATATTACGTTTTGCAGCTTCCATTTCTAGCATCTCAAAAGTTGCGTAAATTAACTTTACAAGATTGAAATATTCATAATTAATATTAAGATCTCCCACTTCTAGCTTAGTAATCATATCAAGATCATTTACTAAGTAAATCAAGCGATCTACACCTTTTTCTGCACGAGATAGGTATTTTTTTCTAACAGATTTATCTTTTATAGCGCCGTCTAGTAACGTAAGTATATATCCTTGTACGGTAAACAAAGGTGTTTTTAGCTCGTGAGCCACATTGCCTAAAAAGTTACGACGATACTCTTCTTGTACTCTTAAAGATTCTATTTCTATTTTTTTACTCTTAGCATAACGCTCTACTTCTTCAGAAAGTGAGGCCATATCTGTAGTAATATTATCTGCAGTGAGGCTTACATCTTCTAAGAGCTTTACGTTATCATAAATCTCTCTTACTTTTTTAAATATAAAGAGTTGCGTTCTAAAATGAATAAGTAAAAATGATAATACATAGCAAACTAGAATCCCCACAAAGGCCAGCCACCACACAGGCTCGCTGTCTTGTATAAATTCAAGAGCTAGAATAAGTAGTGCAAAAAGCACCGTAATATAAGCCGCCGTTATAAGTGCAAACGAGTACGGCTGTTTTACATCTGAGGCCATTAGATCACAAATTTATAACCTACACCTTTTACAGTTTTAAATGATTCGTCACCTATTTTCTCCCTAAGCTTACGTATATGTACATCTATCGTACGTCCACCTACTACAACTTCAAGTCCCCATACCTTATCAAGTATATCTTCTCTGGTAAATACTTTTCCAGGTTTTGAAGTAAGTAGTGATAGTAGTTCAAATTCTTTTCGGGGTAACGAGAGTTCTTCCTTACCCTTAAAAACTTTATACTCTTCTCGGTTAATAATGAGTTTACCCACCTTAGTTATTTGAGAAGGAGCTTCCTCATTTTTAAATCTACGTAGTAACGCTTTTACTTTACTAAGTAGTACCTTAGGCTTAATAGGTTTTGTTATATAATCATCTGCACCTGCGTCAAAACCTGCTACTTGAGAGTAATCTTCTCCTCTTGCAGTAAAGAAGGTAATGATGGTTTGTTCAAGATCTTTGTTAGAACGTATTACTTCACAAGCCTCTATACCATCCATTTCTGGCATCATCACATCTAGTATTATGAGATGCGGCTGGTGTTTTTTTGCAAGCTTTACAGCCTCTAGACCATTAGTCCCAGTAATTACCTGATATCCTTCATTTGACAAATTATACCCAACGATTTCTAAGATGTCTGGCTCATCGTCTACTAGTAAAATTTTAAGGTCCTTTTTTTTCATTGTAATTACGGTTAAGTCGTTTTGTAAATATACGTTTTTTGATGTTTTTTGTTGCCACTGCAACTAGCTTGCAAATTAAATTGTAATTCTTTGAACCATATTAAGCTTGCGTTAAATCTTACGCTTTCGCGAAAGCAAAATTAACGACTACCTCCTATTTTAATTAAATTTATAGCCTAATCAAATCACTACAGTATGAAACAAATTACTCTTTTAATTACCTTATTTCTAGCATCGTGCACTGTTTTTGCACAAGACCTAGTGATTACAGGTATCTTTGATGGAAACCTTACGGGAGGTACTCCAAAAGCAATAGAAATTTATGCACTTAATGATATTGCAGACTTAAGCACATACGGTTTTAGCAACTCAAGTAACGGAAATGGTATTTCTGAAGTGGAGTTTGCTTTTTCTGGGTCTGCTACCGCTGGAGATTACTTTTACATCTCTACAAATGAAGATGATTTTATGACCTTTTTTGGGTTTACTCCAGACTTTACCTCAAATAGTGCAAATAACAATGGAGATGATTCTATAGCTCTTTATGATAACGTGGCAGATGACGGTTCTGGAACACTACAAGGAACACAAATAGATGTTTATGGAGATCTAGATACAGATGGTACAGGTGAAGCTTGGGAATATCAAGACGGCTGGGCTTATCGTGTAAGCGGTACTGGACCTGACGGCACTACATTTATGGTAGGTAGCTTTACGTATAGTGGGACTAATGCAAATGATGATGACACCACTCAAGCAGACGCTACAAATCCTTGGCCAATAGGTACGTACTCTACTACTCCACCAGCTTGCTCATTAGTACTTGGTACCGCTACAGCAACTTGTGATACTGAGACTACAGGTACAGACGGCACAACCGTTATGATACCTTATACTGGAGGTGGAGACGCTACTTATACTGTAGCTATTACAAGCGGTGGAGGCGTTGTAGGAGGAGATGACCCTACAACTACAGCAAACGGAACAATCACACTTACAGACGTTTCTGAAAACACAACAATAACACTTGAAGTAACAAGTACAGACTGTATGCTCTCTATAGATGTTACAACACCAGCTTGTGAGCCAGCTACAGAAGTTGCAGATATTGCAGCACTTAGAGCAGGAACAATAGGTGAAGAATACACCCTTACCGGAGAAGCTGTACTTACATTCCAACAAGATTTTAGAAATCAAAAATTTATTGAAGATGCCACAGGTGCTATTCTTATAGATGACAGTGCAGGAACTATAACTACTATGTATAATCTTGGAGATGGTATTACAGGCATCACAGGAGTTCTAGGTGACTTTAACGGAATGACACAGTTTATACCAAACGCAGACGCTGGCGCAGCAACTTCTACAGGAAACACTATTACACCACAAGAAGTAACAGTAACAGAACTAGCTGCAAACCCTAATGATTATGAGTCTGAGTATGTAAGAATAACGGGGCTTACTATAGACAACTCTGCAAATGCATCTTGGGTAAATGGTCAAGAGTACCCAATGACTAATACAGACGGATCTTATGTGTTTAGAACTACATTTTTTGATGTAGACTATATAGGTGAAGTAGTGCCTACAGAAGAAGCAAATGTATCTGGTATTATTAATGAACGTAATAACGGAGAGTACTTCATCACGGCTCGTGATGCTGCAGATATTGAAGCAGATGCTGTAGAGGCAACAGAAGTTGCAACACTAGCAGATCTAAGAGCAGGTACAGAAGGAACACTCTACACACTTACTGGAGAAGCAATACTTACTTTCCAACAAGATTTTAGAAATCAAAAATTTATTGAAGATGATACAGCTGCCATCTTAATAGATGACAGCGCAGGAACTTTAACTACAGTATACAACGTAGGTGATGGTATAGTAGGTCTTACAGGAACGTTAAGCTCTTTTCAAGGAATGCTACAATTTGTTCCTAGCGAAGATCCTGGAGATGCATTTTCTACCGGAAACACAATTACTGCACAAATGGTAACAGTGACAGAACTAGCTGCAAATCCTAATGATTATGAGGCAGAGTATGTAACTCTTACAGAAGCTACAATAGACACTGCAACAAATACAGACTGGGTAACTGGTACAGAGTACGGACTTACTACTCCAGAAGGTACATACACTTTTAGAACAACATTCTTTGATGCAGATTATATAGGTAACACAGTACCTACGGAGGCTCAAAACATATCTGGTATTATCACAGAACGCAATGATGGAGATTACTTTATCACTGCTCGTGATGTAACAGATTTTGAAGAGTTTTTAAGCATAGGAGAAACTACCGCTGTAACTATCGCTATGTTTCCTAACCCTGCAAGTGATCAAATCACGATAAGTACTGGAATTAGCACAGCAATGAACGTGTCTATTTTTGAGATTACAGGTAAGAAAGTAATTGAGACAACTACTGCAAACCCTATAGACGTAAGTGCACTTGCCTCTGGAGTATATGTAGTACAAGTAGCAGATGCTACAAGCTCAACTACAGCAAAGCTTGTAATTAAATAAAGAATACATTTATACAACCTTTATAAAGCGCTCTCCTTATGGAGGGCGTTTTTTCTTTTATATCTTTGCTCAAATTCTAATAAATGCCTCAGCAAACCTTTTTAAATATCACAAATAATGAGCAATTTGAGAAGGAGGCGCTCGCTACATTCAGGTATCAGTTTGAGCATAATAGCGTGTATAGATCTTTTTGTGATTTACTCTACAAACACCCCAGTGAGGTAACATCAAGTAGAGACATTCCGTTTTTACCTATACAGTTTTTTAAGTCTCGCTCTATCATTTCTGGTAATACAGAGCCGGCTATCACCTTTAGCAGTAGCGGCACTACTGGCAGCATCACCAGCAAACATCACGTGACAGATCTGAGCCTGTATGAAGATAGTTTTAGAACCGCTTTCGCGAAAGCGTACGGAAACCCATCAGACTTCGTAATACTAGCCTTACTACCGTCCTATTTAGAACGATCTGGATCATCGCTTATTTATATGGTAGATGATTTAATTAAAAGTAGCAATCATCCAGACAGTGGCTTTTACCTTAACAATCTTGACGAGCTGGCAAACAAATTAGTGACACTGGACACCTCAGAAAAGAAAGTCCTTCTTATAGGTGTCTCATTTGCACTTTTAGACCTTGTAGAAAAGCATACTTTTAACCTCAACAACACCATTATTATGGAAACGGGCGGTATGAAAGGAAGACGTAAAGAAATTATTCGCCCAGAACTTCATAAAATACTGAGCACAGGTTTTGGGGTAGAAAA